>JGI24159J19872_10000027_pt1 | contig 64057 bp, 46 predicted proteins | sample Ectturendosymbi4_FD_19872 | JGI IMG/M metagenome (IMG submission 19872) | reverse complement strand
AAAAAAACAAGTCTTAGAGCTCATTATCTAACAACTCTATTTACCTAGCCTGTTAGCATGCTTTTCAGACTGCCTACGGCATGCAGCTTTGAAAATGAACCTGGCCCCCACTACATTTCACGTACGCGCATCCATGACTAGCGATTCGCAGGCCATGCCGATGTATCCAGTCGAACGGTTCAACGTCAAAATGAAACAGGTTTCAGATCCAACGCAACATGTTACTGAAACTGTTTCGAGAAAGTTCTGTTCAGTGTATTTTTTTTTTCACAGAAAACTCATGCTGTCCGCTTCGCACGATATCTCAATGAGTTCAACCGCCACTCAGATAAAATGCACAGCTTTTGAAGCATTTTAAATTGGCCAGGCCTTACTTTACTTACAGTGCGTGTGTGTGTGTGTGTGTGTGTGAAACTCGATGCACAGATTAAGATTACGGGGCGAGCACCATCGCAAAAATGTCACGTTGAACAGCATGGCAGCAATTCGCAAGTCAGCATTTACTGCTCAGGCACGTGTGACCAAGCGAAATTTTAGGCATGTAACATTCGTTTGTATGTTCGTCGTTTTCCCGGCCAAAACAAATGCTCGTGTCAAGGTTTGACAAAATCAAGTCGTCTTGACGCTTCATTGCAACTTCAGGGCGAAAATACTACACGATATTTAGAATCATCCCAATGCCAGATCCCATTCGCTAAATGAAGCTCGGGAAATAGGGCAGAGAAAAATCTAGTTAAAATGTTCAAATTGTCCTGTTTCGCTGGTGCCGCGGGATTCACGACCGATAGCAATCAGCTGCGGCTTAACGCAACAAATTACAGCGGGATCATGGCTGTTTATGCCAGGTCTACCGTGACATAACGGCTAGATCTCCCATTCCCAAGCGATTGTAGTCTATTTGCTGGTACAGAAATGGCGACTTGGCGCAGATTCATCAAGTCTCCTGGAACGCCGTGCCAGGCGTCAGAGCGACTGCCTGGCATCGCTGTCGTGTCAGCGCTGGAAGCAAGATCAAGCAGCAACGCGCTCGATGCTGCAAATGACAACGAAATAGATCCGTTTATTGCGCGTCACCTTACTTAAGAGCGCGCGGTATGACCGTAAAAGGTCGCACGCTGGCAGGCGCCGCGCTAACTGCTGATTTTGAAGAGACTTGCATTGTTTTTTTTTCTCGCGAGTGAAACCTGCTGAAGCAACAAAAGATTTGAACGTGACGTTTGACGCAGCCAATCGCCGAAAGACAAAAAGGGGAGTGCGAACAGGTCTGTGTTGACGTCACTTGGCACCCGCGAAACTTGTCTGGGCGATTTCGCGCGAAGAGCACCGAACCGCCAAGTCCGACACAGCAGGAAGCGATACGCAGTGGACCGTGACGGTCAACCGCAAAAGTAAACAACAATATGGAAACGTGCAACTGTAATCTACAACGCATGACGCTCTTGTTTCCAACCACAGTGAAAGGCGACAGTGCGAAGACTGACTGCAATTCTTGAGTGAAACCGTGAAAAGGCAGCAAACCAACGCGCTGCAGCTGAGAGCGTTGCCGCAAAGAGCAACTACTTTCCGGTTAGAATTGCAGGTGACGTCAATGCGCGGTCAGACCGTCGGCGCGGGAGTTCAATAAGCAAACCTATGCCAAGCGAACCGCTGAATGTTTGCCACAACCGAGGGTGCAGCGCCTCGCCCCTTCGAACCACACCTGCATAATAGATGCAGCGGCGCATGCCACGTGAAGAATGTCACAAGCACCAAGCCATTCGCACAGACAGATGTGCCGTTCGTCACGCATCATTACCGTTGCGGTCCAGCCTGCCATACAGGCACGATGTCGTGGCCGCTAGGATCTTTCCAAGTAGTTCCGCCAGGCCACGTGACCCATGACAATGCAACGCTGACAAGAAACGCAGCTTCCGAAAACTGGAAATTGCAAAATTCTCTGGTCTATGCGCAAAGTGAGCGCCATACGACTTTTTCACCAACAAGTCTTGATGCACAGCACAAGCCGAAACTGTGAGAGAGGTTTAACCGTGAGAATACAGTTAACGTTCAGCGTCGCGCGCGAGCAAGGGAGGGTTACATCGACTGAGTGGTTCCATCGCACTAACGCGGACGGCCTTTCACGGTCAATTAAAGTTTCAGTCAAGTGGACGTAACAGCGCGATCGTCGTTCCGATTGCTTCGATACTTTGCCGAGACGAAAAATCCAACCGCATGCGTCGCGACCGAGCACCAGTTTGCTTGATTGCACACGGAGGCGCAACCGCGCTAATTCTCGTGTACGCACGATCCTGGCGCGCAGCCAGCGTTATGACGTATGTCGCGATCAAAAGCACAGCAGTATTAAATAGCCTGGCGCCGAATGTGAACGTCAGCAGTGACGGTGGAAAGAGCGTTACGAGAGTTTGGACAACCGTCCGTGTGATAAGCGTCTTCACGCGCAACCAGGAAAACGTGCGGCTGTCCGGAAAAGCATAATCTCTGATGCGGTGCGCATGGGAGACTTGGGGACCAGTCTGAAACAATGCATTTAGAATGTGGCGATCGACAGGAAACTGACGGAGGTCACTTTTGATGACTGCGCGTCTTGACTGTGAAAATAACTCAAGCACTTGGAAGACGAGACAAGCGTTAAGGGCTTCATGAAATAGTTTTAAAATAACTGATGATTGTTGGTTATGAATTTGGCCAAAGTGACCCAGGGGGTCGTTGCCAGTTACATACAGCAAGCGTCGTAGAACGAAGTCTTTTCCCGTTCGTTTTTTGACCAAATGCAGTAATCGTTTTACATCCAACGAGAACGCGACTCATTACCGAAACAGAAGTCAGTTAAAATTGCCAGGACAAACAGGGTGCTTCAAAACCTGTCGAGATATAAAGCCGTTTCACTGTCGTACCTCCATCAGTGGACCGTCAATTAGCGAGGCGTAACGATGGTAATTTGACACTGCAAGAAGTGTGCACAATCAGGCCGCACGCTACCGATGCGCGTATTCACCGCACAGCAAAAGTCGTGCTAAGCTCTGCAGCAACAACCGATCACTAGTGCTCTCACCGGAGCAACGGGCGCCTGTGGTCGTTTAGCATCGTCGGCCCGTCATGTTTTCGTGTCCGCATACCAGACATGTTGGCTCTGCCACTGGTCCGCTTTGTCCACGCTCAGCAAACCAGGCGTTGAACGGAATGTGATGAACGAGCGACTTTGAAAGTCATCGCGCAACTTTCAACAAAAAATTCCATTAAATACAGTCGGCTGTCTGCTCAACAGGGCGTAAAATGCTTGAGAAACACCCGCAAGGCGTCGCGGCAAGACCCTGCTTTTTGTCTCCCGAACAGATAGCGCGGAACAACCCGCCACCAAAACTGATGACAATCGCTTTCATTACAAAGCATGACACCAAGATCGATGTAGGTACAAAGAGCGTATTTCCTTACCGCGTCGTAAGTGCCAAGTTGACCGTGATCCTCTTGTCCTTTCAAGACTGTCGCAGTTGCTGTAGCAGTAGCTGTTGCGGCGGCGGCTGCCGCAGCGGCAGCAGCAGCGGCAGCGGCTGCTGCCTGAGGCTGATGACCCTGGACGACAAAAGTTGACGGTGTTTCCAACGGGCCTCTCTAGATTTTATATCCCAATCGGCATAGCACTGCTCAGCGCACATTTATACAACAACGTCCCGATTAATACTTCACTCGTTGACTACACTTCAAAACAGAATCGTCTGACTAGCACACGACGATATAAAGAAGTACAAGGCAGCACCTGCTCGGCGCCCATGTGGTGAACTGGTCCTCCAGTGTATCTCCCAGGGCCGTTCATACTTCTGTGACCGTGGGGAAAGACGTGGGAGCTGTGGTAAGATCCCGGCATCCCGGTTTTACTCGGCATGCCTCCGTAATTGTAATTGCTTCGCATTTGGTCTGATGCAGAAAGGCCACCGTGGTGGCTCATGTGCTGCGTTGCGAAAGACGTTGAGTTGGACTGACTGTGCACTGGCACAGGAGGAGTCTGGGTTGTGGAAACGCCCCACACAGTGGTTATTACGGACAGCGAAGGATGCTGGCTTGGCGTGGGTACGTGCTGGGGCGGCGGTGGGTTCCACCCGGCTGGTTCCATGGGTCTGAAAAAAGCATATTTTTTTCTCGTTCGTAACTAAAAATTAACAACTAACATTAGACGTTAACAAAGCCATTTTTTCAACAGAAAACATTTGGCCAGAAAATGTCGTTCATTTAACACAAATGGTTCTTTCCTAGATTAGCTGGGAAAGTCGTTATGGCAACTGCCCTCCACTCATGGGATGCAGCACTGGGTAAGCGGAACTTTACGCTCCAATAAGCGCACCACAATGGTAACAGAAATAAAAATTGTTAGACGGAAAAGATCTATAACGCAGAAATTGCGGCCTATGCCACATTCTAATTAATGCAATCACTACTTCTGTGTTAAACTCAAACAAGGAGAACATGCGCCTACCTCGGATTCATATGGTTCTGGCCGTAAGGAATTTTCTGGCTCATGATGTCCCCTGGCAAAGGATTGCATCTCGTTACGCTCATAGGAGCTGCATTGTTGGACTTAATGGCGTCCATCTGTTGATGCTGCAAGTTGCACAGCTTTTCGACACGGTTGGTCCACATGTTGAGCAATCCTGCAAAACACAAGTCATTTTATTGCACATACATTCACGTCCTGGCCGCCAGTCATATGCCAATCGTGCAATGCACGGTGACGCATGAAGTACGTCATTTCAAGCAGACTCGCGGCGAGCCAACAGTTCCTTTTTTATAAACATCTTTTGATTAGTAAACTAACCTTACAGGGAATGCGACACCTCCATGACCGAAACCACACGTGCTTATAATAAAACAGTTACGTTTTAATGTTCTCCTGGTTAAGGTCTGTGCCGCTTTTAAGTAGCGAGACAGTCAATGCGCAAACAAACGTCGTTATTATCAAACAGGTTGCTTGAATGGGTCTTGTTCCGAACCTGCGAATCCTGATGTTTACTTCAAGAACCTTTCTAGGATGAAGCACGGAGTTAATTCCCTGCTTTCGTGCGACGATTCCAAAGTTCATTCGTTGGTCGCTTGTCAAGGTTCCCATTATTCACAGCAACCAGGCGCGCATGCAAGTCAATTTTATCGCTTGCCTCTTAATGACCTGCCAAACTTTCGCACAGAAGCATGTTTGTAAGCAACTTGGACTGATAACACGTTCCAAGTCGAATAGTCGTGAGCATTCTTCAAACATAACCGGGGCGCGAAGTGAGCAGATTGTGACGTCGGCAGTAAAAACACGCTTTGATCCCGAACCAACAGAGCCAGCGCATGCTTTCTCGCGTGAATCTGATGGGTGGGCTGACTATCCGCGGCGCTGTTCTAGGTTCGTTCTGATTTGTCTGCTGCTTAACGCTTGATGCGAGCGCGGTCTTTTCAGTCGACACAGCGAAATGCTGATGGTTTCACTGCTGGCTTGACCGATATCGCGTATATTAGTACCTTTCGTTCGACAATCCTTAAGAAGATTATGAACGACGCAAATTGCATCTGGAAAGGGATTACGGCATGGTGCTGAAAATTTCAATTTACACGGACTGTTTACGCCTCCTGAATGTCCCAGCGGCAGCAAATCTAATGACGATAGTGTGCTCAAGGGCAAGAAGCGCCAGAAAAACTGACTTTCGCGAACGTTTCTTTAATTTGACCCACTAAACGTAAAGCAAGTAGTGATAGAGAACACAAAAAATCGATGAACCCTTCCACAAAACTCTTAAACTTTACCGACGCACGCGCCTTTGCTACAATTACTCCTTTGACCCTACTTTAACCACACAGGATCGAAGAAACTTCAGGCATTTCAAAAAAGCATGTGCTACATTTTTTCTGCACAGCAAAAGAAAACCATAAAATCATCAAGCACCCTGTAGTGACGACGTTTCGATTCAGCGACATTGATGCTGTAAAAGAAGGTTGGATTAAACCAAGTCCTCCTAAATAGTATTTTCTAAGGGGCTTTGATTAAACGCTATTCGTGATCGTCATGAACTGAACAACAAAAACACGGAGCCCAGCCATGACAAACCCGACCAAGCGACAGGGCGCATTTCGGCAACCTATCATCAACAGAGTTCGGCGAAACCTTCGAAGAAGGTAAGAAGTCATGCTGGACACACCCGGGGCGCAGCAGTACGACAACACCAAACTGAAGGAGGCGTGAAGTTCGCGCACAGAAGCATGGTTCGCACTTGTTGCACAAACAGGTGAGTGTGTCACGAAGCAGAGGAACAGAAGTGCAACCTCGACCTGCCAAAGCTTTTACGGATCTATTTTCGCCAAATCGTGGTCGAGGTTGAACGCGCGTTTCTAAGCCGCGGGCAACGATATTGAAGACCTGCAGAAAAGCTCTAATTTGTTGCTTTGCTCCAGATAGCAGCGAATAAGCAACCNCGACATGGAGCTCCAGCAGACTCGAGGTGGAAATGTCTTCGGGGCACAGAGCAGTGGCCGTCCGTTGATGACCCGCAAATTAATTCGCCGGAAGATACCGCGGCAGACGTGGAGCTACGTGGCGAACCAACGAGGAACAGACCAAAGTGCGAGCAGCACCCGGTGGTTAAGTTGACGACCGCATGAACCAAGGCAGCACATACTACGTCATAGTCAACTGGCAATGTCTGGCTGTCGTCAGTCATATGCCTCCCCATAGACGTCTCCAAACGCAGTTTCGGTTTAACAAACATGAAGCCCAAAACCAGCTGGCTAAGATTTGAAAGCTGGTTTGGAAATCGCTGTTTCAAATCGGTTGTAAACGGCTATTTTGATTGCGTTCATTTGCGCGATTGTTTTAAACTGTCACAATCAACTTAAAGTGCTGCCTTTTTTGTTTGTGTTTAGATTCGCAGATAGATAGCGCTTATGCTAAGAAAAAGGAGGAAACTTTAATCACAGAATGTTAAAAAACCTGTCTTCGTGAAGTTCGACGACACGCTCACGATTTCGTAGCTTCGTATCGATATGTACCAATTTTCATTTTTTGAAACTTTTCTTTCAGTACATGGTGACCTAGCTCAGACACAGAAAAATCCGCATGTCCAACGTGTTGTACGACTTGCGGCGGCAGATGCAAGTACCGCTTCTTGGAAGAAAACGAGGATCCAAAGCGTCGTCGTTACGGAAACCAGACAAACTACGCGGTAGTGAGACGTCAGCCACCATCAGCAGCAGCAGCGGCCAATTTCCAGAAACGAGAAATGGGCACTTCAAATGCGCCAAAAGCAATGCGCTAAGTCGCTTATGGCCAATTCTCTAGCACTTGTAATTGCGCGACGATTTGTCGACTCGGCCCGGCCGTGTTTACGTTAGCTGCTACATACAGCGCATTTGACGAGCCTCCATCGTATAAATCGCGATTCCGAGGCAGTGCCGCTGCTCAATAAGCTATAATAATGGACTACGTATTGTTTCGGTGATGACAAACATGCTGTCCGGCAGTAAAAGCACAAAGAAGCAGCATCCATTGCATGTGACTGAACGGATTCAGCAGCGCAACGAAGTCTTATACTGACTGCAAGACGCCCTCGTTGCAGCAAAGACGCCTAGGCTGCAAAACAAGGTCGTGAAAGTTGGAATGCCACTTGTAACACAGTACATCTAGCTTTACAGTCAGTGATAGCCGTCGCAACACTGCAATGTTAGTTGGATGACCCGCTTAAACTCGGTAACTAAACGACTGAACGCACCTGTTTCAGAACTAGAGATTCTGCCCCTGCGAAACCCACAAAATCAACGGCAACCGTTTCTTTTGCTGGGTAAAACATTTACTTGTTTTGATTGTGCTCTTTCAATTTACATTCAATTCAGAAAGATCAGTGGGAAAAAGAAATGTTGTTTTTGAATCACTTGATTCAGAAAATGCAAAAGTTCACTGCGGTTGCGCTGCTAAATATACAGTTGGCACTCGGTGCGTAACTGAGCAATTTAAAAACAAGGCGGTAGTAATATCTACTAAATCCACGACTAAACGCAATTAATCCTCTAATTTCAAAGACGTGGAATTACAAACCATATGGCGTTGTCTAGGCGGTACCACAAAGTCATTATGCCAGCAAACATGCGCAATTTTCAAACATTTTTCAGAACTGTGATGCTGACTGCGTATAATGCGTTGCTTCTCTGCAGCAAACCAATAATATGTTTTCAATATTTTGCTTCGAAAACGTGTCAAATCAACCTGGCCGGGCCACTGGCGAAGAAGGCTAGCCAGTGGTATCGATTACAGCGCGTTATTGGCGGATTACAACATGACAGCAAGAACTACATGGAGCACTTTCTCGAATACCATCTTTCACTTACAGTGCCAACTTGCCGCGACTAATAGTCACAGACCTTTCTTACGTCACATACGACGCGCGTAACACAGTTTCAAAATTTTAACAAAGCAACTGCGGAACGTTTTCGCCAGCCTGATTAAGCGAGAATTGTATGACAAGTTACCAGCACACACGCACGGATGCAACTTTGTTGTTACTTTAGATTTGACGACGCTCTTACCTGCAGCGTTAGGCGGAAATTTGTCCTGATGCCGCTGACAGAGCGTTAGCAGCCGGTAGCAGTAGTCAATATCGAACCCCGGCTGCCCTGCAACTTCGTGAATAACCTGTGACATAAAAGGTAAATAGTAGGTCTGTCAAGTATTGGCAAAGCAGTTGGTGCCCTCATGACGTTGCACATTTAAAGATCCCATAAGCAATCAAGTGGTTTGGCGGCGCTTTTTATGTTGAACTCTACAGTTAATCGAGTGATCACGAGTGATTGTGACCGAAGAGGATTTTTAATGCCCGATGATACAAACGCAAGTTACTGCTTCGCATTCGGTGTGCTTGCAGTGTGAAAAGTTTCAGAAGTTACTCAGTTACGAACTCCCTCAAACTGCTTCGAAAGTCATTGCGAAGATTAGTTAGTCCTGAATTACAGACAACAATGTTACAAGGACAAGTAATGAGAGCATGGTATCGCACTCATCGTCTCCTTTCCACTGCAGACGACCACCTTTGAAAAATATTACAATATCTCTTTTCAAAAAAGAGAAACCTAGTTAATAATGTTTGACCGAAGTAATGTTTCACAGTCACACTATACAATACAAAATCATAATCCGACGAAAACACTATGCCTGCTTCAAACAAGTGGCCAACATCAGCGAAATTGGATTGTTTTTTTTCCTGTCAATCACATTTCTATGTTGCTGATGTGCGTGACGATTGCTTTCCAAGTTGAATCAGGCGTTTCAATTTAAACTGTCGTAAACTCAGCCCAGGCGCATGAGAGAGCGCTGTACGAACAAACAGACCGACACATAGTTCGTGCGCTGCTCAATACCGACTATTTATCTTGGATAGGGCTGTTCCTACGTCAGCGCGACACTGCTAAGCTGCCTGTGTCACTTTCTGCACCTACAGCCGCCAAGGTGGGAAAGCGATAGCGCAAGCGGTCTTACAGAAGTGCTTCGGCACAAAGGGCGATGTACAACTTCCTTCACGCCCTGCTGCACCCGGCGCGTTCAACTGTACACAGCAAGCGAGCAAGTATGCGCAGAGCGCGCGCAGCCGAATGGGATTTTTTAATCCTAACGGTGATTCGCAACTTGTAAGCTCATCCTGGTTAAAAACTATCGTACATTTTGCGAGTCAGCAACAAACAATAGTTCAGATGTTGGTATTTCGCATGACTGACAACAGCTTAGCTTCGCGAGATATACGGAGGACTTGTCTCGCGTTTCCAAGAACGTTGTGATCAGGGAACGATTAGACTTGGTTTCAAAATACTTTGCCACATGAATCCAGCCTCAGTCGGGTGAATGCAAATCACTTGCTAGTAAAATCGGTAGCATTTGGTGCAAATAGCCATTCCAGTTTACCTGCTGTTACGCGGATGTTCCGCAATTACAGTCGATATAGCGGTGGAGAACGAATCATGATTCAGACAAATACATTCTAAGGTCAGCCACACTTTCCGGCGTCTGGACAGCGACAGCAACACCAAAGGATAAATTCTTCTGTTCGATTATCACCATATGGCACGCATACGCGTGAAAACAGTTCTGCTGGTGCTGGCCGAAGGTTACCGATGTTGAAGAAACGCGACTTTTCATAAAACTCAAACGCTGCAAGACAACGTCTCGTTTTCAAGCATACTCAGCAGATGTGGACAACAGAACCACTCAACAAAGGTGGCGAGGTAGGATAATTTGGGTTAAAAAATTTGGAAGAACACCAAATGATGCAAAGGAATTTTGGGAAAAGAGAAAAGTTCCGGTCAGAGTAAACATGAGGTGATGGCAGGGATAATTTAGTAGATCCAGTCTAGAAACGTTCAAACAATAATATAAGGATGAGTGTTTGTGCACTGTGCTTTTAGCATTGGGCGTTGTACGTCAACTTCAAGATACTTCGGGCGTAATTACTTCAGTGGCCCTTGATTTCTGTGACCTTATTCATCCTAGAACAGGGGTCTCCAAACTACGGCACGCGGCCAAATCCGGTCCGCAAAGGCATTTGTCAATAATAAATAAATAATACATTCACAAAAAATTTATTAATTTTTTTTGAAACCTTTGTCAAAAAATTTGTTAAAAATTTGAATAATTTGTTTAAAAAATTTGTTAATGGTAGAATGTAACATAACTCAAAGCAATCACATTACGTAAGATGTTTGGCCATCGAACCGTTGAACAGAAGCTTATGTGGCCCCCTGACAACAACGTTTGGAGACCCCTGCCCTAAAATATCGGTCAGCGTACTCTTATCCCTTTTTTTCCAAGTCTTCAAGGTATTTTATCGGAAGCCAAAACTTTTTTGTTTTCGTATGTAATCCGTTCCGCATGATTGCTGCGTTTTTGTGAACAGCGCTAGAGCCAAATAGTTCATCTTTCTCACTGCCACGGGCACCACGCTGCGTCACGCACAAACATTACTCTGTTCCGGAGATGGAAACCTCTTGATTAGGTATCGGGGTGCGGGGATAGCACCCGATTTGACAATGATTTGGTGAAGAGATTTTACGGTATTCGTAGATATCTGCTGCTTTTGAAAAAAAAATTCCAATGCCTCTTTGGAAAAGCGGTATTTCGCTCTTTTAGTTTAAAGTTCCTGCACAATCCAAAATTACCAGAACGCTGGTTCGGAGAGCGGCTTGCGTATAATAACGATGCAAGTGGAAGAACGGAGCAGCAGACACTAAGCTGAGATCAGTCTGGTGACAGGAAAAAATAAATGGCAATTTTCACGTGTTTGTGAAACGAGTTAGGAGCATAAAATAGCTTTTGAGATCATTACCTCGCAATAAGAGCTTATTGCAAAAGAGCTGCGATGCGATCTACGCTTGCGCGTCTGTCCGTCCCGTCCCCCGTCTACGATATTTTTATGCAGCGCAGTAAAGCGCGTGTTCGCTATGCTCGAAAACTGGCTTGTTGCAGGCAATGCAAACAAAGGCAGCATTCAAGCACGCACGCCGTGGTTTAAGATCGATCAGCACGATCTTAATTATTGATGCACGGCCACCCGGGCGGCCAGGAGCCAGCTGTTTGCGCGCAAGGTTAGCTCGCTGTGGCAAGCCCCGATGTCTTCCAACGACATTACGGATCGATTTGAGCAAATACGGAAAAATCCGGCGCTGTTTTGCAGCCTAACCTGGTATGGCATGAGCGGTATGGAATGCGTGCGAGAACAACGCACTCGACTAGGATGTTAAATATTGTAGCTCTCGCCAGCAACGCAATGGTGCGCGAGCGTCAAATTTCCTTTGGATGCTGCGGCGATCAGTTCCCGACAAGTCATCAATTATTAAAACTTGTATTGATTAGTTCTGATATGTGTAGACGCGGTTCGAATGTAGCAGCCCAAACGTTGACGCTTTACGGTCGCGAATGCTAATTTGAAAGTCGAAAGTCAACAGGCCGGGCGATTTTCTTTTTGATCATCTTTAAAGAACGTTCTTCGGTAGGCTAGAAATTTTTACTGCGGCGCGAAGCACTTGCTCACATTATTGTGAACAAAAGAAGTAGCGCAAAAAGACGCTTGCCAGTTCATTTGGGTTGAGGTAGTGTCCACGTAATGGCGACGGAGTTAAATGTACGGTAACGGCTGTTGCGGGTCAGTTGAAGGCGTCCGGCCGTGAAAAGGCAACAAAATCGTACACGCGAGACGCGATCCAGCCGCAGTACGATTGATCATTCAGAGAGGTTTTAAGCAAACTTGCAATATACTCTTCTCAGTCCACGAATACTGTGTTCTCAAGTCAAAAGTCACGCGAATTGCTTTTTTACATGCGCTTTCTTGAGGAGGGAATCTACAACAAGCGCATGAAGCAGCAAAACTTCTTTCTACGTCAAATTCCATTTTGATGGAAACTATAGGAACCATTAGCGCTATTCGTTCTTAAAGGATTTTTCCATTATGCTTTCAGGCCATTCGCGACGATATTCCAGGATGCGAGTGGCGTTTAAAATTACATTGTCGCATTTGCGCATTATCGTGACGTTAACATGAAATAGGACTGCACGTAGGGTCACAGCCATAACAAATCCGAGATTGGTGGTGTAACACAACTTAGTTGCCAAACAAAACGTATTTTTACCCGCCAGAAAATGTTTGCAAAACAATCTTCTTTACCAATCCAAGATGTTACTGGCAATCACATTTTTATTCTTTACTTAATTATTTCTTATGAGCCATACAAATAGCAGATTGTGACCAACGAACCAAGACATGGTCCCAATCGCATTTTTTGTTGGGCAGATTTGTTAACACATCAACAACTTTATCATATTTCTGTTCAACAAAACGGGATTTTCAAGTCACCTGAATTGGTAGCTGACTTCCCAGTCCCTCAGCTTCTACAATTATGGGACACGAGACTGAACAAAAAATTCTAGTTTTTCACCGTCCCTCGTGATACCTGGGTCGCCGTTACCCACGTTCGCTTACTGGGAAAACAATGCGGTACTGCCGTCAAGGTTTCAGGTTACATCCAAATGTACGTGACGCGCGATTCTCAATATATGAACCAGTTCGCCGGGTGGCTGAAAGCACAGCACCTCTCTACTTTACGAACACTTGGTAGTCACGTGGTGTCATTGGAGCTAAACCGGAAAAGAAGGAAGTGCTCGAAGCTTGCTTTGAACAACGCCGATTCACAATCTCCGTTCTTTGCCACAGATAACAGAGATGAGGTGGGCAATCAACGTCATCGTGCAAACGTTTATAGACAATACAGCAGCGTTTGTCTGCCCAGAGTTGAACGAAGTTTAGCACCGAAGTTGAGCAGACACAAATTGCAGTGCCACAACACCTAGGAGAAATTACTAATAACGACAAATGCGGTACACCTAAACAGATCAGGATTTTTGCTATCTTGCAAAGCTACACGTTGCTGAGAGCGTTTGCAAGTTTTTCTGGAGCAATGTTTTCTGCGCGAAGTTACTGCTTTTCTGTCAAATAATGGAGGTCGTGCACCTGCGGGAAGGGTAAGCGCAACGAAGTCACTTTAAAAGTCTATTCAAGAACTCGTTTATTTACACTTTTGCATAGATGGGACAGAAATTTTAATGATGCCTAACGTGAACAAACAACGAACCAAATATATTTTGTTTGAAAAGGTTGGACGCTCTCGAAAAGGTTGACCGTTAAAAGTAAAGCTGCGTGCGTCACGTCAACCAAATTGTCAACCGTGCCAATCAAACCAAAGTAGAAAAACGGATGGATTTCGGTAGGAAGCTGCTTCTGGTGCCTTTAAAANCATCAGTCAACCGACAAACGTNCCAGTGGGTGCTTATCGCTAACGGCCTGACCACGTCGCTCGTNATCAGCGCTGAGGTTCGGATGTTCCTTGCAATGCAGCGTGCAGCAACCAGGCCTACGTCGATAATAATTCGTATTCTCTTCACGATCACGCGAACTCGACACCCAGCCTGGGTCGCACTAAAGCACTCGCTAAAGTCGGGTAAACGTGAAAAAATTCCAGTAATTTCAAGGGCTCCAGTCAGGGCAGACTTCCGCATGAACCATGAGAGTTATGAGGACTGAGAACGGCGCAAAAAAAACCGTTCATCACATGACGCAGGTGTCGAGGCGTCTATAAAACAGCCATTGTTGCGGTTACACTGGAAAGTAAGATTGTGTCGACATAAAGCCCTTTCTCTGCTCCTCGCCTCTGCATGTCTCCGCAACGGCGCAAAGGTGGTCTTGAAAAATCCGCGGTGTTGACGGAGAAAGTTGAGTCAGTTTGTGCAGCACCTGCGATGTCGTCCCGCAAAGAGCAGAAGAGCAGGCTGCTCCCTCTGAGTAGCAAATACGGTTTGTAACACGACACTAGCAGCAATTAAGCTTGTCTGAAGAATAGATAGCTCAACAGGAAATATCTGTCTCGTTTCGACCACGGCAAAAAAGAAGCCAAAACGCTGCTCGTTGGGTTTACTCACCGCGCGGGTTGGGACGCCGGCGGAAAATATACGTGAACGCTTTCGGGCGATCCTCGACGGCGCGCGTTTTCTCGTCACGACCCAGCGCGTTAAAATAGCCACGGTTTTGTGTGACGCGGACCGAATCGAAAAACGTTAATTGACAGGTGCGAACCGATCTCCGCGGAGCTCGGTCAAGTTCGCGCACCTGGTTTACTTTCACGCCTCCTAACCAAACGATGACGTAACAAAATCACCTGCTCCGTCGCGGTTGCAAAAAACATTGGGCGACCGCCGCTGGTGATGCTTCGCAACCATTGTTAGTGACACTGATTTGTGCTGCCGAACTACGGCCGTGTTGAAATATGAATTAGGAATGTCTTTTTCAGCACATGTCACCCATCTGAGTTCAAGGAAGTGCCCTTCGTGATGCAAATTACGTCACGTTGAAGCAAAACCTTGTTTATCAATTCATATCGGGGTGCCCAAACTTTTTCAAGAGGGCCAAATTTGGTCGCAATCTGAAATGTGCTCGCGGGCCGCACTTTGGCACCCCTGCTTTAAATTGTTGAAACCAAGCTGGCGTTTGCAGCGATAATAAGCACCCACTGCCTGCTCTTTACATTAGGCAGGGGGCGTTAGTCTCTACTTATCTTTTAATTTTTTATTGGTCTTGATTGCGTTCACAATGAAACCTTCTGCGAATGGAAAAGAACTCTTCGTATGTTCTGGCTAATAGCGTTTTATAGAAACAGGCAATCGATAGCAAATACGCCAAATCAAGTGGTGTGATCATTAGATTGCTTAAGACACACAGGGCAGGTACTGTCACGCATAAGCTTACAACATTGGTGCACGAGTTACGAGAGGATGAGCACACTGGTCAGCGAGCATTTGCGACCAAACCTTGTACGGGACACGCGACACAAACTGAAGGTGTTGCGTAAAAAGTTTTTTTCTTAATTATTTTAATAACGAAAACAATGCGGGTGGTCCTGTCTTCATGACGGCGTGGATGGTGAGGAGACAGACAATTCTCAGGATGACAGTCGTTCGCACGAAAGACCAGCGCGGACTGTCTTGAGCAGCGTACCGGAAAAAAATTCAGTATTCGCAAAAAATAACACCGCCTGTCCAACTACAGGTTGCGTCAATATTCACCCGAACAAATGACCTCGTGACGGTTCGCCGGCTGCAGGCGAAGTCACTTCGCAAGTGGGGCAAATTTGGCGGAGTGGATAGCGCCACCACCTTGTACGTAAATAACGGCATCAATCTTTCGTCACATGTAGGGCATTCGTTAGGTCTGCAAAAGATACCGGGGTACAGCCGATAATAGCTGGCGACCCTAGTTTCTTTGATTCATGATTAAATGCGACAATTTCTACGTACAGCGTCATTACGTTTGAGTAAGAACCGTGATTTTTAATTCGACCACCACTGAAGCTGCGATCGTTACCTGAATACCTGCCTATGCAACTTGGGCATGTATTGCAAACGGTGCATCACACCATGAAGGTGAACAGGCATGATGAGTTGCGGCTTACGCCAATGCGTCAACCAATGACGGAGTATTTGAGTGACGTTAGCTATGTACATTTGATCAGCACCAAGAGAGAAGAAAGAAATGACATTGGACTTGGCTGGCAAGATTCCGTCATACAGGCACAGTGGTTTGCACAAGCAACCAATCTTCCCTGTCGTGTCATTTCTTCACATCGAGGTAAGTCGGCACATCACAGGTTCAGATGACGTGTATCGAAAATGCCAGTTTCGCTGCGAATCCGCAAGCCGTGAATATTTGTTCGATACCGCTGCGTAAAAACACAACAGGAGGGTGGATTGTTTACAGGAGCGCCACCAGGCGATCCGATCCAATTCGGCATAAAGCGCAAGACTTTCGTGTCGGAGTATCTGACGTTGGCGTCAAGGTGTGATGAGCCGTCGTTCATGAACACGGAGAAAGAAAAAGGCCGATTGTAGTTGCAGTACAGCAAATTATGGCCCCGCTCCAGCGGCCCTGTTGCGGTCGCACAAAAGCTTAACCGGCAGCCATTCCTTGTTGCGCGCGTATTTAAGCGTCATGAGCTTTTGATCGTTCCTGTTGGGGCCGATGTTCAATTCTTCGCTTCAGGAACATTCAAAGCCCGCGAGCAGACAGTTCAAATGCAGCACAAGAAGTCGTTCACTTTTTGTAAAGTTTTTCATTTCCTTGAGTGCTTTGGTTCAAGGGAGAGACAGTGCACTGGTGCAGATGTGAAGGCCTGCTCGATTTTCAAGTGGTGAAGCATTTCTGGCGCGGTGGAATTAAGCGGGAAAAATTTGCGCAATGCAAATATATGTAAATTGAGGCCGATGCAAGTCTTCTTGGAAGAATCCCAAACTCTGAATATTTTATGTGGGTTGAAGACAGCTAGTTTTTTGCTGAAGCTGTATGCAACTTTTTCCAATGAAATTACCGCGTTTTCGAATAGAGCAATTAGCTATCAATTAGGTCTGTTTAGGTTTTCCGCTCAGAAAATCGCACAAAAAACTCTCACTATCGCGAAACAGAAGCTCTACAAATGAAAAATATAATTTTGGCATGTGTCGATGGAACCGTGAGTTAGCGGTTGCAACGGTTTTATAAGAATTTTGCCTGCAAGGAAAGGAGCTTAACAGAACAGACCACCAAGTACCACGATGTTACGGCTTTTGGACGATACCCACGTTGCATGCTTGTCGAACAATCTCGCCATAAACACTAAAGGTCGTATAAACACAGCCAGGTCATAACAAAATATGGAGTCAATGCCGCGTAACAAACACAGCGCGCAAATCATATCACCTTTGGTGTATCAGCATACGGGCAACTGGAATTCACATTCCTGGTAAATCTGCTTTAACTTTATCATGTTTTAGAAAAATATGACAGGACACCTGTCCTGCAGCAAAAGACAAACATTCTCTGCAATTTTTTGCTTTGATTATCTTAGAGGAAAGTAAAAAACCGACGACACTGAGGTGTAGGTGCTCAGACCCGAGGACACTACCAACAAACTTCCTAATTTTAAGCCATTGCGAAGCTGGCCTGTCCAAAGCAATATCGACAAGCAATTCGCTAAACTAAAAGAAGTTCGGATTTGTGTGAAGACAGTTTGCACGGAGCAAGAAAAGTTAGTTGATTGTGCTCAACAAACATAACATCTTGATGAGAATTGCTTCTACCCTAGTTGGCAAGCCGGCATTCATCCAACGTTTGAAAGCAACCACACTGTCTGCCATTAGTTAGCCGCATATCGCGTTCCCTCTGGTGAGCGTCATGGTCGTGTCGAAATGTCGTCTTCCCTTGCTCGGGACTGCATCCATCGAACGCGAAGCACATGGCTGCTCAGCAGTCTGCAGTTCATTGAAAAGCTGGGACGATCGGCCAGCTGGCTCGCACTGCCCTGCGGTCCACAGCAGTTTTGAGCGGCCAGCCAACCGTGAAGTGACGTCTTTACACCCGAAAGTTAACAAAGACAGACGGGAACGAGCGCCGTGCGTAAATCATACACGAGGCAGCCCTTGTTTGTCGTTCGGGCCTAGGCGAACGCCCCGCGCTGTCAGAAGAGTAGCGCTTCGGCAGCAGAACGTGCGGAATGAACGGTGGGCGCACGAAAGAGCAGCGCGGGGTACGGGTCCGAGATTAGCAATCGCCTGGTTATGCGTCACGCTGTCAAGAATGACGCTCGTGTCGAGCAGACGGCTGTTCAAAAAGGTGGGGAAATCTCGACGTTTCTATTATATTGACTGCGCCGTGTAGTCATACCGCATTCCGAACGAATTCGGCAGAGTTCGCAAACGCCCACCTATAACTTTCTGTCACCTTGAAGGTGGTCTGAGGCAAATTGGAGTCTTCTTGACGTTATTTGTTCAATTATTCGCAAGTGGACTTAGTCGATACCAGCCTTCTTTCAAAATGGGGTCTCAAAACAAACTTTGCGTTTGACGAAATAGGCACGGATTTCTGCTGTTGAAATTTGTTTGGCGTTCGACAGAATCAATTCGAAACACTTTTGTAAAATATACACTCGTAAGAAATTCAGAGACCAGCGTGTTTTAGAAGACTTATGCACTACTGATTTAGATTTTTCAACGCAATCATTTTGCGTGACAGTACATGTTTTTACATTCCTCCCTTGAAGAAAATGCAGGCAATGTAGCAAAGATTTACGTAAAAATTATGGCAGCAAGTTTTTTGGACGGTAGCCACCTAACGGAAGGAAACCATAATTTCAGAATCGTGCAAACCAGGAATCTCTCTACTGTCGTTTCGCACACTGCCATCGAAAAACGAAGTTGGTCGGGTAAAAGGGCGGGCAATGCTCCAAATAGCAAGGTCCAGGTCGCGAGTAGAAGGCACCGCATCAGCTGTCAACTGATCGATGGGCAGGATAAGAACAGGCGCCGACAGTTGTCAGAAAAACTACTTCGCTTGCGTCGCGGAAAAATTAAGTGAAAGTTTGCTTTGCGCTAAGCATACCTACGCGCTTACCAAAGCGAGCGAAACGATGGATCGGTGCGATGCCTCGCACTTACAAAGAAAGGCACGAACAACCTGCTTGTAAACGCCGTTTTGACAGTTGATCCACAAAAAGTACGTGAAAGCTTATGCCAAGATGGCAATTGTGGTCAAGCGGCCAAGGGTCGCAGGTGCGATGACTAAAAGCAAGGCCAAGTGGCAACAACCAGATTTCGGAACAAGATGCCACTTTCAAAATATCTTCACCGACTTTTTCCTCACTATGAAAAAGAATGCGCCTGAAGTGACGTACTTTGTTTGAAACCACGTCCTAATCGATGCAGGGGACCAACCGCTTATTTGATGCGGCAAAAGGAAAAAACTCACCGTGAGACAGGCCATGAGTGCTTGGTGATAATGACTTTGAAACGCGCGAGGATCCGAACACCAGTCCAATAGCTCCTTTGCCGACATGGCGAACTGAGTAGGATTCCGCAAATGCTGCAACGCAAAAAAACTTATTTGCAAACCATGCAAAGTGGGTATNAAGTTACTAGAAAATTATGAAAACCTTTTGACTACATCGCACTCAGCTGATTTTCAAGTTTTTAAAAACTTTTTTCATTACCCTCNTTCCGTTCAGAGGTACACTTTCCATACCAGAAATCTACCGTTACATTGCAATTAGATTGTAACAAGGGGCAACGCAAATAGCAAGGTANCCCATTGTGATACTCGCAATGATCGGCGAACTTTCGTTATGATGGCCCAAACCACCCTTTCAGTCGTAAGTAAACGCCCATGCTTGTTTTTGAAGGCCCAATTTCAACCTTATGCTGTTTTCAGTTACCTGTTATATAACAATGCTATGTTTATGTCATAAACCGTATAATGACAAATACAATGTTTTGTTAATGTCCAACAATCAATGTTCTATAGTTACAGTAGCCTGTGTTTTCGCCCAGGCAACCGGCGCAGCACAGAAGATCTTACGTGGCACGCGGCCCACAACAGAAGGTGTTGCGCGGCCCCATAAAAAGTGCTTAAAGGCCCATAATTGGGCCGAGGAAAACAGTTTGTCGACCACTACATCACAGGATGCATTACTGAAAACTCACGGGACTCAGCGGAAAAAAACTACGAAAACTATTGCTAGGATCTTTGTTCATGACAAACAACGATGTTTTGGTTACAGAAGAAAATCTGACAATGTGCGTGAGATCAATGCAGTTTACGAACGTGTTTATTTTTGTTTTTCTTGCTGGTTTTGCAGGCCAATCACGAAAAGTTAGTGGGGATAACATGACGGTGTTTCCTTGCACTTCCCTGCCCTTTTCGTATGTTTTTGCGATTTTCTCACTTCTACGCTGCCCCTTTGCCTCAACTTTTATCAAGCAAAAACGCCTCTGTTAAAGCACAAGAAGGTTGACATGACCATAAAAATATTCAAAAACTTCAATACAACGATATGTACGGAGTCTTCTTGTCAAACTCGGAAAACAAAAGTTTACACATCAAGTAAACTTTGAATTTCGCCACAGATTTCTGGTGGAATAGATTTGTAGAAAAAGTTTGCCACAGAGCATCGTCCACTTTGTGGAGACAAAGGAAAAGACTTTTTTGATGAAGAGGTTCAACATCCATGTTTCTGTTTCGCCTTGAACTTGTATGCAATGACGAAGATTCTCTTAAGAAAATACTTGGGTACAATGAGTTCATAATACCAGTGAACTACACATAATTTCGCGCAGCAATAAACACAAGCGAGCCAAAACGATTAATCGCGAAGTAAGTAAAATCTGTTTCCAGAACATTATATTTGCAAACATCTGAACATTATGCTGAATAGCTACGTACCTTCTGTATGCATTGCAATCGGTCGAGTGTCTGCCTCGTATGTGGGTCGTGATTGAGGTTTGCAGAATTCATGCCCATTGGCCCTCCGATCGACATAGGTCGCATGGCAGGGTTGATTGTAGCAGAATTCATTCTTTACGTGACACAGGAACGAACCAACCGGTTGTGGCAAGCCTTAGCGTCGTCGCCTTGTGGGGTCCACGCGACGACGGCCAGAAGTTTCCGTCATTTGCGCCCTTGCCACGGTTTGGATTGGTCTGGTTCGGTCTGCCCTACTGCTTCAGTGGTCTTCTGAGGTTTCGTCAACAACCGAAGAAGCAATTTCATACACTGTTTTCTTTGCTTTTAAAGTGGTACGAGCGTTGCAAATGAAATCAGGGTCAAATAGTCAGTAATCCCTCAATAATAGTGAATGTAGTATGTCCGCTTTGAACACGCGTTTCAGCCACTTCAAACGTTCTAACAAAGTTTGCTATTTAATCACATACAGCCGTAAAGCACCTGCAAGCAAAATACAATTAAGCTTCCTCACAATAGAAATAGCATGAATCTTGTGAAAAAGATCGCTGTAAGCGATAGCGACCTGTCACAGACCTCTCACTGGCTCAGCATGACATGGTCTAATCACACGCGATAACACATTACAAAAAATTGAGCAACATGGTGATAGTGACTGTTTGGCTGCGGAAACATCAGAATAAAACTCTTTTTGTGCAACACCTGCTGCTCATGTCTGGTCATACAGAATCAGGTGACAGATACATGCATTAAAAGCAAAAAACTGTAACAGGCAAAACCGCTTTCAACGGAGAATGTCACACTCTAGCGCTGCAGCTGATGCTAACCTGAAGAGTGCTCTGTAAATCTGTTCAAAAAGCAAGTTGAATGAACGCAAGCTGGAGGCTAACAGCGGCTACAACGGTCCGCGCCAATCGATTGTGACTCAGTATATGCTTTCCGACCTGCCGTTCCTGACCGACACTCTCGCTAACTACTCGCTATAATGGTTCCGAATTCAGTTCGTGCGACGCTTTAGCCGCGACGCAAAAACAACGATTTTGTTGCGGAGTGTTCTCTTTTTCAACCACGAGGCCGTCGCGCGAAGGCGACAGGCCCTGCTCCGTCGGAGCAAAGCAAGAGAGACTTAGTAGGAAGCCCGAGGAATCGAAAGAGCAATGAACTGAAGAGAGAAATAGAAAAACTTGTCCGTTCATCATAAACTCTTGTTACTTCGACCAGCACTGTCTGCTGGTCGTTTCGCGCGTCTGTTCGGTGGCGCACACAACAGCGAGAGAGAAAGCGCGAGTGACACAGGCATTTGCAATGAAGGCCACCGTAGGAGTTGCGTACTGTTTCGTTGTTTGCCTTTGCTCACGCGACGATGATTCGGTCGCGGCTGACGTTGCCAGTGGCAGTTTTGGTTTTTCCAACATTTGCTGGAGATTGGCTAGTGCGCTTTAGCGCTGCTCACGGGCATGGTGTACTTTGCAAAACTAGATATTCAATTGTTTGTTTATTTGTTCATAGAAGTACGGTCCACTTTGCCTAAGTCTTAGTACCCGTAAATCTCGTATCTGTCTAAAATCGTTGCACGCATACTAGTGGTACAGCAGCAACAAAAACGCAGTTTTCCCGCACGGCAGTCAACCAACTGAATAAGCAAGATTGCTGCTTGACATTGAAAACCAAAAGCTTAAACATGCTACATAGCACAAATTAAGGAGCGCAGGTTCCACTACATAAAAAGCATGACCTACTTTAGCCCATACTACACCTCCAATGGAACCCTGCAATTGGTTTACACATTAAAATCTTTAATTGCAATACAATGTCGTAAACTCGTCACAAAATGTCAAGATATGTTGATCTGAAACCCCGTAAGTGTCACTTGTCCATCAGCGAGCACGCAGATGAAAAGCAGAAAAAGATAAATCACAACCAAAGATATAAGCAAAATATTTTCCCTTCGCCTGTGTGCCAAAAAAACATAGCATATCTGTTTCAATCACGTATCAAAGTTTAAAGCGCAAATATGACGTTGCGCAACAACAGTTTATTATTTAAATGTTTGGGTTTGACCGGTTAAGTGCCTGATGAACGCGTATTGTAAGAAACTGTATTTATGCATAAAACCTTTTTAAGCTGTTTGTTACAGATGTGCGTAAAAATTTGTTTGACAAGCGGCAAACACTCAACAGCTTTTTGCAACCCAGAAAAGCAAAAAATAAATAGCATACAAACAAACACAGCATTCAACCATTGTATGTTCCGCCGGTTACGCTACAGCAGCGGTTTTCAACCTTTTTCATGCAGCGACCCATTTTGCAACCCAATTTAACCTAACGACCCCCTTCCAAAAATTTCCAGTGAGGAAAATGAAATGCAGTTGTGTTTGCACAATAGACATTCACAACGACTAAAAAATAACTTACAATATCACTATGAAGACTTATTTATTAAATTCATGCACATGACAGCATCAGTGTGAGAGACCCGTGCCTTATGCAAATCACTCCACAACAACAACTCATTGAAAACTACAATATCTCCCGAGTTACCTACCACATGCAGATATCCAATTTACAAACACAGCACATTCTTATGTCACAAACTTATTCGTGCGTTGGCAGACGCAACAGTAGGCTACTGTAATGGTCATAATCACACTTCAAACAATTTTGAATGAAAAGGTAGGCATCATTTTTGCCAACCCAGGTGATCCTATTATTTTGGCTACAACAAAAAGTGGTTCCATATACGAAATATAAAATATAGAAGTAATTATGAATATTTTTATCAGAAGCTCTCGCCACCGCTAGAAAAAAGGCAGAAGAACCCCAAGGGGTCGTGACCCCAGGTTGAAAACCACTTCGCTATAGCGTTCACATTAAATCTACAAAGTTGCCGTTGGCTTTTATTCACGATTTACATCAGCTCTTCCTACTTGGACCTACAATAATTTTACTTGGCTCAAACATGGTATCTTTATCTTCTTGGGCAGGGCTCATTTTGGACAGCCCCGTTGTCACCATAAGAAATAGATTCAACTCTAGATTTTTAAATTCGGGATCCATATCTGCGGAATTGGTATTGAGTGCTCTCTAGGATTAAAGCATGCAAAGAATTGAAGCTGGACAAAACTAAAATGAAGACTGCGTCCAAGGCTCCCTAGCGAAGCCAATGTTGGCGTGTGCCAGTATTAGCATTTAACGTGCGCAGTGAATTAATCAAATTTAATGTCGCCGTATACATGTCTTAAAGCAGTACTCTAGTTGGACCAGTAACAACGTCACAGTGGATTGATACTTGACAAAAAAGTATCTGCCACTCGGTATATTTGAAGTAGCTGGTAACTGCTACCCCTGCTCACACGTTATATTGTCTTGTGTTAAAGTGCAGACGATCGTTGGGGAACAAACAAGCGATAAGGTTCAGAAAAAGAGGAAATATCATTTTTTAAATAAATAGAAAACCTTCTAACGCGATCGTGGAATTAAACGCAAACGTAACACAACGCTATTTAAACACATAATTGCCAGTTACGTTTTGATGACGTAGACACGCAATTCCTATCACAAGGTTTGAAAATGCCACACGACTTAAGTGATGCGCAGACTGGTTGTTTTCATTCGCATTATCTCATATCCGTTTGCTGTCCGATTACTTTTGTAGGTTTCTTTAAATAGATTTCCTGGCATGTTCTTCTTCACTGACGATAATCATGACGTCGTTTCATCATCGTTTCGCGGAGGCGCGAGGTATTCGTTTGTGTTGTCTCGATGTCAACGCGAATATTAGATTTCATGAAAATTACGGCTGTCTGGTATTCGTGTTCGTCTATACAACCTTTTAGGAGCTCAATTAGAGGGTAATCAACAGACAGGGCGTTTTATGCCGACAATTTCAAACGCCAGAAGGTCGAGCGATTTTTCTGGCTCTCAAAAAATGTGTATCACTGGCAATAATAAATTCNTAAAAATATTAAAAGGTAGTTGAAATATCTGTTCAAAAGAGAGTTTTCGCAAANTCATCTGTCGATCTTTAAAAATTNTTGGGACCTAGAGGGTGACTGAATGAAATTTCTGCAGCCACTATAAAAGTTGCTAACTTCTGCCAGATTTGGTAACTTCTACTTCGTTATGCAACTAGGAACTGTGAAGGGGCAGAAACGGCCATGCTTTACGTTCGGAATTAGTTTCATGGTCTTCACCAAACGAATTCACAACAGCTCCTTGCGCCATGAGGGTAGCAAGTGTTCTGCTCAAAGTTCCTCGTGGCTGTCGACAATTCAAGCCAAGTCGTCACCACATCGTGTGCGCGTGTGACTCATTCATGGCGCACTTTTAGCACGAAAAGCTGTGTAGAAAGACCACGTTCATCTCTGCGCGACTTGTCCTACTGGTGCTCGCCCGCTGGCCAAGCAAATTCGCGCATTGGTCAATACAGACTCACATGCTGCAACCCATTCTCTCGGAGAAGCAGCAGGAAATGGCCGTCGAGCGAAGTGACGTTGAATCGGGTGATCGCTCTGTCGCGCTTGCCTCATGCGCGCGGCACAAAGCAAAAGATCTTACCGCCTTTAATCCCATTCTTTAACGTAAACAGTAACTCCGCCTCGCTCATCGCTTCAGTCAGTCCAAAGCTCAACCAGCACCGAAATCCGGCGGACCACCAACGAATGGTGCTTGATTGCTGAAATTTCTCAAACGCAAAAAGTAAGGTTGGTATGATCGACACATGAACATCTCAGCTTCCGGTTTCAAAATCAGACAGTGCTGAATCACGCCCTGGACGTTTTCAACAAGATTTAACAGCAAATCATACTGAGGAGAGTGAATCACCTGAATTCAATGGAACCTACCGCAACTCCAAGCGAACGTAAGTCGTTGGTAATCACGATTTATTCGTTTCTGGTGCTACCTTTGAGCATACGAATTGGTGCATATTTTTGTCAGATGTGCTAGCGCAGGTGAAGACTTCACTTCAAAGATTTTTTTCAAACACATTGAAAACTCATTCAGCTGCAATTCTAACAAGCATAGATACATTCAATAGTAACATGAAGGTGACACCATTTAACTCTTCAAAATGTTCATACTACATCTCGTAACATCGAATCTGTTGAACAACAGCGAACTGGCTGCAGAAGGTGGAACAAGCCAAGCCCACCCAAAGCAGAAAACCGACTTGGCTTGCGAATTACAATAAAGCCACCGGCATTTTTCCTATGCTTTCGGGCTCGGAGGCAAAACCAGTTGTCTTGCAAGTTCGACCGACTTTAATCATCATTCTTGGCAGTCCCGTGTTTAAGAATATTTTTTTTCTGCGTCTGTAGCGCGTTTTAAACAGAAGGCATATTTGTGGGTTTGTGTTTGTCTCACACCACACGCGATCCACTGCTCACTGCAAATACTGTACATACGGTGGATATCGAAACAAATTAACATCATTATCAACGTGCATTAAACACTTTTCTTAGCATTGGCCATGTCCTGCCCTGTTATGTAATGTAATGATGATAATTGGGACGATGAATTGTTTGCTGGCATCAGTTTCGAATTTGTCATGGCTCCATGCATTTCCTGTAACTGAATAGTTCAGGTTGACAGCAACGCGTGCGGAGAAAAATCACTGACGCCTGCTGACAGAACACATCATGACATAAAAATATAACTGGGCTCTACTTTCGCTTTTTTGGTGTTTTTTTTTTCAAAAAGACCTGGCATTAAAATGGTTGTGCTGCAATATAAAATGCAAACATCTTAGCAAAAAAAATTTACACTTTTTTTCTGATAGCACCGCCAATTTTCCATCCGGTAACACCAGCTTGTTTTGTTGTCGTGCTGCGTGCAGTTAATCTGCATGCAAGAACAACACAATGGCGTTCTCGCGACCTGCGCGCGTGCGACGCGGTCCAATCGGACGGACGTGCCAAGTCCTCCACACAGTCTGTCGAGAAACAGCAGTTGTCTGCTTCAGACAAATGGACAACGGTGGTCGTCGCTGTGACGTAATTTTCTCGATAGCATCGCGCTCGAGTCCAGCGAGCATCGATCGTCTCAAGGTTCGCTTCGCAACTTATTTGAATTTTCTGCTGTTGCGCTCCTACTCAGAATTTTTGATACAAGTGAAGTTATTCTAAAAAGGTTGTTTCACAAATATTGTAAGCTCAAGTGGTCAGGATATTGGACAGCGTTTTTAAAGGAATAAAGCCAGTTTAACAAGGCAGAAAGCAGGGCTGCCTTGTTCCCACCTGCCTCTCGTCTGAAGCGTTCACGGAGGGCAAGCTGGAAAAAGGCAATTGGGGAAGTGCTTATGACCCATCACCCCATCGAGTCGAGATTTTGCCTTGGTCTATTGTTAACTTTAGATTCAGATCTAAACGACGCAGAACGTTGAAGAAAAGTGCGGCCTGCTTGTTAATGTCGCTAAAATACCAGCGGCAGCGCCACAGAAGTATTTTGCACAAGGAATTCGTTGGAGCAAGAAGTGTTCGGTAACGACTTGTACGGTGTCGCGTTACCAGCGATATAAGGCTTACGCGGTGGGTGGGTGGTGTCAAGTTGTTTACGCATTGCGAGTACATTATGAATTCACATGCAGCGTTCCTTTCTCCACACAGCGCTCAACGTGCTGCGCGCAAATGACGCGGGTGACGTTGGTGGTAGACGCTGACGTCATAAACCTTTTCAAGCTCCTTCCGCATGCCTGCGACACGTAACGACAACAAAGATTTCAAATAAGAGCATCGTCGCATGTTTTCAAGCAGTAACTATGAATTGTTCAGTGGAACAGTGCCCTGCAACATGGGTGCAGCGATTACATTATTAGGAAGCTTTAAGAACGTATCTCTACAATTTTGTGTGCTGACGACTCCCAGGTAGCCACAGTTCCTTGCAAGGATTTGAACTTTCCCGCTATTGAAACTTGCTTCTGGTAGGGTTAAGTGACGGTTCTTCTATGCAAAACCATGTGCAACAGTGAAGAGAAGGAAATTCTTCGAAATAACCCCTACTCACTTGCTGGGAAAAGAAACACCAACATTTCCCGAACTCCTGATCTCGCAGCCTCAATTCCGGCTCTGAAAGGCTATCTTGACGCAGAAAAATCGATTCTGGTTACGGTGGGTATTAAATTTACATAGCGCTGCTGTCGCGGCACCCTTTGGCCTGCTTTAGAAGACAAAACGCTCTCCCGAAACCCTCTCCTTTTGCTTGACGTTACTTCAACCTTGTTTCCTGCCACGTTTCACGAAAACGCGTTCCCCGCGCCATACCACTTGCCCACCGTCCATGTTTTTCTCTCAAAATAATCGTGGAAAGGTCGAGAAAAGGGTCGTCTTGTTAATATGACCTGCTCCCTGTGCAGGCGTGCGGCCTACATGACTTGGAAAAATGTTGAAAGTGTAAATGGCGATGTTTAAACGAAAAGGTGACTGTAAACCAAAAGCGCTGTGATTGGAACTATAGCCACATAGCATTCATAAAATTCTGGACGCCCCACGTCATGCGCTTCTCCGTTTATTCTACCAACAGCAAATTTTCAGAAATAACCCATTTTTAATAGTAATGAAACACAAGCACTCCTTTCTTCTACGAAAAACCGCTAGTTTCCAAAATTTGGTCCAAATACGGGAACTCAAACAACAGAAAAATTCAAAAAGAGGAAAAATCCAAGACGTTATAGCACAATTGCCACGATGATTAAATATATAGGAAACCATTAACAGCAGTAAGCAAATCAATGACGAAGAAGCAGTGACAGATCCAGACGTAGCCTATGGGGGAAGCAGTCAAGAAAGGGGGCGGGTCAAATGACATCATCAAACTTGTCAAACCCGAACGTTCTTTTAATGCTTCCGTAGTTACACAATTATTTACTTAATTTTCCAGACGAAATTGCTTGTTCACATAAGAATGTGCTACTGTAGGTACGTCTTCACAATATAGGAAAGTAAAGAACACAAGGAACTATCTTCTGTTTTGAGCGCTAGCATAATGCTTGGGAAATGCGGTTCGTTGACCGCCGACAAAAGCAGTCACATCTGCACAAGTTCGATTTTCGCGAGGCCAATTGTTTGCATGTAAAGCTGAACAAACTGGTTGCCAAACAATTGCTACAAGTGCCACCGAAGCCTTTGTTTAAACTCCTCGTGGTTGCGTAGGTTCTACTTCGAAAATATCGGTTTTTAATAACATGAGCTCCACCATTACCATGGCTTGGCTATGTATGCAAGGGCGTACGCAAGGGGTTGGGGGGGTTGGGGTTAAAACCCCCCCTTGAGCTTGATATTTTACAAAAAGTTTATTATGAGGGGAGTGTATAGGGCTTGATTTTTACAAAAAAAGGGGAGTGCGTGTAGAAGAATATGCCTATTATGTCAACAAACTTCTCTTGAAAACCTAAATATGACGTCAAATTGTGACGTCACAAAAAGCGCAAACCAAATACAAATGACCACCATATGCCACTGAATGAACCCCCCGCCCATGAAAATTTTCTGCGTACGCCACTGTATTTATGTATACGCGAAAGTTGCCAGCAACATTCCGCTTGTACAGCAGTCAAAACTCGTTTTGTTTTTTACAAATGTGTTCTGGAAACCACTTGGAACCACGACACTTATTTATTGTTCTTAAGTGGCCTAATTGAAAGTCGCTTCCCTGTTCCAAGTATCCAGACGAGTGGTTCTCAAAGTGGGCGGAGTCGCCCACTTGGGGGCGATTTTGAGGGGCAAGGGGGCGATAGGGGCCCGAAACAACACAAAGGGGGCAAAAACGCTCCAACACGACCACTAATCGATCCAGTTAATTTCGGCTGTGACCTTGATCCTTTCAAAGCAAAGAAACCGCTTGTTGATTCATAAGCGAGGTGCTCTACGACTGTACCTCACTAAAGTGTCTCCCAATATTTCGTACATCAATCATACTGAACTGGGGACCATGGCATGCATTGGTTTCTTTAAATAAAATGCTTTTAAACTGCTACCTTGCTTTATCGGACTTGGGGGACGACAACGATGTGTCGAGAGTGGAAAGGAGGAACAAAAACGTTTTGAGAGACTCTAGAGCAGTAATTTTCAACCTGGAGGTCGCGACCTTAGAGGTGTCGTAAACCATTTGAGGGGTCGCAAGTAGACATTTTATGTAGATATTTTATGTACATGGCTATGTTACATTTGCTTTATCTGACTTTTAGATGGGGTCGTTGGGTTATAGTGGGTGGTCATCATGCATGGGTCCAAGCTAAAAGTTTGAAAACCACCGCTTTAGAGGTTTACTATGTACGAATTTTTTTGGGTTAAAACAAGAAATCAAACCAAGCTACTAAATTTTTTTCATATATGTTTCATTCCATACCGTGACATTCATTGGGCGTAAAATAAACATCGCGGGAGAAAACGGCCATTACGAGAATTTAGACAACGGCTTACGGTAGACTCACCTGACGATGCGTTAGTTTTAACCTAAATCACTTCAGGGCTTTCCATGCATTGCAAACATTTGACCAGCGATACTTGAATAATTTACCAAATTTATTCCTCGGCAGCAAAACTTTGTAACCTCTCAAAATACCTTTTAAATATCTTCTCTTGGATCTTTTCGCCTATGCAAGCTACACTCAAAATGGAATAATTCTGATCCATTGATGCACCTGTTAATAGAACATACGGTCACAGAGGCACAATTTGAACGTCATCGGTAAAATAGACATTTTGACCTTTAATCAATTGCAGGGAACACGCTGTTCTACACCTGCTGAGAACGAAGTTGATCCACCGTTTTGTCGCAAGACCGCACCGTCGTCGCAAGCATCTGGTTTGGCAGAACGCTTCCTAACTGGTTAATCGTTCAGTCGTCCGCGTGTGAAATCAAAGATGAACTGGTGCTCACTCAGCCACTCAGGAAAGCTGCTCAATCACGTCCCGCAATGTGTTGCTGTGTTTAAATACAACACGATTGTGCATCAAAATACAGTGTCAATTGAGGGTCACAATTGCACTTAACGAGATATCATTTGACTGCAAGATTCCGACCTGACGTTTCACTGGAGGTGATATTGCGATGAGATCCTGAACATGCCTACCGTTCCACAAAAAAGGCAAATCAATTCGATAGGCGTAACAAGACACGTTTGAAAAATACAAATTGAAAGCTTGACTAGAGATTTCAGCAATGAATGTCTGAAGTTTGGTCAACGGGCAGAGTTTCAATTGCTCTTGCTATTGTGCATCGTGATGAGATTGTCAACCCTGATGATCTTCGGCTGTTTGGCCAAAACCTCGCATGGAATTTTACTCAGGTGGGGTTGCCAGCTAAAAAAGTCTTCAATATCTGTGGTGTCTGGCGTATTTTGACGGAAAAAAATGCTGTCCTTACTCAGGCAATCCGATGCGCGACAGAGCAGCTTCGCGTTCGTTTCATGCTTCTCGGGCTCGCGACGCATGTCTTCGGCAAAAATACTGCAACCAAAGTCATAGAGCGGGGGAAATGAAGCCTCAATGAGTTTCCTGCCTCTCGCATGCGGAGCATCAGTTACCCAACCCTCGCGAAAATGTGCTGCGAACAAGAAGCCGCGAGTTCCATCCGGAAAATAACAGTTAGAACTTTTATTAAGCGCTGGACAAAGACAGCCGCTGTTCGATCCAGTGGATGTCCTCTGGAGAGTTATTTACGTTAGCCAAGCGTTCTGGCACATTTACGTCTCCATACACGAGGTGGTATATCCAACGACATTAGGAGAGGTCAATTTTCGTCATACAAATAATTTTCCACATAACATCAAGAATGTGCATCACTAGATTATTAGGGTCACCAATGTCATGAGGCTGTTGCAAGATTTGCCAAATGTGCAGCGTTGGCTATACAGGAGCTTCTTGTCGAAAACCTACTTTCTACACGACCTTTGCCACTCTCACAAAGCCGCATATCCACCCATGCAAGTGCTGTGACTATTTCATCGCCGTTTCATACCTTTTATCATTTTAAAATTGCAAAATTGCTCTATTTTTATAGCAATATAACTTTACGAAGGTTTCAGTCAGCTATAAATGAGCAAGAGTGTTCAAATATTGTGGTTGTGGTGACCCACAAACGCAGATGCCACTAAGGTGCGTTGAATTGAGGTCACGAAAGAAATGCATTACAAAACTTGGGTCAAAATTTGGAAATATGGATACCGGTAGTTTTACTATCATAATTCCATGTATGGTATCGATATAACGATAGCACACATCACCAGCTTTTGCAAAATTCTATATTTGATGAAAACACGAGTTCCTCATATTTTAAGTGGAGAACGAAAAAAACTGTTGCCAAAGTTTCAAAAAGCAACAAAAGCTTTCAGACAGGTTTCAAAAAAGAAACATTGCTTATACTCAACAAAAAATTTTTATGCAAAAATTGCTGAGTTATTTGCAGATAGAGTCACGAGTAATGTCAACACAACGGTATCAGTGAGTTTGCAAATGTCGATATCAAAATATACGCAACTGCAAAATGTCGGGCATGTGCATAGGAAGTGCTAGCGTTAAAACACAACAATGGCAGCAAAGCACTTCACATTTCTTTTTTTTATATACGATTCGAAAATCGCTTTTTGCCTATGGTTTCCTGAAATAACGCAGGGGTGGCCAACCAGCCAGAGACCAACAGCCACATTTCTTACTGTGTTACCGCAATGAGCCGTAAGGGCACACATGAAAATAACCCCATTCCTTCCTCGCTCACACACGTACCTTTTCTCAGCTAGACTTATTGTAAATATCACACACCAACATGGTAATAACGCAATTTTACAAGTTATTTATTGTTATCCATGTTATTTTGTGGGATTTCTTGTAATTACGTAAGAGCCGCATGAAACCGGGCAAACAGCCGCATGCGCCTCGCCAACCACGAATTCTTCACCCTCCCACCACCCCCCTCGCCAACCGCGGTTCTTCACCCCTGAAATAATGCGTCGTTCGTATCCAGGCAACAAGCTGGTCTCCACGATGCGTAATCAGCTTGATGTAACTGTAATGAAAGCAATGCTGACATGGTTTGCTCAGGTAGACAGCAAACTTATTTAGGCAACTCCCTGAAGTCTAGGCTTCCACTTTTCAGTCATGATTCAGGTATTCTACCATACTGCAGCATCCTTGCGTGCTACAGCATCGATAACAATGATTCTGTTGAACTGTTTTCTAATTCTTGGCATAACGAAATCATGACCAGAACCGGGAATAACTATTCTGCCTTTCGCGTCAATAATCACAACTCTTGTAAAAGATATTTAATTTGTACCGGTTGGGCTAAAACACAGTTTGATTTCGCGGTGGATCGTCACGTTTTTGCTGGCTGAATAGTATTGCTTGTCGCTGAAGTACGCGACAAGCAATACTATTTAATGTGCGAGTTCGCGCGTTTAATGTGCAAGTTCAAAGCGTTCCGCCATTGACGTATTTGTTACCAGCGCGTAAAAATCATTTGGGTGGCATCGTTTGGCTTGACCAACTTGGCAAGAAAAAGCAGCTGCGAAAGGTTTTTCGAATTAAACGTCAGAAATTAACGATTCCAAAAAGACAGGATGTTGGCAGCCTTCTCGCAAGCACTCGCGTGGCAGCTGGTGTTTGGGCGTCTGTCCTTATTCTGAACAATTGAACTTGGCGCGGCCACAGACAACACCAGATATTTCATTACTGACCAAGCAATCGCGCATAGCATCATTTGCTTGTTAATACATAGGCAAAATAAAAAATGTAAACATCGCGCAAAGATAGAGGTAGTGTGCTCAGTTCCAAACCCGGACCGCAGGTTTTCATACCTCTTTCGACTGTAGCATTCTTGACATGAGCTTATCATCAGCTAAGGGTTTGGTTAACGTCATAAACAAACTCATTGTTAGAAAAGCGCTGCAACGAAACCGACAACTATCGTACCTTCATTTGAAATGCATTACAAACGATCTTCAACATGCGCGCGTGAGCCGACTCTGTACGCGCTAATTGTCTCTATTCATGACATCCTGGGGCGCACGCGTCTCTTAACTGATTGACATGGCTGGATTTGATCGAAGGCTGTGGCGTCCCGAGAGCACGACACGGTGCGAGCGCGTTGCAACAACAGCAACTAACTTCGGCAGTGCAGAAGGCACTCGTTGCGTCTCGTTCGCTACTAACCGCACAGCAAAGGTAAAAATAAGCAGCAGATGTCACTCTCTTGGTGCCGGCGCCGCCGGTCGCGTCACGACGAACGAGCCACAGGCGAAACTTCGCTTTTCTTGACCGCAAGTCAAATAATCTGCTTGTCCTGCAAGAGAACACAGTCACGCTTTCGTAAACAGCACCACGTTTTGCAAGTCGCAGCGTACGACGTGCTCAACATGATTTCAAACAAACAACGCACGCGATTTTAAAACCATTTATTCGTGTTCACTTGATCTGTGGTAAGTTCGCTGGTTGCTGCCCAAGAGACCGCGTCAAACTGAGTACAACGCGTGGGCAAAAGCTTTGCTTTTCAGCTACCACTGCTTCGCTCTTGTTCCGAAACATTTGAATGCAATTCTACTCGCACGTACGTAGGCACGCCATAGCAGCGCAGCAATGCCAAACTACATCTAGCGAAGCAACTCGGCATCCGAATCCCCAGCCTCGTCCCACAGCAACGCACAACTCAGGCACTTCAGTACTTCGCCCACATGTCGCTGCGAACATAATTGTCATAACGCTCGTTGCTCCACAGCAAACAGCAACGCTCAAGCAAACATTATTCCAGGTGCTGCGAAGGGCGAAGCGTGAAGATTTTTTCGAAGGAAAACCAGGCTAATAAAGCTTTACGCTGCAATCACTGAAAAGTTGCTCTGATCTGGCGGAAAAAAAATCAGGAAGAAAACTTTCCAATCGAACTGCTTCAATTTGATGTGGCAATAAAGCCAATTGAAGATTTTTCTTCAAAAGTTTCAACTGTTGCAATTACCGTACTGCTGTGGACTTCCCACGGGTTTTGCGAGTAGTTGTTAGTGTTGAGGCCAGATATTCAAGCATACTAACAACAGTAACGACGTCGGCTCTTTGTAGAGAAAAAGTGCTTCACGAATCGCGATATTACCCTGCTTGGGGTCAAATACATAAACAATATNATTGTTGCAAAAATGTTTGATTACTNAAAACAGCGCTACGCCGTTTTGGGCGTTTCACAGAGTAAAATCGACCTCTGCGTGAATGACTTCAAAAGGTTGCGTTTTACCTAAACATGAAGTTTGAAAAAAAGTGAATATGAAGTAACATTTTTTCTTATTTGAAGCAACGTAAACGCAGACTAGTGAGTGGCTCTCAAACTTCGACTTGATGAACACATACATAGTGCAATTAGCAATTATGCTGCAAACAGTCCACATTCACAGCGTGAAGTGTGCAATGCCCGTGGTGAAGAAATGCGCAAAAGTACTTAAGCACGCATTTCCACTGGACACGTGACAGCCGTTGCAGGCAGTGATGTGTGAATTTATTTGACAGTGTTTGGTGAAATTAGAGTCGTGCAGACTACAAGATCGTAACATTTCTAGTAGCACAGCTGCATAGAGAAAAGCTATGACAGCACAACCGCTATCGTGCAGGAAACGAGTTTCATTGCAATATGCCGCTCAAAAAGATCGCCACATTGGTTGTTGGTTAATATTCCGGCTACCGAGTGGAAAACGCCATATCAGCTCATATGAAAAATTAAGTTTCAAGCAGTCGGTCCATACAGCGGCACTTTCTTCAGAAACACGCAACAGCATAGCAAGTGCTGCGACTGTTCTTGCTGTGTCCAGCAATAGCAGACCAGGCAGCTGTAAGTCAGCATTGTTTAAACTTTAACTTCTCTTTATCTGGCGGTTTTGAAAGCACCCACCGTGGTAGAGGCATCATGCCTGTACACGAAAACCGTTGGTAGATAAGGACGTCCAGACAACGCGTTAAATGTCAACGCGAGAAGGCGTAATAAAATCGTAGAGAACGTAAGAAAGCAAAGGGTTTGGTCCTGGCGAAAGTCAAGAGGGCCACAACCTGATTCACTGTTTGTTTCTCCACACGAAATAGTTTGAAACTGGCAGCTGGTCTAATCCACTCTTCTGCGTGTCTCCAACACCTCAGCATGAGTCAGTTCAGTTGCAGCCAGTTGCTAAAAATGTGCGTTTTATGAGTGTCTTTGCCAGAAAATGCATTGCGGCATTGTCATCTTTCGCACTATTATGCAAATAATAAAATGCAANTTAGCTATTCCTTGACGTGAACCGATCGCTAAGTCAGCAAACTAGTGGCNTCAGTGAAGTGTAAATGAAAGGTCATGCTCTCGANAAATCCTGGAGGCTATCTCTCAAATCCTGGCAAGGAAAAATGAGGCCCCAAAAGACATGACCTAAATTATTCGAAATTCTCTGGAGCTATCCTGTAGAAGTCGTTGGCTTAAATATTGAGAAAAAACTGCAACCGCGCTAATGACACTGTACCACATTCATCGTCACGCTGAACTTAGTCTCGATGACTGCTCACCTCACCTCGTGGAAACTACTTTGGCCAGCATATGCCAGCGTTTCGGATACTCGCACTAAGCCATATGAAGTCCTCGGATGCAGCATACGGTCTGCAGAAACAAGAATACCTTAACTATTAGCGCTTGACACACAAGGTTAGGATAGAGCTACGCGAACGCGTTAGCAAGGCTTCCCGTTCCACACTCGGAGCCGCCTACGTCACGTCAATTTCCCTTTGACAACAGGTTAAGCGAAGCCGTTGACCTGCGTTGTAGAAGTGTCCCCGCGACCTATGCCATTCCGCAGTTTCCCAAACGATGCCTGGCAGTTGTATGGCAAGAACCTTTTCTCTATTGGCTAAACTTGCAAGGCGATGATTGCTGCTATGTGCGCGTTAGTCGGCACGGTTTCGATATTTCGATTGCTTGTTTGCTTACACTTCAGCAGTGGGAAGCGGCGTTTAATTGTCATAGCTGTCCATACATCCAAACACAGCAGCCCAGAATTCACACAACAATAGAATCAGACCAAACCATCTGAGTGAGAAGACTCGTTGGGGCTAGTGACATGTTGCTTTCGGATGCTGCTGAGAAGATTTCGAAAATTTCGATAACGTGAGAAAGTGATCAAACTTAAAAACGGTAACCTACGGTGTTGTGTTCACAGCTGCCTACAGCACACTCAGGCGGATGCTATGGGAAGTTAACAGTAAACGGAAGGTCACAGTGTATTCAGGTATTCCTTACCCAGTGTGTATGGAACGTAACAGCAATCCCAACACCTACAAGGACAATTCTTTGCGTCGTAACGTGAACTTCGGTCTTTTCACGTTAGAAGAGCGGAACTGACGCTATTTTTGATATAGCTTAAATGCCAAAGCTATTGATTGTAATTGCTGCGCCGCCATATACCAATCCAGACCTGTTGACACAAATTTAGAGAAGGCTTTGCGCACAAAAACGATTGTTTGCTTCTTGGAGACGACAGACGTATTTACGCCGAATCGCAGCGTGACATTCTAGCGACGCTGAAACAGCCATCTTGCGACGCATACTCGTGATGATCACCTTTATAAAATATTTATGCCTGCTGTATGACAACGCACGACAGCAAATGGCGTTAATGTGCCGTTTTTAGCTGATGCCCATCGCAACGGTGCGCATGCTATTGACCATTAAACATGTTGCGCAACCCACAAAAGCAGAGTTGCCAGGTAAGTGAAATTGCAGGGCCGAAACAATCGAGATCGCGTGTGACAAAGCAGTTCGAGTTGGAGGGGTGGAAAATAAGGATCGGATCATGAACCGGGTTCAGGTGTGTTTGCGAAAATCGTGCTCCGGCACGTCGAGGGAAGTGAAGACGAAAAAGACTAAATTGACAACGGTCAGCAAAGTACTACTCGAACGCTTCACGAATCACGAACTGAGTGGTCCAAGTGGAAATCACGTTTCTGTCCTGGTCATCACCAGCTAGTGCACTACCAGCCGTACTTCAAAGCACGCACGAACATCGTGAAGTTTACAATTAATTCTTGCCACCCTTACATCTCAAGACCGGGGAAAAGATGACGATCACGTCCTTCCCTTGCGGTGGAAAGAGGTTTGCAAAAAGCTTAAATTGCTGATTAGCCGCCTGTAGTCGAGTCTTCATGCGCGGTTTTCTTTAGTGCTTCTGCGCGGTTACATTCCTCGTTTCGACAGATAAAATTGACCGTCCTGCTCGGCCGTTAATCATCGCCCCCGCTCGGCGCGCACTCAGAGGCAGCCATGCGCCAAGGGTGCGGTACGCGACTTTGTAAAGCGCCCGATATCCCATGATTTTGGTTTCGCCCCCACCCCGCATACGATCGCGTCCCCATCTGCCGTCTGCAAAAGAGCACCGAACGACAAAGCGAAGCAATTCGCTACGAGCCACTGATGCGTGAAGTTTATCCGAACGCTACTCCGGGCAGATCAGGAAAAGCCAGTGCCGAGAAACAGTGGCCTGGCGTCAGGTGAGTCGTCAGCGCCAAGGCATTTTCTATCGCACTGGGAGTGAACACGACAAGGCACATGAAACGCAGAAATTCGAAACAGCGTTACGTTTCCCTGCTTCGAGCAAACATCGCCCACGCTTCTTCGGCAGTGAGGCCTGTCATGAACGGAGTGACGCAAATATTTGCTGACCATTTGAAAGTGTCTCATTCCCGACCGGCTGGTGAACAAAGGCAGTGCGTTATTCACTCCCATTCGTGACACACTGTCGCTGGTGCGCCAGCGACGTGAAGGCCGATAGCCACCTACATACATAGGCGTAGCCATGGGGGCAAGGGAGCCATGCCCCCCTCAAATTTCTGGCACATCTTGTCATTTTGTGCTTTGAGAAGCGGTATCCCAAACAAATGCTGTTGCTCGCTAACATTTGGCCACCCCAAAAATTTTGGGCTGGCTACGCCACTGCCTTCACACCAGCATTTTACGTCCGCTGACCCTGTTTCTTGCAACAGGGGGGAAAAGCGAACAATCGAGTTTTACGTTCTCTGTTAAAGAAATTAGACTGAACAGAAAATCTCCGTTATTTCGAGGGTAGAAGTTTTATAAGTAATTTTATACCATTGCGATAAAGACGTACTCGTAAAATTCCAGGAAGTCATGTGCTATAGTTATGGACAGCAAACACATTATAAAGAATTTTTTGGTTTTAAGCATGGTGTGAATTTGTAAACTTTGACGAAACTACTTTCGCTCGGTGGTTTTTATGTGTTAGTTTGAGCTGAAAAAATGGTAATTTTGCTCTGAAATTGAGATGTCTGCTCAAGGGTTTTTTGAGGGGAGATTTGCTGAATCCCTAAATTATGGGCGATGCGATGGGCAAGAGCTTCTGTGCTTGACTATCACACTGCAGCATCGGTGAGCAAATGACACACAGACTGACGATATTACAAAACTGAAACGAGTGGAAAATTTTGCATAACGTTTCATTCCCGTAAAAGATTTCAACAAGGCTTGCAGTCGATGACATCGTTGATTGCGTCACTGATCAAAATTACGGCGAATCTTTTGCAATTCACGAATATTTACTTCTAGGTGCAATCGATCAAAATTGAAGCAAATGGGAAGACACAAGCGTTCAAGTCCACGTATTCTGTTGGATGCACTGAATTGCTGAAATTTTCTACAGTATATGGAGAGAACAGTAAGGTGCAAACTGGTTAGGATTCCTACGGATAACCGATTCACTACACAATTAAATTTATTCACTTGACTTTTATACGCATTTCATTCTCAACAAATATGTCTATAACTAACACTTAGCCACACCGGTCGCCAACTCAGCTCTTAAATTAACGCAAGTATTTCCCCTTCCAGCAACTACGCAATAAAAACTTTCAGATGCGCCAGTGTAGTCGACGCTTGCGTCAAAATAAACAACACAAATGCTTTGCATAAAAGATTTCAGCGGTTTCTGCGAGATGGCTCGGAAGACACTGTAAATGGTTAGTTGATCTGCCAGATAGTAATGACGCGGCAAACATAGTGTCTCTACATTATCACGTACATCTGCTGCCTTCTCTTACACTAACTACGGACTATTACGTACCCAGAATGATAAAATTAACTGTGAAACGCAATATGAATCATCCGCCAACACTGAAGTAACTCTTTCTTCAAGGACTTAAAATCAGTGCCCTATTTGCTTCGGTACATTCCAGCAGTTTGCTAATGCTGTGTTCCAAAACCATCAAAAAAGGATCTGGCATAGGAACATTTNAACACCGGTATATTTTTGCAAGTGCGGACGACGCCTTTAGGGCTGCAAATGGCTGTTTGAACAAACTGAACCCTTTACAAATGTTACAAAATTGACCAAAACACGAGAGTGAATGCTGTGATATAAGAGGNCCATAATTGGTTCTGCTCTTTTTAATTTTTGGAGAAGTGTGAAAAGCAGTTTTTAAAGACATCAGTGATGGGAATCCCCGGTTGGAATTAGAATCGTTTTGACAGGCCACCTATAGTATCTGAAAACTACTGTAACGTGTCACGTAAGTTTAGAGTTTTGGTGACTGTGTTGGAATCTGATTTTATATTCAGTGGAGAATTGTTCACTGCAAGTTACCGACCAAATGCTTTCGCTGCTTCATTACAGACACTGAAACACATATTTTCATTAAATGGAATATTTAAAAAGACTGCAATATTTCAAAATAAAATGAGTCGTGTGCATGTTCTGTGTGAATCGTGCGTGATACTTGGAAGAAACAAAACGGATAAAGTATGAAGAAAATCTGATACCATCGGATAGGATTTACACTTGCTTTAAGTCAACATTTCCGATACTTTTATCTACCGAGCATTATGTCTTGGGGTTTGTTGCTGCTCCAGCTCTTGCGTCTTCAGGCAGCAAGTTAAAAATGCTGATTCACCATCATAAAAATGACAGCAGTTTTTAGCACTGACGGCTATTATCCGATTTAGAGATTCAACGGTGGTTGGATGTCAAACACATTGCACGCAAACTAGGGATAGCAACGAATCGCAACCAAACCAGACCTTCAAACAGACCAGCATGGGCCTTTCCTGTTACTGGGGGGTAGCGTAACGAATTTTGTACTGGATGGGTCCGAGCTAGGGGCGCACTACCTGCATTGTGGTTGATTGATTGTGCAATGATCATTCAACCTTGAAAAGAACCTATTTATCTAATAAGATAGAAATGCGGAAACGCATTAACACTCGCTGTGGTTTTATCGGATAATTTTCGTACTGTTGTCCATGTCAGTACCACCAGTGCCGCAACAGACGCGGGGCAGAGGGGAAAATCTCCCCCTGGCGAAGTAAATGTAAAACCTGGTCCCCACTTAGCTTATACCGGTATTTCGGTTTGAGTATTCTTTTGCTTTTTCGCAGGTTGTTGTTTTTTTGCGTTTTTAGGAGTATTTTCCGGTGGTTTAGGGTTGTCGTATAGCCATCCACATCCGGATTCACCATCATTTCTCAAGTTTTTTCTAAGTGTTGACTAGTGGACCCCCTACAATGGCCATTGGGTCCCTTTCGCCTACGTTTTCCCCCTGGATCAAACTTCTAGTTACACCACTGAGTACCACTGTCTCCAGAAGATGGATGTTTTTGTACGAAGCTAGTTTGGGTAGAAAATCTCAATTTCCGTATAAACAAAGACTGGTCCCAATTTAAGTTATGTTACAAACAAATCACATCACATCCGTTCGAAGAACTTTGTATCCTTCCAGGCCTGAACAACTCAGAACGTTCAAAGGACCAAATTGATCAACACGATTTCCCGCGGACCATGGCCGTCTGAAGGATTGGGGAGGCAATAGTGTTTTTTTTCACGGGGGTGGGGTGGGCAGCAGTGGTGAAATTTCATTTTACCAACTCTGAAACAAAGAGAAAGATATTTTTCTACTAAAACGTTAATAGAGCAAAATATCAAAATACAGGGAACCAAGACCGCCTGCCTCCCACTTCCGACGCCCATGCCGCGGACCAAAAGTCTTGTTTCATTTCATTGTATACTTTGGAAGAAATTTTGTAAGGACAATTAATATCCGAAGTCGAGCTTTCACAACATTTTCTGCAATTGAGAAAGTTCCCGCGGGCCACATGGTCCGTATGTTGTGCAGGCCTGCGTTAGACTCTGGGCGTCAAACATACATTCGGAGCCAGGCACATTTTAAAGTGTTACCGCGCAGACGACCATCTGAGCTTCCTTACTGCATACAGACGGTTCATTATTTTGATGTTTGTATCAGTAATCAGCTTGCCGCATCGTCAAGCCCAGGCACTCCACAAAATAATGAAGGTGATGTACAGTACTTCATAACGAAAAGGTTGAAATGCAACAAAATAGTTAGGTCGCTTGTATCTCGGGCCTTGAACCTCCTTTGTTCCATTGCCAATACCCTGCTGCTCAGAGTGATTGCGGTTGATTAGGGCACAATTATCTCAATTTTTCCGCGCAAGTGGTGTGCCAGCAGGCTGCAGTTAAATCAAAGCACCGCAAACGTAAAATCAAATCCATTAACCGACTGCATTGCCAATATCTGTGTATAGAGTTTGCGTGCTTTGCATAACAAGAATGCATTATTTCCAACCGAACAAGGAATTATCATATGGTCAACGTGCAAAGTGTCAGTTACTCTTCAAAGCAAAGTGTAGCTTCCTGCTATTTCAATAGGCTTCATACCAGCTATGTCCAACCCGCGGCCCGCATGTNGCCCAGTCAACGGTTTTGTGCGGCCCAGTTTAGGTTTTCGCTGTGGTAAAAGTATCCTATATTCTGACAACTTGTCCTCATTTTGACAATCTTGAATTTGACATTTTTGATACAGGTGGTCTTTAGTGCCATTTTATCATGTCTGTTACCATTGCAGTTAGGTTTCGAACGCTTTCAGTACATTAGCTTAAGCTAAATTCAGTTTGCTAAGATCAAAGTAAGTCATTCAATATGCGGCCCTCATTAATATGTCACTCAATGTGCAGCCCTGGTGAAGATAGTGATATAATTTTTGACTCGGTATAAGCCATTTGGGTTGGACATAGCTGATTTATACTCAGAACCAACAAGATGTTGTTTCAAACAGTTGCAGAAGAACCGTCTGTGCAAAAACGAAAATGAACCAATGAAATTGAAAAACTTCACCAGAAAATATGAACAGGAAAATTGAAACATTAAAGAGAATATTCAAATGACGAACTTTTCAGATTGAAAATACATACTGCACTGAAGCTTAGACATTTGGGCAATATTGATTGCTCCGTCGTGCCGTGAGTGTTTTCTTCTGTAAGCAAGAAGCCACAAAAATCCTAGATGAAAAAAGATTAACCGCGACTGAACACGCACGATCCTCGCGAATCGAAAGTTGCGGTGTACTTAGTCGTTCCAGCACACTTCGAAAAAGGCAAAAGTTTCAACAAACATGCACCCACAGACATTGCATTTCAATGGTATTTTCCGTGGAACGCAAATGCACCACAGCTTACAATTTTCTGATGAAAATAAATCACTCGATGAGAGTAAATACTCGACTGCAGCTTCCATGATTATTGTAGCATTGCTAAGGATAAAGAGAATGCTCGTCGCAGGTTGAGTTGATTCTGAAAGCTTCATGCGGGGTGCACCTGGTGACCTCTGCAAAACCAAGTAGCAGCCCTGCGAGACTGTTACGTCGTATGCTGAGGTGAAACCGCTTAATGTCGCACGCAGCATATTCCTCTCAACTACTCTAAACGGCATCTAGTTGCAAAGCAAAGTGTTTTGTCGCATTGGCGGTTTCTTTGCTGTGCTACTCACAGTCTATCTCTGCGTCGTTTTAAAGATCCCGTGTCATTTTCAGCATAAACTTACTTGAAGCTAACTGCAACTGAAGGAAGCTGCAGTTTCCAGAACCACTATTGTGGTGCTTCTATACGCAGCATTTTTCACACCGCTGTTTGTTTACACGCAGATGGCTACTTGTTAAGCTTGTCCATACTCCCTGGCCTCCACCTTGCCAATTCCACCAAATGTTTTTCAAGACTTGAGAACTTGGTAAAACTGCAAAGATGTTATCATGCTATTTTATGCACTATTTCAGAAACCTGCCTAAAATACTTCAGCAGGGTAGGTGCCTTTCATATAAAATATCAGCGAACCAAAATACCATGCCATGACCTTGCGCAACGATCGGATGTTTTTGATATCCATTTCTGTCTCACTGTCTGATGTCTTCGGACCGTTGAAGCCAAGACCTTTGCTGGAACATAGCAATCAACGCACAATTGGCATCACAAAACAAGCAATAGTGCAATTCGCATGCATACAATTGAAATCGTAATCATGCAATGACCACTCAATGACAAGACACATTTCCTGAAACTTTTGTTAAAAAAGAATGTGCAAGACTAACCTGTAATTACCTTTATCACCAGCTACGTTTGCAGAGGATTATATCAGTTGTTTTGATGCCGTCTGCACGGATCAGTGGAAATGAAGACCACTTACGAATATCAAGTATTTTTGGAAGTATACATCCCAACTGATTTCTGTCAAGCTTCTTATTCTTTCCTGACGCTTTCTTGCGAACGAAGCGCGACCTACAGCTGTTCTATCTCCAATCCTAATTAACCTCACACAAATGAACAAAATACAACTATCTCCAGTGAAAGAGATCTCTCCGACGTAAGTGGTTCGTGACAACTAGCATCGTCTGCGCAGCACGATATCCGGGGGCTACGCCGCGCGTGACATGAGCAAGGCCACGCGTCCACTGTTAACAATCACTGCGTGGGAAAAAGCGTCTCTCGAAAGCATTTGAAAAGAAACAAATAAGCTGCGGGAGCACAGTCACTTCACAGACTTGGAGGTTTAGACTAAGCGCAGTGACCGCCCGGAAGTTTGAGACTCTGGCCAAGAGTTGCGCATAAATTTTTCGTTTCGCTACTTCTTTTGAAACATCGTGGCATTGTTGCACCAATTTCCATTTCCTCACTTGTGTCCATCCTCACCTATGTTTTTCTTTCATACTTGCTGGAAATAGATATCCAAAATCTGATACATTTTAACGTTATCATTTGTCTCAAGGCATCGGCGTTCGCAAGAACGATCCGTAATGAGTTGCAACGTTTACCACATTTCTGTTCTTTGATCGAAATCCATGTCCAGCGTGAAAGTGCGGCGTTCACGCAAAAATCTCTTACGTACTAAAAACGTACATAGTTATTTTTTTCCAGCAGCTAAGGTGCGTTTCCCTGATTCAGTACGCATTGGTAGACTCGTTTATGTGGTGTTTCAATACGCAGAAGACAAAATAAACGTGACTGCTGACTAGCAAAGAATGAATGCAACTACTTCGTTGTGGAGGTGCTGTATCCGAGACAGCTTGGAGGCAGCCTATATTGAAATTTCCAACGGGAAACTGTTGCAAAGTTCGGAAGTTTAACTCTTATTAGCATTTACTGCCTTAGAGACCGCTGTAGCCATTCCTAATGTACTACCTACCATGGGCGTCGGAAGGATTTTTTTCAGGGGGGCCAGTAGGGGATTTTCCCAAAATTTTTTCCAGGGGGGGGCCAAAAGTGCTGAAATTTGACTTTTACCCCTCGAAATTGAAAAAACAACCTTTTTTTGGCGACAATGTCAAACTCCATGGGGGGCGAGGTCCTCCCTGCCCCCCCTTCCGGCGCCCATGCTACCTGCACTAGAAAATTAAAAGTCCTGGCAACCAGGGGTTGTCTTTGCACGTATCAGGTGTTGCACAATCGTATCGGAACCACGTGGTCGTCACGGACATTGCCGTGGTCGTCACGGACATTGCCTCCTAGAAGGGGAAATACGGTAAGTTTGTTTGCAAATCAGCTCAATATCTCGACAAAAATAGATAAAAAAAGTGAAATATATTTTCGTGGCTAAAGTTTGTAATATAGCTCTCTGGTTGTCCCTGCTAAATGACAAACAAGGTCCTACACCTGATAGTACGTTTAAAACAGGTCTCAAACATACGGCCCGAGAGGATGTTTTGTGCAGCCCACGATGCTTTTTGGGAATGTTCAAACAATTAACATTTACTTTATTTAGTTTATTCGCTGGTGTTGCTCGGCTAGCGAGTGAACAAGTTCCTTTCAAACGAACGTAGAGACGGATAGAATTGATTTGCCTGTAACTCATGATACCTTTCGCAGGAAATAAGATGTAAAAGCAGTTTCTAGTAAGGTTCAGGTACCGCCATTGTTGCGTCAGCGTCATAATGCGGCCCTCGGGTTACTTTATAAGTCCTGATTTGGTCCTCGGAGCAATTTGAGTTTTAGATCCCTTTTAAAGAAAATAACACGCATTTGACACTGCTTTCAAAGAAAAATCTGAAAGTGGGAACAAAACTTGGTTGACACTTGCTTACACACTGTGCGTTGTCTGCAGAGAGCAGCATTAACCATAGTAGCCCTACTCGAGAACTACTGCTGGTCGTTCAAAACCGTAGCTTGATTACCTCGAGGCTGATGAATGTAAATATCGCCTTTTTGTATCGTTTTCTTGCAACTTTAATTTTAGGCAACCTTTATAGAAATTATTATAAGGATAACCACGAAATCGCCACAACAATATACCTGGTCTTATGAGGTGGTTAAATGAGGAACAGTTTTTAATTCCAATAAAACTTCCAATCGCATTTAAACAAAAATAAAAATGTTTCGGATGCGTCTGCGTTTAAACACTTCACATCAACAAAAATATGAGGGTTACCCTTACCCTCAAATATGAAACCAGCGAAAAGCTATTAAAGGCTCCAGCTTAACCGTGAAGTTGCTTGGATTGTTCAAACGTAACGGTTTTGTTCAATCGCGTCTTTTCAGCATAGTATTACGTCAACAAACTACCTCACGTGCTTTAATTGCTACATAGGAAGTTGTTCAGCTTTGTCGTTGTACATGCTCCGAGTTACAACTGAAATATCTGATAACTTTAACAGAAGTTTCAAGTCATTGAACTATTGGATAAAATGTTTGTCTTTCTCTGTTTCAACCTTAAAAACTTTAAGGTCGTCCAACAGTTCTTTAAAGTATATTTATAAACGTATTTATATCACCACTATTGTGCGACTTCACTAAGGAAGCATAAACTTACACGGAAAAGACGCCTTGTTATAATTTTAATGATTCCTTTGCAATTTACCTGCAGCAATACATTTTTTGTGGTGAAAGAAGTGTTTTTTTTGCAAATAAATTAATAACGTAGTTGTAAAGATCATAAAAACGGAGAAAAAACACAAAACGAAATATGTTCAGAAAGTTAGTTAAGATAATTCACAAAACTTGTGCGAATTTAAGATGCTATTTTGATATAGCAAACGACATAACACCAAGTTTATATTTTAAGATCAAACCAAGCGTTAATTATCACCTGAGTATTTTTACAAAAGATGCCTAAATACAAGTGTCTACCAGAAGCCTTCGTAAATCAAGAAAAGCCTATTAAGAAAAGCAGTAAACCTACGATCCGGAACAACAGTATTTTTTTCTGTTTGAAGAAACTTTCAACACATAATCAGCAGAGGAAAAATAAACTTACTGCTTTTTAGATGAGCACATCCACATGGGTGAACTTTCAATTTCAGCAAAATAACTGTAGAATGTACGCCAACCGTTTCTAAACTCAAAGCAACTATCAATGGATTTTATTGACAGGCAATATCAAATTTTTGTAAAAGTCAAACATACTGTGTGAGACGATAATTCCGACGTCCTCATAAATTCACACAAAAATTGAACAGAGTCTAGGAAGCAAACTACAGAAACAAATTTTGGATTGCTAATCTTCCCAATTTGAAATATTTTCCTGACACAACAAAATGTGAAGGCATTCTGCTTTTATTTCAGAATTGTTTGAAATTCTCCTTGATTCCCTCCATTGCATCCTAAGTTGATGTTCAGCCACGGCATGCTCGTTGTCACGAGCAAACGCCAAGCCCAGTAAAAATCTTTTCATGGACCTTTCATTTAACCTTTCATTCCATTCAAGAGGAAGGTTTCACCCTTGTCATTTACGAAAATGCAATTTTGCTATCGAGACATGTAGGGGAGAATGAGTGTCGCACAAGTTTGAATTCAAGAGCCGAAGAAGGAAAAAACAGGATAGTCAACATAGTTTAATTTGAAATCAAAAAACATCTCATGAGAAGCACCACCCAGGTGTTTTGCCTCTTATGGTACTTGTGACTGTCATGATGAAGATATCCTGACATTATCTCGGTCTAACAAGATAAGCCGACGGTTATCACAATGTCTGCATCATTTCGATGACAAACAACCAAAAACTCAGCTGTGTTATGGCAAAAAAGGCAAATGTGCTGTTCGAACATATTTTCTGTAATATTGTAAACTAGCATAAAGATGGGCAAACTGTTGAAGTTCTATTTTGAGTAACTAATTAAAATGAAAGATCAAATTTGCCTTTTCGAGGAATAGGTAGAGGGTAAGTTTGAAACGGCTGTAGTCTAGCAGGTAGGACGTTTGCCAACTTCAACTAAACATTACCAAAAATTGTAAACGAAAAACCTCTAAATGTTTTATAAGGGCTAGCAGAAACCATTTTAAAGTGTTTTGCCAAGCACAAGCATACAATGAAGCATTAATAAGAGATCAAGGATTTGCTCCTAGCGATTGATCTTTTACCAGTGCTGTCACAGTCGACCTAGAGTCAGACATATTAGCAACGATGGAGCACAAAAGCGTAGCAAAGATCGCTGTGATGACTTGAGCAGCAAGCAAACAATTCGCGAACTTCTTCGACCTGTGGTGGTTTTCGTAACCTCGTAAGGCCGTTTTGGTTTGGCCTGTCGTGATCGGCGAGTCATCGACCAGCCCTGTTGCGGCTTCTCAGCACAAACGCAATTGACGCGCGAAAATGGAAAAACGGCAAACCTTATTTCCACTTGTCAATTCTACGTCTAACGAGCAGCATGTTGAAGAAAACATCCGATGAGAAGACGTCGACAATATACTATACATTCAAAGGTGAAAGTAATACGCAAAATCGTTTGGTTCTAATTTGGAGGTTTCCATGTCAGCAACGTTCAACATTATTTTAATGAGAGTTGTCACACATTGTTAGCTAAACCTTAGAAACTGTAAGACTGGCAACAAGAAAGTGTCTCTTAAAGGCTTAAACCTTGGGGTAAATCTCTGGTTCCTTTTGTCTTCAACCNCTGATTTATTGTGATTTNCCTTTTTCATAAATCATTGATTTCCATAACTTGTTCCGCCACCCAGCAACAAAAAACCTGCTAGTTAGAGAAGATAAAATTTTATTTCTCTTTCTCCTTTGCCAGCAACTGTGTTCGCTACAAGTAAGAATTGATGGAACCTTGATGAGTCGCCTTGAAAATTCAAACATTTTCTCGGTAAAAAAGGGAATTCGAGTTCTACATTTTCATGGCACATCAGCCTGTTAGGAAAGGCAACTTGTCGAGGAAAAACTGCGCGCAATGCAAAAACCGTCGATTATTAGAACACGAAGACATCAAAGCGGATTCAGAGCAGTAGCGAGAAGTGTTCCAGTAATGTAGAGTCAACTCGTGCCAGCGTATGACTAAGGGGCGGACACGGCAGTGCGGCTGCGTCTCTTTCCCGCTCGCTTCATAAATAAAGTCATCCACAGTTGGCTTTCCCTTATCTCGACATCGCATACCGCTGTTGCGATTACTGAGGAATATGCATCCGGACCATCAACGACGACTGAAGGGCAGACAGCCTTCCGGACATTAATTCACACTTCAAACAAAGTAAAAACATATCGGTGCCGAATGGGATTGTGGGCCATTGCCTGCAGCTTATGTTGCTGGGTTTTAACTGGAAGAAGATAATTTTCGTGCTCGTTTACGAGTAATGGATGTGGTCTCCAACAAGGCTCTAAAACTCTTCCAGCCAGTTTGCCACCGCTGTTTGATTAAGCATGGAAAAATGCAGTGCAAATCGAAGGGACGGTTGCTCAGAACAGTACTCCACGAACTCAACGAAACACAAAAGAGCAACGAAAAGGTTTTGATGCTTCGGTCACATCCAAAAGTTTATCTTTACAGGTATTGTTGAACATTGCGAACAGACAATTAATCAATTTGTGCACCTATAAGGAAGTAACTTGCAAACAGAGAATCTGGCATTTTTGATATGACTGCAATCTTCACAAAAAGTCCTGTCGGAAAAAATGAAGAACACTACAGAGCATCATGCATCACGAACGTCCATAGCGTTCTGGTTACGAACTTACTGTGCACATTTTTGCCCCAGGCAGTACGTTTTCTATACACAGCAGTTTCTAAAACGTATGTACAAACTTGTTTTGAAACGAATTACATTCCGCTGAGTGATTTTCAAACATTCACCGATACAATTCACAGTGCTACAACTTTCCGGTTTGCTGGATGTGATGCTCCAGTTGAATGGATATCAAGCCAAAATAATGTCAAAACCGACATGTTACAAGTGGTTACTCTGTCACGATTGTTACACAGCAAGCCATGGTTTCTAGAAGCATTTATCAACAGTTCCATTAAAAACGCACCATGCAACTTTTCCAATGGCTTTAATCTTTTAAAGTGTATCCATCTTTTTGCACACAAAACAGCAGCTTGCTGAAGGTGTCTATGCAGTAGTAACTTTTAATCATAAATATAAAAGTTTACCCATTTTGCAGACCTTCCTATCGGACAAACATAGAATTTCGTACATGGCAATTAAGTTTTTCCAGCAAAACCCCCCAAAAGAAATAAACCTACAGCTGTCACTGCTGATCTACCGGTCATTTGAAATCGCATACTTGCTGTACGATTGTTTCCGCGCTGGTAAACCAGCAGAAAACAAATATTCACTTCACAAAAAAATGTATTGCCAGCAAACTAACTGCAAATAAGTGTTAGTGGATAACAAAACCTTCCTTGAAAATCTTGCACATGTGGAATCTGGTTTGACCAAAATTCAAGCACCCATTTGCTTGCGTTTGTGCGAACGAACCCATCAACTTTTGCGTGGGCGCCAAACACCCATTACAATCTTTACAGTACGGATATTTTCAATGCACAAGAGTACATAGGCTTAATATTTTAAAATGTAGAAATCGTAACCATCGAGGTGCATTGCGCTACGTGCCGTGCCTCTCGTTCCCTCTGCAACTCCTGAAGAATAGTACGTCAAGAAGAGCTATAGTTGCCAATTTGTGGTGACCAGCGGTATGATTTTAATGCGCCATGACTGTACAGGGAATTTATTTGTGTTCAATAGTTTTCTTATTGACGTTCCTGGCGAGCGCGATGAACTGCTTGCGGGAACGCTACACACGTATCCTAGCTATTGTATAAACTGCCTGTGGCACAGCTACTCATCCAAAGCAATGCAACGCAACTGCCTCGTCGGTGTGTTCTTTCAGACGCTGAGGTAATCGAATTCTTTCACTTGGCTGATCCAAGCCGAACTCATGCGAGAAGGTCAGAGAAGTCCTTGCACAGTTTTTCAAAAATTTGATTAACATCTTACCTTTGGCGGGCGCAAATGTAAACTTTCATCGGTCGACATGGTTCTTGAACCAGCAGAGTAAATATCAACAACTGCGAAAATATGGCACCGACAGGAAAGTTAACATTTTGCCCTTTGGTTCAGCTTCTTGCGAAATGCTGCGATAATATGGAATAAGTTCAACTGAAAAGATGGCACGTGTCTGAAGTTCTGTACAACGCATTTCTACCACAACGTGCGCAAGAGGCACAACATCAGTCATTCATGTAAACTTGCATACTATCGAGTGTATTTATACGTTTGGCGTGAAGTAGATGATCCGTGTGAGCACGCTTGTTTGGAAACAAATTGCAACCGATGTGCTCCTTGCCAACTGTTGTGTAAAAATTTGAACAAAAACAATCTTGTCCGTTTCATGAGTGTGTAGATGCGATAAATCAGGTCATACCCATAGCCAGGGCCCTATAATCTTCGTCCATATTTCCGCTGAGTGAAACAACATGTCTGCAATTTGTTGCAATTTTTTGTGGTGTATGATACATGTCATGATTGTAGTCTAGTGATGTTTGCTTTTCTGCTCCAGTGAAGTTTTGAAAGACCTATTGGCGTCCCTGTTTCAAGCACATGATTGAAGCGAACTCATTAGAACTTCATAAAAAACAGGAGTTTTGAAAGTGTTAGTTTGCTTTATTGGTCTGTTGTCGACGTTGGTCTAAGGGAGCCTTCATAAAAAACGAGCTCTTTTACATGATAGACATGGTGTTTAATATCACGAAGTCTCATTCTTCGAGAGTGTTGACTCTGCGACCCCTTATTAACAATTAAGTCCATCTGTTACTCAGCACCATCAACTCCAGCGCTCAGTGACTTCCCAACGATAAGAAAACTAATGGCTGCTCAGTGAAAATGCTCACTGGTCCAAGACCAGTTGAGACCAAACTAAACTATGCTGATGTCTGGTACTACACATTGTATATAAGTACGTCAAAAAAAGTGTTACATGGAAGATGCATGCTATGCTCCCGTTTGAGGAGGATATGCTCCCGTTTGAGGTTAAATAAAATTGAAATAGGGCTGAGAACAAAGCAATCGATTGTTAACTGTGCGATTTCGTACAACCGCGCGGAAAGTTTGGAAATTAGACAAACATCTGAAAATTTCCCAAAAGCCGGGTGAAATGAAAAAAATTCATGCAACATTCAAAGTTACCAAGTTCGTACTTCTTGCATCCAACCATTTTTTTGTTTTAATTGCCAAAGTGGTATAAGATTTAATTGTCAAGAAAGACACACAAATGTCTAGCCGGCATTCAACAAGCTGACCAGCAATCTCTGTACAGCCACCAAGGCACCAACTTCAATCGCTGCATTTCATCAGGATCGAATATTATCGTAAACTTGTTTATGAAACAGGTTTTACAAACTGCGAAATAGAAAGCTGGTTGTTGAAGCCGTTTTTAAAGCTACTTCTAAAGACAATGAAACCCACTTAACGATCAGCAAATGGCTCTTAGCGAGTCCACACGATGAAACTTTAGTGTTGCGTTGGAGCAAGTTGCTGAAGTCAAGTACCCAATATCGAAATTTTCCTCTGAGAGGTCACAAACTCGGAGTGTAACAATCGTTGACGCTTGGCTCTTCTCGACGACAAAACTGAAAAACCAACTACTTAAGACGGAATTCTCCTCCACTTGCAAGGTATCTGTTGTTGAAATCTTGTCAAGCTCGTAATTTGAAAAACGATCTTATTCATCTAGAGAACTCGTTTCTCTCACACATGCCTCACTAATTCGCAGCACCTTCATCAAACAACCGGTTCATCACAAAGGACAGCTGATTTAAGACACGAGTTATTGGCGAATTTCGTGAATTGTGACCGGCAGGCACAAAATTATCCTTCTTGTACTCGCAGCACCGTTTTAATCTTGTTATATCCCTACTGTAAAAACTACCAACCATCGCATTCGCAAATGTTACCGCTGCAACAGAGACTCTTGCCTTTGCCATCCAAAACGCTTTGAAAGGGCACATTCCGAGAGGCACATCAGCAAAGTATATCGTGACGTTAATTGATTGCTGATTTGCACCGTTGTATCTGGTCTCGGCGAGCGTAACGCCGCTATTCAGTGACGTCCAGTGTTCACTTCAGCTCCCGGACAGGAAGAAATGCAGAACGCAGGAGAAACGTGACACCTTTCAGCCAGAGCATTTCGGCGTTGTCGATTAGATTGTTTCATAGAATCGGCATGCCCGCGATCTAGCTATGGCCGCCTGTACAGCAGTTTAACGAGAGCCGTTAGAGCCTGAAGGGTGTGTTGTCCTCGTCGCTTTACGTTCTATTCCAAACTTAGCAACACTTGTCTATATTTTTAGACCACGCACCCTGATGGTATATTGTATCAAAGCCAGTGTAGATCGCCAAATTGATATGGCGATGACTAAGCTGCTGCTTGGGTAAAACAGCACGAATTATTCGAAAAGACAAGAAACGCAAGACATGCTCACTCGCATTTTGAAGTGATACACTTTGTGTGGGGAGGAACAAGTGTAGACCGCGAATATTTTTGCGTTGAAATTTCTAACCACGTAAAAACACCTAAACAAACCACAAAACACTAAAGCGGTTGAACTGGTTTTCCAATACTAGATGTTTCTCCACTTGCGGGTATACAGCAACGCTTGTGTGCTCTTAGGCAGTACCAAGGTGATTAACTATACTGTGCGTGCATTGGAAAGATTATCAAATTAGAGCTGCCAATATAATTGCTTTATTTCGTAAAGTGCTCTTCTAGTACAGACCGGCACAAACTAGAAAGGTACATATCTTTTCAAGTGCTAAGCATGTAGCTAGGATTTTCTGGCATTACTAGCAACAGCATCTCATTCTTCATCACTGCCCTAGTTGACCAAGCACCAGGAGTTATCGTAGTGCTGCGAAAAGTGGTGACTAAATAATGGCAATCGTTTTTTGATGTGAGTACCTTTTACGAAAGTCAGAAACCACAAATGCACCGATTAAGTTTCTGTGGGTTGGTGGCAAAAATTGTTTCATCAGTTGCCGAGTAACTGTGCCAAGAGCAGGATGTTACAACCAAATACTGGCACACACGGTCATGAATTACAAAGGTAACTTTTGCACTAAAAGTCTTATTTGCATATACAGTAGTATAACAATGGACGTGGTACAGTGCTATTCTTAAAACTTTTTCCGGTTAAACAGTCAAAAATGGAAACCGGCTGCATCAGTTCTCGGTGACACTAACGCTGGCAAGTGATTAAGTCTTGTGCAGGAGTGAGGCGCGACCGACTAACCAAGGCTTTGCTCACAGTCGACCGTCTTTTACGAGACGAGAGTAGTTTCGAATTCGATGCCGATGCAAATCTTGAAATTAAGAGTCCCTAAAGTTCGGGTGAGAACTGGCGAATTGTTTATGTGCTTTTGTCGTGAATCGGCCTAAATTTCTTTTCGTAACTGGAAGATGCCAACTCAAGACGCACACAGTCCATAACACTTTTCGAGGTTCAACAGTTTGTGGTTTACCTTTCTAGAAAAACACTTGCGCTTGCGATTACGCGCACGAGTTTTTCACCCTTTCAGCTGAACTTGCTATGGCCATTTTGATTTTGAGGGGTTGTGAATGCACACATCGTACTGGCTTGCAAGTCATACTGTAAATTCATGCAACTTTATCGCCTCTGCTTTCTACGCGCCTGTTGCTGTACTCATAGCTTCCGGCTATTTCGACATTTTGGGTTGTTTCGGCGAATATCTTCTTGCTAATAATGCTTATTTGACCGAATGATGTTGTCGTGGGTTGGTAACAACTGCGTTTTTTTGAAGCCGATGCATTTCCTTCTCAGGAGCGCTGGGGAACCAAGGACCAGCAATACTATATGCTCACTCAAAGAAAAGGCAATTAGGTCGTGTTCTGCATATACGGTACACCGACAACAAAATGCTCAAAACTTGAAATCTCCGACAATACGTGGGACGACCCCAAGTGGATGTAAACGTCCCCTATGAGGAACTTCCCATCCGTTCTGCAAAAGCAGGGCAGCGCAGTGTAGTCTTTCGGACGTCGCCCCCCCAGGATCACTGGATCTCGAGTGGGTGCATAAGAATCTAAGAATTGGGCCCCAATCCCAACCGACGCTCACTGAATGATGTCAGTAAATGATGTGTATTTTGGGCTGTGGGGTCGGAGTCATTGTTCTTGGTCGAATGGAGTCGTAGTCGGGAAAATGACCCACACACCCAGAGGGTGCAATCCACGCTCAATTAAACAATCTACTGCTAAAGCTTTCATTCTGTGACTTGGCATGTCTGAAATCAAATTTGTTAGGTTGGTTCTTGAATCTGTTTAGCTCCGTACGTTTTCGTTGATGACAATGACTATCGATGTTTTACTTTTATATACTTACACTAGTTTAGTTTGAATCGAAAAGTTTATAAAATAATACTGCAAAAGGCACATTGGATTAACTAAAACTTGTACATAAGGAGGAGTATGTTAAATGTTTCTAATTTTCAACATTCAGTGGTTTGTAGTTTTTCACATAAATAAGCTTTCACTCAATTATCACGATATGTCGTCGCCATGAAGAACGAGTCAAATTTCAAAAGTCATGAGAGCATCCTACTTACTGCAACAAAAGAGACCCTGTAATCTGTCAAAACAAATTATAGGAAAGTTTACTTAGTTGAAACAACCCGAGACTTTCGGGGTAAGTGCAGCTGTCACTTCAAAAACAAGGCTATCGACGAGATCCGCTAATGCACGAATTGCCGCTTAACATGCTTGTGTTTAAACGGTTACACTGACGAAAGGTCAAAATATATTAAGATTATAATTTCAGCTTCCAGAATTTCGGAGCAGCAAGGAAAAGCGAAGTGCGTGCTTTTCATATCAACCGCTAAACCGGATGGCACAAGCGAGTACACGACCAAAAGCCGAATCGGTAACTCCACGTAAAGATTGGAACACAGATGCTGCGCAAGTCAGACGGTTTCATCACATAATACTTGTCAGTGCTTTTCCATCAACGCTACTCTTTGCACCTTGACATAAGGAGTAGACTCTGCTGGATTCTGCCAGCGTCGGCAAATTTTGTGATAACATTTACGAGATACCCACGAGGCGCAGGTGCAACACAAGATGTGATGCTTTTGCTTGCATGGGCATTAGTTCAAGTTGAGTATAAAGCGCGCGGACGTCACTGCATTCCAAAAGACTATTTTCTACAAGCAATGTTTTCTGAAAGACTATTTTCTGCCAGTACAACAAAAGATCGAATCTGCCGTATCTGCTTATTCCTGTCCAAACATGCGGCGCATTACGTATGCCAGGGTAACAAATCCGAAGGTGATCAGGAAGAAGACAAGGGATTTGATGCAAAAATTAATGCGTTTGTTGGCGAAGAACCCAGCGCTCCATCTTGAACAAAATATTTCAAACGGCCTTGGTCGAGATTTCACAACACGCATAAAATGATGTGTAAGAAAGATGCCGATAAAAAGAATTGGAGTGAAACCGAGTTTAAGTTCGCAAAGTTGGCAAAATATATTTGGAAGATGATTGGATTCAGAGTGAAATATTGGACGAATCGCTTGGAAACACATTTGCAAAGTCAGCAAGAATTCATCACATGCGTTTTGTAGCATTCGCGCACTGCAACGTGCTATACGCGACAGTATAAAAAGGAATGAGTGTTACTAATCTGTTTATGAAATTGAGAAAAATCGCAGTAGTAGCAGGAACTCATTCTCGAAACTCTATTCTGAAACGGCGAGCAAGCAAAGGAGCTGTTTTAGATGAAGTCAGCATGTGGAGAAGCTATCATTTGATGATTCAACGAATGCAGGAAGTTTAAGCCATTTTCAAACGACTAGGGATATTAACGTGCTGCTCTGACCGATGCTCAGTGGCAGCAAGCAACTAAGCTGTAACGCATACTTGAGGATGATTACAAAGCTACTAAAAAGTACAGATGCAAAGTCTGGACAACAGTCGAACTGTTTAAACCAGGAGCTTTTCTCATGATAGATAAGTTGGAAGATTGGCTGAAGATTTAAAGCAGGGCGACGGTGAAGCGTGTAACAATCCTGTTAGACAACGACATAATCCTGGTTGCGATTTGTGTTGATTCAATGTTCCGAATATTTCTCAATGAACACCAAACACTTTAAGCAAGAACGCTTTATATAACATTGCAGCCATGAATGAATAAGGGTTTGGCTGGTCACATGGATGTGTGTCAACGAACTAAATCCACGCAAGAAAGCGAATCAGCTTTGTTGTCTTCGTCATCTTCGTATTCGAAGCGGATGAAGATTTAGATTCAGCCTACGAAAAGTATCTTGATAGACAATTTTGAAAGGTGAAAGCCTTGCAGGGAATTGGAAAGATTCAAATGTGAAGTTAAGTCAAGTCAACTTTGACTGAGGGTGAAAAAATGAACATTGAAAAAAGTACCAGTGAAGCAATATACCCGCATGTCTTGCAAGAAGCTGTGAGGTTGGTTATTGCGCTTTCACCAACACAGTGAGCGTGGAAAGCTTGTTTTTTTGGCTGAAGTTCATAAAATTTGATCTAAAGCTTCATTGGGGAAGATATTATTGAAACCATACTGTTTTTTTGTAAACCAGTTTTACTTTTGTTTGACTTGTCTGACCCATGTTTCTTTCACATTCCATAGCAGAACTTCTACAAGTTGAAAAGGACTATTTTATGCTGTTCATCAGCACATTTATGAAAAGCAGATGATTTTTAATGACTTTTTAACTTACTTACCGCTTACCAGCGTCACATGATTGTTAAAGTTGGGAATATATTCAATTTGTTATTCAGTATTGTAAAAAAAGTCTGAAGTTTGCTTATATGGTAAACCTCAAGTTGAACCACGTTTACGTATGTTCATGTACAGTCCGAAACTTCCCAGGGTTTTTATTAGAAATTAGCTGTATATATGCCCAACAACATTGGATTAGTCTAACAATGAACCTAGTTCATCGGTTGACCGCACATTGAAGGTTACCGGTATTAAAAAGTTTGCAAATATTCACTTTAATAAAAAAGGCAAAAGAAACAACAAATAAATTGTTTTAAGACTGAGTTTCTTTCACTTATCTACAGCTCTGGCAGCCACGCCAATTATGTGCAATGCTTTCAAATAAGGTTAGCAAGCGTCCGTGCTTCTGCCAGGATGGAAATGGAACCATTAGTAAGTCCAATTACGACAGATGTTTTCACGTCAGCCGAACTTCTTTTTTTGTCACTATTTGATAAATTCAGAAACTCTTTGCGTCCATCTTTAAAATTGATTTGTTGAGATTACACTTTTTCTATTATTCTCTTCCAGGTCAATGCTAAGTTTGTACAAACCTTTCATGATTGTATGCCGGAAAAACTGTTTCAAAAAGATATGATCAAATGCTATTTGATATTATCACTTATTAACATTTAGTAGGTTTAGGCTTTGTTGTTAAGTGTAAAACTAAGCGAATCGGCGTGTCTTCACAGTATTGAAGCAAAGTTTCGTTTCGTCATCCCAAGGTGTCTTCAAAAACCGACACTTTTAATCGCATGCAGACTCAGTCCTCAATCTTCACTATGCGAGAGCAGGAACAAAGAAGCTTGTCGGAAATTTGTCAACAACAGCTTTCATTTTATCTGATAAAGTTGTGAAAATTGTCTCTTCTACAAAATCAGTACAGTTACAAATATCCGCTTCAACTGAAATTAAAACAAAGATAAGCTTCAAAATAAACTTGAACAATCTAAACACAAGACTGTAACTTTGCTCTCTCAGTTGGAGTTTGTTCAAGTACCAAATTCTGAAATTACACATTAGTAAATATAGGTGGCAACAAATACTTGATTCGAGATTTTTATTCAAACCTAAAAGGTTAACATTGCAACACATTCTATGAACGTGATGATCTCTAGAAAGCATTGATAGTTCCACGTTGATCTGAAGACTATATTGCAGTTGACAGGCAACCTGAAGACTAACAACAACCAAGCAATTCATGTCACATATTTTGTTTCACTCCCACTGTGTTTCTGTCAAAACTGTGACGAAAACGCTGCATCAACCCTCATTAAACCAACGTGCGTACTGCAGCGGTGGGTGTGATTGCTGGCACGGAGGAAAATTGTCAGGTTTCGGCCAATCACGATGAGGAAAATGGTGATATGTATAACGTCAACCACAGGATACATTTCAAGATTGTGCGTCATGCGTGTCCTCCAAACATGATGCAAAGTGCCGCAAATGCGCTCAATACTTCGACTTGTCAAAGATGAATCTCCTGTATAACTAGCACTGGTGCCGATCAAATCACTTCTCCACTTGCTGTTTTGATCAAACGCGAATGGGAACAAAACAAGCTGCTCCCTGAAGGCTAAATTCAAAGCTTCAAGGCGAAGCATTGCACAAACACGTCAGGCTCCATAACTTTGCTTGAAAGAAATCTGGCATATCAATCTAGGCTGACTCATGTCAGGTACACAGCGTGCTGCATGAACTGCCAGGACACTTGAGGAAAGGTTACATGACAGGTCTGTGTAAACGTCCAAGGACCTTTGTGATGCGCGAGTCCGTAATTAAAAGCGAATTAAACGACAGCTTAGAGGTTGTCTGCAAAGGGCCAGCTCTTGACAAAGCAAACATCCTGACGCTTTTCCGTCGCAGGGCGACTACGCTACTTTCAAAAGCTTTTTGCCTTAACTTTCAAATGGGGTGACGGGAAGTAAATTCAACGCGAAGCGGTGCAAGGTCTGGGAAAGCACAGGTACGTGTGGAAGGTCCTGCTGCTTACGCCTATGCAGCGAACTACCCTGTCATTGAGAAAACGTTCATTGATACAACACCAAGTTGTTACAATAAGTCGATGAAGCGATACTCAATGGCAACACGGGAACTAAAAAAAAACTTGTACCGCAATACAGTAAAATATCACAAGCCATTAGCACGAAAATTTAAACTTTGTTTGCAATCAGTAAGATAACTATGCTTTCAAAGGAGAAATAGTTTATAATAGCGCACACAGATTGCCGCTGATCTGAAAGAACAAGCACAGTTCTCTTGAATTTGCAGCAAACTTAATCGCTTTGAAGCTCGTACGGCAATCTACTGTAAGTTTCCAAAGAGAAACCAAACAATACGAGCAAGTAAATCACGATTCAAGCTTCTTTAGTAAAAACACCAAACAAATTGATTGCACACTTTGTTCAAAACTTTTTCTCCAAAATCCCCGGCAGTCTATGTTGAAATGCTTTGTTTGTAAAAGCAGTAGAGAATTTATACGAAGAGACGAGCTGCTCTGAATAGGCACCATGAATCATTTATTTCAGCATCAACACAAACAATCATTACCTAATTTCGTAGAAGTACCAGAGATTTTCCTAGCAAAAAGAAACTTTTACAGTACATACCAACTATTCTGCTGATTTCAAGAACATTATGAGCTATTTTCGGTTGCAAAAAATGCAAACCATGTTAAATGGCATAGATTCTCTAAACGTCACATGCTTCCAAAGAATGATATAAATAAAGCAAAATTTTATTCATCTTCTTTCATTGCATTCTGCGCCTCCTTCACTCGAGTAAATGTTGATTCTTGATCAATGTCCGCTCCAAGGTGCGCAACCGCGTAGTTCCACCAGACCATTTGCGTAGCAAGATCTTTTTCTCGCGCACTTGCAACATTCCAAATTTAAACGTAAAAAATCATTAACATTGTTGTGGGCAGAAGCAGAACGCTTGCAAGGCAGTTTTTTGTAAATGGAAGCGTTTGAAAATCTTAGCCCACTTGGGCTACAGGCAGTGGCGTAACTAGAGGTTTGAGCCAGAGGGAAAAAGCTTAGCTGAAGGGGGCCCACTGGTCACCGCAGGGGACCCACTAGCCAAAAATCAGGAAAATGTTAAGAAATGATAGTGAATTTCTGGATGTCGTGGATGTCCATACTAGATGAAAAAACGAAAACACACCGTAAAACGCAAAAAAACAACAAATTAAAGAGTACTAAATATCAAAATGCCAACTGAAAGGGGCCCAGTTTTTACATTTAGCTTGACAGGGGGGCGACTCGCCCCCTTGCCCTCCCATCAGTTACGCCACTGGCTACAGGACGTTTGTTTGTCACGCTCAGTGCAAATGCACTAAAATGGCCTGATGTTACTGCAACATAATCCGGTTGTTGCTTAGTACCTGATTTGTTCAATCGAATCCACTACATCTACGTGGCATCACACTTTGGAAAGTGGAATTACACTCCAGCGGTACTTGGCAGGTAAACACAAGCATTCATCAAAAGAGAAGGGTTTTATGGTATTAGTAAAATAACTGAAGTATTCACTGTTTCCGTGCGTTTGCCATCACCTGTGATGAACTTTCATTAAAAAGCAGTGTGTATAGGACATTTGTGCCACGCAATAGAAGAACAGTTTTAAGTCGGTTGAAATCTGAACATCTTACTCGCTAAAGCGGAAGGGCAACATAAGAAGAATGCTGATATCCTTTTGTGCACAGATTGTGTATCAGGCCCGTAGCAACGCGGTGGTATTCGGGGCAGTGCCGCCCAATTTTTTTGACCCCCACAAATTTTATTGCGCCCAGAAAATTTTTTATTAAACAAATAATAAAAAACAAAAATCTTGCCCTCCTAAAATGTATTTTGCCCCCTAAATCTTAAAACTTGGCTACGGGGCCTGTTGTACTATAAAAACTCTGTCGGTGTGATCTACTAAGCACATCAGCTGGCATTAAGTATCAGCAATTCAGAAGCTATAAGGGTTTAGGAAGTTGGAATGTTTGAAGACGACCACGACGACTGCCCACAAGTTTGTTGCTGAGACAAGTGAATAATACAACAGGTTTTGAAAAGGGAACTCGATGCTTGCATGGCAGTGTCACAGCTGACGAGCGTGGAAATACTTTTTGTCTCTTTGTATGCACCTCACGGAACGAAGGCAGCCGGTTCAGTGTCCTCAAAGCCACAATGTCTTTGGAATGCGCTGGGATGCGAGATAAGATCAGCAGTTCAAAGGCCGTGGTTAGTGGGTCGACCCTCGCGAACGTGCCACCCACAACGTTTTAACTTTTGACCTCGTCACACATGGTTTGGAGATGCTACCGAACAGCATCAGGGGCGATTTTGCAAGGCCGGGAAAAAGCCGAGAAAGAGAAAAAGCGGTTGAAAGGATGGCCACATTCGATATTGATACAAAGCTGAAAGCTTGCTCTGGCTTGCGCTGACGTGCGCATCCGCAGTTATCAATCAACTGGTCTCGTTATGCTTGATTGCTCGGTGTTTTCTCTCAGCTCGTATCTTCACGTGCTGAAGATAGACTGATTTGCGTTCAAAAGCGAAAACGTCTGATCTTACGAACTGGTCAAATTGAGCGTAAGCCAAGGTCATCACTTTTTCGCACCTGATTACAGTTTAAGCACTTGACACACTGCGCTAGAAAAACTAGCTGTCGCGCAGCGAAACCGACTGCTGATCGATGCAGTTCAGGTTAGAAAAGCAAGTGTCACTGCAGAACCAACAATGCCGGTTGTGCGTTTTCCGCCGCTGCCAACCGGGAGACAGCAAACCGGATGCATATTTCGACTAGAACCAAAACTTCGCATCAAGTCGCAAAAGCCGATTTTTCGCAGAAAATTACCGCAGACATGCCTCGCGGCAGTTGTTGGTGCGGTTCGATCGCATGGCCCGCTGCATGAAAAGGCGAGAAGCTGTCTTCCGCTGGCGCAAAACCCATCTATCACATCCCCAAGCGTCTGTCCTGTCTGGCGATTACGCAGGCAATATCCATGTCGGTTTCACATGCCACATGCGATGCACGCTGGCAATAGACGTAATGTTCATCACAAGCATGACAGTCGCTGCCGACTGGCACCTTCTCCGACAGCTTGTTCCATGTAGTTTGAAAAACACATGTTAAAACGACTCGTTTTGGGTGATGCATTGCGCGGCTGTGTTGAGCCCACCTACGGCGGTACGGCCGTCTGAAGGCTGTCGCGCTAATTTGCAAAAAAAACGAAGTGTCCGCTCGCGAGGAACACCTTTACCGAGCAAACGGGATATTGAAAATATTGGGTGGTTTTCTAGCAGGGCGGAGATTTTTTAAACGTGACTTGATAAATATTTCTGGGAATACATTCATTAGCCTAAGCTCTAAAGGAATAATTGTCGATCTTTTGCAAGCCTATTTCCAACAGAAATGCTACATATTTTGAAATCACGCGTGCATCTGCATGGGCACATCGTACGAAAGCTAAACAATATGCGACAGTTCAAATATACAGCAGTTCAGCTTAAACAGTAGATTTAGACTTAATTCATATCGAATTTGGTTAAAGGAATATTTACACACTGACTTAGATAGCAACGTGCAAGGCGCTGAAATACCACTACCATATTTTCCGGCAGTATTGTTTTTGGGTGCTTTTTTGTGTCCTGGCCCAGCACCAAAGCGCTTTCAGGAAGTGCGACTGAAACCTGACCCTTTGCCTGGTTGTGCAACCAGAAAAGTGCTGGTTTCTGAGTTATGCATTTTGCCATAAGAGCTGTCGCGACTGAACGAAATACTGTGTCTAATAGGAAGCTACATGCACCGGGCAATAATAAGACGCAATAATACATTAAACACTCTTTTCACTGCGTTCCTTTTTCCAACCATCTATACCAGGGGTTCCCAACCGGGGGTACTCGTACCCCCAAGGGGTACGAGATTGAACATCAAGGGGTACGAAGATCCTTGGGTCACAGAGCAGCTTATA
>JGI24159J19872_10000025_pt1 | contig 64231 bp, 43 predicted proteins | sample Ectturendosymbi4_FD_19872 | JGI IMG/M metagenome (IMG submission 19872) | reverse complement strand
TGTTGACTTTAATCACTGACTTTGATAGGAGTCCTAGCCTAGGACGTACGTGTATATAATATTCCCGTTTTTTCCCGGGATCCCGGGATCGAGTTTGATTTCTCCCGTTTCCCGGTTTCACAAAAATCCGGGAAAACGAGAAACCCTAGTCCGAAACAACCAGACCGAATCGGCCAGACCGAAAAGTCCTGCTCCGATACACAAAGCAGTGAATTAGACCATTGAAATATGGTTATTTTGGATATCAATAAGTTTTACTATACAGATAACAGATACATCCATATATTTGTAGTTTAGCTAACCGACTAACCAGATAATAACCGCTGTTTGTTAGACAATTGATTTCACAAGATTTGTGTGATGAATTGATAAAAAATCATGACAGTTTTATTGCAAGCATACACACATGCACTCTATGAGCATGTATGGAGAAAATCATGCATTTTTTAACATTAGCTAGTTCTGCAACGTATTTCGAATCAAGTGCAACACATCGATTGTAGATTCGTAAACAAGACCTATGAAAACAATAATTACAGAGGATTTTTCTAGAACTTAGTTCGCCCATAGCTGGAAACAAAGAATATCCAATCCTACTGAAAAAGTGCAAAATGCATTAGTAATGTTGCTTTTCTATCTGGTTCACCGCCAGAATTATATCCAGATAAAAGCAAAAATACTCTCGGTTAACCGTTACCCGGCCAATCCAACCCTACTCTGAAATAAGGACGAAACAACTAAAGACAGTTAATTAATTTAGGAATCTCTCACCATTTTTGTAACAATATTTATTTCAATGCAAGAAAATGATTTGTTAAGCTCAATTTTATAGATTGCAATGTCCATGAATCACATTTTGGACAAAGCCTAGTTTGGTCCCACAATGACGAAATGACACACATGTATACGTTATAACCTAGATAGATCAATAGGCCTATAGACCAAACACACACATATAATAAGCATAACTCAATAAACCACACAAATACATAATAAGAATGTATCGCAATGGAATATAAGACTAATATTGACATTGTATATTTTGACAAAATGTGACAGGATGCACAGCATTAGACAGAAAACTCGTCGGTCTTTTATTTTAAATATTGCATCAAAATGCTTGGTATTGTTTGACAAAAACATTAGAGACGGATTTTTGTAGCATTGTTCTACATCAGCCCAAAACGTAACTCTTCTACGGGAAAAGGTCCTTTCACTAGCATTTGTTGACAACTTTTTTATGAAACAGTTTTGATTTGTTACATATCTTCTTGAATAACGAAGAACATAATACGTATTTTTGAAACAGGCCTTGAAATGAATTAGGTCAGGGGTCCGTGATTACCTTAAAAACTAGTTTTAAATTCACGCGACCCAAACATTTCGTGAGTAAAATATTTTGTGGAAAATGTTTTATAATCAATATCAATTTTAAGACTACTACTGACAGTAGTAATTTTCTGTGAAGCTCAGCAAATAAAACAGTAAGTGGTTGCATGTGTTTTGTCTAGCTAGTGCATAACAGACGCGATGCTTGTACAGTATTTATGGTAAATTTAAATTATTTCGCGACCCACTGTTTACGGACCCCTGAGTTAGGTAACATTCCAAGGTGAAATTTATGCATCAGCTTAGCTTATTCAAGTTAATATAGATCACAATGTTTCAGAAAGCGAAGAGATTTACAAAAGCATGGTATGACATCGAAAATTATGAAATGTTAGATTTCTTATTATGTTATTGTGCAACACCTCTGATGATCAAGGAACTACATTACTAGCTGTACCCCATGAAACAATTTCAAATGACAGTGGACAAGATTGAAGTCATCATTTTTGAAACATCAAATGATGCAAAATTTCGAATATTATAAAACACGTCAGATGCTCTAACTAGGTTTGATTTTACTGATTGCTCATGAGGAGACCATTCTAACTTGCTGACCTTGGCCCAGCTCGAGTCATAGCAGATATTTTGCCGCACCAATATTGCTGATCTGTGCAAACTCGTTTGAGAGTAATTTACTTTCGTGATGAAATTTCCCAAATTGCACTTAGTTTTTTTGCATGTAACCAGATAGACATGAACCACCTTACCTTGTTTGCAAGCCAAGCATCCTATAATATGGGAATGTGACACCTACGTGTGGATGTGCGCACATCAACCAGCAAGGTTTAAATGTAGTCAGCTAATGTAACCAACTTTTATTTTTTAATTTAATGAATTGATAAAAAAAGCAAGATATTTTGCGTAAGTCGTTTTCTGAAGGTATAAGTCATTTAATTTTATTCGAAATGAAGACGTTACAGACAATTTATTGCTATTATTCACTGATTTTGTAAGCATAAATGTTGATTTAGGGATAAAGAAATATAGAACAAGAACATAGTCCATTATCAGCATTACTCAATAGGTTGGAATAAATGCTCTCAACTGCATAGGCAGTTGAAGATTTAGGCAAAACCCACATTGATATTTAGAAACAAATTTTTTATCCTTGTAAATGGTAATACATTCTAGTATGCATAATTTTTTCAAGGATTTTGTTGAACTGTAATATAGTGGATGTAATTGTCTATAAGTGTAATTGCTTTGATCTCCAGCTTCATAGATGGGTATAACCTGACCTGTCTTTAAATAATTCAGGATGACCTTCAAGAATGCACCTATTGAAAGTACCTACAAGAATCGGTGCTAGAATTGACTTCATGATTACAATAACCTCAGTTGGTACATCGTTTTCATTTAGACTCTAAATTTTAGAGCTTTACCTTTTGAAAGGTTCTGTATTAAATGCAATATTTCTTCCTCAGACGTTTGATGCAAATAGAAAGACGAGCATAGGGTGTCATAGTGTGATCACGCATGCAGTTTGATGCAATATTTTTTCAACAATTTTAGACCTGCTTCACTTAAATGGTTATAGCAAACCTCGGTTTATCCGGATCTTCGCCAAAACCGGATAAAATTGGTGGTACGAATGATTTCTAACGTTTGTCTTTATAAAAATCTTCGGTGTATCTGTTTTTTTAATCCGGATCTTCGCCAATTTCGGATAAAATCTGCTTTTTTCGCATCACATAATCCTGATTTTCTGTACTTCCACGCTTTTATGTTCTTAAGTGGCCTCTAGGGAAGATTCGCCAGCTTTCAGACGCAACACAAGCGTGTTCACGATCATCAACGAACTTTGGAATTACGTCACACACGGGCATGGAGGACTACGCCCGTCATCTAGGGTTGCCAGATGGCCGGTATTTCACCGGCCTGGCTGGTATTTTACGGCTAATGTAGCAGAGGGCGGTAAAAGGCCGGTATTTTGAAAATCATTACCCGAAGCCGGTATTTTGGAAATAAATAATTTGCCGTAACTTCAAAAAGAACTAACGCATAATTTCTCAAATTATATTGATTCTAGTAGTGAATCTTGTCAGGACAGTTCTTTCAGCAAAGTTTATTTGCTGCTGTTGACGCAATCCCTGGTGCGATTGTCACGTCACACACGCACCGAAATGCAACGAGCCAGCAAATATACTGGCGAATGATTAATTGTGGCTTAACAATACTGATTGTCTCTCTGTTTTCACTGTGCCGCTTGCGAAATACGACACAGCTTAGATCTGGCACTGTTGACAAATCAAAATGGCCGTATTTTTACAAAACGCATCTGGCAACCCTACCGTCATCTAGGACATTACCTTCCAAACAGAGGGACTGCATCTGGACCAGTCGCACAAATCTTTGCGTCAGTCCAAAATCCCATATTTGTTCGCAGCTAAGTAATCGAAAATCATGAACATAAGATCATAGCTGCCTGGATATGGCGGTTACTAGTTTGATGTACCATTCTAAATGCATCAATAAATTCGTTTTGCTTTTTTGAAAGTCTGCTGTTTGGTCGTAAATGTGTTCAATTTAGGTGATTTTCCCCGATATCTCAGTACTTAGATGACATCACGCTAAAAACAACCATCTTCGGATAATCCAGATCTTCGCCCAAAACCGGAAAAAATCGTCGGTCAAACCGAATCCGGATTAACCGAGGTTTAGGCCACTTTGTTAATGTTTTCACAGAAATTAAATGATTCAACTTTGGTAGTTATTTCAGAGTTTTTATGTATTTCCAACTTATTTACGAAGCAAGATAAATAGTCAGTGTGCTGTGGTGGAGGCATTAACCTCACAACATGTAACTCATGACAGTTTTAGCAGAGTGGTGCATACAGCTTGATAATTTCCTGCACGTTTTTAACATCAGTTAACCTCCATTTTGCTTTTCACAAAAGTTCTTGAACATACGGCAGCAAGCAACAGACAATGATTTAAGTTGTTCTGAATGGAGTATTTCTGGAGTTACAAAACATCAAGCAAGCGATGAATATGAAATAATTATTTTAATCAAGACTTGTTGAAGGAGCAATGTCTTTGACATTGATTGAGTTATCTCATATAACTTGAAGTACAATAAAATGATGTTGTCTAATTTTTGTTTTCTGACGTTAGTAAGATGTGACCTTGTATAAGATGCAACTATCTATTAGTTAAACTAAAAAAATAGTTCAAGTTGTAGGAAGTGTGGCACACTAGATTCACTGTGTTTGCTGCTTGCTCTGCAACATTTTTTGTAGAAACTTTAAGATGCATGATTGTCTACAGCAGGGGTGGGGAACCTATTTACTATCACAGGCCGGATGAATTGACCATTATCGCTGGCGGGCCGCAAAATCAATTAATTTTATCGTAAAACTCAATCTTCATCTGACTATGAGGAAGAGTGGCTTCCCTTGAATTACAATCTAAGTATCTGCTTATCATGGAGCTACGTTCTGACGCAATGTTGTGTGCTAACATGGGTAATGAAATTCTGAAGCGGGCCATATCAAATGTTCACGTGGGCCGCATTTTCCCCACCACTGGTCTAAAGGGTTGCCTATTGCAGTAAACTGCTTTCACACCTTTGAAACTTGAAAGTGTGGCAGTAAATCTCAAAAAGTTATATCAAACTGTAGTGTTAAAATGATTAGAGTTACTGTTGCGAATTTTGTCTTCATAGCACTTGACATGTTTGGTTTCGATGTTTATGTATATTTCTAAATTTTGAGTCTATCTGTGTTTTGTTTTCAAGTTACGGTGGTCATAAAAGTGGCTTAATAGTGAAATTGAAGCCTGTTGTTCATCTTATGGCTAATACTCTGAAAACGTTAATGGTAATTACAGTGATATTTTACCGTTTCAGGTAATTTCGCTGTAACAACGTTTTTCAATACATAAATAATTCTTTTGTGCTTTATTTTTCAGCAATGCATTACAGACATTTCTGTGGAGACACCTCTTTCTCATAGCAACCATGTCAGCTGTAGTGCCAAGTGGATTGCATGCAACCAGGGCACAGCAAGTAAGAGATAACTTTCGTGTTATGACAAGAGTCACTTTGACCGAAGAAAGTAACAAAGCTACTTACAGTCTTTTTTTCATAATATTGTCCTTATTTCAGTTCAATTTCTTTCTTATTTCAGCTCAATTTAATAGAAATATGCTAAACATTTATACTCGGTGTCTGTGGTCCTTTCGGAGTGTCACAAGTTGTCTGTGGGTGACTGGGCGCCCATCTGCGCTTGCTTCGCAGTGAATGCTGCATTGGTGGCGAGTCATTGGTAGCACCGTGCGTGAACTGTTCCCTTGCACTCAACCATCAACACCGAGTACGAGACTGGACAGGCCGCTAGTACCGCTTTGCGAGTCTTCTGCATGACCCGCTCGATAATCGAATCCGGGCTACATGCTTTAGGTGCTCAAACCAACTGTACGACTTGAGCCGTGCTCAACCAACTGTAACAGTAAGCCGGTCTGCATTAATTTATTGAGGTAAAAATAAGAATTGGTTGCATTAGCTGACTACAATTAAACATGGCAGGTTGATGTGCGCACATCCACACGTAGGTGTTAACGCTGTCACTATAGAACGCTTGGCTTGCAAACAAGGTAAGGTGGTTCATGACTATCTGGCTATATGCAAAAGAACTAAGTGCAATTTGGGATTTTTCATGTTAAACAAATTAATGTCATACTGGTTTGTACAGATCAGAAATACTGGTGCGAAACGTACATGTTAGTAGCAACACCTAACAATCAACATGTCCAAACTTCCTGTCACTCAGGAATGTGTTTCGGTGATTCAAATGGGAAGGTTTTTACTGTTTTCGGTCGCCACACGTTGGCCTGACTGCTAGTTCCGAATGTGGTTGAACAGATCACAAAACGATTGACCTATAGTTAATGTAACGTGAAGAAATATTATAGAAACATGCTAAACATTTGCAAATATTTAACATCAGATGTTTCTGATACAGTAGTTAAACGTCATCTCTGATGACAGACAACGTTACTTCGCTTTGCAATAAAGCAAGTAAGCGTTTCCGATTTAAGCTTGATGCCCACGGCATGCGTCCTGTGCGTTTTTTTTGGCGCATGCGTCTGATTTCGTGACGTCGCGTCCTTTTCTGATGCGTCTGGTATGGTCTGCGTTCGAGTAAAAGTGAGTCAGAGCAGTGAGTCTGATGCGTCAACATAGAAACAGGTTTCTACTCGAATGCAGACCATACCAGACGCATCAGAAAAGGAGGTGACGTTACGAAATCAGACGCATGCGCTCAAAAAACGCATGCCGTGTGCATCCAGCTTTNTTCTGTCTTTGCTTTATTATAAAACTGGAAAATGCTCATTGCTCNTGCTGAGGACTGCACGTCATCAAAAGGTTATAATGGCAAGTTGTTACATTTTATTTTGCAACAGAACTGTTTCTGCTGCTAGCCACTGTGAAATAATTTTGCTCCTCAATCCTCTTTAGTCTTTGAAGCGCAATAGTAATCAATACAAGTGTTTCGCAAAGATGTATTGTCTGACAGAAGTGTTTTACTAGGAAGCGGAAAGTTGGGAGTATTTGGAGTTGATGAGACAGGACGCAAAGGACAAGCTGCCTTGCTATCTGCTCATGCAGATTTCGTGACTGATTTTGGATTCTCGCCATTTCATCACAGCCTTCTTGCAACAGCATCTGAAGACTCTTTGGTGAGTGCGAACTCCTACTAAACTGCGCATTTCGTTCAATCATTCATTTCCACGCGACTCAGCGCTCCTTTTGATGTTGGGAGACGCAAGAGAGGATTTCTTTTATTGGTGCAAACGCGAATTTTTTTGAGTGAATCTAAAGTCCTGATGCCGTGACAGCAAATAAAAGCTACTGCTAGTGAAGTTGCACAGTTGAAGGTTTGAAGCTTATGGCTGAATTGTAGTTTAATTTGAAGTTGTGACAAAGAAAGTGGTATGAAGCTAAATGACGTCTCCACTGTTTTTCAAAATGCTCCTATAAAATCGGTTTAATGTCAATGCTAAGACGTACGAACACCGACAGACTAGACTTTTTCGTTTTGTTCTATAAAATACGCCTGATAAACAGATGAAGTCATGCACTCATTCCCAAAGCCATTCGTGCCGCTGTGTGAAACGTAATTATTGCCGTCAGAACAAAGCATGCTTGAATTTACTTTACCGACGTAAACAGCATATTGTGACCGATAAAAACAGTTTGCTGCGAAAGGTACGCAGGCAAAATTTTTGTTTTCGAACAAACAGTTTCGTTTCTGGGTTTTGTATTATACGATTATTCCTACCTAGAGAATGTATGTTAAGCTACCGTGTTTTTGTATTTTTCATTGTTCAGGTTAAAATCTGGAAGATACCGCCGAGTGGTGCAGAGGTATCACTGAACCCAGTAAGTTCTTTCACTGGTTTTAAAAAGAGGCCTGAACTGGTTCAGCACCACCCAGTGGCAGAAAGAATCCTCTCCGTCGCTGCTGGCTCGTCTGTCCAAATGTGGGATCTAGCTTCTGAATGCTGTGCACGCGGTTTGTACATTTGTGATAACGAGAGAAACGCGACAATCTTCTTGGGACAATTTGAAAAGCGTATTTATAAGGTTTAAGCGACATAAATTTCTTCAGCTCTTGACAGTTTTCATTCCAAAAGGCTTTTTACACGTCAAAGATATGAGCCGCCACTGCTGCAGCCCAACACAATGTATGAAAGCGCAAGCTTTTGCCTTAACCTGTCCACATTTATGAGATAATTTTTCGTTTGTATTTGGTGAGATAGTGTTGTTTCACTGTTCTTGTTGATTACAGGTTGTGAAACTGGAGGAGATGTAGTTCAGTCTATGTCTTGGGCCCAAGATGGACGCGTCATTGCCTGTACAACGAAGGTAGTAACTTCCAGGCTAGTTGCTGGTAGACATTGGAGTGCTGTTGATCTCGCGACAGAAACCTAGATGCTGATGGGTATAAACTCCTAGCCTATAATTCATTTTGCTAGTGGATTAATCGATGAAAAAAGGGCAATTTCCTTTTGCAAAACACACTTCATAAGTTAAAATGCTTGTCACATGTTGGAAGTTACTAAAATGATATTTAAGTTCTAAGTAAAACACCATGTTTTGACAAGCGCTCAGTGAGAAGTTTTCATTACGTGGCAATGGTTGAATTTTTATTGGCAAGTCTCAGCACTTCGTTCTAAAATGTCTCTTACGCTTTTGAAGAACAAAAAGCTAGTCCTTGTCGACCCCAGAAAAGAGAGCGTCGTTCAAGAGGGCAGTGCACATTCGAATCACAAGGATTCTCGAGTTCTGTGGCTTGGCGACACCGGAAAAATTGCCACTGCTGCCTATTCGTCGGTGAGTGCTCTTCACATCTGTGCGATCGTGCCAGTCCAAGTCTTCCCACAAAAAATTATTGAACTTGCAACCAGCTTAACAATGGTTTACTAGCATCTTGGCAAAGTGATTTATAGTAACAAAACCAAGACCTTCGATCAGCCTTGTCCAACCAAAAGTTATGTCACTGTCATGACTAGGGCCGCACATTGAATGGCATATTAATGAGGGCTGCACATTGAATGGCTTACTTTGATCTTAGCAAACGAAATTTAGCTTAAACTAATGCACTGAAAGCGTTCGAATCCTAACTGCAATAGTAACAGACGTGATCAAGTGGCACTGAGGACCACCTGCATTAAAAATGTCAAGTTCAAGATTATCAAAATAAGGACAGGTTGTCAGGATGTAGGATATTTTCATCACAGCGAAAACCTAAACTGGGCCGCGGGTTGGACATAGCTGCCTTAGATGTATGCAGCGAAAATTTCAGAAGACAAACGTGAGTAATTATAATAGTTTTGTATGATCAGAGAGCAATTGCTTTTATTGATTCGAATCCAGCTGTCTGCGGTAAACCAATACAGCATATTACAATATGATTTCTATCGCTAGAGCAACCATTTGACACGTTTCAGCAAGTAGAAATATTGTTAACAGAATATAGTGGTTGTAACCACGGTTTCGGAGTCGGATATTTTTTATAGAACTCCGGAATCAAACTTAAATTTTTTGACTCCGAGTCTGAATGCAAGCGGCTAAAAATCTTCAAACTCCGACCCCGGGTGCTTTTTAAAAGTTACTACTCTGTAAAACAGCTTTTTTTTTCAGCAAAGATTGCTGAAATCGATTACATCTTTCCAAACTTAGAAGTTGTAAACCTGCAATTCTAAAGTGCTGCCAGAAGCACGTTGATGAATACTTAAATCTAGTGTAGGTGTGAATTAAAATGTGTAATTTTTAGCTTTAATTTACGATGAATATATGAACAGTCTGAAACAACGTACACAATATGGTATAGCAGTATAGCATAAATTTTAGTATGTCACCCGTGCCATACATAAGAGCAGTACTTGCGGTTTATACAAACTGTATAAGATGCACGTAAGTTTGCACTGAAATTACAGTAATTTACCTGCTAATTGTCAAGCATTGCGGTTTGAAAGCTTGGACCAAAGTTACTTACAATCAAGTAAAACGTCCTATGGAAATACCTCTGACAGATACAGCAAAAGGGAACAACCTGCACGCTCTATTACTTTTGACATACACAACAGCTAGTGGAAACAGCTTGCAAATCTCATAAGATTTCAACATTGTTTTTCTTGAGCTTAGAGACTCAGAAGATAGCCTAGTTCTACACAAATGTTGGAATGAGTCAATTCTAGATAAATATGAATTTGAATGCTGCTCGCAGAAAACGCGAAGAAGCAGTTAAAATGTGCCGAAAACGAAAGTGAAATGACACGATAATTTACGATGAGATGTATGCAAAAAAAAGAACAATACCGTTTCCGATTCGGTTTGTAATTTCACTAGTGTTATCGACACAGTATCACTCTGCGGTTTATCTGTAACCTTGTCAAGAATTAGTAACTGCAGAGATTTGGTGGTGGAATTGTTAAGGAATGGCTAGATTTGCACTTGCAGTGATGGCCAAGTTCATGTATTTCCAAAGTGCTCCATAAAATCATGAAGGCATCTACTAAGATTGCTAACACTCATAAGATCACAAAACCTTGAGGTCACCTGTTTTAAGGATAACCAGCAGCAAGCAGCTTATCACATTTTTATAGAATTGGACGAGGGTTTATAAGGCATGTATAATTTTTATGTTTTCTTGGTACTATGACCTCACAAAAAGTTATATATGTATTTCTTCGGTAAGTAGACCACTTCAAAACTAGGGAGTGTTTAGCTTCTGATAATCATTGTCGTTTGTCTCATTTGATTTTGTGTTCTTTTTTTAATCAGTCAGCCACAGCAGTTCAAATTGTGTGCTATTGTAATATATTACCTTGTATCCTAATTTTTGTAAAATTGGGCACACTTTCAAACCAGGTCGTTAGACCCATCAACAAACTTTCTTTGCTTCCAACATGTCTTTCATAGACGCCCGCAAGTCTGACCTTGCTATGCGCGAAGTGGATGAGCCGCTCAACGCCAACTTGCCTTGGTGCGAGGGTACTGTGCTACCTTGACGATGTAATAGTCCACACTGCCCACGGAATTTTCTGCTAAAACTTTGCGCGTGCATTAACGTGAATAAAACACTTGTACATTTCGTTCATGTGTAGGCCGTCTATTGTTTGGAGCAGTGGAATGAACGTTTTTTGGCCCATGCATCATCTTAAAAAAATATCCCATGGACCACTTTGCTATATGGTGACACCTCATACAAATAGTCGAAACTGTGTTGCACATAGGTCAGTGAACGATTTATTAAGGATGTATGGAACTCTCTGTGAACCCCTAGAAATTCCAAGTGGACCACCGGTAGTCCACATGGACCGCGCTGAGAATTTAGAGTATTCTGGGGTCCGCAAAAAACAAATTTAATAAATACATGTAATATAAACGTTTTTTTATTTCAGTCAAGAATGCGCGAGTTGAGAGCCTGGGACGAACGAAAATTGTCGTCTTGCCTGCAGATGGTTGAAATGGGAACGTCGTCTGGGTATGGTTTGTTTCATTTCCAGGCACGGAGCGTGTTCTGTCAATCCTTTTTTGTACTTGCCTATTGTTAATGTGTACGTGCTACACACTACGCAGCTATTTCTTCATCGACGATCTTCACCTGCTGATGCTTGAGTGCTGCTAAAAGCTTTCTTGGCAAAGTCGAGAAACCACGGCGGTGCGTGGCGTCGCTTTGGTCTTTCGTCTTTTTGAATGACAGTCGAGGATTTTCTTACCATTGTCAGTTTGTAATGTTGTTGGGGAGTGCTTATAGCAGCTATGTCCAACCGAACTTCTTTACTGAGTCAAAAATTATCTCATCATCTTAATGAGGGCCGCACATTGAATGACTTACTGCACTTTGATCTTAGCAAACTAAAATTTTGTTTAAGCTGCTGTACTGAAAGCGTTCGAATCGTAACTGCATTGGTAACGACTGTTTGGCACCTTTAAACACTCCGTAACTGTGATGTCATAGGCAAGCTTAGTGCCAAAGCAACAGGTAGAAAATGTCAATGGAATAAGGGTAGAAATCAGAGAACTAGAAATAATTTTGCACCAAGGTGTCAGTGGACACGTGGAAATCTGCCGCTAGGTAATAATTATAATAATAATTCATGCATTTATAAAGCGCCAAAATCCGACATGTCGCTCTAAGGCGCTGGGGTAGTACAGACATGATCAAGTGACATGAGGACCGCTGCATCAAAAATGTCAAATCTGAGATTATCAAACTAAGGACAGGTTGTCCATTTGTAACTATACTGCAGCGAAAACGAAGGTTGGACATAGCTGGCTAGAGGCAAAGCTTCTTTTTCACGCGTTTTTGTTGAAACAGCAGGTAACCAAGATGTTTCAACACAACATACTTAAAAAGAAATAAGTAACATGTTTCACTGTTTTCTGTCGCTTGTTGGTCGAACCCAACGAAGTTGCACGGACTGATAGGAGGATATTCGGTCAGGTACCGCCAGAGGCGTACGGAGGTTAGATGGCGCCCGGGGCAAGAATCAAATTTGGCGCCCCCATATTCGAGCCTAAAGTCTTTCGGAAGCAAATGTATAGTATTGAAGAAAGTACCTGCGACATGGTTAGGACTTTTCGGCTCCCCCCCAGTGATTTAGCTCCCGGGGCATTGTGATCCCTCGTACCCTCGGTACGCCCCTCGATACCGCCTACTCTTGACAATGCACTTGTCAACTCGAGACAATTCTGAGGACCACATACCATCAAGCCATGTGAGAGTCACCAACAAAACTGTCGCGTTGCTCACTGGCTGAAAACAAATGTAGCATTTTCTAAAATGCATACTTTTGAGGAATTGAAAAAATTCTGCTCCTTGGCAATTTCTCTAACGTAATTGTGAACGTGCTGCGTAATCAGAAGCAAAGCATTTCAGCAAAATACCGTGCCTTCACTCGTAAACGTGCATGCGTGACTGCAGTGCGTTGAGCGTAGCAATTTCCACCTGTTCATTTTACGCCGAGGGAAGCGCATAAACGCAATTCTCGTTGAAAACGGATTTCTGGTGTTTACTGGATTGTTTCCTTCAAAAAAATCGCTAGACTTGCGACACCACCTGTCAGGATAATAAAGAAAACAATTACTTTTCGCAAGGGCGTACTCCCAGCAGCGCAAAGAATGTTATCTGATGCTGATGTTGCTGGAGCTCTTCTCTGTGCTTGGTAAGCAATGTGGCCACGAGAGGGCGCTAGAACGCTGTTATGTTTTCAGCCAATAGTGCCGTAGTTTACAGAATACAGGCGTCGGGTTTCTCTCAAAATGGCCGTTTCCGCAGTTGTGTTGCAGAAGTTCCTGGTCATTCACTGGTTCAACTCAAGAAAAAAAAATTGACTTAGCAGCTGATGGTTCTCTGTCTCATTAAACGTAGTTCAGACACTAGCTGAACAATAGGAAGGAATATACCGTTGTTACGTCGTGCTAATGTCGGTCGTGCAGTCCGTCTGAAGTTTTGAACTTGGTTTGTTAGCGTCTATTCATAATTGACAGCTACATCTAACGGCTCAAGTTAGTTCGCTACATTGCGTGTAGTTTATGTTTTTTCATAATCTTAGTCAACTTCATTTCCCCAATCTTTCTGTTCGTTAATGAGAACAATTCGCAACGCCAAAATTATGACTGGCACTTGAAGTGTCGCTGCTCATTTGCCGTAACTTTTGTTTTGTCTCTATGTGATGTGCCTGGGCGGGACGGCGATTTGTAATCGCCCGAAGTGAAGTTATTTAAATGTGATTAGTGCCGTTTGGGTAGTTTTTGTTGCGGTTGATACGCCCTTGTTATCGTTCAGTGCCATTTTTTATTTTGTAGATAAATTGATGTTGATCAGTCCGAGCTGTTATTCTATGACCTACCTGGGTTGCCAAACAACTGCCCAAGTAATTCTTTTACTGAATTGTGATTCGCGATTTTACTCCTTTCTACCGCTTGGCCAATGTCAGCTTACTGAAGATAGAAGCTCTAGCGGTGAAAGGTTTCGTTTTTTGTTTTGTTTTCGCTTTCTGCACACAACGGGAACGGTCTGCGTGCTTTTCTGCTGCTTACTGCAACCGCATTTGTTTTGGGGTTGGGCTTCCACGCACAACGTGCAGTGATAGGTTCCGTGACCAGTGGTTGTATAGATACAATTCTGTGCCAGGTAAGTCAAAATCCCTCCCCCTGTCACGAGCTCATTGTTTTTATCCCATCCAATGTCTTTTCTATCTGTTGCACATTCAGTGGACAAAATTGTTCACCGATGGAGCATTCCAGTAAATCCCGCCTCCAGGTCATGAACGGACATGTTGAGCTTCGCAACATGCGAGAAGTTGTTGAATACGTCAGATTTCATTGTTGGATAATGTGTTTTTTGTCGAGTTGGTAGCTCTGGCAAGCTGTGACAGCTTGCAACATTTGCCTCTACTTCGCAATTCTGCATTAACTTTTTGACAGAAAAACTGCTAACTTTTCAGTTTAGTCTCGCTAGAACGCGAGGTTTATTTCCAAAGAAGCAGTAAAGAGTAGAACGTATAGCAGTATTACAAGAATGTATAAAAAAGCTTTTACAAAAGCTTCAATAAAGTGTTGGCACAGCAGAAACTTATCGAAAAATAATTTAAGAACACAACCGCAGAGTTTTCGCAAACGTACGAGCGGCTGAACAGGAAAAACAAAGTTATATTCCGTCTTCGGCACAGCTTTGAGATTTCATGACAAATACAACGTCGTTGGCTTTCATCGAGAGAGCGTATTGACTAAAGAGAGAAATATGGGTAATGCCAGCTCATTCCTCCCTGCATTTTTTACATACGGTAATACCCTCGTCATTTCCAAATTTTGTTTCATTCGCGTAATTCTTTTTGAAAGGATTTCGCATAATCATACCTTCAACCATTGCGCGTAGATAGCAACACTGAGACAAACGAAACTGGCGAGATGAAAAGACCCTTACGTACGTGTGCAGCTGTGGCGCACAAATTATGGGCGCTTAGCAATGCATTGCGCAAGCGGGTAGGTGAAGAAAGCAGTTATATGTATCGCAATATCCCCGTCTTTGTAAACGCAAAAAATTGACGTGTTGTAGTTGAGCAGCTGCAGGAAAAACGGAACCGTGATCGCCGATGGGTTGTCAAGATTTTAACGCGCAAGATGCCATCAGTTCACGTTTATAACGATAACAAATTGTACTAAAGCGTATTTTTTCAAGAACAAGTTCAATTGAGCTGGGCTCGAGAGTACAGTATGCCCGCGAACGAGACGACGACAAAATGGAATGAAGGGGAACTAATCTCGTTTTGCGTCACATGACGAGGGTGTCTTTAAAAGCTGCGGACGTGATGATCGGCCCGTACGCATCGCGCGGTGTCCTTGACGCAGAGTACCGTGGCGCCATCTGGTTATGGGACGAATAGTGAGTTGGCATCGCTGGTACGGAAGTGTATCCGTTGCTGACCGCCGAAGGGGTGTACAGACTTTCGGGACTGACAGTCGTCGCCGAAATCACGCCCTGGTGGTATTGGTTCACGGTCGTGCTCGTCGACCTCACCGGCACGACGACCGGTTGAACCGAGTGTTCGACGAAACGAGGGTCTGCGTAAACCGCGTGTTGTCCAGCGTGACCGTTCGACATGTACAGGTACTCCTGATTACGATTGGTCAGAACTGGCACGTACGCCGTTGTACAAGGAACTTGAGAAGCCGTGTAAGGCGCGTGTCCAGCATACATGCCACCGTTCACGTGGTAACCCGTGTGAGATCCAACATCGTCCACGATGGCAGGGCCTGGAATGGAGCGGATCGTCTCATATCCGGAGTCACTTGGACAAGGGCGCTGCTGATCCAAGGCATACGGTGCCTGTGACCCAGCTACGCTTCCTCCCGACGTGCTGCTCCTGCCCAGTGACCCGGTCCTGTTGGGCGTTCCCACTCGTTGAGGGGATGCGCAGACCGACTGGAAGCCGTGTTGCGGCGTTTGCGGCTGGTACAAATCTGACGGTTGCTGCATCAGCGCGGTCGTTATTGCAGGTTGTGGAATGTACTGCACTCGTCCCTGTTGGGCCATTATCGGTACTGCTTCGATGTCCGTGGCAGGAGTGCTCGTGGTTCGATCCGCGTAATCTTTTGGCGTAACTGGTCGTCCCGAGTCGGTGCTGGTTGCACGTTTCAGCTTCTTTTTCTTGCGGTAGCAGACGCAAAAGATAATTATGGCGATCAGTATGACGAGGGCACCTATTCCCGCACCGATCGCTGGATATAACAGTTTGAAATCGTCGTCAGGCACGCTATCTCTTTCGGAGCTTTTGCCTCCCGTGTGACCTCCACCGTCGCTACTGCTATCGTCCACTGCGGCGCCGTCGTCAGGGCTCGGCGATGGCCCCGCCTCAGGATTTTCGGTTTTAGGATCTGGACGAACAGTGACGCTTGCGGCTGGAGGCGTACGCACGACGCCACACAGCTTATCTTTTATCTCGCGACCGTTGGGCACGAAGTCGGTGGCCGTGATGCAGATGTTGTACCTCGTGCCTGCTAGCAAGTTGTCTACTGTGTAAGGGTGCTGGGTAGGCACAATCGTGTAGGTGTCGAGGAGCACTTGGTTTCCGGGCGCCATGTCCTTTATTTTGAACAGAGTGACTGTCAACTGGCGGTCAATGCGAGGCAGGATGATCATCACTGATGTCGGAGTCAGCTTATTTTTCTGTATTACTAGCTGCGGTTGTGACGATGAACCTGGGTTAGGCACCGGAGATACTTTCGCTGTCGTTGTGGTCGGTGGCCGTTGCACAATTGCTGGTTTGTCGCATAGCACTCCAGTCCAGCCCGCTGTGCACCTGCAACAAAGGCATTTCTGTTGTATTTGTGCAGCAACGTGATGGACACGAAACGCGTTGTGGAATTTTCAAACTTTTGCGCCTGAAAACGTGGACGCATCCATTCTGTTGACATTATGAAGATCAGTGCTGCAATGCAACACATATACAGTAAAAATCAACAGAAAACTAAAATCCCCATTTTGAGAATTCGGTCACAAAGAATTGTGAAAAGACAACAATACCTGCATGCAGGCATGTAGTTGCTTTGGTTGATACGGCAAATAGCTCCGTTAGCGCAAGCTAGGCCGTCACACAAGTCGACGGTTGGTTTCCTCGGAGGAGGTTGATGTTGCTTGGGAGGCTGGTTGGCTTCGCCGCGTGTGTTTCCAGTTCCGGAGTCGAAAGTGCTGAACAAGTTGTATGTTTAGTTGTTTGCGCCGAAAGTTCGGTTAGTCGGCATTGCTTCAAACAAGTTTACATTTCGTCTTTATTTCTATACTGAATCTTTTTGATGTTTTAGTAGTTTGTGTTTTCCTTAACTAACTCGTGTCTGCTGCTGGCGCTGGTCGTGATTTAACTCCAAAATGACACATTGTTTTTTGAAGGGCACGAAAGACCTCGCCTATTCATTACATCAGTCAAATTAAAGGTATCTTGCTACAAATTACTTACCTCGCGCAGTTGTTCAGATCTTCGTCGTTTATGGTGACAAGCTGCCTATCACGTAGATTTTGTGGTTCATTGCACTTCACCATACTAAGTTTGACGAATGCTCCTTCCAAAAATCTGTGAAACAAGACGAATACGTTGCTTATTGCTAAGCACAAAGTAAACGTTATTTTCTTCTTGAATTAATGCTACTTTTAATTAAGTGCATTCATGCTGCACGGGAGTCATTCTGCTCTCCTGTCGTCTTCAGCGATCTTCGCACAGCACTGACGAAGCACAACCAACACCAGCTGGCCACCCACCTCATCAGCTTAGGCAGCCACACGATGTCGCAGTCGCATATCCACAGGTTGTTGGAGAAATCCGCAAAGTTCAGGAACACTCCCTTCGGAATGAAAGTTTCTGGAAGTCGTGTGAGCTCCATGTCGTGGATGTCGAGAATTTTGAGTCTCGCCATGCCTTGCAGGAGGTCGTCGGGCAGGGTTGCGATCGAATTTGACGATAGGTTCAGTGCACGAAGCGATGTCATATTTCTACGAGAAAGTTGTCGCAGAAAATGAGTTTTTTTTTCTCGGCGGAGTGAGGTGGGGAGACATCAACGTTTCACGTCTTGTCGTGACGCCACCGTAGACTTTCCTTCACGTCACGACATCCGCAGAAAAGTCGGTGAAGTTTAAAAAATCCGGGCGCGTGACGATTACTCGCAATTAATGTTCAATCGAGGCAATTTCATCCGCTCTTAAGTGCTTCATTGCTAATATTTTACGTAGGGCGAAATCGATTACCCCTAAAACGTAATGCTGTCGCGGCGAAAAGTGCTTGAAGTTTTCCGCGGGTGTTTTGACCTGACGTCAGGCGCTTTTATGTCTGGCACGTCTAACCGCTTGTCGTTTTTTGCTTTCGTCGATGTGTATTTTAGCGAGATCGCGGCTTGCCGAGATGGTTGGAAGACCGTGGGTGATCATTACGGTCCAATGAAGGTGAGCAATTACCGCGGTGAAGAACCGTCTGACGATAGCTTGGTTTTCTACCTCAAGTGTCACGGCCTCAAACAGAAATGATGCGCTTGATTCGGCAATTACCGCCGTAGAAATCGTGGCAGTGATATGAACTGCCCAATGGAGTGAGTGCTGCTTCTCAACCGAGGCCACTGACAAAGGTGCAAAAAATCATTTGCTTTCTGTCAACTCACTCTTGCGACCAAGTCCGGTTTTTGATCAAGCAGAGGTTAGGTATCCAGCGCACATTTTTGCGGAAGTTTTTTGGCTAGATTTACCAATCAAAATTGTCTACGCAAATTTGAAAACATCGTGCTGCTAAAGTGGGAAGTTGATTTTGTTATGCCAGGCGACAAGTTCACACTGTCGCGACGGATTGCAAAAAAAGCTAAATGCTGCTGTCAGTCAGCGTTTATCGTTTAGCCAGCCTTGTCTATGGTGTGTGACGAATCCGAAAGACACGCATGAAGTCGTGTGCTGAATTACCGTCGTGTTTGCTAGTGCACCTTAACATATGGGTTAAAGCGATTTTAACATTTAACGTTTCCTGTTCACTCGGTCTATGCTCCATGACCTTGCAACAGCACGATACACCATCAACATGATTCGCCCTCGCTAACGGTACAACGCAAGGACTCTTGATTTTTCTGCAGTTGTCACGTTTGCAGTTTTTCATTCGGTCGCCAATCTTCTGCAAACCTTTTTCAATCATAGGAACACCTATTGTGCTCGATAACCTATGCACTGCATGCAGTCGACACATCGTCCATTATTCTTGGATAGCTACGAAACTCTTTGGGGAACAACCAAAATGTCGGAGATCGTCTGCTCTATTTACGATCGACTCGTTCTTGCATGATTCACGTGCTAACGGATTCTTGAGCTTAACACACTACGATTAGTGGTGTTACGTTAGGAAGTCGTCAAAATTTTTTGACTTGACAATTACGACGTTTTAAGTTTGAAATTGAAAGTTTGAAATGAGAAATAAAACGATCAGGATAACCAAGTCTAACTGGTAATAAAAAGTTTTAAGGATCATGAAAAGTCTTAACTGCTTAGCAAAGTATTTCATACCTGATTATTTTGGGCACTTTGCGAAACTGGTTGTCACTGATATCCAGCTCTCGCAGGCTGCTTGTCGAACGAAACACCGAAGATGGCAGACTGCTCAGTTGATTTCCCGAAAGCTGTAAAATTTGCACCATCAACATCAACGTGTGTAGAAAATTACGTCACCCTTCTCACAGAAACACAAGTTTTACGAACACGCCCGTGAAAAGGGTAGCTGTTCGGGAGAAGCGAAAGTCAGGACACATTTTTTGCCTGTACCGTTTCGTGGCTCATGCTGGAGTACCAGCATACTGTGGCATACCAACGCTGTTTACACGGCGCGTGCTATCGGAACAAGCTTCACGGCGTCGAAGACACGAAGCCGATTCAGTTTACAAGATGTCCCTCTCAAGATTGCGGCAGCACTAACAAGAGCAATTTGAAAGCGGAAACGTGGTGAAAAGTGTGTTTGGCGTGTTCTAGTGATTCTCATCGCCGTTCACGTTGGTCATTATTGTCGGCGTGCTTGCTGTGTGTTACTTTCACATACTGGGTGCTTACCATCAATTCCTCGAGATTGAGTTGGGTGAAGCTGTCGTATCTAAGACGCCTCAAGCGATTGTTCTCGAGGCAAATTCGTTGCAGCTTGGGGCAACCGATGATTTTCGGAAACGTCGTCAACTTGTTATTGGTCAACTTTAGTTCCACCAGATTGCTCATGTTGCGAAAGGCATTTTGATCGATTGTGTGTATGTGGTTTCTGCCTAGGTACAAGCGCAGTATAGTTCCCATACCTGCAAAGTTCACATTGGTTAAATGTCATGTTAGCAGAGTGCAAAGGAAGGAAATTTAACCGATCGTTGGTGCACACCCTCACCTGAAAACAGATCACCAGGAATGGTTGTTAATTTGTTGTCCGTTAGTACGAGTTCTTGTAGATTGTTTAGTGAAGAAATCTCTTGCGATCGCAGTGCACCGCTCGTCAGTTTGTTGTTAGACATGACCAAGACTTCCAAATGCTGCGCATCAGAAAGCATTTACAATCGTACGAAATGAATCATGTAAGAGCGTGCAACCACACAACCCTGTCCACTGATCAGTCATGTTGCGTGAATCGCCTTTCATTAAAATTTTGTTCAAAAAAATATATAGCACACCTTTTCCTGGTGAAAAAAAATTAAAAAACCTCGATACGATGGCCTTCACTAAAAAATTAAATTTATTGTTTCTTTTACCAAAAAAATAATATAAATTTTTACTCGTTCGAACTGATGTTTTTACCCGACAGTGTATTATTATCGTTTGAAGAAGTACTTGAAGATGATAAAGCTTTACGAGTCGTAATCAAAATTCGTACAGCTAGGAAAATTAAACATCCTTTGGCTTTCGGAAAAGAGGGCTCGTACAGTGTGCTGCTGGGGCAGAAGCACGGCTTCAAACTGAGTTCATTCGCAAAATTCTATATCACAACTCACCTTGAGCCTTGATAGAGAACCCGGCGGTATTACTGTGATGTTGTTGTCAAATAGATACAGCTTCTTCGTGTTTCTGGGTAAGTTGGCGGGTACTGCGTTGAACCCCTGGCTATTGCACCACACCTGCCGTTGTGAGCAAGAACAATGCTTAGGACACGATTCGCCGCTTGACGTTGCACCAGCGGAGAACATCAGTATGAGTAGAGCCTCGAGTGCGAGCACAGGCACGCGCGTCTTTCGCCAACTCGTCCGTGCGCACAGCGACGCGACGCGTCGAGATCCATTTAATTCCATTTTGTTTGTTTTTTCGGTCTTTTTGATTCGCGACGGCTGCAGTCTTTCTTACTCCGGATTCGCGCTCGGGCGCTCGTAAACACCAAGCGTTCAGGCAGGAAATGCGACTTTTCCGAGCTTATTTGTAATTTCTAAGTTACTGCTTCATTTCGTGCCTGAAAAAAATAAAATGAATATTGTTGTTGCTGCTGGGTGTCGTCTATGCTTGTAAACATTAGCCTGTGCCCATTTACTTCATGCTCATTAATAAACTTATACCTACTATAGCTTTTTTTGAACTTATCAATCTTACAAGCATTTTTTCAGAGTTACTGACTTCCATCATCAAGATTAAATGTTAAAGCTAATTCTCCTGGCGATGGATTAAGTATGACGTTAAACGTTAAAAATATTTGTAGTTACGATTGCTTCAATATTTTGTGACACGAAACTAAGCCCTTTTGGAGGGTTCCACTGACATCTTTACAAAAACTTTGTCTAAGCTGTACGAGCAACACTGCTGTATTTTATCGCCTTGTGGCCGAGAGAAATGTACATGCTAGGCCAGCAGGTCATGTGAACTCCTTCCTTTCGCTTCCTGTATTCAGCAACCAAGGATGCGGCAGAAGTGTCGTAAAACCTGATTGCTGTTCTTTGCGAGCGATTTGTAATTCGGGTCGTCAGCGACAACCCATCTTACCCGCCGAAATAGTTTTGCCGCTGACCCAGGTTGTTTTTTCGTACGCGTTCTTTGTCGGTGGCTGACGTGGGTCACTGGAACTGCCCTGAGCCAACCTCCTCATGACAGCACCCACTCAGTGTCAGCTTACCATCGACTGACAGTTGACACAGTTACAAAGTGCTGTAGCAACACCTAACCGTCCTGGGTTTTCTTTGACAGCTGCCTTCGTGTCGTTAACTCCTGTCATATCGTACGCAGTAGCTTGGGCGAGCAACGTTACTGCACCAAATGTCATACGACTTTTGGAAATTTTCCTATACTGCTCCAATTCACCGCTAAACCTACTTTGTAACGTGCTGTTTCATTTCAGTATAACATAAATTACACTTTCGAAGCTTTCATTGACGTAATATTGTTTTTTAAACTTATCTAACTTTCAAGAGGCCCAAAAGTTACGAAGACAATGTATCATAGCTCATAGCGGACGCAAGTATTTAATCCCAGTTTTCATGGCTAAATCTAGCTTTTTAGACACACGTAGTTTTCCCATTTGTTTACGTCATCTCTAGCTGGAATAGACCTCAAGGCCTACTGCTTCATTTCACAANCAGCTCAACTAAGTGGGACGCCGGCTACCTCTGTGGTAGTCGCCGATCGACTGGCTCCAAATGGTCGCAAAAGAAAGTGCTCGCTTCCTGCCTGCTTAACTTTCGTTGTCGCTACCGGTGCTGCAGTTGGCTCCGTTCTTTCGCGACTGTTCCGCGCTCTAAAGGAAACGAGGGCGCGCGCCGCGAACTCGAGTTTGTTTTTACGCTTGAGGAAAGCAGAAGATTGCGTCCTGTCATGAATCACTGCCTTCCAACGGGGTTTTGGGCGGGATTTGCTGCTGAGGCCGCTCAGTGTACACCGTTGTAATAAGCGCTTCATGGCTAACCGATCGCCCTCTGACTCACGAATTGGCCGGGGTCGTTCTTTTTTTTTGAAGTCTTTTAACAATATTTACGCTACAGCACGCGTGGTCTGTTGAAGCGCTAGGCTATTTTTTGATCATAAACGTAAATACTTTTCGCGAAAGCAAATCAAGCACAGCAACCAAGTTCTGGCGAAGGCAGTTTCACGGCAAGCTTTATCGTGCCATTGTTCGCCTGTGCGGTTTTGCCCAGGTCAAAGACCGGCATGCGGATCCTTGCGTACGCGCCAAGTGTTTATTTGGTCAGACGCTGCTACTCCCTCATGTAAGTGGTAGATTATTGTTGTGGCGCGTCTCGGCGAGCGTCTAAAAGACCTGCTTAGCTTCACCGCCCGTCATCGGTTTTGTCTGCTAATCGCGGCTCTTCTGAGAGTCCTGTTGCCTGTACTTACAACGTTGCTGGCTTCTATCCCAGCTCTGCGCAGGTCAAGCTGAAGAACTATGGATGGTATGCACGTGCCCGACTGGTGCCTGGTATTCGTTATTAATCCTGGCAGCCTTAAAACCTTCGGTTGACCTGGCACACGTTTGATCTTATATTCTGAGGTTGCAGAAACATGATTGATTAAACTGTCATAGTGGGTAATTTCTGCTTACCTTTCAATTACGGTTGTTCTAACTCCTGTCTCTCGCCCGTAAGAAACGATTTGCTCGTCTTAGCCATTGCATAAACTTCTAAGTCTATCGATCGATTTTGATGCATTGTTTTTGTGGGTTCATTTACAAGTCACTCGCCCACATTTTTGTCCACTTAGAAGCAGTTGCCTTTCATTTCTTCAGCTGCGGTGATGCGGCACACGCTTCGATTTTAAGTGTTTTGACGAAATATGCTGCTTCAGTGGTTCCGACTAATAACGACCGCTCCAGTGCTTATTTCCACATGGGTTATTCCTCACGACTGAAACGGGACTATTTTCTTCAAAGTAGGCTGGTTAAGCGCGAACCAGTTCATTAACTACGTCGTGTGCGGCAATAGCTTCGCTGTCACCAGAAACACTCGAGGCGGGGCTATCCTTGTGTCAAGTGTTTTTGAACGCCACACTTTTCGTGTACTGATCGATACAGTCGGCCCAGCTCGTTCTTCTCCATTATATCGCTTCTCAACAAATCGAAGTCTTTTTGTTGTTTTCGCGTGCCCACCACGCCTGACGTGATGTGAAACACCCTCTCGATCGCAAACGTCCTCGTCTATATTATTTAGTTCAGCAGTTCTATCACTGTGCTTCAAAGTTTACCCAAATTAACGTTACTGCGTCATCAGTCAGGACTCAACAGTGGATAAACTAAAGCGCGCTCGACAAATACAGCCGCGACGTCTCTAATCTGTTCATCCAGGGTTCAGCAGCCAGCAGCTGAGAGAACCAAAAAGAATCGCTGTTGTTCTTGTTCCTGATCTAAAAGTATTGCAACGAATGTCTAGAAGGTGCAATATTCCTTCCAAATACTTTTCCAGTGAAGATTTTATTTTGCACACGGCATATTTTGTGCGCTAGCTTGGGATATTGATCGATATTTGCTTGCTTGCCACGTTTTCTCATTCCAGGCCGTTCGTTACAAACCATCACAATCCTCATTCGTTTGCTGGCGCGTCTATGCTCTCTTGACATTCGTCATTCTTGCGTCAATTCCGCGCAGTTACAAAGGTCCGCTTCACCCGCAAACGGCACCATTACCTGACTTACGGTTATTTACACTTGCACGAGTTTCTTCCTGTCTTACGAGCATTATTTACTTGCCTCTGACTCCTCACGTCTAGCATACCTCGTCCGCTATGATTGCGATTGTTTCTGCGCGACTCACTCGGAAGGCGACTTGTGTCCGGTTGGACACTTGCCATCAAAAGAGCGCCTGTCTCCGTGCAGCAGTAAACTCGTGAGCTATTAACACCGTTTAAGTGTTCTCTTAAAGGGGGGTGGACGATCCGATGCATCAGCCTTTTTGCCACCCTTCGCACGCTCTTGACAGGTTTTAGTCGAACTATAGCAACAGGGCGAGCCGAAGATGTTTGACCAACTTCATTTTGAACGAACAAACTTGAGCGCTGTAAAACAAATGGTTCTCCGTGACGTTACAATGGAGCTTAACCATGTTGGCCTAGGTACTTGAGGTCGTGTCAGATCAATAGTGGTTAGCATCAGCCACTGATCCTCGAACACTCAGCGCTCTAGGTCCTTAAACTGATGTTTTGCTCAATTATCAAGGGAGCTTGCAAAGCTGTGAGTTTATTTCGCTGTGCTTTTGGCCAGTGGTTGTGGTTGTACCTGATCAGTGGTTGTACCTGATCACAGACCAGGTTGCTAAGTTTTATTCGATCAGTGAGAATTAATGAAATTCAACGCGAAATCATTTATTGCACTGATCAGTCCAAAAACTTATTTTTTATGCTTACATGGAGATCAGCACAGAAAACAATATTCGCAGCTTACAGCAAAATCATCGTTTTTGCTTTTTTGACTCCTGCATTTCACCGATTCGAGCGGACATGCGATCAGCTCAAGACCACTGACCCTGGTAACGGCTTATGTTGAACGCTTCGGATAATCGGGAAGTACTTATAGCGATTTGTGCAGCAAAGCACTTATATGTAAGCGCGTCCGCAGCGCAAGCCTGCTTCAGAGCAACGATCGCATCATTCGACCTAACACTGATTTCGTCACTGATAACCTATCGTTATATCGTTATGGCGGATGTTAGCGAGTAATTGGCTGCATTCGCGCTCGATAATTCCTCGGCCTTCTCGCGACATCATTTAAGAAATCAACCGCAATATCGTTTTATTGCGGTGCGGTATGCTTTTTTCTCATCCCCGACCGGAAACGAACTCAGAAATCAGTTTACGGAATATCAAAATATTTCATATTCGAGCTTCGATTTCTTGTTCATCGGTCTTTGTGGTGAAAGCACAATTATGATAAGGTGGTGCGGATCGCATTTCTGGCGGGTTTGTTTCACCGCACTCCGGAAAAAGGACTGAAGCGCAGCGCTGATCTGCCTGCAGATCTCATGGTTTTACCGCACCCCTCCCCACCACACTGCGATTTTCAATCTGATCTTTCACACGTTCATGCCGTTGCCACTACTACTAAAACGAAACGGCGGTGTCGGCTTACTTTAGAATAGATTTAACAGTTGTGCTCATATTCTCATTGGAAAGGACAGCGGTTACTACCCGTGCTCAAGTTTCCCTTACGCGGAGTTGTGCTGGATTCGAAGGAACATTTCTTCATCTCCTCTCTGTCTTACAGTTGCATTTCTTGCAAGTGGTTTTGATGTGCTAATATAAGCCCGCACAAGGTCACCACAATCTGAACACCACAGGGCGACCAACATCTGAACGCCACATAACCACCCACTTCTTAATCCTTCATTTACAGCAATCATAAGGTTCGGCGGGTCGCCTGCCGCGTCGACGTTCTTGGTCATCATGGCGACCACCAGCACGAAAGCCACCTGCGGGATTTCCCTTTCTAGTTCTTTGGAAACAGCACAGCTTTATCACAAGCGCGTGAACTGTCAATAGTGAACAGCTGATTGCATTGTTAAATTCGCGATTTCCATGCGAAAACAATCGGGCTGCACTTGTTCATCATTTATGGCCCATTACACCGCTGATTTCATTCGAGTCGCAAACATCACGTCTCGGTTTATCGTTGACATAAACAAAACGTAGCGTCTGCTCGTGAAACCACTGTCACCAACACGACGTTTACGCCTGGCCAGCAACATCAAACCTTCCGTTGAAGTTTATCAAGAATGCATTTCACGGAAAGTTTGTTAAGCTATCGATGAACGAAACATGATTGGCTTGAACAATGTTGTATTTAAACTCAAGCAGGTAGCGCCAAAATCTTATGTGTTCTGTCCTCGAATCGAGTCCGCGAATCCCGATGGAATCAAAATTAAGCATGTTGGGTATTGGTCTCCGCAAAAAATACGTTATTTGACGGTACGTTGTTGATCTTTATGTGTGAGCCATACACTTTTTCCCAAAGTTAAAGAAACTGTTAAAAAAAGCTCAAGCAACTATGTATCTTTCTACCGTAATACGTGAACACACATGCATGTTAATTAGGTTATAATAAACCTGATGCAGACTGTTCTTGGCTCTTCGCATGAATACTGTTACTCAGCTGTGTGCAACTGTTAGTGCTACAAAAGTTAATTGCAGAGGGCGACTGATTTTGTAAACCTGGAAAGGCTGCTGTGCATGCAGCAACGAACAACTTTGGCTTTACCTGTCAAATTGTTAAGTTCCTTCCCCGGGCAAAGACTAGTTGCTGTTTGCGTTGCCGAAACGCTATGTGTTCTACGCGAATACAATTGTGTTGTTTTTTTAGCGGCCTGTTTCAGTCTCAAATTGAGTCGGCTTTTGCGCAGTCAGAACATCTGACGCGTTTTTAAATGAAATTGGTTATGTCAATATAGTAATTAATTTTGCATGTTCAAAGAAACCAAGTAGTCATTAATTAGTGTACACCTGTGGCAGAACCGGCTGTGACCTCGCTTGCGATGTTTACTAAACCGACTTCAAATGATGAGCGCACTCTGGCACCAACGCCCTGGAAATCCCGCTTGGAGGAATGGATGCGTCAGGTCGATGACAAAGTTTGCAGAACGAGCTGCGAGTCGCCCGCGGATAGAGGCAGCCTCCCCAAAGTGGCTTTTGCCTTGTTGCCAATTATTTCCACCATTGTGAAGTCGTTGGTTGTCCTGTCCTCAAGAGATTGACCGAAATGCACGTGGTCTAAACGACATTACTACGGACTTCGCTGTTGTAAACAGCTCTCATTTTCTCTCTGAACTTTTTCTCCATATCCCTCATCTGCCACTGAGCCGTATCGTTCTTCCCAGGACACTTCTTGTTCTATACGTACAACGATTGGTGTTTCATATTCGCTTAGCAAGCAATTCAGGCCTGTGCCTTCTTCATGAGCAACATCGCTTATCTAGCAAATGCATGATCATTTTTGGCGTAGTAGAACAATGACACAAAAATGAATTCATTCACAGCAATATTACGGCCAAACACCTGCAACATTGTCAAAGGTGATAACCCTTAGTTACTTTTCTGTGGCTAATGATTGCTGAGAATAAAGGACATTCACTAACTACGTTTTTTAACGTATTCCATATCGAGAACAGGGCGAATTACCTAGGGCTACCATTAAAAATTTTCCTGTCGGGAGTTGACTTATGTTGTCAAGTGTATGCCAGGTTTCTCGGTGGAGCAAGCTTTGCACGAGTGCAAGATAGTTCCTGCAGTTACGCCGCAGCGATGACAAGAAATCAAAGAAGATTTAACCGAGTTAACTGATACGAATTAGAAATAAGGTCGCTATATTTGGTCCCGAGTTCTATAATTTACTGACTTTTCGCTGCAAAAATAATTCCGATGAACACTTCGAATTTAAGAAACAGTTGCATTTATTTGCAAGGGTCAGCAGAATGACAGTAAACTTTTCTGCACATGCGCACTTGAAATCTCACCTTTTTTCGGTGCAATAACCCGGACCGCGCAGGCCGAGATGAAACAGAAAACTCGTGGCTGTTTGTTTCGCGCATGGTCGTCAATTCTTTGATCGGACAGCGACTACTTTTCAACCCTGTCCTTGTGTTTTTTTCTTGGCAGCGATTTATTTATCTCAAGTTGCAGCAACTGCCACTTACTGTAAACGTTACTGTGCGACAGTGCAGTGTTTTGAATGATCTTGTTGAAAGCAACGCGTGCAAAGAATACAAGTTAGAATCCTAGTTTCAGCCGACATACACCGAGAAAACGCTGCCGTCGTATTGCGTCCGGCGATACCTTCGCACAACCTCGTTCTTCTTGTTTAGTAAACGATGCACTGCCGGCGGCTGTGTCGTCAGTAGTTCGCTCTTGCGAGGTTCGGGATTGACGGTCATGCTGTGGTGCGGTGCATGCGCTGAAGAGGTATGGCCCGGTCTACATCAAATTCGCTGCGAACCGCGGGCACGAAGCGGTAGATCTCTATCAGCTTGATACTTGAAATATCAGGTGCATGCTTCGGCATGCCTCAACGCAGCGTGTGTATGGCCACAAGACCGACGCGTGCCGCAGATGCTGGGTGCGGCCTAACACACACAGAATAATATTTGTCACCATCGGATGGAGTCGGCGAATGCTTGTGACCGCAAACATCGCTGACCTAAAGCTTTATTTTTCCAGCCATATTGGTGCAGTCGCACTAGGTCTTTCTTGATTTTCTAGTAGTCTTTACATTTTTTGCGCTGCAGTCACTTTCTCGTTACTAAGCTGAAACTTTTGGGCCAGCAAAACTTGTCAATCACCAGCACAACTGAGCTAGTGCCACGATGTCGAATCCTGGCTAAGCTCAACAAGGTTTAAGCAAGATTTAATCGCTGTTCGCTTGAATTTCTGGTTAGTTTTTTGTGCTGATACTCACATTTTTTTGGCTTACACTTCAAACTCAACAAAGATGCGTCACGATTTGCTCGGGCCGGGATGTTTCGTAGGTAAGTTAATGAGCTGTCCTCCCATCATCTGAATCAAAGAACCTGTCTGTCTGCCCTAGCGTACTGTAAGACTGGCTTCATCGTCGCAAGATTCCGGAAAAGTTTGGCTGCAATCACAAAACATCCCGTCGAAAATTGCGCTGCGAGTAAGGCACAATCCACCATGATAGGTTTGCATTTGCAGTGGCAGGTGGGCTGCTTTGGTATCACGAAAGCTTGCGCAAAAGCCGTGAAACCTACTTGCCCACGGTCAAGTTCATAAATGTCTTGGGGCAACGCGGACTGCTTATGAGTTTCCAACCTTTGCAACATGTTTTAAACGCTTTTGCTTTCAGTCGCACAGCAATGGGGAATGACTCACGGCTTCGCTCTCTGCAACTAAATTGTTCGGCGAATTATCCATCGGCCGCGGTACTGAAGCGCCGCGACAGCGTCGTAATAAGCTGCCGAGCGACGTGAAACATGTTGTTATTACTTCAAGTGTTATGGCGCGCTTGTTCAGAGCAGCGAAGGATCATGAGCCCATTACAGTGGGCGAGGCGTGGTACTGCTCTACCTTGTTGCGGTCAAAGCACATGGAAATTTAATTGTTACGAGCACTTCACAGAGTGGAGTACAATAAGTGGGGACGTGAATGGGGTAGAAAGGTTTGTCTTGTATCGAAGGGGATTTTGGGAAACTGTAACAGTTTTATTCAGCTTTTGAACTGTGTAGCCAATTTAACTTGTTCTACAACAAAATTTGACAAAAAGAAGTTTCGCAAAGTTAATTTTGCTATACGTTGATAACGACTGATAAAAATAAGTTTAAAAAAAAGTATGCGATGCTACTACCTACGTTTTTACCCACAAAGCTCTGGGAGAATCTGCACGTGATGTCCAGTTTTTCGTAAACCATGTTTGGTGAAGAACATTCACGGTTCTTCGTCAGCGGTAAATCCCTGGTGCAGTCGAGACGAATAAGATGTATTAAGCGCCGCAGATAATCTTGGCACGTTAATCTGCCAAACCCGTGTAACACTTCGCCATTGCTGAATTTTGTCCTCGTGTTCATGCTTGTACAGATTGCTACAAACCACGTACGCATGCCATTCCAACACAAGTCGCACAAACAAGCAAGCACTGCTTGCAGTGTTGCAAAAGGCATATATGACTGTAGCGTGCAGCCTGAATATCTTCTTTGCGGATAGGTATTAAGATTGTGGCGAACCGCAGAGTAATTTTGAGATGAAGCTGCAGCAGCACTTGTCGTTCACTTGCCCAAAGCGGGTGACAGAAATCGCCTTAGTGCAACCGCCGTAACTTGTCGTTGCCTTCTCCGTAATACTTACGGATCCAAACGAATCGTAAACAATAAACAAAGGGATCAAGTAGCGATAACGGCTGCCGCATTGTACACCCTTGTGTCCGCTGTTTAAGACGCACACAGGATTACTCTTGTGCCGGTTCAAGGCCACGTCGTTTGTCATTCCCTTCGCATATATTCTGTTAGTTTACCGTGTGCAAAGCTGGACGATTCTAACGCAAGCGCCTTAGAAGACTCGCACTGTTTGAGCTAACCGTACAACAGCGACGCATCTTGACGTTCAATCCTGCTTTTGTTACAATCTGATGAATGGGCTGTTTATCAGTCGTGCGCATTTGCATCGCAGCTGTTTTTAACGAACGATCATCGCAAGTTTTTCTCTCTTCTTAAATTAAAAGTGACGATGCCGATCAATGATTACTTTCTCTCTTTCGCTCACGTTTTGTCCCCCGAACTTCCTGCGTTGTGATGTACGGCGAGGGTTTATTGGGGAAACCGCGTCAACCAAAACGGCAGAGGAACAGCACAGTGGACGAAAGAACTGCTTGGGTTTTGTTAAAAATGAACGATAATCACTTGATTGATCGCACATACCAACAGAAACATCACAATGCGCGCCCTGAATTATTGCCTTATTTGGCCAATTTTGCGGCCAACTGGTTTATTTTGAATTCGACTGTTTTCGATAATAACAACTTTTTCATTCTGCCGCCACGCATTCCTTATTCTCTTTCTGACGACAAAGAAACAGTCGCGAGCAAGACACCTTCATTTTTTGTTTTGATTTCGCCCAGCGGCTGCATACACAATGTCATTCGCGCGAGAAGTCCCGCTCTGCCCCAGCGCTTTACTCTGGAAATCAAGCGTGCCTTTGAACGAAAGAAGAACGTTCTACCGTGTATCCTGTCGAGCCTTGTAAAATCAAACGCCTTATTTTAGAAGCCACCGAACGACCGGCCATCCCGACGATGTGTTGCAACGCGTATTGACCCAAACTTAATAACGTTCTCGCCCCTAAGAAAGACACTCGTTCCAAACTTCTTCGCTTCACAAAAATAAACAAAAAGTTTTTTGACTGAAGGCTCGATGCTACCTGTGTCTTTGTCGGCTCCGCCGTCGATGATTTCTTTCAGGCGGTATCCGGCGCTGAGTATCCTTTCTACTGCTTTTCTCCAACACATCAGCCGCATATGCTGCCGTCATTCCTCAAAGTGAAAGCAAGTGAACAATGGACCGGAAAACATAAGCTATCTTCCAGTGATATCCGCCATCTACTGTCTACACCCTTTATAAAATTTACTGGCTCAACAGATTGGCAGGTGCATTACTTAAGCGAAATTACTCAAATTGAAGGTTTGAAAATGTGTCCGTCAACGACCTGTCTGAAACACTTGCAACCTTGCGTAGAGTACCGTATGTTGGGAACCGCATGCAGAGGGTCTTCGGTAGATTATGATTCCACAGAGATCCCTACAAAGTTTGAAAACTCGTTGAGGCACGTTAACTGACTGACGTAACATCAATCTGAAAGCAAGTGTGCCTGAAAAATCGATCTGTTGTTATTCCGAAATGGGGGGTTATTCCGGATGGTAGAAGCACAGCGCATGAACGTTTCTACATAAACCGTTGACAGATACCTTTTTCAGTGTTTCGATCATGCAGGGACTGGATCACGGTATTGATTTAGGCTTAATTTTAAACCAAATGTAAGTTTTCTTTCGTTGTCTCGCTTCGCTCAGCATTTTCTTGCATGTCATAAGAGATGCTGATCGGATGTCTTAAGAAGTCAGCCTACCACTCGTTTGTCACGCACGTTCTAATTTGAAATAGAATACTTGGCGATCGAAACGTTATTCGCTTAAATATGTATGAAAACAAACGTGAATTTTTTCTATGGACAACTTAGGAAGCATCGTCCGATTTACTGGCGCGAAACGGCGTTAGCTCGCTGGACTTGCTTCCTGCTAAGTTTGTTTTAATTATATTGGACTGTTTCGCTGCACCTGACTTAGATACTCATCTGAGCTGCACAGGTCAGTTAATCAGGAGAAGGAAGTTCTATGTTGTGTCTCCAAGTAACAGACGCTCGGCCCTTGAGACGGGCGCCACACCGTTCAACTTTTACGTCCCTTAAATACGCCTAAAAATGTTTTGCGTTTTATCGCTAACTCACAGCGTTGCCCTCGACGTGGTATCACACAAGGACGCATTGTTTGCGCGCCATACCTGGGTCAAAGAGTTACTTTCCATTGAAGGTTACTAATTGTGTTTTTGTCTTGTTTGAAATTCGAATAGATATTTTTGCGTTATTTCAATGCATTTTATCTAAAGAGCGCTCCACGTTAACACCACGATTTTTTTTCATTTCTGTGGTAAGAGATGCCTTTTCCTCTACTGACGCGACCCACTTGGCACTCAGTGAAAACGAAATGCAACTTTTACACTGAAAAATAAATCTGCATTATTTGGGGAACTGCGTCTGTGGCAAAACTGCTCGGCTGCCAAACAAGGGATCACAGACATACCTGGAACCAGCAACGTCAGTATTTCTACCCGCAATATGCGGTGTTACTGGGACGCAGGAGTCGGATCAGAGGTAACCTGTAATATGGATGTCACTTGCACCAGGCTGGCACATTTTACATCCCACTTTTCTGCCCAATAAGTGCTACTACAGCAGTTGACAACTACGGTTTTGTTGAAATTCTTCAGTTTTTAAAAGGCTTGTTACTTTTCTATCTGGTGCGTGTTCGCAGCGTTGTCTGTTGCGTGTTCACGTGGCCATGACTTTACTTGCAACGGAACTTTCCAATGGAAATGCGTTTTCCGTCTTGTGAGACATTTCTAAGCTGCTACGTGCTCCAGAAGTCGCAACTCGCGACCAGTGCAAAGAAACTCTGCCATATTTGGTGAAATTGTCGATTAATTAATAAAATACTTCGCCAACGCCCAAAATCTGCTGAAGCGAACCAGGTGTTTGTACAACGCACAAACCTAAGGCCACCGATCTGCGTCTGTTTTACGCCTTATCTTCAGTTTGCACGAATCAAGTCTAGCTGTTTCTGGCATGAACGTGCGTGCTCTCCAGCGAAACGCTCGTTGATGTGAGATAACGCATGAACAGACTTTTAATTTTGAGAGGCCCTCTGCAAATAGCTTTATGTGACGGTGGTCGAGTTGTGTATTGTGAACGTATGATCAGAGCACCTGGCCGGGTTGATTTCATTTAGTCTCTTGCGCTCATTACTCCTTCCGGCGTCAGCGCTTTATTGTGCACAAAATACACATAATCCCGACTCCAGCGTACGAGGAAGTTACACACACATAACCTCCGACATACATTGTACGTAAACAAGTATGACGGTAATACAAAAGTGGGTCGCACCCCAAGCGGGTGCAATGCTAAAAAGACCGCGATACGATCACGTGGTCAGAAAACACGGCGTGAAACACTAACGTTTTTTGGCATGGCAGCTGAGTCATCGCACCTGTGCGATTGAACGTACCTGGTGATTGATTTTCTTGCTCGTTAACTCTCGTTTCTACTAGACCAGCACATCTGGATCAAGTCTGAGTAACTGGTATGCGCCTAAGTATTGCAACGCAAAGGAACAACGATTCGGAGTGCACACCTGCCTTGTGCTTGACTCACAAACAGCCAAGGAAGCTCAAGGCACAAGCTTTCCCGTTTTGATTGAAATCCGTCCATAGCGCCGATATTTTGCTTAACAGAGTCGGACACGGGTTTGCCGCAGTGGCGGTTTTCCTGTCCAGTTGGGCTGCTTCGAAGTTGAGTTGTTTATTTTTGGTGGCGTTTGCCAGCTGGTTTAGAGACTAAAAATCACACTTCCTGAAAAGTTTACTCTGAAAAAACTTTCAAATCTGAAATTAAGCAAATTTTCTTTAATGTAAAAGTTACGACTTTGGTTCTGTTACTGTCCTCGTAAGTTTCCTTCTCGCTTCATGACCAGTTAAAGCAAGCAAACGCTTGTTTTATCTGATATTTGTAGCAATGACTAACGATCTCCTCAAAACATATGCGCACTACATGCAGTTTAGCGTGCAATTGGTATGGGTGTAAATTGATTTTTGTATTGTGGAAACTGCGCAGGGTGTGTTTGATAAAAGATTGCCCTATCTAAGTAAGTGGTTTACTTTAATCAAGTGTGCTATTGGACTTAACTATGAGGGAGGTTCATTGGATTAGCGCAGTGCGGAAGAAGTGTGATTGATGCTTTAAATGATAACGCAACAGCTCATGACTTGGGTTCGTTTTAGGCGGTTTTTGTTCTTGTTTAGGCTGCTTTCTCATAAAATGACATGGCAACACTGGCCTGGCCGGGTGGGTGGTAACGTTTCTTTGCACTCTGGGCATTTATCAGCAAAACGACAGGGTTCATTCGCCGCATAACAAATCCGCTTTACGTAGCTGTACACGATTGAAAATGCCAATAGCAACTGATCTTCTGGGTGTACTGGACTACAATCGCGAACTGCTGCGTGGAGTTGTGTTATGTGAACGTATTGAGATTCATCCCGATGAACTCACTTGCGCAGGCATTCCTGTTTGCTCTAACGAAGTCGCGTCGTCTAAACTTGTCCGTCGAGAGCGTGATTAAAGTTTTTGTGCGCAATAAAGAACCTTGATACCATCGTCGCCAATCATACGCCGCGGGATAAAATCTTTGGAGATTTTTACGTTGAGACCTGACGGCTGTCCTAAGCAAACTAAATTTGTTTGTATAAAGTCGTATATGAACCATGGATCAATGACAGTGCGTGCCGCCGTCAGTGATTGGAATATATACTGGTTCCATTCGATCTTAGTTTACAAATTTTCTTTACATGGGTGTCACCTTCGCAAACACGGCCGGGCCTGTGGTCGCATCACTTGAATTACATTTCTCAACAGGGTGCGTTGCCTGGAACAGGTTGATATTGAAGGAATTTTATTTGAAGTTTTCTAGATTTGGTATTTGTCGAACCTCTGTGATGAATGACTTTGAATGAATGAGATTAGGTGATGATGACACCAACGACATGTTCAAGATCTCACCAAAACGTCCTCCTCCCGGGAAGACCCCTCTAGCAAGGGCCGCCCACATCCTACATGTGCATTTTATTGCACGTGCGTGAAGTGTTCAAACTTTCTTCCAAAATTTATTAGTGCATGCCAAATAAGATTTTCAAATCTGTTCGACATTTTCGTGGAACCAAGAACCTCGTGACATTCGAGCGAGGAGGGAGGGGGTGTCTTATCTTGTCGGAGCATTCGTAGGTATTTTTCAGTTAAGCTCCGGTTTGCATAAAACGAAAGTAAATCGAACTCATTATCTACAAGTTGGTTCTAGTTTGAAAAATGCTGGTGCAGGATATGAGATGCCTCCAAAATATTTCAAATAAGTGGGTCAACTGTTTCAGTAAATAAATTCACTCGTATTCGTGAAAATTGGCCATAGTAATACTGGTTGAAATGCCTAAACATGCCATTGCGCAAGACACATGACCCGTTTAAAATAAAGACAGCTTCTTAATCAGCTAAGCTTAAAGAAGAATGGTATCAGAAAACTAGAGTAGCAGTTTATTTAGCGACTTTACGCTGCGTGTGCACTGCCACTATAAAGCTTACTGCTTATGTGGGCATGCGCATGTTTTTTAAGGAATATTTGCTCCAGTGGCTATCGCATTCTTATCATGTGTCACTGATGTGTTACTCGTGAGAACAAAAGCGGCGGGCAGAACACTAGCAAAGATGAAGCTATTGATCTCAAAGATTCTGTAAGTACCCAAACCTACAGAACAGTTTGGCGTATCTTTCGCATGATTTTTTTCGCAAAGTTTCGCACTTTCATGACACAAACTTGTGATGTTTTCACGTTCCCAATTGAAGTCTTTTTCTCGTGATATTGCGCCGCCCTGCAGGCTTTGATCATCGTGTGGGCTTCAAAGTAGGAAAGTGCGATGTTTACCTCGAACATTGAAACTAACTTCACATCATCGCTTGTTTCGCCAGTACTGACGTCATCGGGAGTATGCTGTTAAGTTTGCGGTCATTGTTTTCATTGTGCGGACGCTGTTAATTGGTTGTAGTCTGAACTCAGTATACCCCAACGTCAGCTTTGTGCCGTGCAATTATACCCTGCATCCTTGATAAGCTATACAGAAGCAAACACAGGCAGTGCGACTCAATCGCTTCTGTTAGCTAAAACGTTTCGTTATACTAATGTTGAAACCGTCTGGTGAGTAGTGGCACTTCCACTAGCATAGCACCAACGAAACACTAGTGACATGCACGTACATGTCACAGGCAAAAAGAAGATAAAGTTTGAGACGAGATTAGGTGAATTCTATTTTAGAACCTTCAGTTCGTTTCTGCGCAGATGGCCAATAACTTTCTACGCAGTTAAGCAGAAACCGATTTGTAACCCTGCTCATTGTCTGCATGAAATTATGAAATTGGTAATTTTCGGAAGTGCGTTTTCGTTTATATCGTGCCTGGCCACCCAACGTTGCTTCGTTATTCTTATCAGTGGGAACAAGGCTGCTCTGCCATTAAAGAACTCCGAGGAAAGCAAATAACGATCGTAGTAAACCTGAGAAGCCAGGTACACTAGTATTAGAAGCAACAACACAAAACAATGATTTGAACGAATTGAACAATGCAACGTTTTACACCAATACACCGTATTGCCCGCGTGTTTTATAGAATAAAATTCTACAGTTCATTCACTGAATCCTGCTGACAATCAAAATGGTTGACTTCAAGAATTCCAGTTGATTTTCTGTAAATCATTGGTTTTACGATTGCTTTTTTGTGTTGTTTTTATAATGAAAGTAGAGAGCGATTCTGAAGTTTCGTCCTTGCGAATTGTTGTGCACATTCGTGCAGAAAGAGCCGGTCTTAACGTTTTTCTTCAGTTCACTTCCGATTCGACCTGTCCTGCGCTTTCATCGACAAACGCTTAATTATTGCATCAATGCATGCAGAAACCTTTCTGAAACAGCAGCCAAGGAATTCCCTTCTCATCCGAGAAAAAAACATTACACACCTCAACATGCGTTCGGAAAACAATTCGCTGCACCTGGCTGTAAACACGCTTTGCGCTTGCCTGAAGCCTGCACTGTACGCGGGAGCTGGCCTACGCGCAGTTCCTAATCACTGAGGTTCATCTGCCCACGATCAACAGACTGCAGTGCAGTCGCTACCGCTCCTCCCGCATGTTCTCTTCGACGAATCGCGCCGTCCAAACTTTCGCCGGGACGCCGGAAAAAAGTTGTTTTAAGCGCGCGCGGTCTATTTTCGCGTGCAATCGAGCGAAACTGCGCGAGGGCACAGGGACGGTTGCACGACGGCGCACATTCACGTTTGCAAGGGTGATGTGCAAGGGACGCTGTGCGGTGACCGCGTACTCTCGTGGTGTATCAGTTTCACAAGTTAACACTTCCCAGTATTTTTGGAAGATTCCAAGAACGAGCGCACAGCTTTTGTGAAACGTGCGAGTCGTGAGGGACTTTCAATGAAATGCCTTTTCAAAACTGGGCACTTCCACCTTCTTCGGTGGTCTTTTGAAAACATAGCTTCATGGCTAAGGACCAGATTTGAAAGGTCTGTGTACTTACGGACGGTTTGGTTTCGGGCTGTTTCTCCTAACAGTTCAAAAAGCGTATATTTTTATCTTTGAATCCACGCTACATTACGTTGTCGTACGTCTGTACATTGGTCGACCACTGCATAGTAGTTACCGCTCCCATAAATTTTTTATGCTGATCTTGTAGGCCTACTTATAAAACGTCCGTGATTTCGCTTGGACCACAATTGGATTTTGTTGTTTCCGGCCACTTTCTCCATGCGTTGATTGCCCACACAAACCCCTTTTAATGAGGAAACTTTCCTTCAACGCGGCGCGATTATGCTGCGAAAGTCTTCAGTCAAAACCGATTTGCCAAATGCATCATGAATAGCAAACGCGATTGCGCACGGTGCCAAAATGCTTACTTGATGAATCGGTCTTGAAAGCCAGCTGCGCAAGCGCAAATAAATTAATGCATATTTCGTGTACGGACAGAATTGAATTCTGTCGCGTTCCGCGCGGAGTTGATTTGAACAGTCATCACTGTGACGGGCCGACGGTGAATGAGCGTGTCTGCAGAGTGCTGATGGCTTGCGCTTGGAAACCGTTCGTCTCGCTCCATGAGGGCATTCGTCGAGAACTTCTTCGCTGTTCGCGGTGAGCGGCGTCCATCAACAGCACACCCATCACTTTCTTCGCAGAATGAGGGGAGTGGGTTTAGACGGTAATCGCTGAGCAAGCGAGGAGGACACGCGCACCTGACGACTGATCGGACGCTCCTGAGCGTGGTCTGTACATGGTCCAGTGCACCGTTGTCAACAAACTAATACCGCTGGTCTCTTACCCTCAAGCTGACTAATACCTGTTTTGGGGCTCGCTCGCAGTTCTTTCATTTGCTTCCCTGTCAACTTCGTTTTCTCCAGTTTATATATCGCTGAGTGCAACCCGCGCCCTGGACCCAATTGTTTGCCAGCCGTGAATTTTTCTGGGACAGGGCACGATATGGCAGTGAATTACAAAGTACCGCTTGTTGCATCTTTTTGCAGTAGACTGAAGATAATAACTCAATTGCGCGATTTGAAAAGTAGTACACTCGTGCTTTGCCGTACATTCCAGTAACTTTCGTAAGTATTTGATTTGGTGGTGTGAATTTTTCTACGCTGTTTGTTTTTCGTACATGCAAGTGCTGTTGAGGATGTGGCGTTGCGTTTACAACCAGCCAGGCGTTGGATTCGAGTGGTCTTATCAAGTGCTTACCCGCCAGTGGGCCATGGCCCTCTGGTGGGGCGCCAAGTTCTTTCAGGAGGGTCGCAAAGCATTTGAAAATGTTATAGTTTTCCGGCATTTAACTAAAGCATTTAAAATTTAGCCAAATTTCAATTGATTTGATTTTATATCTAATATGCAAGCTAAAAGTATCCAATAAACAGTAAATTGCATGTATTGTTAATGCTTTGTTTCGTTTTCAAATCTCTTATTTTTTTCTTTGTTGTTTTATTGCAATATCTCACAGTGGGACCCACAAACAATTGTCAGGTAGTGGGTCGCACGCTGAAAAAGGTTGATAAGCACTGGTCTAATCGACCTTCCGCTTTAAACTGGAACAGGCTTCTTAAATTTCCATTACCCTTGACGCTTTGGAGACCTGGTAAAGCACGATGATCTTAGGAGGGTAACCTGACACTACTTGTGAATCACTGCCACGTCACAAACCGTTGACTGGCCGCATAGCGGTCATGCCTTGCTGGTGGAAGCGTTTCGGAAGTTTTATCACAAGAAAAAACAGTAGTGGTAACTCCCAAAGTTAGTCGCAGTTGTCATCAATTAGTTTAGCGCGTTGCGAAGGTGGTGTGCCAGCCTTTAAATAAGATGCTATCACGAACAGTTCAACTACAAGAAACGTGCAAAGCTTATTTGCGTGAAGTAGAAATGCAACTTGTCGACGGAATCGGCTTCCTCAAATGGAGATTATTTTGGATTTTGAATTAACCTGGACATGCTTTGTTTTCAAAGATGTTTTTAACCATGGCCAGTTGCAGGTAGCCATCAGAGGTTTTCATCTTTGCCGGAATGTTGCGCAGATGCCTTCCTCGAAACTTTATAGCAGTCGCCGTAAGGCATGCAAAGAAACATTGGTTTTATGCAATTGTTCACGTTTGAAACGTCTTGAACTCGGCAAGCGACCTTGTAACACGTGACTGATTTATTCATTCAACGAAGCGTCGCTCTTCATGGGCGCGTCTTGTAAGTCGAAGGGCAAACAAGCTTTTCTATCGTTTTCTTGATTTGCCTGTGAGGTGATGTCTCGACAAAGCGCCGCGCGTGACCGTCATGTACCGTTTCATATCAAAAGTCTTCGCTTCCGCAATGACGAAGTTAGGAACGCAAGATTTCTGATATATGGCTTGTCATCTGTAAAATCTCTGCGCGGTGGTCCGCCACACTAACTCACTCGACCGTGTAATCGAAGCTTTTTGCACGTGGAACAAAACGCCTCTGTCGAGATTCATTGAGTGGGACAACAAGAGCACTCTGCAATTTTGCCGTGCCACGCTTCTGCATTGAGCGATTCTTGCGTTGTTAACGTTTATTAACAAAAGCTTAAAGAACACATAAAGTAAGACGGAAACAGCGATCTGTAATGTGCTGCACACTTACACTGCGTACTCACCGTACTCACACCATGGCTAAAGTTTCCACAATATACGATCCGATGCGCTAACCACCTTACTTCTTGTCAGTGGTAGGATTATACGAAGGACTTGTAAAAAACGTTGCCAAAACAGTCGTCATGTTGTAGACACTTCTAGCTATATTTTCGTCTTCTGAAACAAAAGAAAAAAGACAATCAATCAATCAGTCAGTCTTCCCAAGCGTGACCTGCATTCCTGTGCTGGTTTATTGATCTGTTGGTTTAGATCACGTGAAGCTTGTCGTTTTCACAAAGCACAAAACGGAAGTGCATAAAGGTTAACGTTTGGGAATTGCCTCAATAACCGTCGATTTATCATGATCAACTTCGTTTCGATGTACGACAACCCTTTGTTTCATTGTATGCGAGACTGTGCGATTTCCGTTCAAGTCGGCAGATGACCGTGGTGTTATGGTGTGGATTGCTGTCTTGTTAACTGCTAGATTTACCGCACCAACGGTTAACACAAACCAGACTGTATCAACATGCTGTCTGCTCAATCGATGCAATCCAGGTTTTTTCCACCTCCATAATCCCATAAACACGACTTCTGGTTTGGTCACTAAGAAATGTGCAGTCCTGGTGCTGTCACGACGTGTTCTTTTATTCTCTGGTCTTCCCAAAATTTTCTCTTTTGTTTTCGCTTGTTGCTTTAACCCTTATGTTTGTGCCACGCAATAGCGATTTTATAACTGGCACCAGCCACCTAAAATGCTGCCTGGAAAAACTCAGTTTACAGCGTTGTTAGTTGCAATTAGTCGTTGAAAAGTCGTCAGTTTTTTCAATCTAAAACGCTTTCAGATTTGAAACTCGGAGCCTATCACAGCGGAAGAGACTGATCTTGATAACGCAACACAAACGCGTCCATTCACATTGCCCACACATGTTGAAGTCACACATGTGAACAGTAGTCCAACCAGATAAATAGCAAAACTTTGTAAAAAATGCAATGAATTGTATTCGTGCACTCACAAAACTGAAACGCACTGAAAATTTGAAGCTATTCTGAGAATTCTCCCTCAACAAAGCGGTGTCTATATCTGTCGTCACAATAACGTGATCTGTTGGCAATAAAACATTGAATATTGTGTGAGGTGTTCCTTGATTGATTGAATGGATGGTAATGAAAGGGATGAACACAGTCAATGAGTCAGTGACTGAATGGCATTGGCTCGCAAACGTATTTTGTTATTTCTTTTCACTTTCCCAAGTCAATATGATTGGTGTTGATTCATTCCCCACCGTATTGTGGAAAGAGCTCTGTACAGAATATAGATCCAACATCAGCTTTTGAAAATAAATTTTATGTTCGGCACGAAAAAGAATGCCGTTGACGGTTGCGGTGCAACAACCTCATCTAAAGTATAGTCTACTTCTAGTTGCTTCGATTTGCAAAATCACTTTGAAATACAGTACTTATACACTTTATCAGAACCGGGGATTAATTTTGTGGCAAGATCTGGGTTTCACGTGCAAACGCGCTTATCAGGCACCAGTCTGCAGAAGATGCTCAATACTCTGGTTCTGATAAACACGTGCAAGAAGCTCTGCTAATAAGTGTTCAACAATCTACAGCGACAAGTTTGACCAAGCCAGTTAAGTTACTTTTTGTAAATACTGTACTATTTATCAAGCGCCAACGACAGTTTTCACCCTGAAATACGCGATAAGTTCGATTTCGATGCGGAATGTGTTAATATCTGGCAAAGCTGTTTGAAATCGTGTTCACGTCATTTTTCACGGTGATATCGCAAATCATACAATTATCCCGTAAACTCCACTAAGTCTGTTATAATCGCGAAAAAGCGGGACCACCAATTCAACAAGCAGAACGAAGTCGCTTATTGGCTTATTCGTAACTGGTGCGTAAATTTTGATTGGTGATTTTCGCTTGATAGCACCTGATGCCCCACAGCAAAACGTCTCAGAGTCGAGCTGACTAATCTTCAAGAGGTTTACGCGCTTTTTTGGGTCTGAAAGTAATATTTTTCTAATTGTGGGCTACTGAGCGGTATGCATATCCAGGTATGTAGTCTGCCAAAGATCTCGCATGTGGATTTAAGATTTGACTGTCGTTTGACAGAGTGCAGTGATCGAGCGAGGTTCCTATCGGAAAAGTTTGAAAAGTACTTTCTTAGTTTTCGTTGGTCACGTAAAAAGAAAAATGTCAAATGTAAATGCACTGGGGTTTCAGCCACTGATCTAATGTGTATGAAAGCAATGTTCAGGCCCATCGATATCGGGGAGCTTCACCTGTGTTTCAAAGGTGTCAGTTGCAATTGCAACTGTAAGCGCGGATAGTTTGTAACAATTGGCACTGGTCCAAAAATGTATGTCCATCATGATTGGCACTGATAACCACGTATCATCTCACCAATGCTTTCCCTCAATCTGTAACGTTGGGGGCGTAACGAGGTTAGATGGCGCCCGGGGCAAGAAGCAAGATTGGCGCCCCCATGTTCGAACCTGTGGTCTTTCAGAAACAAATGTACTGTATTTAAGAAATTACTTGTGACACTGTCGGGACCTTTCGGCGCCCGGGGAAATTGTGCCCCCCTTTCCCCCCTCATTACGCCCCTGTGTAACGTTTACGTTATCGTGGATTTGTTTTATGTTTCTTGTTCGGGAAAAGATGTATTTGTAGCAAATGAGCAAGGTCTTTTTTTGTCGCTGGGTCTTCTCCACTTATATTTTTTTTTTCTCATCAAGATGTTTCAACACAGTGAAAAAGTATAAATGTAGGGATCGTAAATACGTACGGTCGGAACCGCGCTATCAGCTCCATGAGGTTTTTGTATAGGTTTGGTGAATGCCGTCATATTGAAAGCACTTTGGTAAGATAATAATAGATTTCCGATTGTGGTGATTTTGGGGTGGATGAACGACAGTCCTGTCTCGATACATTTCAGTCATGTCTTGTGATACTGACGCTTTATGGCATGGATAGTTTCTCATCTCTTCAATAGAAACACAACGCTCCGCGTAAATGCTGCTCACAGATATTGTGTCGTGGAGCTGCATTAAATACTCACATACTGCCTCCATATTCACAACTTCAAACGCTGTAATAGCATACCCGTGTTAGATAATCATTCGCATGCTTTCTCTCCATCTTTCCAATAGTTATTCACCATACTAAGATGTATTTGTACCAAATACAGCTTTCGCTTGCGATTTTCATGACTGAAGATGCGTAAAATACTTGAAATCCATTTCCAGTCAAAACAATTTGGTGATTGCAGTGTTTTTTAAGGTTTTCAAAAAGGGTGTCGTGGTGGAGCATTATGGTGCCAATACCATTTTCCCTTCTATATCTTATACTTTTAACTCATTTTCACAAAAACGCAAGTTTCCGTCCAACTATGCTTAATTATTTGAATACGACATTCACTTTTGGCAAACAAACTAAAAACAATTTCATAAATAGCAGGGTTCGAATATGTGGGCGTACATACTCATTCATTTACTCATTTTCGTGCCCGCTTTTTCTTTGGGGAGAGTCGCAGGGGCAGCAGCCCTAGGAGGACTCGCAATACCTCACGATTAACACCAGTTTCAGATAGTTCTGCTGACTCCACACCAAGACGGGACCAAGCAAGGTCAGAGATGTAATCACTCCACCTGGTCCTTGGGCGAACTTTGGGCCGCTTTCCTGTGAGTGTCGTGTAGACTGTAGCCTGAAGGACTTAGTTCGCCATTCTTTCCTGAGACATTTTGGACACATGGCCGAACAAACATAGCTGGGATCTCTCGATTCGGAGAAGTTGCTTGTCATGCCGGGCTTCACGGGTTTCAGACCTGTGGTCTTTGTCACGAAGTGTGGAAATTTGTTCTGTGCTGCGAAGACCGCGACGAAAACGCCGCACTGAGTATCATCCAGCTTTGGTTCAATTATTTTCGCGGCATCTTGGCATACATTCTTCCTGGGAGGCTTAGCAAAGAGATGCCGCGGTAGTTGGCTCATTCACTCCTGTGTCCATGGTTGTGTGTGAGGACGATTAATTTTGCTAATATTTCGGCACCCTTCCAAAACGCCATGCCACTTGACACACACGAGTCAGCCAAACCATACACTCATACAGCGTTCTAAGTTCCTCTAATTCACCATCAAACTTCTCGCAATTAGCTTTAAGCTCGGACGCAGCGGCATCAGAGCTTGTTGATGCACAGTTCTAGGGCAGCTTTCATCTGTGCAAAGTCAAAACATCCCGCCTGAAAAACTCTGCTCAGTTCTGTCAAGTAAAGTGCCAATGTTGACCAAAAGGAAAGCACCATTGAAATTTTTTGTTGAAATTGCTTTATTTGTATTTTCTGACAGCTGCTGCCGTTTGGCCCAAATCGCCGAAATCTCACCCCTGGCTCTCACTGTTGCCTCAGTCAACCACCACCTTGTTTTGCATGCATGATGCATCGCCAGGCAAGCCAATCGCAACGGTGAAACAGTAAAACACTTCCATAATTACATCAATGTGCTTTCACGACTCCGTACACCATACTGTACAAATCTGCGCCAGTATAGTAAGAGGCCCAAGCGAGGCGTTGCGCATGACTATGCACAGATACCAAACTTACAATTTTCGCTTCCAGCTTCTAAGCCAGAAAAATGTGTCGGCCTATATAAAATTGTTGCCGTCTGTTGCACTAGCCACGTGCAGGAAAGCATGATTTCTTCCAATCGTTTTACTTCAATACAAGGCAAAACCATATCTAGGCTTTCAGAATTTAGGGTGGCATTGCAAAATTTTAGGGTGTCTTTTTGATGGGCGTCCTTATGACACCCAAAACGCATGGCCGGATTAAATGAACGCGAGCCCCCTGGCAAAGCCGTGACCGCGAGGCCCACTAAACGCGTAGCACAACTGAACCTGGTGAAACAAGAATTAGGATTGATTGTTTAAATTTCGATGTTTCTCTGCACCTACAAATTAAAAAACAATTTCCATTAGAGGAAGAAGGCATTGGGATTGTATTTTTTGTGGAATTTTAGATCCCCTGCAGTTCAAGATTGCACAAATAATATTAATAACAAAGGTTCTCCTACAATTAGTGATAGATACCATCAACGGAGTATGTTACCAGCGGTATGAAAAACATCTTAGCAACAAAAAGATCGTCCAAATGTGAATGTTAGCGCTGCAGAAGAAAATTTGGAAGAGGATCTATATAATTAAATCAGTATTCGCTTATCGTTTCAATTCAAATAAGCTCAACACACTCATATGCTTTTGTTCGTAACACAAGCTTTCTGTTTTTTTTGTACGAATATGGGTTTTTGGTGTGCAATCTGGGCTAATCACAGAATGTCAGTAGTGCAGCCAAGAATTTTGCTCGGGAGGGACAAGTCAATGACGTCGTCAGTCACTGACGTTGTCTTTGAGTTCCGACTGTTCCTTCTGTTTATTTTCTAACAGTTGAAAATTGATATAAAGCACCAGTAAAAATCTCAGCAAGTTTGTTTCAGGGGGTAGGGGGGGTGCACCACTGCTGAATGGGAGCCCTGCATGTGACTGTTGAACACAGTCACCTTGGCAGGTGATGCAGCGAGGCAGTGACTTTGCTGATAGCGGTGAGCCACGTGTAGTCTCATACTGTGTGAAAAGAAGCATGAGAAAATCTGTAGCAGTGCTTCCACAAGTTTGAAAAATTCATTGTTAATGTGAGACTGTGATCAACGTGCCCGAGTGAATAGCTTAATTAATCAAACGACTCTTAAACGGGCTTCTTTTCACACAGTATAAAAATACGTGCCTTGTTAGAATACGTCTATGCAGATTTGCGGGAATAGACCTACGTCTTTATCGTTAAGGTTTAGTTCTGACTTCTTAGTGAGCACTAAGTGCAAAACTGTATTTGCTGTGGCGAGTTTTCGTAATTTATCTGTTCAGTTTTTTAAAAACCGGCGTGGTGTTCTAACTTTACTAACTTGTCCGATAGTCTCGTCAACGTATATTTCTACTTTTCATTGCTTGAAGAAATTTTGCGAGAGTGTCTAACTTTCTTGTCTTTTCACCGTTCATGTTGTTCTAGTCGTAGATTATCTTAAATTATGACTTCTTTGTAGAAAGTGCTCGAAAAAATGGATATTGCGCAGTTTATGTAAAGAAAAAGCATTTCTGATAGCCGAGGTGTAGAAAACATTTCAGACAAAAGATTGAGAATTTGAGGTTCAACCAGCACAGATTACATGGGGTAGAAAGGGCAAAGGGGTTTGTGAACGTCCATTTGCCTTGCATCGTCAGCAACCTAAAAGCATAAGCAAAATTTCGACGTTGTCCCTGCGCTGGAAAATTTTCTGTGGACACCCATGAATACAAATGATTTCGATCTAATTCTTGGGTCATAAAGCATGGTGCTGTTTGGTTAAATTCTTTTAAGTCACTTAATAACGACAAATGCCAAAGTTGTCAGTTTCCTTGATCTTTATACCAAACTTATTAATGAAAAAGTTCTACAATTTTGACGCGTGTGAACAGCCTAAAAACATGAAAAACCAGTAAAGGAATGTTTTGATATTCAAGCGCGAGGGCCCCATATGCGCGAGGCCCCGGGAATTTGCCCGGTTTGCCCAATGGTTAATCAGGCCCTGTAAAAACGGCTTAAAAAACACTGCCGATTGATTCTTTTGTGGAGACTTATTTTTGGAATGTCGATATGTGCACGTCCGAATCATCGCAAAGTTATGAAAGCAGAGCATGGCAGCAACATTACTCTGAAGCTTGCAGCAAACTCAATTCTCATTCCAGTGCCAGAGAGATCTTCCAAACTTTTCCTGCCGCCTCGCCAACACTGCTCATTTGAATAATTGGATCACACGGCGTGAGCGCGGGAAAGCTCTCTCCCTTGTGTAACGACCGATCTTCGTTTTGGAAATGGGAAGTCGTGGGAAATGATGTGTCTGGGATATTGGCAAGCAGCTAACTTGTTAAAAACTGGCGGGAAACGTGCACAGAGCGGCCAACGCTAGTCGCTTTGATGCTTGAACGATTCAGACTATGCGCACGTAGTTGCACGAATCATGTGGGAAAGTAAACTTTCAAAACTTATATGAAACAAGATCCTTTGTCACGTTCATGTATTGCAAATGAATGCTGGCAGCAACTGCAAATTAACCGAGCCCGATAAGCCAGAACTTCAGTTGCTGCAAAACACCGCTTCTGTTGGTTATTGTCTTGAAATGAGGTTAGGATTACTAAACGAGGAAGTTGTGCTCTAAATTTGCCAGTTTCTTCTAATTAACGCCNNAATCAGCCTTTCTAGACGTATCACTGTGACAAAACCAGCTCTCGCAAGAATCAGGTGGACCCTGACTTTCATAACCTCGCCAGTTATGAGTTTCGATGCCTAATTCCCGTGGATGATGGATAGAGTTGGTGGAAGTTACATTCCCATGGTAATAAATGCACAGAATTTTCCACGCGTGCTTGTATAAATTATAGTTCCACAGTGCATTGAAGATAGTTTTTTGGAACCACAGTTGTATCGGATTAGTGCACTAGGCACAAGCATCCTGTTACTGTACAAACTGCTCGTAAACGTTTGCAGTCATGCATGTTTGGCCTGGGAATGCAATGAAGAAAAGGGCTGGCAAAATTGTAGATACAGTAAATTTGCCCATCACTGCTTTCACAGGAATTGTGAGTCTTTGAATCGCTGAAAAGCAAAGCCGTAGACGTGATGTTACTGTATTTTTGACAGATTTTCAACAAACCAGTTTTTTCAGTTCTTGGTGTCGATTGGTTGTCGTGATGACGTCGCCACCTGTAATTCACATGGTCATATTCACATCAGGGGTCAGCGATGCGTTAGTTCCGCCCAGTAACACCGCAAGAAGCTTCAGTTCCTCTTGCTTTCCAGCTGCGATTGCTTCATCGCTCAGATTGCACACAAGGTCGCGCGCTAGCTGACAAAAATCTTCAAGATTATTGCGAGCTGCTATTTCTTCCCCCAACGGTCAACTAACCTTCTCCGCCAGGACACTTCTCGCCACCGCCTGATAAACAATCTAAACAAATTCGCTTGAAACTGGCCTTAACCCAACCTTGCCTAATAATCCGTTTCGCTTCTTTCTGGCCAAATGACTGCTTTCGTCCCATCCATCAAAACAAATTGTCAAAACAGTCCCCATGTGAGGCATCGGCTTTGCTGTGACTGGGTAGCGTCGCCGGTAAGGTCCTTTAAAACAACAACTGGCGTGTCAAAAATGTCGTTGTGTGAGGTGGAAAGTTTAGTCGGAGCACACGCTCGAGATATGCTTCTCCATGACCTTAACGGGGATCGATCATCCCAACAGTTGGAAATTTTCGTCTCCCAGCAGTCTAGACGCTAAACTGCCTACAATCTGACAGCAACCCATTCGCCTTGAATCTTTGGAAATCATTATTCAGTCGCAGAGCGTACAAAAGCGATTGGCGTTTACAGGCCACGCGTGGCAACTCAGCTCATGGCACTTCTACTGGCACGACGTTCACTCCACAAGTCTTCACTGAACATCACTCCAGGTAACGAAGGTATCCTTCGTCATATTGCTCAGCAATGTTGTTCCCTTTGTTAAGTATCATCGATTGACCGGATGCTTGCGGCGTTGTTTGAGCTACGGTTGTCAGAAAGTTGCTTGAACACGATATCGACGTGGAGGCGATGATTGAAGGTGATTTTGCCTTCTGCCTCGTTCCATACGGTTGTAGTAAGAGATTTGTCATTGTACTCAGCCTTGCCACGCATTTTCGTGCTGAAAGTTCGTTCATGTCAATGCGTATTCCTTTCCTAGAGCTCTGGCCCTTAGCTGTCAAATGCATTTTTGCGAAGCTCGATTGTTGAACATGATTGAATGGCTGGGGTACGTTCGCTAAGGCAAACTGCAATCCAACGAACGATTGAAAGACTTAAAATCTACCGATGGAGGGTCTAAGGAAGCTTCGCTCTTGCCTTTCGGCTTCGCGGATGCAAGAACAACCACAAAAAAGCATAGTGCATAACAGCGCAGCAATGCCATTTAAAGTTGTGATATTAACAACGCAAATTTTGTGAGAGTATGCCTCGTAACTTTGCTATAGGATTGTTAACTAGCTTCCAAGCTCCAGATGAGCGAAGAGTTTCCCCTGTAGCCTGCACGGTAAGAGTAGCGGATCCTGCGTTAAAAACGCCCCCTCTGCTGCATCCTGGAGCAGCTACTATTCAACACGGTTGGCCATTTCCCACCGGTGTTCATTTCACTCGTCTGTGCCCTTTGAGCAATGTTCGGCAGCGTGTCATGTTCTGCTTGCTGCGGCGTCGGCTGCATCAGAGCGCGATCGCGCATCATAGGATCTTTGCCTCTGTGCTGTGAACACCAGATTAGTATTGCCCTGTTGTCTACTCCCTTTCGTGCTTTGCGTAGAATCCCTCAAACCAAAGTCAAACCATGCACGAGCACTATGCAGTGTTCAACAGTTCTCAATCTTTTAACAGTCCAGCGAAATATCTGCTTAACGTTTTAGAGTGAGTACGTTGTTCAACGTGGAGGGGGTGTTTAATCCAAAAGTCACCCTAGTCAGCTAATCTTCTTGGAAATGAAGCAAAGGCATGATTGTGCAACAAAGTGTGTCTTAAGGATTTTTTTGTTTCCTCTGGGACGTATCTTAGGCGGTGGAAATTGTTTGTAATGATTTAGTTGCGAAGGTAACTACCGGTATAATCACAAAAAAGTCCCTGGATGAACTTGTTCCATTGGCTTTTTTGTACTTTTCAGAACGGATTTATCATGTTGTTACCTGTCATTATTTTTTGCTATACGTTGTCAAGTGCGAAAGTTAGTAGAAGTTTCATTTGGAAATAATGCCTGCAATGTTTGAAGCGTTTTTTGTGTGCGTTTAGGTGTATAATAGTTAAAAGCAACGCCCCGTCTTCTCATCTGTACGAATATAACGCTCTGTCCAATCTCACTTTTTTCTAATTGATCGTGAGATGCGCCGCTGGAGTGATCAAGTAGAAGTGCCCTTGATAAATTATCCTTTGGCAGCACTGATCCAATTATGCACCGCAGTAGATAATGGAAGACTCCTTTCAGTCAAAAATTACCCAAGCTGAACCACGCTCGCTGTGGATGGCGGGTCGAGAAAGCTGAACGTAAATAAATTTTGCTAATATGTGATTGCTGAACCGTGTCTTGTGCCGGAAAAATCATGTTTCCATTTAAGAGTGAGTGTAAGTTACATTTCAGCATTTGTTTTCAGAAGGATCAAGACTTTTCTAAGTGGACATGGAAACCTGTTTATTTACAATAGCTAGATGTACAATAGACTTCTTTTTATTGTGAGCAAGTGTTTTTGATCAAAGACATTTTTGATGTAAAACCATAGGTTAAATAAAAATTATTTGTGCACTGTATATGCGTTCGGAATCTTGTGTGGATCAAGTGATCCAGTGATGCCGGCGGAAGGTATGTGGTTTTATTCCGACGTCAAAATCAGTTTCTACGGTCGAGCTTGTATTTCAGTGTTTGAACACAGTCGCAAGAGGGCAGTAAATGCTTCAGAAATCCGATAAACGACGTTGCAGTATTTTGAAAGCATCAACAACCTTGGCACTCGTTAGTTGAAATCCAAGAAATGCTCGTCGGAGAGTCAATAGTAAGCCCTGGCTTGTATTTTCGCTGACCCAAGAACATCTACATGTGCTTTCGAGGAACGTCGTGGCTACGTTTGTTTAGTCAAGCATGAAAGAAGTGAACCATTTCGTTTTACCTTGTTTCACCACTGTCGCGAGGTGCAAAGTAACTCTTCAGCGGACTTCACTCATCACAGTTTTTTTTCATTCGTTGATGTGATTCAAGACGAATTGAAGACACGCGTTCAGAATCACAGTACATTTGCCGAACAGCTGGTGAATTGCAATAATCGAGAATACCTCCACATTATCTCGACATTGTGGGTGGTCGGCCACGGCTGACTCGTGATACATACCGCGCGCGACCCACGGGTTTGGTTTGGTGATTGTGCGCCGATCCTTGCGTCTGTCGGCGCCCGAAATTCATCTTCGGACGAAACAGACGAGTTTTTAGTAAACACACGACGGCCCTGGCTCCTAAACACGTCAAACGCCTTGAACCTCAGCGTTTTGCGAGGCTTAAACAAATGACAAAGGAAGCTGCACAAGCCTAACATATCCTCTACGCTTTCAGAAGTCAATACCCTTCTGGAAAAAGTGATGGATGTATCTTGCACTTTGTGCAAGGGTTTCACAAGCAAAAACACTTGCGCTTGCTTTACCTCTTTTTCTTGTTGTTCGGTCAACAAACTTAGGATTACGTCATGATCCCGAAACCGAAAGGGTTTGAACGCAAGCGTGATGCTGCATTGCTGATATGCGATAGGTCGGGATAAGAATTGTTTAATTTTGCTGAAGTTTTTTGCAATAACGTGATATGACTCATTTTTTGCCGCAGGCCCGCAAAGGAAATTGGCAAGTTGATGAAAAGTTTATTTGCAAAAACTTACTCGTTGTTGCTCGCATTCAACTGTGCTCACGCCGGGCACGTCAAATACTCCTTTGTCCTCCATGTCGTATTCTGTAATTTTCTGAGCAAGTTACTCCAAGTTGCACTATTTAAGTTAACTGTACAAGTTTGAAGCCCTTGGAAGGTTTACGTAATTTTGCGAGCATGCCTTTGATGGGTTTACTTTTATTTATTAATTTTTTACAAACAAGTGTCAGTTTTTCGTGAGCAACTACAAAACTGCAAACGAAGAAAGTTGATGTAATGATTACGTTCTCTCACAGAACAAGATGAACTTGATACTTATTTGTATATTGTCTATTTAATATATAAAAATTGCCGATCATTTGGCCTGGGTAGGTTATAAGTTTATCGGCAATTTCAAAATCGTCCGCATCCTCAGGAAAGTAGTACAGTATAGACCAGGGATCTCCAAATTTTTTTGTCATATCCTCACATGAGCTATTGCACAACAGTTCGAGGGCCGGACATATGACGTAATGAGATTGTTTCGGGATATGTTACATTCTACCATATCAAAAAAATTTTCAAAAATATATTTCATCACTGGCAAAACAACTTTGCGGGCCGGAATTGGCCCGTGGGCCGTAATTTGGAGATCCCTGGTGTAAGACCAAAGCTGAGACCGTGCTGAAAAGATTGATGCTGATAAACTTAATCAGAAACGTAGGCGGATGTATTGTGTACAGTTAAGTTACTTCTCATGTAACGCTCGCAGCGCTTGGTTGTGGCTCTGTTTCCTCAAAGCATGTGCCAATATTGCCAGAGAAGTCTCGTGTTCACGTTAATTTACAAGACTTCAACTAAATTACTCTAGCTGAATAAATAACCTGATCTATGGTATTTTCTTCGTTTTTTGTTTTCTAAAGTATGGTTGTGTTTCTAAGCGCAGAACGATCTTACTTTTGTCAAGATCATGCTGTCCTGATATTATTACGTAACAGAGCGCTGACGTGTTACAGCCTATTGTGTCCCGGAACCTTTGAAAAAAATCTTTATACCGTAGCTTTGTACGTGGGATTGGTCTTCACGCGTTCTGGGACGGCTTTTGGCCATCATCTTGACACAGGACAGTTTCGCGACATGTGAATTCTGTAACAGCGCATTGTCGCTCCACCTTTCACAAGACCTGCCACCAATTCACACTTATTCGAATTGCTATGTTGTCGAATCATCACTAACCATACTAAGAGGTTTCAAAATGAATTCTGCTTCTTAATCTCCACCGTAGAACATGATAATTTTTATTTGACACGGCAAAATTTACTTGACACGAAAATTTATTTGACACGCCAACTTCTTAATGAGAAAATTGTAATTAACACAGAAATTTTCCACAGAATAGAAAGTAGTTTTTGATGAAGCTACTTCCCGACGTTCATCAACGCCTTGGTGTTTCATCCTGCTTTTTTTCAGCATGTCCACTGGCATTATCGAAAAAAGCAACTGAGTAAATGAAGCGGTCATTTCATTGATGGAGGTTGCAAGTAGTCGCGAACAGGGTTGCAGAGTCGGAGGTAAAATATCCGACTCCGCTCCAAAACCTCCGACTCCTTACGACCCCGACTCCCCAACCCTAGTCGTGAAGAAGGCAGGAAACCCGTGCCAAGGCAGACCAAACGAGACTGAGTGCTTTGGTGTAAACTCTCAACAATTGGAACTGAAGTCGCAATCGCGTTGCTGTTTGTTATATTTAGGACAGGCGAATAACTGTTAAAGAGCTGTCACTCCATATTGTTTGCCGACCTTGAATCTTGCTGTAGAGGTTGGTGAAGAAAAGTTTGCTTAAGCTGGATTTTTGCTGTTATCAATTCACTCTCAGTGAACGATACTCTTGCAGTTGCATATTGTAATTTTAATTGCACGCAGACACATTGTAAACGTTCAATCAACCCTGAACGAGGCAGTTCTAGAGTTTTAGCAAAATCGGTTAAATCACAGAATAGTACTATATGTTACGTCGAATGGTGTCTCTATACTAGTGTTTTTCTTCCCTTGCTAATAAAACGAGTGAAAAACTTTGTAGGTACGACCAATTACTCATCACCCGCTTTTTTCCGTTTCTTGTCCAGATATTTTGAGTTGTGTCAGTCACTCATTTCGACTCACGCTCGGGTTTATTGCATTTTAAAGCTCAACGACCGGATCAAACGTAAATAAGATGTTCGCGCCGCGCCGCCGTAGGTTTAGCAAACATTTAGCATGAAGGAATGCGTACGTGAAATACGTCACTACCCTTGCACTTCAGCCCACGATTCAGATGCACCCGTTGCGGCTTCTCCGTCTGGAACCTTGTGGTTTTCTTCTGTTGCTTTGTCTTCGATCTGGCGTGATGCGTGATGGAGCGTGGTTGAGTTAGTGCGTATTTAGGTTGTTGCCAAACAGCAAGATCTGTGCGCAGACGCTTGGACTGCGGAGGAAAATGATGCTGACCAAGCATCTTTTTCCGAAGAACCTGTAAGTGTGGAATTTGCCAACACTTTCCAGCAACAGCAGCAGCGCTGACGGTAAACCCGCCGCGATATACATTCCACTGTTTTAAACAGTGGAATTGATGGATTTTGTTCCGTGAATTTACACCGCACGCCCCACGGTCAGCAATTTAGAGGCATAGCCTTCTGCCTGGAGCAGTGTGATTATCTCAGCCGACAATTGAAAAAAAGTTGCAGAGTTCGTACGCGTGTTTTTGATGCACACCCTTTGGAACGCTGTCTTCATCGTTGCTTCCTGGAGTGTGGTTTCGCATCTCCTCCGACGTTTTACGTGAGTAAACTAGGAACTGCGTATGGTATTAGCCGGTGACGCGACGTGAAACGTGTGCAATTCTTTTTGATCCTTGGTTTGCAGCGCACGACCTTTTGTGAAGTGTGAAGTATGTACTTAAACACTGTGTGGAGAAAGCTTATACTGTCCAGAAAAGGTCAGACGCGTAAGCCGTAACGTGTATGCCGCATGCGATTTTACAAAAGTTTTTGAAAGAGTACCGGGGGTAAAAGCGGTGTACAAAGCAGATTTTGCCAATTACAGCAGTTTATCTTATTCGTTAAAGGTACTTTGATCAAGCTTTTTTTTTAACGGGTGCTTTCCTCAGTATTTATGTTGACATATACGGTTGCTACCAGTAAGGGAAGCCTAAAAGGTTGCTCGCACCTGACATTTATGCAGAGATATACGATTTCCGTATTTTTTTCGAAAAAGTGGATTTTTTCATCCCTTGGACTTTTTCATATCCTAAGTGATGTACCTCTTCCTGTAAAAGTTCGTTTTGTACTGTCCCGTTTGCTGCTGTTGGAAAATTTGTCGGAATTTTCATTGTTTTGGGCTGAGATGACCGTGGTTGCAAATCGTTGGTGTGAACGTGTTCGGCACTTCAAGCCTTGTTTCTGGTGGTCGTTCGTCACGGTGGCCGCCCGCTGTTCCTTTAATCTGTCCCGGTGGACCGCATCACTGTTTTCATTGTGAGGGGGGTGGTCGCATCGGTCACCACAGACAGAACTGATTTTAGCCACACCCCTGTAGGTCTTTAGTTGCGGTAATTCTGTGCGACTCGAGGTCGTTTCGGCATTGACGGGATCAGGTCTGAATCGCTGCTAATACCCCATGTTGACTTTGCGAATATGACGCCCAGTCATCAGGCGCTATCGTTGTTGGCTTTCGTTTCGTAAGACCCTAGGTAGGAGCTATTCTCAAATGCAAATAATCATGAAATGGTCTGTTGGGGAGATAGCTCAGCGAGCTGTCCAAAATGTCACGGGATTTTGTTGTTGCTTTTGTCGCTGTTTGAATATATTACGCAATGGTTCGTTTGGATACAACTTCGTTTTCGGCCAGAAAAACGCTTCAAATAACACCAAGAACAGCCCACTATGCAGTCAGTGGTAATTCTGATTATGTGGAAATGTTATTGTTTGATTTTATGGGCATCCACCATTAGAGCCTATGTGCTAAAGATCAATATAATTCGACCTTTTATAATCTCGAAGTTGTTGAATAGTCAGCAGTGAAAACCCATTTGGGGGCGTTTCCTTGACACCGGTATTGGTACTATGAAATTTCGGCCTGGTGGCAGTTTGACAACTGCCCCAAGCCAACGTCAAACGAGCTGTAAAAGCACCTGTCGTCCAGTTGTCATTCTGACGAATCGTCCGCCTTTTCGCCCAAAAGTCCCGTTGACAAATCTTCATGCTACAAATCCTTTACGCTGAAGAAGCGTAGAAAAGATTAGATGAACACATCTGTTTTGTGTATAGCAACATTTTGGATCAAACGCACGACGAAACATGATAGGCTGTATTTGCAACACTGAAATAAACTGTCTGCGCGTCTATTTATGCTTGAGTGAAGATCTGAGAAGCTCGTAAAAAGCGGCGAACGCTCAAATGGCGTTCACGTGCGTGTTAAGCGCTGCGGCTTTGTTTTAACGGCATTCGATTACATAACAGGTTGCTCGCTTTTTGACGATAAAATCACGTCCGTTTTTGCGTCGATATTGTTGCGTCTACTGTTTAGAAACACGATATCCGAGCGTCAAGCTTTCCATGTGGAACCGTATCAAAACATTTTTTTGCCCCTGTCGTTATCAGTAAAATTGCGAACGTGGACGCTGGCACTCTTGTAAAATAGGCTATACGCTTTCAGTGCTTGGAATGCGTGCACTTATCTCACTGCGAATGCACATAATCTGCATTAACGAATGCACCGGCATAGAGTGAGAGTCTAGGACCGCTGTGTCCAACCCGCTGCTCGCAGGACGCTTGCGGGGTAATCAAAGGTTTAGTGCGGCCTAGTGAAGTTTTTCGTTGCTGTGTATGTATAATGCAATGACAACCTGTTCGTATTTTGATAATATAATCACAAAATTGACATTTTTCATGCAGTGGTCCTCATGTCACTTTATCACATCTGTATTGCTTCCTGGCAGATTTCCTGTGTCCATTGGCGCCTTGGTGAAAAACTGATTTCTAGTTTTAAGATTTCTACTCTGTTGTTCCAAATTTCACTGACACTAAACTTGTGACATCAAAGAGAGTCATTAGAGGTGCAAAATAGTCGTTATCAACGCAGCAACGCTTTCGTTATCTTAAGCTAAATTTAAGTTTGCTGAGAATATTGTAAGTCATTCAATGCACGGCCCTGGTTAAGTTAGCGACATAATTTTTTTCACAGTAAGACATTTCGTTTAGACATAGCTGGTTTAGAACAACGAAAATTTTGTCGTGTGGGAACTTCTTCGCCATGAACTCGAATAGCAGGATGGTTTTCAGTGGTCTGGAAAGACGTTTAGTTTCGTGATGGCATAGCCGTGTTGGATCAAAATGATTTGTGATGGCGAAAAACTTTTGCCCAAATTTTTTCTATTTAGTCTCAATTTTTTTAACACATATGATGAAATACTGTACTACGTTCTTGTCGAAAACTGCAGCATTCATAAGATGCTCTTTTTTCCTGTGGAAGACAAAAGGAGTTAGAAAAGATATTTTTAACAATTTAACGAATTTGCCCGATTTGTGCTGACTTTTGGGCTGTTAAAAGAAGGTCGCTCTCCCTGTGCTGTAGTCGGCCATGGTTGCGCTCACGACGATAAACAATCGAAATATCGTGGAGTTCAGTGGTGTTGTTGCTCGGGGACTTCGCGTGAGTACCTACGATAATGGCACAAATGCAGCCATCGTTCATATTGGTTAGTGCGGTAACCGGTAAGTGTGAATGGGCTTTGGGGCAGATAATTTTGTCTCTGATAAGTTGGGTGAGGAAAGGTTTGTACCACATGAACATGCTTACACTATACCCGTGAATAACGTAAAATGTGAATATGTGTAAAAAGCTTTCATTTCTTAATACTACATATTGCAAAAAATCAATGGTTTTGAAAATTGTTGTTTGTTCACGATGAAAGTGCCTTCGATAATTGCAGTGTTCGTTTCCTGCTTGTTTTTTTTATGTTAGTAATAATAGACCCTTTAACCTAAGATGGCGCGCTTTTTACTTTGCGACTATGCGAGGGTTGGTAAGGAACGCTGATTCTTTCACCGCATTGTTCGACCGAATGTTTAGTTCAGGGGTCTCCAAACTTTTTCGTGCGAGGGCCCCATAAGCTATTATGCAACATTTCGAGGGCCGGACAGCTTACGCAATATGATTGTGTCGGAATATCGTACATTCTGCCAAATCAACAATTTTTTTCGTGAATATGTTATTTTTTCATTACTAACGAAATGCCTTCGCGGGCCGGATGAAATGGCGTCGCGGGCCGTAGTTTGGAGCAGGGTTGCCACATTGGCTTTTCAAGGCCAAATTTCAGAAATTTGTGCAATGCCAAGCAAGATTTAATCTTAATTTCGAAGAAAATTTTTTTGATATTCCTGTAATTAAGATGTTTTTTGTGAAGGAATGGCAATACCGCAAATAATGTTTGGCTTTTTTCTGGCCTTTAAACAGTCGGTTTGGCCTTTTTCTGGCCTCTTTTCAGCATTGTATGGATTTTTATTGAAACTTTCATCTGGCAACCCCGGTTTGGAGACCTCTGGTTTAGTTGATCGCAAGGTAATCACTGATGACAACGTGTTTCTTTAGAAACGTCTATTCGACTAGATACATTAGATTTTGTAGGAATGGATCATGCTACGCCAATTCCATTTCTAGCTTTGTTATTCCAGATAAACCAAAGAAAAAAACAAACAGTTTATTTCTTGATAACTACGCTCTTGAACCTTGATTCCACGGCGCTTGTTCGACAGCTTGCGCATTGACAAAACGGCAACGCCAGACCTACAGTACAGTTTTTTAAAGCATTGATTTGCAAATGCAGTCCAGCATATATAGCGACCACTGTCGAGACCACGTGGTTGTGCCATGGCAGTGACTCTCTTGCGAGATCTCCCTGGGCATGCTCTCGTCCAAGCCAGAAAGACGGAAACCAGCCGCTGCATCCCTGTTGTTTGCTCTCAATTGCCGCAACCCGTCTTTCGCAGAGAACAAACCACTGGTCATTACTCATTGTCAACCGCAAGGCCTTCGACAAATCGCTGTAGCTTCTATGCCGTTAGCATCCTGCATCACTTCTTTTGCGAGTCGGTGCTCGACCGTTTTTTGCGCAGCGGTTAGTTTTTGAACGCGGGAAGGCGATTCATATCATACCAAATGCTTCGGCAATTGCAATCCACAGTCGAAAAAATGGAGAGCCAGCAGTTGAAATAATGGCGTATGAATCAAGATTAATGTTGGTCCATTTACATACAGCACAACCCACAACCGGATTAGTGCTGTTGTAATGTTTTGCTTGTGATAATTTCTGGTTTGGTTGAAGCGATTTTTGATTGCAACATGTTGCACGCTGTTCCAAGTTTGATATGTGTGGAAGCGCGAAGTTCTTGCGCGCCCTCAAGTTGTCGCATTCCTAGAGATTTTACGTGAAGTTGATAGTTGCCTTCCATGCGTGCATCATCGGCAGGTTGCCAATGTTTTTCGAAATTTTCTTTTAAGTGCTTACTCGCATGCACTTTATTGCTCCACTTGAGCACCCCACCTAACAAGGCGATTGGCTGCCGGGAACTGTGGCTCAAAGCTTTCATGCGGCAACGTCTGCGACGCATTTTTATGAAATTCGCCTTAGATCGTTTAATTAAGTAGAAAATACAATTAAGTTCTTACGCGTGCAACGACTGAATGAGTGTCAAGTCTCGCCGGAGCGTGATCAGAAAGTCTGAAGGCGCAATTTCGCGCGTCATCGGTCAGCCGCCTCGCATGTTTGCCTTCGAGGACTCCATTACTGGTCATTATCGAGCTGAACATTCCTGCGTTTCGTGTAATAAGTGCTTGTTTGCCAAGCTCTTGATTTCCAGTTCACTAACATAGCCATATTCAGCATTTGCTTTTCTGATCACGCTTTACGCCGGTCTTATGCCTGGCGAGGTATGTTTGCGTTATCACAATTAAAAAACTATTAACTGTTTGCCTTTCCAGTAGTTAAATAAAAATGTGAAACAGTTTGTGCATGCAACGAAGTATCAGTGGTGCGGGATCTCTGACACTTCTTCCACTTGGTGGGTTCGGCATCTGGGACTTGGCGTGTACATAAGCTAGAACTGGCTTGTGCCTTCAAATACTGCGACTTCGATGCCAAAACGTCTGCACTTCGTTCACTTAAAATTTCTTGACTGTTGAAAATGTGCTCGGCGCTTAAATGCGTGGATTCGTCGGAATGGTACTTCAATTGCCCTATAAGGCAAGCCAACGCTGTGGTCAGGTTCTTTCCTTTTCTGTTCGACTCATAACTGAGGCAATCATTTGTTGGACTGAAAGCTCAAAAACGTTACTTTAAACTTTAAGTTACAAAGTAAAGGAACATTAATTTTTGACCTCCTTTCTACCACAAACGGTTTCAAGGCAAAGTTAAAACTTTGCAAATATCAACTTTTTACGGGACAATTCTATGTTTTCAATGTCTTCACTGTATATTCCATAAGAGATGCGTTTGGTAGTAGGAAATAAATATCCTGTGCAATCGAAATTATCCTTGAGGAATTTAGCAACAAATTTTTTTATTGCGGATAATATGCAAATAAACTTGATTGGAGATACATTTTTAATAGATTCGGAAGAAGCACCACCACATGTGCAGTTGGGGGTTATTGATCTGCAGTGTTAATTTGTACACAGAAGAAAGCATAGGCAAAGCAGTTTGCACGATTTTACAAATTTTTGAAAAAAGAAAACTGCACAATTTCTTTCTTTTGGTAAAACAAATGTTCAGTATGTTTGGGGGCGCTTACTTAAATCATCAAACGTTCTCAACGTTGAACTTTAATAAAAATAAACAGCCTTCTGTTACTGACGAACAATTGGAAAATATACTAAAAAAATTTTAGTATATTGATATTTAATATCAAGCAGCGTCGATCTTAAGTTTGATGAACTTGTTGCCAGCAAAAGATCTCATGTTTCTTATTAGATTTAATTATTTTCACTTGTGCTTCGTGGTGATTTGTAGCAATTTGCACTGACTTCGTCATTTTCATGAAATCTATAAGTAACAGTATTTCAGAATCGGCCAACAGGATGCAAGTGAAAATTTCATAACTTTTAGCTCAACTGTTATATTTAAAAAAACGGCCCCCACGTGTCAATGTACTTCACACGTTGGCTCGTTGTTTAAACACAACAGTTGAGCTCTCAACAAATAATTTTTATAAGTGACAATGTTGGATGCAGCCTGCAGAAAACCTTCGGTTGTTGTAGCTTTTTCTGTTTTGAGTTGTGCAGGCTTGACCGTAAATATTTCTCTATGCTGTTGGTTGGTCAAATCTGCTGTTAACCTTGAGCAAAGCGTTTCCCTGAACGCGTTTCTGACAATTTAAACGTTAGTGCGTGGTCATCGACAAGCCCAGAGAATCATTGCTGACATCATAATGGAAACTGATGTTAAGTGGTGAGCCGGAAGCATAATGGAAACGGAAGTAAAAGTGAAAAGGGCTCCTTGTCTTTAATATTCGATTGTAACACAGTCGAACATAAACACGTTTTACTTTGTTAGAATATTGTACCATTAGTTGTGACACATAATTGTGACATTTGTAGTAAAAACTTTGGCAAAATGGCGAACTGAAAGAAAACATTTAGTACCAGTTTTTTCTCAACACTACAAAAGAAACATTTTGACTAACAGTGGTAATTATGAAAAACTGACATTAATCCCCTAAAAATAAAAAAGGGATAACGGTAAAAAAGGCCTTATTACTGACCTATTAAGTTCAGAATCTGAATTTTACTACTTGTATTTGTCACGCTTACCTAAACCACACAAGCTTTCTAACAACACCTTGACTTCAGTGACAAACCTTGCATTACTTATTGCAGATTATGTTTTTGCTGCAAACTCATTGTGGTTTAGCATGAAGTCAAAAAAAGTTTGAGTTACGTTGCGTTAATCTTAGTTTGCCTTTGATATCAGGTGTATGCAGATAAGCTCAGATTGGCAGGCCTGTACACATCAATTATTAAGTTCCTTTGGTTATTCGCAAAGAAGTACTACCTACAAGCCATGGCAAGATTCACTTTATTCCCTTACAAACATGTAATGGTAAATTTTCCCACCTTTTCGTATGTATTAACTTCATTTTATTATCGAGCATGCCATTCTCGTATTGCGCCGTAGAAGTAATATTGCTGCTTGTATGTACATTTCACCATGACTGCTGTGGCGACGCATACGCTGTTGCCGTGTGCAGGTAGATTCAAACACCGACAAGCTCACGTTGACGTAACTTTTCAGTCGTGAGTTGCACAAGTCAAATGTGTCTAAACATATTGTAACCTCTGCATTATGACGCTTAGCCAGCGGCGACAGTCATGGGCGTCCGCAGAAATTTTTCCAGGGAGGGCAACCACAAAATTTTGCTAATGCTTGCCAGGTTGCTGACGATGCAATGTAAATGTACGTTCACGAAACGCTTCACCGTTTCTACACGACTACACCGCAAAAAATATGCCCCATGTTACGACAACAGTCGCAAAAAATGTGCTTCGTTGGCAGCCATAGCCAGGTATATTACGATAATTTTCACAATAAGCTGTTTGCAGATTTTCAATGCAGGGTACTTCTTTCCACAGAAGCATTGTCATGGTCTTTAACGAAACCACAAAATTATGACTTTATTTTGTCTAGCAAGGCTTATCAGCGTCACTCAGAAACAAGAGCTGCAAAGTGTAGGATCTCGTCCAATGCGGATCAATCACCCTTTCAATGAAACCTTGCTTGCCTTTGCTGATTTTTTCACGGAGAACACTCATCATGCATAAACCGGAGAAGTAGACTATGTTGACAGGACTATCGGACAACTTGCTAAAGTTAGAATGCCACGCAGGCTCCAAAAAAATTGAGCAGTGAATTATGAAAAGTCGCCACAGCAAATGTAGCTTTGCACTCAGTACTTGCTCAGAAGTCAGAAATAAATCTTAACGATTAAGACCAGTCCCGCCCCACGGAGTTGCTTTGGTGGGCTTAGCCCCCCCAACTGAAACATGAAACACTATAGATAAGTTGAGTTTTTATCAATTTTTCAATGTCAAGCCCGCCTTGACAAACGCAAAGCCCCCCAATTCAAGCCTTTCTGGCGATGGTTCTAATTGAGACGTATTCTCACAAGCCTGCACAGACGAATTATAACAAGCCACGTACTTTTTTACTGTATGAAAAGCAGTGGTGTAACTCAAGGGTCGGCAAACACCGGGCCCCGGCCTGGTATCAGTCAGTGAAGATACTGTTACCGGCCGGTTGAAAACAAGGCCCAATTGGTCCAAAAGTGACTGGAACGACTGACATAAGAACACATTGCAGGTGCCATTGACTATACTGTAATCCCTACAGGCAGTGGCGTAACTGACAGGGGTGCAAGGGGGCGAGCCGTCCACCCTGGCAAGCTAAATGTAAAAACTGGTCCCCCTCTGGTTGACATTTTAATATTTGGAATTCTTTAGGTTGTTGTTCTTTTGCGTTTTTCGGGGTGTTTTCGTTTTTATTACCTAGTATAGACATCCACGACATCCGGGTTCACTTCCATTTCTTAACTTTTTTCTGAGTGTTGGCTAGTGTCCCTTACGGTGGCCAATGGACTCACTTCAGCTACGTTTTTCCCCCCTGGCCCAAACCTCTACCTACGACACTGCCTACAGGTCGGAGTATCTTATTGCGACAAAGCAAGCGCAGGTCACCCTCTGAATCAATGTCATGTTGAGTTACGAGTTGTAGGCTCTAGAAACTTCCATTCATTACAGGGTATTTCACAATTGTTGAAACAAAGCGATTGGGCACAAATCCAGGATTTTAAATGATACCACAATGATGATTACATTTATTGAAAGGTGAAAAGA
>JGI24159J19872_10000024_pt1 | contig 64614 bp, 66 predicted proteins | sample Ectturendosymbi4_FD_19872 | JGI IMG/M metagenome (IMG submission 19872) | reverse complement strand
ATTAATTCTACTTGGTAAATCTGAAAAATAAAAAGAATTGATTAATTATTTCAAAAGTTATTCAAGTTTAGGTGATGACCGTTTTTTTTGTGTCATCTTGTATAACTATGACATGAAGTTGAAGTAAAAAAGCAGCAAATAGCACGTCTTCCCAGCTACTAGAACGATCATTGTTCTTGAGATCTCAGCACAATGCAGATGGAAACGATGAAGCTTTGTAAGTCAGAGTTCAACATCGACGCTCTACGAAGTGTGTAGATTACAATGTTGTGGTTAGACTGTCTTCGAAGGCGTTTTGCTGGTTCGTAGCCATTGGTAGCAGCACGTCTACCAATCGTAAACCCAAACTGAAACAAATGAAAACTACTGACAGTACCTATGTATGCGCAAATGGACATCAGCAATACTGCACAGCAGTCAAAGCACTTCAAGAAAAGTCTGCAAGGAGAAAAAAATGAACAAAACAACCTGAAATTAAGAAAGAAACATATAAACATGCCAGCACAAAATAACAAAACAAAGGCAAAAAGCACTCAAAACTGAAAACAAATAGCATTAAAGCAAAAAGAGTTTTCAAAGCAAAAAAAACTGTAAATAAACAACAAATTGGAAAAATTATAAAAGGTAAAATTAATGGGGATGAAATCTAAAAGTGCGAAGGGGTATCAATTAAAAACATAGCTACCAAAAGAAAAAGGGAACCAAGGAAAGGCAGCAAGTAAACTGAAAACATGTGAGGAAATTACGATAAAAAATCAGTTAGCCGATTAGGAACCAAGAGTTTGTGAAATAAGGACTGGATTTGGAATAAGGCTCGAAATCACCTGATAACCGCTAAGATCGTTCGGTCCAAACTGATTGAAGCTTTTATTCGATGCAATTATTTATCTTCGCACCAGTCAAGATTTTTGCACAGAGTTTGTTCCACGAATGTCACCTTGTAGCAATCGGATTGGAGAGGCAGGTTGTTACCAAGGCTCTTCGAAATGCAACTCCAAATATCCCTAGATCAATACCAAAAAATCCCTATTTTACATAAAAAAGTTAAATCTGGTTACAGACTGTAACACAAGGTTGCAGACTGTGATGGTGCAGTGTAATATCGGTCGGAGCGCCATGATAAGTGTTAAAAATAGAACCAAACATGGTTTGCAAAATTAATGGAATCATTCATTTTGCACAATTTAAAACTTTTCCGAAAATCCCTAAAAACGGTCAAAAGTTCCAATCTAGGGACAAAATCCCTAAAAGTGAGAGCGCTTGTTGTTACTTACGCCCGTGTGCTTGATGATGTGATGTTGATGTAATGAATTTCTACATACTTTTGTACTGACTATTGTGAAATATGGACCTTGTGTCCGAGCCAACACGTAAATAAGAAAAGTAAAAATATGTATCAGAATGCTCTCATTGTGTGTGTGTGTGTTTGAGCGTTTTGTTAAAAAAAAATTAGTTTCATTGACTCAGGGGTTCTCAAACTTTTTCCGGTTAAGTACCCCCGGGTCATAAAACAATCAACCCGTACCCCCAGTAAGCTGAGAAAATCTACTCGGAGGCAAAATCTGCACGGAGTTTTCAATCGGCACGCATTTTCCTCTAGTGTAGGATATTAAAAATAGCGCAAGTACCCCTGGAAATCTTCCCGTGAACCCCAGGTTGAGAACCACTGCATTAACTTGTTGCATAGTGTCATAAGCAGCAATGTTTTTCCAGGCCAAGTCGACGTGCTTGATTCAAAGTCTGCGGATCAAGTTGATATTGTTGCTGAATTGCGAAACAGCATTTCGCAGACTGCCGAACAGGTTTGCCAGTTGCAGCAACAACTGACGAAGGCCACTGATGCTGTGATGGATTCTGGAGGGGAACAAAACCAGGTACTGATATATCTTACTTTGTGCCGATAACCTAACTTGGATTATTGCCTTTTCCAACAGCCATCAGCTTGGTGATTGCATTATTCCATGAAACATGATCTGTGTTCTCTAAAATTGTGCAAAAGTAAGAAATTTCGTTTGACATGTGCTTGCAAAGTGATTACCGTCTCGTCCGTTGTTTTTGAACGAATTAGGTTTTTTGTTTGAGTAGATGCACAACATGTTAATATAAAATAATTTCTTTGTAATGTTCGTACGTGATTTTGTAACTTATAAGTTTAATGTGAAATGTCACTTTCAAAGATGGCTAATATCTGGCGGTCTTTCAAGTTTTCTTTGCTGCAGATTGTGAATGAACTCACTGAGACACGCTTGAAACTGGACGAGTACAAGAACGCAATTTCAAAACAAGATGAGGCAATGCAAGCTATGGCCACAAAGTTGGCTGATAAAAGCTTGCAGGCTGAAGAGGCAGTTGAAAAGTGTAGGTCGCTGCAGTCAGATCTTGACAGAAGCCAAAGTTTATTGGTTTCATCTGGAGAAACCGCATCTGGTACGTTGTTTAATAAGTTTCTTTGTGGACTTGATGCTTGACTAAATACAGTGTTGGTGCAAATGTTTGATATGTTAATGAATACAGTAAGGTTCGCTTGATACATTTTACAGGAACTTCTGACTTTGACATGATCTTGCTTGACTGATTTGTTGCCAAGATACAGATTATTGAAATTTTCACCGTATACTCTTTCGTTATAATGTTGGTATTGGTTTGTCTCGATATTTTTTACATTCAGTCGCTTTGCAATCTCTTCGTGAAGAAAAAGAGAAAGAAAATGCTTTGCTTCGGGCAAATCTCGAAGAAGCACATGACCAACAAGTGGCAGCTTTAAAGATTAAACATCAGAAGGAGCTAAAGAGGCAGGCGAGTGGCCAGTCATTAAACATTATGTGAAGCAGCAAACGATAGGGGATAATAACGCGTGCAATGTTTCTTTGGTGGGTCATTTTTCGTGTGTATTGTCCGCAATTAGGAATAAGTTTTACGTCCTTTGTAGCTTCTTGCACCTGGCAGCGAACACTGACAAACGTGTTAGCTTACCGTTGAGCGTTCCTAATTCAGTTTTCCTCTGCACAGTAAATCTTTTTCTTTTGATGAAAATATCTGCTTTTGTGAAAGGTCAATCTTAAGACATTTATTACGAGCCTCTATTCTATGTGCATTTGTGCATGCTAATGGTATGTAGAAAGGGAGGCGTAGCGAAGTATAGACGACCGACGCCGAAGTCGCACAAGCGAGATGGTGCTTGTGCCGGTTTGTTGGTGCTATCACATTTAAATTTACCGGCCTCTTTTCATCGCTCAACAGCTACACGCCGTTTCACGCTTGGTTTCATTCCACTACGAGGATTTGAGACTGAGTAAACAAAACATTTATGCGCTCACAAAAGGCGTGCACTGTGTTCGTTTCAAATAGTGAGGCCGTTTAAACTCTCGAACGATGTAACGATTTTAATCAGTGTGCCGTACGAAATTACAGTCCGCATCGCCGCATTTGAATCTATTATTTCTGCTTAACTATTTGTTGTGGTTACCGTGGCCAGACTTGTTCTTGTGTTTGCAGCAAATTAGATTTTGTTTACCTTTCATCTCCATCCACAGTATTTTTTCTTTTCCAGCCAATTCCTGGCAAACGCTTGATTTGAACCCGGGCAAAATGGTTAAGCAACACATGCATTTTGTTGTTTTTTTCATCTTGTTAGGATGCAGCGCTAATATCTCCTCGCTCGGTTCCTGCCATTTTTCATGTGAAAAGGGCAAATACAAAAATTAAAAAAAAAACGATCCGCTTACTCCACTATTTCATAAACAATTTTTGATAATAATTATTCCAAGTTTCAAGGTATCTTAAAATACTACCGCCACAGCCACTTCTTTCAAGTATGCCTGTTCTAAACAATGGTACTTCAACGTAGTAATGTTCTTGAAAGCTCCCTGAGCTTTATATTGCGCTGCTGTTGCTGGTTTTCAGTTTGACTGTCAGCACGTAGCTCTTCTGCGCCGCAGCAGCGAACGAGCAGATGTTGTGTTTGCATTGTTAGCCTTAAGGCTCCGCACAAAAGTTCAACTCTCACGTCTTATTTGTCTTAACTGTTTGGATTCAAAATTGTGTTATCATAACTTCTAGCAGACGATCGAGCGGTCTATTGAGAGTAGGCCGTCGTAGCGTAGGGCGGTCGTTGTTGAGCTGCTTGTGCGTCAGTCGAGTTGGGGTGAATGTCACCCTTATGCTATGAATTTATGTGAAATTGACCAAGTTAGTTTTCTTTCATATTGAGAAAACGCAGTGCAACGAGGCAAGCATAGAAGTGTGAAGCCGAAGGTGCTGTCTATACTTCTCTTTTCATTAAAAGATGAAGTGATGAAAAACGCGTTAATAGTTATCCCTTGTGTGGCAGTATCTATGATTTTCTATTAAAGTGTTTAAAAGTATAACTGAGTATTTGGTAGAGCTCACTGTCGCCTCAGAAGCATCGTTGTTCGTCTGTTAGGGCTTCGTTGGAGATCAGCAATTTTAGTGTTAGGTGGTCGTTACGTACAGTTGACTATTTTTTGCAATCTGTGTCCCCTATTGAACATTTGGAAGAACGGTATGAGAAGTTTAAAAAAGCCGTATGCCGAAAACTTTGTACCTCTCGGCTTTAGGCTGTGCTGTAAGACCAACTTCAAAACGTACCAGAACTTAATGTTAACTTAGAATAGTCTTAATGTCTTAGAAATATTCCCGGATTTTGGTTGAAACTTCTTTTTTGCGCAGTGCACATTGAAAATATGTCAGAACCTTGGGCCACCCGCTTAGTTTCTCGAAGGTGAAGAGATTTTAGTTGATGTATGTAAGTCGTCACTGATGTAGTTTGCTACATTGGCGAATGCAGACTTGTAAAAATTGGTAAAACAAAAAGTAACATGCAGCTCATGTGTTTTAGGTGATGTCTTTTAAAGCCATACAAATCTTGGTTTACGACGGTCCACCAAATCAAGCACTATTTTCACACATGGCAAATGTATCTACCGCATGGTTGACAACTGATTTATCAGATTTCCTGTTTGCAGATGGAAGAATACGCTAGGACCGGACAAGATGTTTCTTCGGCATACGATGCCGAGGATATGCGCGCATATCGTGAACAAGTGGCAATGCTCACTTCGCAACTAGAAACCAGCTACCGTGATATTGAGAAGATGAAGCGAGATCATGATAAGGAAGTTGGTGACTTTAAATTTTTTACGAAACCTTCGATCGTTTCGCTTAGTGAACGATTTTTCAACCATGCGCTTTCTGATCAAGATTCAACTGCGATACAGTGCCAGAAGTTTTTACCTGGTATTGTAGAAAGAATTTTCCTCAACCTTAAACAGTTTGAAAAAAATCTTCCAAACCATTGATGGTTGTTCATTGAAAACTTCTTTTACTATTGAACGTCAGTAGTTAAAAACAAAATTGATCAAACCTTTTAATTGTTTGAAAAAAGTCTTCCAAACCTTTCAACGCATCAATGTGTAAATTTATAGTTTTTAAGTAAAAAAGGCTTGCAAAGTAATGTTGCTTTTTAAATTTTTTTCAAATTAAAATTACCGTTTGTGTCTTGTCACAGAATGCTTTAATTCTGCTCTGACTGCTTTCAAATTTTTTTGTCAATAGAATTGATGGTAATTGCTTGTATGAGTTTTGCTACTGAAGCTAAAAGATCTTCGCTAAACGTTACTAAATCTTTTATTATCAGCGGCAGACACGGCAAACGGTTAGTTAGTTCGGATTTATGTTATGGTCGTTGTGCGTTATTGTAGCTTTATCTGTTGTTGCCCTGGTCAGGTGATACATCTTAATCAGCAACTGGTGAGCGCTGTTGATGAATACGAAACCAAGTTACAGGAGGAGAGAATGCAAGCGGAAGATTTGGAGCGCCGACTGGAAATGTCCGATACTGGTATGGTTTTTATTGATCCCTGTGATATTTCAGACGTGTCCCGCGCATTTTTTTCGCCGCGTTCAAGTCTGTCAAGTTTCAGATATCATGTTTTTGTCTTGCTGATAGAATCGGTTGTTTGTCATGTTGCCTTTTTGTTTTTGAGGCTTTGCAAGTGCCTCAATCCATTGCGGAAAGTGCAGTGTATTGCGTTTATGCTTGGTAATGAAGCAAGATTTGTGGCTGGAAAGCCGCCCAGTTGCGACTGGCAACCATATCATCAACAAAAAGAGAACCTTAGCTTGTCGTGCTGGTGACTGTTGTGAAGATTACGTTTGCGTCTCTTTGTAAACATCCGAGCAAAATTCATATTGTCAGGAACACCTAACGACAAGGAACAAGGCGCGTTGCCCTCCAACGTCTAGTAGTTTGTTTCGTTAAGAGCTTTAAATCTGCTCAGCGCTTAGGCTGTCTTATTGTCTTCCGTCCACCGGAGTTGGTTGTCCGATTTTAACTGGAATCTTAGTTGTTTTCACCGAGCTGTTATTTTCACCGAGCAGTTAGTTCCGAAATCCAAGCCTCGTTCAGCAAACAGCTAGAGCAGCTGGAAGAAGAACGAGACGCTCTGCGGCAACAACTTCGACAGTCGCAAGTGCGCGCCAAAGAAAGCGCTGCTACCAAGAAGCAAATCAAGGTATGTTGATCCCTGTGATGCGCTGTGCAATATTTCGATGAGGAACTCAGTGTTGTTTGTCCGAACTGGGCCTATTGGTTGAACTTAGATCTTTATTTTTCCGAGTAAAACGTTTACGTGGCGTGACAACAAAGCTCAAACACTTGATCATTCACTGGGGAGTGCTGTTCGATGACGTTCCTCATCTGACACACTCCAGATTGGGTGACTTGATCCGTCATTTCTAGGTTCAGAAAGTGCCACTTTTCTGGTGGTACCTTAAATGATCTATTTTCTGTTTTTGGTTGAAATTCACTGTGACTTGAGTCAGAAACAGCGCCTAGATATTTTTTCCTAATAAATTTTTGTGATGAATTGTCGTTATCCTTGAAGTATCAAGCTACTTCGTAATTGTTATCAAGGTGTTTTTTTGTACTTTTTAGAGGGTTTGTTAACTTAAAAACTAGTTGTACGTAAGTAGCACTCAGGGTCCCTACGGAGTATGGAAATATATGGAAAAAGTCGATCATTTTCGAGCCTGGAATAGCGTGGGAAAAAATGTTGTTGGTCTACTAGTATAGAAAAAGAAAATAATTTTCCAGACTTCGTTTTTTTGACAGGCATATTGCTAATTTTACTGTATCCGTGTGAACAATTGTAGTGCCTGTATTTGACTTGCGCATATTACTCGGAAAAGTCGAGAAACAGTCCGGAAAAATTCTGGAAATTTGCAAGTCTAGAAAAAGTCCGGAAAAAGTCTGGAAATTTGTGTTCAAAATTGCGTAGGAACCCCGAGCACTCACAAAGCAAAAGTTGAAAAACGGATTGAATAACATGATCAAAGTAGTTTCACGAATACGATCAAATAGAGCAAACTGATTTTAAGTGAGAGTTTGAATGCATTTGTAAAGCGATGTGAGATCCAAATGAAAGATTGCATTGAGAACAAAACAATATTCGAAAACTAAAATTAATATGCAACTGGATTAGCAGATTAAAAAGACCTACATTGTTAGGTCTACTGTTTATTCTGACTAGAGACGTTGGTCCTCGATTTTAATTTATGGAGAGCTTCAAGAAAGTGGAATGTATCCATTGAAACGTTAAATGTTCTTTTAGCTTTTGTTTGTGTTGGGATATCTGATGTTGTCAGGAAATGTTTAGTGACAGCTGGGAAGCATCTGATGTTGTAGATTACCTCTACTGCCGCAAAATAAAGTTGAAGATTTTTGCAGCTTGACTGCGGCATTGCTGAAAACAGCACCTTCCGCTCAAAAACAGTTACTTGCAATTTTACACTAATTTAGCGTCAACCCAGTCACTTCCCGGTTTAATTTTTGCACCGACCGGTTGTGGTATTCAGACCGGAAATTTTTTGAATGTAGGCCTGTTGCAGTGTGTAGTAACGGTAGTTGAAATCGATTAGTGAGTGCGCATTTGAACATCTAACTCATTTTTGACCTTGGGAAGCTATATCGCCTAATGGAAGTTTATCCAGAAACTGTGGTTCGTTCTTCACAGTTCCATTGGGTGCATGAGACGGTATGTGATGATGCTTTTACCAAGTGGGCTTCACAAGCGTTTTCCTCTTTGCATTCGTTAGTAGTGTAGCAGTTCCTTTGCATCTTTCGGGTTTATTTAGCGTGATAGTTTTTTGTGGATTTATGAGCGGCAGCTAGTTTGCTGCCGTCGAGGCGTCATGGCCAAGATGCTTGGAGTGAAGTGCTAGTTTGTGTCGAGACACGTCAGCTACTGAATTAGGTCTGTCATGCCATAATATGAATAACACAACAAGCCTTTACCGTAATACCTACTGCGGAGGGTCATCGTCCGGTCCTCCGTCGCTTATCCTCAGTGTGTTCGCAAACCGCAAATAATTGCCTGGACTGTTCGATCGTCAGGATCTTGAAGACGAGATCGTCTCATACCAAACTGAATTGGCCGACGCCACTCAGCGACTGGAAGACGCCGATAAGCAAAGACGGCTTTTGAGAGATCAAGTAGAAAGACTGGAAGAAGCTGCGCAGCAGCTGGTATGGCGTGGTTTTCTACTTTTCGTGTCTGCTAGCAGCCGAAAGAAAAGCAGGAGTGCTAGAATCAATCAACATGTTGGACGACAAAAGCATTGTTCTGGTCACAATAGCCGCGAGTCCCTTGCAACAATGCTTTGCTGTCGATAAATGGTTCGTTACTGACTTGAACGTTCTTAGATCAGTGTGATCACTCTCGGTTCCCTCCAACAACTGTGCACTGCGCCACAGTCCATGTTGATGCGCAAACAGAAGTGATAATCCACTCTGGTCCAGCTTGCAATATCTCTTAAACTCATAATGGCAAAATTTTCTAACAGACCCGAGGAAAAAGCACGAAGAAAAATTTCGAACCATTATGACGTAATTATCACGAAATCAACTAGTTTCGGCCGAAGTGATATTGCATATTCACTTTTACAAATAAAGCGAATATGATATAGCTGCAACTGTTATGTGTTTACCAAGTAAGAAAAAGATGGTCAATGATAACGGGCGCATATTACTGGTGGAGCAGATATTGGCAGTCTCTGATGAAGATGCAGATGACTTGTACGTCGCGATTTGCAAATAGCATATATGCATATTCGTTTGGCGTGTGAAAATACAAAACTCAACCTGTAGTCTTTTACTATGAACAAAAATATCATCAGGGCCTGTTGACCCTCGAGCAAATCCGGCCGTTATTGAAAAAAGCTCGTATAGGGTAACTTTAAGTCGTTTCTCAAGCAAAATTTGAATGCGCAAATTTTTGTCAAGCGGTTTACTTGCAACGAATCTCCATTTTGTAATGGTCAAATGGTGGGCAATAGGGCAACTTTAATTTTTGGTTGCGGAGTTGTATGGAGTTTGAGGTTTTTGGGTGGAGTCGGAGTCGGATTTTTTTGTCCCACTCCGACTCCGATGTCTAATTGGATCATTTTTTTACATCACACTCCTAAGTTGGGAATTCCTGTTGAAATGGTACAATTTCGTTTGAAACTTTGTTGAAACATATATTTCTTGCTGTGCATCACGATTTCCATTGATTTTAACAGCCAATCTTTATTCTCTCTTTATGTTAAGGGGTTGGAAATTTTGGAAAGGTCGTAGTCGGATATTTTGCGTCCGACTCCGTAACCTGGCTCAAACTAAAGACTTAATTTGTGTGCATTCAAAGTCAGTAAAAACCGTAAATACTTCTGTTTTGTATGTCTAATGATTTTAATTGTAAAATTTCTATGTTGACTATCTATATGATAATGTGTTATTTCGCGTTGCGCTTCGAGATTTGCTCATTTACAAGCTGTTGTAAGGTCAGGCCCGAATTTCCCATACAGGCTTTCAAGGCTATAGCCTACGGCGGCAGAATTTCCAAGGGCGGCAAAGGTTTTTTCGAAAGCTTTTTCTTTAGTTGCTTTGCTTAGGCATTTTGCAGCACCCATTTTAGAGTTACCGCCCGTCTATTTTTCCTGACAGCACCCATTTAGAGTTACAGCCCGTCTATTTTGCATTCCGGTGACTGTTAGGTGAGGAGGCTGTGAGCTTATCCACCAATCTGCTAGGTATCAGTATTGCTGGGTCTCATATGCCTGCGGCACTTACACGGCACGGACAAAAATTTCCTCTTGGGTGAAAAGGGGACGGCAAAATTTCTGTAGCCTATGGACGTCCAGCACTAGAAATCCGGCCCTGCATAAGGTATGGGCTAATGACACTTGCAAGTTTCGGCCTACCTTCATTCGTTTTCAAATTAAAAAAATGAAATAAAATGAAAGCCCACGATGATATCGACCAGGATAAAACAAGCTACGCTATTACGTGTAACCGGCTTGCCATTGAAGTTGGTCGCTGTCAAAAAGGTAATGAAGCTATGCCCTGAACCAGGGCTCTGAAAACGCGGCCCGCGAGCTAAATAGTAAATACCACCCACGAGCTAACTATATGTAGCTCTTAGTCATACATTCCCTGACGTAAAAATATTGCTTTTTACTGTACATGACTTACTTCAGAATGTTTAGAGGTCTACTAGATTTTCACACAAGAATAGCGCCGGTTTCGGATATTGCGCATTAGACCCATGACGTGTGGTGTGTAACTGCAGGCTGTTGTTATTCGCTGAGACATTTCGGTGATTTGTCCATAATATACAATTAAAACTCACTGTAACAGTGATTCATTTGTTTGTATTTTTGGACATAATGACTAAATTGACTTAATTTTTTTCGGTCAATAAAAAAAAAAAAAAAAATTCGGTCCATGAGCGAAAAAATAAACCTATGCTGCAAGCGAATGCTTACTTGACTTGTGGCCCATTGACATCACCTGTTCGAATTGGCCCTTTCCGTTCTACGAGTTAAGATCTCGGCTTTAAACATAACGTTGCTCGTGCTGTTGACGCCAAAGCTTAATTTAGTTTTTTAAGAAGTGGGAGAAAGATGATAATATGTTTGTTTGCTAGAAGGCGTTGAAGGTCCTTTGAGATTTCCAACTAGGATGTATCTAAGTTCAATAATTGGTCTTGCCAATGTTTGTATGTCTCCATAAGCTCGGTGTTTCACTTTTTGTGGAGTGGTAAGAGTCTCAGAGGTGGCTGTTGGATCGTCGCAATAGGCCTATTTAGCTTCTAAAGGGTTTACTGCTTGAGGTATCTCTGCGTTATTGCCATGCGTTAACAACTCACTGCACCGCGTAAACAACATGTTGCAGAAACGTTGTAGATACGACGAGGACAAGACTGTATTTTGCTGTAAGGCAGCGGTTTTCAACGTGGTTCTCCAAGTGTGACTCTTTCATTGTATTTTTTACCCCTTTATTTTCCCTATGCTTCAGTGAGCTTTTCTCGGTGTTTCTCTGTTACGTGCTAATAAGTACTTGTCAAATTCTCTTTTGCGTGATTTTTCTAAAATCGTTATAGAACCTTGTGGGTAATGAGCTATTGATTATTCGGTTCGTTCACCTGGCCCCGATGTTTCAAGTTTTGTTTTTGCGTCTTTGTAGAGAAATGAAAAGTCCAAAGTCGACGTCGATCTTGAAGCAGCGCAATCCAATGCATCCCAGCTCAAGAATGATGCAGAAGAACGATTAAAGCAGGCAAGGCATACACTGCAGTGTTTATGGCACCTTCTGTTTCGAATTACGACGGCTTGGCTTCTTGTGTTGAAGCAAGAGTTTGAATGTTGACAGGCTTCTGCTTCGAAAAATTGTCAAACTAGAACAAGGTTTCTTCTAGAAGCAACTGCAATTTTCACTGTGTGTGCAATAAAGCAGGGTGGTCCAAAAAGATGTATCTATTTTTGATAAAGCAGCGTTTTGTATTCGAAAGGAATACTTGGCAATTTTGTTCATAGGCCTGTCTTACAGACAAGTAAGTTTTGTGTGTGTAAGTTTTTTCCTCGTACACCACCATGTCACAGCTCAATAGTTTATAATGTGCTCAATCCAAGCTTCATGACGCTGAGTCACTGTGGCTACTTGCACATTGACATTTGTAATAATCCTGTGCAACATCTCATGGGAAATTCTCCGTTAGATTGTTATAGTTGAGCTCATCAACACTTTGCAGGAAACCCCGCAAAAAATGATCTAAAGGGGATAGGACTGGAGAATGTGCAGGCCAAGGGTGGTCCGTACGACAGGAGATGAGTCTGTGTTCAAGCAAGTTGGGTGGAGGTATTCGAGTGAAGCATTGGAGTAATGCGGTTTTACTGCATCCTGCTGATAAATCACAATATCCACGTCCACTCCTCGCTCCTCTTCACTGCCGGGATAAACTTTCTTCGCATTAGTACAGTGGTATCGCTCTGTGTTCACAGTTGCCGTCCATCAGCATCCTCGAAGCAGTATGGCCCGATAATGCCGTAACGACCTAACGCGCACCAATCAATCACCTTCTTCATACTAAGTGGAGCGATACTGACGCTCATGAGGCTGAGCCTGAGCCCATAAGCGAATAGCGTGTTTGTTCACGTAGCAACTAAGGTGGAAATTTGCCTCGTCACTGAAAAACTGAAGTCCAAGCAATCAGAGTGGTCTTCGATTCACTGACTGATGATTTCTCAGCCTTATTTGCATCGGTCTGAATTAGTAAAAACCTGTTTCTTATACGGAAACAGATGAATATCCTGGTGCCTTATGCGCATAGCTGAACTCTTTGAAAGATCTGTCTCCTGAAACAAATGTCTTGTGGATTACCTTGGAGACTGTCCCATACATTGCCTCAAAGTCACGATGTGATTTTCTGTCCCTCCTGACTGACGGTGGCCGGTCACTGCGACCTTTAATGCTATCCTGTCCACTTCCCGTCACCCTGCGTTGGTGCAGTGGTGCAGAAGGAGCTTGATTGTGAGTCTGGTTGTAGTGTTTCTTCCATGGAAAAAGTCTGTGAAATTGTGGTTCAGTTTGGACATCTGATTTCGTCGCGAAATAGGCCTCTGATCTCGATCCTCTCCTACACGGAATTCTTATTGCTTGATCCATGAAGGTTGGGAAAAAAACTTTGGAGCTCTAGCTATGATTAACTGGAAAACACAAGACTGGGTTAATTTCATACGAAATGACAGAGATAATAAAATTGATACATTTTTTTTGGACCACTTTGCATATTGTACTTGTTTACTCATTGGTCAGTTATTAGAAAAATAAATTAAATAAAAATGCAGTATCAACCAAATGCGTTTTTATACAGTAAACTTACGTTTTGAAGTACAGTTCAGTTTCCTTTTCCAAAATTCAACTTTTCGTCACTGCAGCTTCATTCCGCAAAAATCTTTGTGCAAAGCACCATCTTAGAAATTCTATTATGCTGAATAAGTGCTTACAACGTAAACATTTAAGTGTGTTTATTCAACGTTTTTGCTCATTGCACAAAGTACTTCAAGTTTTCTTTGTGCGTTATTCGAACTTGTATATTTTAACTTAGTCTGTGAGCGGCGCAAGCCCATTAGTTGATAGATTGCAGGTCTTCGAACCTGTTGATTATTATATGCATTTATTAACATACAATTTTCCAGTACTGACTTTTGCTGTCTTTATTGATCGTGCTATTTATCTGTGATCCGTCTCACGAATCCTTCCTCACGACACAAGGTGCTCGCCGTCAACCTTTTCCTTGTAACGAAAGAGTGCCATGAAACATGTGATATATTTCTTCTTCCTCAGCATGAGAGCTGCATTGAGGAATTAAACACCAAAATTACCGATCTTGAGCAGTTGATATCACAAGAAAGACATTCGAGCGAAGAAAAGCTTCATGACATTCAAAGTGAACACTCTGAAGAGTTGAAGCACCTCCATTCGCAGCACCATAGACAAGTATGCTCATGTGTGAAGGACAAAGTCGATTTATTTGTTCTAAAACATTGCCTTGTTCTTGAGGCAATTATCAATTTGTGCTGCCGCGGTGGGAACGCTTGTCTAAGGAAGTGTGCATTCTGAGAAATCCTCTCAAAATTGTCCACGTAACTTTTGATATGAGGTACGGCAATAGGTCAAGGGTAAGATACCCGCCACTCAATCGAGAGGTTGAGTGTTGGATCCTTAGCAACTGAGTGAATAGCCACAGAGCACCAACGGCAAGAGTAACCTCAACCGCCACGTCCATAGAAGCAAATTTCAGGCTTCAGCCTGCTGCCAACTGNCGTCGCTCAATATCATAAGAAAAAATGAGGGCGTATGGTCTTTTCAGNTTTTTTTGCGGTAGTCGAGAGACGTAGACTCTAGTCTAACCGCACTTAGTGATTAGATTTGGTTCAGAATTGCACAGTGTCAGGTTTACATTAACGGTTCTTGTCGATTAGAATTAAGTTTCGCTATGGTGGTTTGTTCCCAGGATTAAATGCCAAAACGGTTTGTGTGTGAATTGCCTGAAACATAGATTTTTGAATTTACGCGAGTTAACAGGTCGTACACAACTGCTGTTTATTCAGACTTAGTTCTGACATAATTTTGATTTGAAGCTTTTTTTTAAACAAACCTGTAGTACGAACAGCTGTTTGAAAATTTGGCGTGCCGTGTTATTGAAATTCATTTCGGTGATGTTTTGCATAGCTCTTAAACATAAGATGACCAAGCCTGATTCAATTCGAGTATTCAAGCGGAGCCTTAATCAGCAATGACAGAAAGCTGATCGATCAAACGTTGTTTATTGCTGTACGAGCGTTTGTTAATCGTGTATGTGTAGGAGGCGTCGCTAGGTATTTTCTCTCGCTATTTAATATTTGATGGTTCAAGCTGTTTATAAAATTTTGCGCTAAATCAATTATTGATGCCAAGCTGTCCCTTGTGTTGGGTGTTCTTCGTCTTTCCATCGTGTTGCAGTCGGATGCAGTTGTCGCAAGAACACGCGCTGAAGTGTTATAACTTTTCTGTGTTTTCATTGATCGTTTGCCTGAGCAGTGGTCTTGGTTATCACGTAGCAATGTGTTGGCAGGGTTGAGGAAGGCACACACGATAGTGAAAATATATTTTACATAGTTTGGTTCTGCAGAAGCGGCAAAAAAGTTCATTTACATCTTTTAGTTCATGTTTTAGTCATAAACGCTGCTCATTTTCCGAAAAGGTTTTACGACCTATTCTAGCAATTTTCGTAAAGTGTGCAAATGCTATTGATTAAGGAACAGTGAAGGGTCTTACTCTCCATCACCGGCACGTTCTGTAAACAACGGTTTTAGCGTCTTTTCTCAACAGGCTCTTCAAAGCCTGATTAGACCTCGAACTAAATGTGATATTTCGTAGCTCTTTTAAGTGACCTAGTAGGATAGATCGCGTGCCACCGAAGTTTGTAGGCTGGCTTACGGAAGTCTTAAAAACGGAACATGCTGCCTGTCCAGCCTCGTTCTTGGCGTTAATGGGTGGGTACTAGTGTTGAACAAATCGGATATTTTTGCAATCCTAATCCAGTCCAAAATTTCCATTGAGTAATCCAGTCTGATCCTAATCCGGTAGACCTGTCCAAATATTTGATCCAATCCGGTTTATGTCCGAAGAAAAACTCTGATTAAGCATTTGACTGCAGTGATCAACGCAGTTTGGATGTCCATATCTGACCCGGTTGAGTTTTTTCTAAATCCAATCCGATCCGGATCCGGTTCTGAATTCCAACATCCGGTTGGATCGCTATCCGGAAACCGGATCATGTTCAACACTGGTGGGTACAAGGGAAAGCCTAACGCGCGGTGCTGCCATTGGGCTGTCACCAGTGAAGCATTCGCTGCCAAAGTAGCCGCGTGGCCTACAGCAGAGATGAGCATTGGGCTGGATCAGGACTGTAGAACTCTTCAAAATTTAGGATAACTTTATTTGGACTTGGACTTCTTGAAAACCTTTGAGAAAAATTTTGGATTTCGACTGAGTTTAAAAAAATCAGGACTGGATTTGGATCGCAAAATATGACAGTCAGTCTGCTCATCTCTGACCTACAGCGCAGAGTAAGTGGATATGGGCGTGCCCCGGCCACTCGTGACGCTCAAAGGGAGTGCACAGCGGGTATAATGAAGCTTTCTATTTTGACAAATGTTTCTGACTTGTTGATGTCACAACTTCTTCTTGGCATAGTGGCCGAGGTGGTTTGAATACCTGAAAATCTTTCAATCATAGTTACGGTGCGGCAGGAAGTGCGACATTCTTACGTGCTGGTAAAGGTAGATTTCACGTGATAACGCGTCAGGACGTCATTCTGTTTCCACCCTGTAAAATCTAAAGACCTTGTAACGACTTAATCAAGCAAATGTTTTCAGCTAAAAAACAAGTGGTGGTGGCCAGAAGGGCTCTTCAATTGAGAAAATCGGTGTTTGGAGTTTAAACTTGAACTGACCAGGAACTGCAGCAGTTTGTTACTGCCTGGTGCCGATGATGTGTGTGTCATCGATGAACGTCGTCACGCAACATCGTGTAACAATTTTCCTTTTCCTTGTTATTCAGTTTTCGCTCTTGCAGCCGTTTTCTTGTTGTCATTGCCGACAAACATACAGTGCTCAACAAGGTTATTCGATGGCTAGCGACGAAATTGATGAAAGCTGCTTTTCCTCCCTGTCAAATAACCGCAGTTCGCCGACCAGCGTGCAACGTTGTCCGGCTTGCGGCTGCGTGTGCGTCGTGTCGCGCATGCCTGCCAGTGAATTGCGCCTGATCAAGTTCGGTCCCGGCATTCGCTCCGACGACTCGAGTGACGACACTCTGCCGATCGATCTCGGTCCGTGCGCGTGTCTGTGTCACTGCGGCGACGTTTCGCCTTCGCGTAGCTTGTCGCCGATCGTTCGCGAATGCTCTGAGTCGCCTGCCAGTTGCCCGGAGCATTCTCACGCTCTCAGTTCGGCGCGCGACTGTTGCAAGTGTTACCGCGTTTGCAGAAAGTTCATCGAAAGAGTAAGAAGTCGTTTATGGCATCTCTGTTTTTCTTCGCTCGCTTTGTGCGTTGTGTCCAAAAAGTTTTAACATTGCAAGTGTTGTTGTGATTCTCTTCTGTCCGATTGTGTGTTCAAGTCGTTGTATTTATGTGCACCGTTTCTTATGTTTTTGTTTGAAGATGGACGAGATTAAGCAAGAAATGGAAAGGCAGCTGGGCACGGCCAAAGCGCAGCTGGACGAAGAAAGAAAAAATCAACTCGAAACTGTGAAGGACGTATGTTTTCAGTGTCGCATTTTTGGCAACTAGACTCGTAACCGACTATTGTACTCCTTAATCCATTTTGCAAATCACACTTTCTTTTTTGTTTGTGGCTTCTCAAGGTTCATGAAAGATCGAGAGATCGCGAAATATCTCGTTTGCACGAAGAACATTTAGCGGAGTTGGAAAAACTGAAGGAAGATCACGCGAATCAACTGGAGGCGCTTCGAGTCGAGTCCGAAGAAGTCAAGGCTTTTGCCGAAGAACGATTGAAACTGGAAATGAGGGTGAGGGTCGATGCATTTGTTTTCGCTTCACGTTCCTTACCAAAGGTTCAGTTGCTTGGCCACCTACGATTCCACGTGCTGCTTGTTTGCTCTGAATTGGTGCAGCTTTGAAGGAATTGTCGCGTCCTCGCTGCTTTGGTACCGTGTGTTTTTCGAGGGATCTTGTGGCGTAGAAAAGGAGTGGGATTTTTTTCAGTTTAAGTAAAGTAATTACGAACTTCATGTTTCGCTGTTATGGTTCCATCGCACACAACTGTGACTTGCCCACGCTTATTCACGTTCAGGAAGATTTCAGCAGTCGTTTAGAAAACGAATTGAATCTTCTGCGACGAAGTATGGAGCAAGAAAACTCGTTAGCTCTGACTGAGCTGGAATCCAAGCATGCTGAAGATATGAGAAAAGTGAAGGATGAACATGTATCGGAGCTGCAAAGTAAGCGATGACTATTTCATTATAATCCTCATTTATGCACTGGATAGCTTAAAACGCCTGGCTTCCATTCTATACGTGTGTAGCAAGTGCTTTGTCAAGAATTGCATTTGAACAAGACATGTTGAGAATTCTTAGCTGCTTCATTCTCCTTGATGAAATAGCATGGCTGTGTCAATGATTCTTAGCTCAGAGTTCACATCACTAGCCAATACTTCACATTGTAACGGCAGATTTCTTGTGATACTTACGTTATTTGCGAAAGAAATGACGTCAAAATGGAACTGTTTCTGTTGAACAATTCCTTTTCATGGTGACTTTCGTTGAAACTTCAGCTAAAGACCCATCCACCTTTATTATTGCGTGATCGATTAGCAGCTTACATTTTTAATGGCACTAACCTTTTCACCTACTCTGTATCGTTAAAGCATGATCGTGTCGTTTCGATATTAACGGCAGTGTGGAAATATTTATTTGGAAATAAAACCGCTAGTAGTGCTACGTTATTATAATGTGTATTCATTGCCACGCTTTGAACGTTGTGCAGGTTTTGTATTAGCAGTGATGAAAGGTCAAACTTTATAAGAGTTTTTCAAGTAGCAAATCTATGGTCTTTGTTTGAGTTTATTATGCCCAGAAGTTATTTTTTGTATTGAGGGTTCATTACGCCCGTTGAAGTTTTTTTTACCGAGAAAATGCTTTCTGCCTGAACGGAGACTTTATCATTTCTTTGTTGTAGTGGTGCATTGATTAGGCGTTGCCTTTACCCTCTCTATTTTGCCCAATCAGCTTTTTTCACAGAGTGGAGCGCTTAGGGATCTATACCATACAAAGGTTTTCGGCACGCTTTTCTTAAAGCGTAGTGTTTCATGACTGACATGATTTTCGTTTTTAGCCGTTTAAGCACTGTTACTTTTGCTCTGCCGTTTCCTTTTCTGTATTTCGCTCGTGTGTAGCTTGACTGCAAATATATTTTTGCCTGGTCTTAAACACTACTAATCTTGGAGCGGGCAGATGCAAATGTGGCAAAGTGAAAAACTCATATCCTCGCGAATTTTTGTTTGGTTTCAGGCGCGCTTAAAGAGCAGCAGATCGAATATGAAGATGCTTTGCAAGCGCAGAAGAAAGAACTCGACAATGCCATTGAGGCTTTGAAGGAACAATTTAAATCCGCTGAAGAGACTTTGGAAGCAGAACATGCTGAAGCCGTTGCGAAGATGGAGGTTGTCCGTGTTACTTAGCGTCATAATTTTTTCCGTAGTTTCGTCTAGTGGGGCAACGAACAGCATATAATGCGCCATCAATTTTGACGTGCCCAGCCAGAGGCGACAATTTTGGAAATTGTTGTTTCTCGAACACTTTGCGCATGTCACAATTGATACAGTCGACCACTGTTGCTAAAGTCATTTCCCGTAGATGCCCTGCAGTTCTCTACAGTTTGTCGCTCACCGAGATTGCCCTCATGTCGTTCACATTTTGCTTTTCAACAGTAGACTGTCGTGGTCGTATTTTGATCCGTTGAAAGCACTTAAACGCTGCCGGCTGCAGATTCGTTTTTCGTTGCTATGACACTACCGTCGATTTTTGAACGCATGCAGGAAGAGTTGAAGGAAATTCAAATGAAGAAAGAATCCGAAAAAGATGAAAAGTCAACTGCGTTGGATGTTGAAAAGGAACTTAAATCATTCGAGGAAGAAAACGAGTCTCTGAAACAAAAAGTGAGCGTGCAGTTGAACGTTATTGAGAATAACACCCTTTTCTTGTCTGTTGTTTCCTGTTGCATTTTCAAAACATACTGAACATTTTATCACATGTTCACCGCCAGATCAAAGAGCTTGAAACGAACATCGAGGAAGTTTCTAAGCAGCTCGATTCGGAAAGGGCGGAGTCCGCTCTTAAAGAAGCTTCGATCAATTCACTGCAAACTAAAATAGCACAGGACGAGGAATGCTCGGAAGAATACAGGGAAGAAATAGGTTCTCTCAAGAATGAACTGACCACTGTGCAGCAGGAGAGAGATCAAATTTTTTCGCAAGCAGAAGGTGGGTAGCTAAAGTAAAATGGTTGGCCACTGTTATTGCTGGATCTTGCTCTCTGAACTGTTGGCGATTAGCATGTCAAGCCACAAACAGCTTATGCTTGTCAACAGAAAGCCAGAAACGTTTGGGCGCGATCCACCACGACGAGACTGCAAGGATGGAGCAAGAAATCCAACAGATGAAGAGCGATCACCAGAAGGCGCTAGAGTCAATGCAAATCGAAATCGAGTCTTTGCGAACGTCAAGAACCGATCTACAGGTGACTGTGACGTGGCAATCGGATTATGCGGCCTGAAGATTTCGTGATAACTTTTCTGTCTCTTCCATTAGGACCTGAAGAGTCAGCTTTTGGCGAGGAATGCTTCTGTCGAAGAATTGGAAAAACTGCGTGAAGAATTCGCCAATGAGAAGGAAGCTTTGCTTCGAGAGAACGAAGAAACGTTAAACAAATTAAGGTTACAAGATGATATTTGTATCTTGCAGTGCCGTGTTCTTTTGCCTGAATGCTTGCGCTTGTTTCGGAAGTCATAGTTAAATTCAGGTTTTGATGACCGCACGTGTTTCTGGACTCCATTTTTTTGCAATTGTTTTCGAACAGAACGGAACACGAAGTAGTGGCGAAAAACTTTCAAGAGAAAGTGGAGCAGCTCATGTCCGACCTCGATGCGGCCAACGACAAGCTGGCTGAGGCGTATGCTTCGCCAGAAATGTTAGAATCGTCGCCTATGCGCTCGGTGTCCGCCATGTCTGACTACGACTCTAGCAACGTCCACGCGCTTAACAAGGACTACCGCAGGTTGGTTGTGAGTGTTGGTGGACCGGTCCGTCAAAGGGGATACCGTACTTAGCAACCATATGAGTTTTAAACGAAGTCCAAAAGCAGTGAACTTTTCTGTTGACGCTACTTCCGTACTCAGGTCTATCAACTTATCGCTTGAAATAATGATTCAGTGTTATCCTGCGGTCACGATGTGGAGAGCTGTTTTTTGTAATGCCCGTGATAATTTCATTGAAATCAGGGATGGGGAACCTATTTACTATCACGGGCCGCATGAATTGTGGAATATCATTGGCTGGCTGCAAAATCAATTAATTTTATCTTAAAAATTCACCTTTATCTGAGGGATAAGGGATTCTCTTGACTTACTATCTAAGTACCTGCTTATCATGGAGCTCCGTTTTGACGCCATGTTGTACTCTAACTGAGATAACGAAAATTCTGATCGGGCCATATATCAAATGTTCACATGGGCTGCATTTGGCGCGCCGGCCGAAGATTCCCCACCCCTGATTTAAATCATTGTTTTTGCCTTCTTGTTTTTATGTGAAGTTTTTCTTCGTTGCAACAAAGAAATAGCGTCGTTTCCACAGCAGGAGTCATGCTTGATGTGTGACGTAACAGTGATGAGTACCAGTTTTGCGGAAGCGATGCATGACGTACAATGCCCTTATTTCTGTCTTACTCGTGTCACTGATTGGATTCTCTCGGAGTGTGAAAGAGGTCGAGAAACACTGACCTTTTTCTTTCGTGTTACGTTCAGCGCCATGACTCTCACGCATGTTTCTGGGGTATCGGGGTTGAGCGAATCACCAGCTGGGATCCAAGAGGAGCCGCTCGGCCCTGCTGATGAAGACCCTGAGGAAGAACAGAAGCAGAGCGAGAACGATGTTCTCCGTGAGCAGTTGGAGGAAATGCGACAGACTTTGGCTGATGTTCAACAGCAATTAGCCGAGTAAGGATAAGCCTGGTTTGATTTGATGATACTGAGTCTGTTTGATGATTATTTGCGGAACATCATGCCAGTATTGCTTGCAAGCACTGGGAGCGTCCTTAAGTGGATAGCTGCATTGCGTACCAGGTTTTGTTATTCTAGTCGAGGCAACTGTAAACATGTTGCATTGGTTGTAAAGATGCAGGGCTTTTTCAATATGAGCAACCTGCAACTGTGGTTGCTGCCTGTTAACTGTACATTGCTGCAAACACATCGACTTAGCGCTGATTGTTGAGCAGATCCAAAGCTTCTTACGAGTCTGACTTGCAATCCATGGCAGAAGAACATGCGAGTGCGCTCGAGAAAGCGCTTCAGTCGCAAGAACTTGAAAAGTCTGAAGCTACTGAGGCTATCAGCAAAGAGCACCAGCACGGTTAGTACACGTAACTTATCCTGCCTTGCTGTGCACAAAGAAGAAAGTGGTTTTAATTACAGCCACGCGAGAAGTGAAACAATGATTTATCTTGGCGTTTAAAAGTGTTAACGGGTGTTTGGCAATAGTCATGCATCCCAAAGAACCTGCGGTACACGTGACCACCTGTCCTTTGCTTACCATTACGTTCGTTCTTTTGCACGTAGCTTTGGACGAGTTGGAAACAAAAGAGCGTGCAGCACGTGAGGAACTTGAAGAAACTCACCGACGCGAGATGACGCAAATCAGACTGGAGTGTGCGTCAGAAACTGCCAAGCAGGTGGATTGTGTGGTGTATTATAGCTGTTCACATGACTTTGGTTAAAACATTTACTGAAGCGATAAGTGTATATCTGTGGCGTGAATTACGGAGCAAAGCATCCACTTCTGATTTTAGAGATATGCTGCGTGTCGTTCTGATTGACGCTGCAGGTTTAAATCAGTAATTCGAATTAGTTTTGATTCTTTTTGCGCACCTAGAGCAGCGATGGCGTGCAATTTTAAAAATCTACTCTTCTGTCATTGGTGTTTTGTCGCAGCTGGTGGTAAAGAGTTGACATAGTTTGAATGTAGGGTTTTTCTTTACGTAGGTGGAGGAAGAAACGGAATCTTTGCGCAAGCAGTTGTTGGAAGCCCACGAAGCTGAAATGGATTCGCTGAAACTCAAACTTGAAGAAGAAGCCAACGAAAAACAGGAAGAACAAAGAAAATCTCACGAACAGGGTAACTGCTCTAATCCGATGTCACGCCGTGCGTTGTTCAGTAATTCCATAAACAACCTTAGCTGCATGCGTTAAGCGGAAGCGATTGCCATTATACATTCTTTACCCTTTCGCAGAACTTGAGAAGCAATCTGAAGACATGTCCTCCTCGATGCAGACCAGACTCGCAGCAGTCATGTCAGAATTCCACGAACAAAAGCAGGTTCGTTGATTCCACTGTCAGTGACTTTATTTGTCGAATGGATGTTGAACGCGGTTGCTCTGCATCGTTCAGCGGGTTTTGTGCAAATGTTCTTCTCCTGTAGAGGATTACCGTATATACTTATGTACAAGTCGAAGTCGATGTGTATTTTAAGACCAAAAATTGCGTCATTTTATGTATTACCTGTATACAAGTCGACTGTGCATTCCAGGCACAGTCACTATAGGAAACAGCATCGTTGTTTGAGCGTTTGTTAAGGCCGGCATATACCTACCGTGTATAACATGTATAATAACAGAGTTTTCTTTTCACATTCACATTGTAAACAGAGCTCTTCAGCAACATCTCCATGAACATTACCTGTTTATAAGTCGAGCCCAAAAATATTGCCTTAAAATCGTCTCTCAAAGACTCGACTTATACACAAGTATATGCGGTATGTAAAATAAATATTAGGAAGTGCAAAGCCAAGGGCAAGACTAGACAGAAGATTTCCACCGCGAAATTTTATGCGTTTGCTGTAAATCGAGTTATGAAGTTGTTTTGCGTTAAATCGACAGCTATCTCTCATGCAACTGACCAATGAGCACGCGGAAGAAATGAAAATCGTACGGGACGATCTGGAGAACAAGTTGCAGGAAGTTCAGAAGCGCGAATCGGACTTGACAGAGGCCTGGGACATAAAGAAAACAGAGCTTGAGGGTGAAATTGAAACGTAAGTCCGCCGCAACTGGGTCCGCGGCTCAATCGTTTTGGAAAAACACACCTTGTAGTGTTTTGAATACAGGATAAAAGGCTATAATTCCGTTGACGGGATTGCCTGTTGCCCATGGTATATATATGTGTGTATATTTTTATAAGTTGTGGTCGTGGCTAGTTGGCCTGGCGTACTTTTCGCAGTTCAAAGCGCTATCGTTTGTTTTCAACCACACATTCAGCTTAAAACAACGCATATAGCATGGAAAGCAATCGTTTGCATGGACATGTGGTGCTTTCCTACTAATTTTCTACTTCCGCGGTTCGTTTCAGCTTGAAGTCTGACCTCGAAAAAAGCCGAGAGTTGTACCGGACGCTTTCTGACGATCTAGCAAGCGGAAACAACGACCACCTGAGGTGAGGAACATTCGCGAAGCATGCCTCATGTTGCAAGCTGTGTTCGTGGTGCTTTTTTATACTGAGGATGTCTGTGTGTGTGCCACTCCTAGAGTAAATCTGTATCGTCCGTCTACTTTAGAAATCTCCAAGCTGCTCACAATGACGAGCTTGAAGCGCAGCGCAAGAGACTGGAAGAAGAACACGACGCAAGGCAAGAAGCTGCTTTGAAGAAGCAAGCGCAGGTTTATGAGCAGGTGCGTGTAAAACTGGAAAAAAAATTTGTTTTCGAGAATTTTTGAAATTTTTTTCTCGAAAGCTGTTTTTTTTCGCTGAGACATTTCGGTCATTTTTGCTGAGACGAGACATTTTGGTCACTCATAAATTTCGGTCAATTCTCTCACAACTGTATTAAAACTGGCCATGACAGTGTTGATTAGCTTATATTTTCAGACATCTAACCAAAATGGCTTAATTTTTTCTGTCATTTCAAAAACATTTCGTTTTTTTGACCGAAAAATGACCGAAAAAAAACACCTCGAAAGAAAGCCTTGCTCAGTAAATACCTTCGATCGCGTTGGTGACGCTGATGAACGCCATAAGCGATGTTTTCAGATTTTGTCTTCGTCCAGTCTCTCTAAGTTTGCAGAACTCCCTTTCATGCAGTTCGTTTGCTGTCAAACAATATGCTTGGAATCAATATTTCTGCTATAGTAGCTCGCTCAATCGCTTGTAATGCGGCATCTTATGGATCTGCGCGTGCTGACTATACTTACATTGTTTCAAGTGCGTTCAGAATCGTTTGTGTCGTTGTCTTGCGACAGGCACAGGAAGACTTCATTAAACTGCACAAAGCCCAGCTTGAGCAGTTCACCGCGGCTGAGAAAGAAGAGGCTGGAAATCGAGAGAAGGAAACGAATCGCCAAATAGACGAAGCTTGCCTGAAACTTAAAAAGGAATTCGACGATCAGAGAGCAGCTCATAATGAAGAAGTAGGTTGTTGTGAAATGAATCGTTTTTGGCCACATGGCCATCAATGATTAAGGACGATTCGCGAAAGCTTACGTCTATTCTTTTCTACACTTAAAATGTTGTCGGCATAGTCACCACGTGTGGTCGTCAGTAAAGATGACACGAGCTTGTTTCTACCGTATATGTTCACTTGCACTTTTTTGCAGCTAAACACGGTATCAACAAAGCTTGGTGAAACTCTGGACAAAAATCGACAACTCGAAGAAGAAAAGGTGAGTTGCTGTGATGATATGAAACAACTTGAAAAGCATGGCTTTTTTCACTAAGTTAATATAGGAGACAAAAAGATTTGCCGTGGGACTGCATCATGGTAATATTTACTTTTGCAGAATGACATGGCCAAGACGTTAGAAGCTTGGCAGGCAGAAAGGACAAAGGAGCTAGCTGACATGAAAACAACTTTGGTGAATCAACACATGCAGAAGTTCGAGGTATGCTTAAGTCGAGACTCAAGCGAAGTTGAAACACGTTTTCGTTACCGTGTTGTCTGTGTCAATCGGCGTCTTTGTTTCACTGGGGCAAGTGGTTTGTAGAAGATAGTTGTTGATGTTGTATGTTTTAAATGAGGTTTGAAAAATCGCTAAACTGAGACGAACTTTGGCTGAAATTTGTTTGTTAAAAAAGGATTTCTGACTTGCATCGCGTAATTTTTTCAAGAGATGGCTCGTAAAGTAGTACTCCGTCTGTATTTACTGTTTCTGACGTCAACTTCTTCCATGCACGAAGCTGATAGGAAATATGTCAACCACGCTGTTGTTTCTGTAACACTAACGAAAAAAGAGACCGCTTACTGTGACGTCACACTGCTGTTGTCGTTCTGCAGGAAGTGGCAATGACGTTGGAACAGGATCACAAACAGGAAATGGACAAACTGATCAGTTTGCATCAGGAGGAAAAAGCGAATCTTCGTTGCGAGTTGAACGCTATGAAGAAGGAACTGGAATCCGCCGCCGAGAATCTCAAGCGTGAAGTGGATGAGGTCAAAGACCATTACAAGGATTACATCAGGCCTGACAATTTTGAGGCTCAAGTAAAAGAACTGTCGGACGGTCACGAAAAGAGGCTGGAGGAGGAGAAGCAAGCTCACGAGGATCTGCTGAAGCAGATTGAAAATGTGCGGGTCGAGACCTGATCGGACTATTGTTTTCTGGGTGATAGACAAGGCTTGTCCACGGAACACTTTTTTTCTGTCCCTTCCCGTGGGATTCCCACAAAACTAATAATACGGAGTACATCATATCATGTGAATTTCTAAAGTCTATCTAGCTTCTACAGACCCGTGGCTCAATCACACCAAAACTTCCAATTAGGAGGCTAATGAAAATTGGGCGACCTTTCGTAGTTGCCACCTGAAAATGGCCCAACAGACTTCTTTTCGAGGGCCTCACACCATCAGACCATGACACTGAGCCTCTATAATATTTTGAACATATGATAATGAAATTCAACTTCAGAAAATTTTTAGTTATGTGATGTAAAATTACTAAATATAGGACAAATTTAAAGTCTACTGTCCTATCAAAACCCATGGGAAAGCCATTCCCATGGACAAGCCTGGTGATAGCATTGACAAGTTGTGGACGAAGCGAAAAGGCAAGCTGCGTACTTTACCGAATCATGTGAAATTAAACGAAGGAGTTGAACCAGTCAATCGTGTGCGCATCGGTTGGTGAACCGATTTTTGAAAGTGGTTTTAGTTACAGCCACGCGTAGCCATCCCAACAACTTAAAAACAGCTTATCTAACTGAAACGTGTCTTCCGGCATTGGTTGAAAAATATTCGGCGATTTATTTAACGCTGTTGCTTCAAAGGCTGCGCGAGAATGTTCGCGAACAAACCACTCGTGGCATCAAGATAAAATTTGTTTTTGTTCAAGCTCGTTTTCTTTGATCCGTTGTTTTTACTGCAGGAAATCAGCGCACAAGAGCAATCTCATAAGGAAGGGATGAAAAAGATCTTGCGGTCGCAGGAAGGGGAGTTGGAAGCGTTGCAAAAACAATTCGACGAAGCTCTGAAGTCTGCCACCGAAGCTGGCCTCGAAGAAACCCAGGTAAGTTTTACTCAAAAACCTGCTAGGAATTGTTTCATTTCCCTGTCTTTGTGGCGGGTCTTCTTCTTTTCGTTAATCTTCCAGACGCCGTTTACGACCGTATTTCTCAAGCTACTGTTTTTAAAGCTGTTGATGTCGGTTAAAGGAGCCTGCACCCTGATCAGGTTTTCTCCAAGTTTATTAAATAATGTATTTAGGTTTACAAGCTTTAGTGCGTTGTGGCTGTCAAGCCAAAACTTCAATAAAGAAAAGCCGTTTCGTATTGTAAAATTTTCCTTGAAGATAGCTGCAGTTCGCCACGGAGGCTATTTTTCTTTGTCTTAGACGAGCAGTGTTGGACCATTTGTTGATCACGGCTTAAATCGGTCATTAATAAATTTGTATTGAATATTTAAACCGGAAAGCAGACTCTGCAAAAGCTACTTCCAACTGCGAGTCCAGGCGATTGGTAAAGTTGTTCGGTCGACAACCGACGACACTTTTGTTCGTGCGGCCAGTTTTGAAGCATGTGTTGCCCAAGTTGCGATGCTAGTGACATTTGTAAAGTTTTTCATTTGTGCATCGTCTGAACATAACTGCTTCAGCGATCCTTCAAGGTCATTGTGGTCTGTTCTTTCGAGAAGTAAACGCTTGTCTTCAAACTAAGAAAAAGAAAGTGTTTGTTTCAATGTTTTGTGTGTGCAAACGTATGCTGTATGAAAAAAGTAAATGTTGTTATATTTACTGATAATGTTATCAACAATGCGCTGAATTCGTCTCGTGCACCAAAGAGTTCTTGGGGGGGTTTGTCGATACCCTGGCAAACTGAACTTTCGCCTGCTTGTTCAGTGCACGGTTCAGCTTGACAAGAATTTTGTAAAGATTTTGCTTTGGCATGAAACGTTGCTTCTGAATAAACAGTTTTGTGCCTCAATCTTTGTGCGTATCAACTCCCAAGAAGCTTAGCGGTCATCTGTTCACTTAAGCCTGATTGGTCGTAGCGAAGCTTGTGTTTTTCACAAAGGTTTTCTTTTTCTTCACTGTTTTTTCACTCGGCGCACCAAAGCTAATTACTGAAACGTAACAAACAAACGTTTTTTTGGAAACGGTAATTCTCAACCTTAAGATTGCTGTTCCTAAGTCCAGTATAGTATAAACCAGCTATACAGTTTATGGCAAATCTTGTAGTCGTCGTTGCACAAGAGACGGGTAAATGAACCTGCTTCGCTGTACCTAGAGCTGACTAAGAACAGCCTTATCGGTCATATTTCGAAGAAGAGGTACGGCATAGTTGTATAACGATCGGTTCAACAAGTCGTGCTAAGTTTTAAAAGTTTATCTCGCGGCACACCGGTTGAGAAGAGCTGGTACAGAAAACGATCGATATCATGAAAAACAATTTGAATTTGAAATCTCCGAGGCATAATCTCTCACGCGATGATGCCACTGAGCTTACGGTCGCGACCGAAACGTAGTTGCCTCTAATGTACTGTAGGGATGCTGACAGACGCGAGGGTTTATTTGCGATTCAACGATTGACCGTTGCGCGTTTTTCCCCGACGGCAACGTCTCAGGACCCAGCTGGATGTGTGCACATGAAAAACAATGAATCAACTCCGTCGCTTAATAATACACTCAACTCTTGCGCAAACGGTAATAGGCAATTATCGTCGCCTTGCTGTTGGTTTGTCAGCCAGTCTCGTTCCACTGGGGAATAAGCGAAGTGCAGGACAGTTATAAAATTGGCAGTTAAATGAAAGGCAAGTATGTCGGTGCGAAACGCAGTAAATACGATTTCTTGAAAGTATTGCTTCTGAAACATAACGCACGAGCCTTTGCCAAAGTTGTTCGTGAACGCCCCTTAGTTGCATACAAGGTTATTGAGTCGCATCGAATAATTGCAGGCTTATTTTTGCGCGAAGTCTGTTTGCAAGAATGAACGGTGTGCATCGCGTCAAACATTGTGCTCGCCGTTCTGGTTAATTGCCGTCTTGTTGGACGGCCGACCTTCGCTCGTCGTAGACATACTTCGGTAATTGCTTCTTTTTGTCCGCGCGAGGTTTTCGCGCTGTGCTGCCTTCTGTTCCGAAAGNAATCCATTCATTGTAACCTGGTAACAGTCGCTTTGGTATGACGCTCTTGAAACCGTGCTNGTGTCCAAGGTTAGATCTGCACGAGGGGTCGAAAAAACAACAACTTTCTTTTCGTGTAGAAACTATCGCAAAGGGTCGTAGAATTAGAAACGCAGCTGGTTGAGACTGAACAGCTTCGTGCGGAAATGGAAGAATTGAAAGAAAATCGTGCGAAGCTCGAATCTGTTGTTTCCGAACAAGACACGAGAATAAAAACCTGGCAAGAGGAACAAACCGAAGAAAGAGATGCGTATGAGAAGAAATTGGAGGAAGTAAATAGCTAAATAAAACGTTCAGTGCTTGATGCTACCGTTTTGCAATGTGCAACATTATAAATGATTGAAAAGTGATCTTTAAATGCTTGGAAAGATTTTGCTATACGCATGAAGTACTGAAATGACTTGGTTAAAGTGTGCCCGCACTTCGACGCACTACGGATGCTTTGAACTTAAAAATTCGCTGACAAAGTCTTTTGATTTATTTAAAGATTGTCAACGCTCCCCCCAGTCTTTTCATCTGATCTCTATTACAGTTGAGGTCGTTGCCTGAAGCTCAAATGGTTACAGTTCATGTTTTTTTTCTTTAAAAACACTCCGCTCGAGTAATCATGCATTTCGCCCTCGCATGTAGTTGCGGTTGACATGCCTGAAACGAAGCTTTTTTCTCAGATATCTGAGGCTCTCAGCGCAAGTAAGGAAGACTACCAGGATCTGAGTGCGCGCATCGAGTTCGAACGCGCTGAGTATGAAGCTGAACTGGAAAGCGCTCAGGAGGAAATCCGTGGGAAAGAAGAAAATCTAAAAGTAATTTTTTTGCTATTCCGTTTGTGCGCGTTGAGTGACTATCAAGGTAGTCAAACTGAGCTTCGGAATCGTATTTTCGTTCTTAAATTGGGTGAAATTATGCGTCTACTGTCAACGCGGCTAAACCTCAAATGCTGACCACGCTACAGCATGTATAGTTGCGNTCCGCGCACTTGAGTGTGGACCGGTCGATTGTTGATTGAACACACTTGTTGAGTTTGCTGCATACTACCGGCAAGCTATTTTCAGTTAGNAAAACATTGTTCCAATGGACTTCGGTGATCCACTGAGGTGATTCTTCCTTTTGCTTTAGTTGTGAAGGCCTGCTCTTACACGTCATCCTTCTGACTTAAGAGTGGCAGTTTGTTTTAATCTAATCGAGATAAAGTAGCTGTTGATAGTGCAAACATTCTTTTAACACCAGTTTCTTATGGCAGGCCCTGTGCTGTGGGGGTGTTTTGCATATGCTTTTTACTATTCCGTACGTCTTGCACTTGGTGGTCCTGATTAACCGACTGTGCTTTCCTTGTTCCCCACCTTCATATTGCTCATTGTCTCATCGCATTGCTTTTCACCGTTTTATCTTTACTGCTTCCTTGCATCATTTTTCCTCTCCTTTCACCAGGAACTCCAGGCCGAAGTCAATCACAAGATAGAAGCTTTGAACAGCTTGCAGAAGCAATACGAGCAACTGACGTCGCGTCGCGAGAGGGAGACTCAGGAGGGGGATAATTTGCTCAAAATGCTTAGAGACGACTTGGACAGAATCAACAAAGAGAGGTAACTTCCTGCTTATGATGCCACTCGCATAAGAGCGCTTGTGCAAATTCATTTCTGACACATTTGTAAATTAGGGTCAGAAAAAGTCTTTGTTTCACTTGCGACTGGTGACTTGATGGTGGTTTCGCGTTGCTATTTTGCGAACGTTTTTTGCCTTGTATTTAAGTTTTTCGTTTTTAGAATGCAGTGAAAGCTCAATTGAAATCGATTTGACAATGAGACATGGTACTTGAGGGTGAATGAAGTGTCGCTTTCCAGACCCCTGGTGGAGAGCCACTGATCCACACAATAGGTTCTCCGTCAAGGCCAATGACAGCTCTGGCGTTTGACAAAAACATGTCCTCATGCGTTGCAGAGATGCGGTCAGCGCCTCAAACGACCAACTCCTTCTGACGCTCACAGAGCTGGTGCGAGCCAATCAACGCTGCGAAGAGGTGATCGCTCGCAGGCTGCAAGCTCTCCCGATCATAGGAGCGGAACAGAACGCCGCGGAGGCCAATGCGAACCTGTCTCAATCGACCGGATCCAACGCAGGTAATTCAAGACATCAAGCGCATTCTGTCATAAACTCACCGCATGAAAAAGAAGGAAGTGTCTCTGACTGAATTCATAAATGCTTGTTGATCTTATCTTCGATTCAACCAGCGGTCGGTTTGGCAGATACTGAAACAACCGGAACGCCTCGCACTACGAGTCTGAGCGGTAGTTTTGTCGACGAGGGCCTCGACGTGTCCCAGCGTCTTGCCGAGTCAATGTTCGTCGGTCCCGAGCTGGACCCCTCCGCCCGCGAGGTCGTAACCACCGCTGGAGTGCGAGTGAGCCAGGCCGTTGAGAGAGTGCTGGATATGCTCAACAACACGGTCCTTCAGGTAAGCAAAGAGTCTTTAAATGTTGTCCTGAATCTGACGTCTAGCGTCACGTGGCATTTTGTTTGAAAAAAGAAAAACACACAAAAAAGCGTTTCTTCTGTCCGTGCTTTGCGGATGTGCTGGGTGTGGAAACTGCATCTCTGAGTTTGGACTGTGGAGCTCATTGCACTCTTCTGGTTCCATCCGTAACGCCTATGATACCTAGTCAGTTGCAGCGTGGTTTTGTTTACACTAAGAATGGTTAAAAAACGCTGGGCCTCATCAATTTGTCACAAAAATTCTAAATAATTCCTCGCACGACAGTAATGAGCTTGTTGGAGCCGAAATTAAAATATCAGTCCACTACATTTACTGGAGAAAGAGCGCTGCATGCTCGACCTGCTCTGCCGGAATGAATTTTCGCTCCCTGAACTCCGTTGAAAGCACAATGCCGTAGGCCGAAACGCCACAACAATATTCTGAAGCTTAGTTGCGTATAAATATGAATGACCTTTCGAACACACCGCCTCAGGCCCAGATGCATTTTACGGCCCGAACGCAATGAGCGAACGGGCGGTTTGATGTCGAAGAGTGGAAGGCAGCGACCAGTTGCTGCAGCCGCTATGCAGGGTGCTGCCGAGTGCAGTTGCTTACGTCAATATGGAGTTCGTCGCTTACGAGGAAAGAAATTTTGAAATCAAGATCATTCCTCAATATTCGAGGTCTTGCATCACGTGGCATGTCAACGGGCAGTGGATGGTTGACTTCATAGGACAGGTTGTTGATCGTATTTTGATTTGGCGCAATAATTTGGGCAGACGTTAAGCCACTCGCGATCAAATGAACTTTGTCGCAGATGAGTTCCGATTGATTTATGAGCCCGGAAGCAACAGTCGGCGAGACTGTGCTATGCAAAAAATTTAGCACTGTTCGTCAAATTACATTGTGAAAAGATTTTTGTTTTTATTAAGTTTTATGAACGAGAGAAAGAGACTCGGTACTTGTTGGACAACATCCGGGTACCCAGATTCTAATTCCTATGTTGATTTTCCGCAGTTGAACGCGGCACAGCAAGCGCAAACGTTGCTGGGCGATGAACTACAACGCGTGGTAGAAGCGAAGCAAAGCGCGTCAGATCAACCAGAAGGTTTGGCTCAACCGATGTTATTTTGTTGCATGGCGCTTGCGCACGCACTATTCACGGTTGTTTTTCCTTTGTTTGCTGTTTACATCAGTGCTAAGTTCGCTGAGAACAACAGCTGTTTTATTTTTCTTCATCTGCTGCTTTATTTCGCAGACCTAATCAAGGAGCAGTCGAACCGCATCGCACAATTGCAGCGGCAGCTTTCGGATACCGAGGAAGCACTCGCCCTGCTCCAGCAAGAGCAGTCGCGCGATTTGACCGACCGGGAAGGGCGGCTTGCTGAAGAGAAGGCGCTTCTGGAGAAACAACGAGAAGCTTTGCTCGAAGGAAGAGATGAGAAAGAACTGAGTAAGTGCGATCGGTCGGTTACAGCAACACTGAGTTCGCTTTGACGGCAATGAGTGCTTGAACAAGATTTCTAAATCATACAGAACAAAAAGCGTAAGAAAGAGAACGTTCCATCTGTCTATATCTAATAATAGCTCATCGATTTCTTTTGCCTTGATCAAATAATTTTAGTTGCGTGGCCGTTTACATGTTGTAGCAAGCCACGTGCTTGTCATCAGCAAGTGTTTTCGACTTTTTTGTAGGTTTGGTTCGAACCACTGACGAGCTGTCACGAGAAAAGCAAATGCTCGTCGAACTTCACCAGAAAGAACGCGATCGACTGGAGAAGGCGGCGCGTCAGTTGGAAGAGGCAATGGAGGAAAATGCTAGAAACGCTCAGGAGAGGGAAAGTGCTTATGTGGCGCAGATTGAGGATCTTAATTCTCAGGTATGGTGTGGAAAGTGCGTCGTGCATGATGGAAAATTCTATTCAATTCTGCCCCAAGTTAGTCACGTGATGGGTTTCTCGAGTAGTTGTTGAAAAAGTAGAAGCAAACCACTTTTTGCAGATTTTATTATGGTATCTTACAGTCAAATAGTATTCCAAGTCCGAATGAAGTTCTTTTGTTCTTGTATATCCTCAATTTTTTACAGGCGTTTTTTTGCAGATTTTTCTTTGTGCCCGTAACCTTGACAAACGCAAATGCGTGATGTCTTTAACAAATTCTGCGCTATAGTGGCGTAAAGACAGTTAAAAGATCACAACTCTCTTCCGACCCTCCTAACGCTGAGTAGACGCGATGGCGGCGCACGTCTCTATCATCAACAAACTCTTTTCAACATGCGTACATGCAGCCGAGACGAAGTCGCTGTTATTCTGCAGATCGCTGCTCTCAGCAAGCAGAACGAATCGGACAGTCGGTTCAAAGCTGAACTTGTCAGCGACCGGGAGGAGGAACGCGAGCACTTCGAGCAGCAGATGGAGAAGATGCGAAACGAGGTTGAGCTGGCAAGAGAGATCGTTAACTCTGAAGCACTGCTTACTGAAAAGGTAGACGTAGCAATGCAATCAAGAAATGTTGGACAATCTTATAATTTGCTTTTCGTGATGTTTTAAATTTAAATTATTCTTGCTTGCTGTCCCTCGCCTTGTGTGTTCGTCCGTTGAAATATGCACACACTATTGAGCGACTACATTACTTTTTTGCTGCAGTGGCGTGTATAACTGCTGGCTACATGCAATGTGCCCTCTAAGGTGTGTGCACGCACAAGCATTTTGGAAAGCGTGCACATAGAGTATTGGCGTGCGCACAGGCTAAGGCATTGGTGTGCTGGCAGATGCATTTACTCTCACCAAGTATATAAGTTCTGCGTCAAACATCCAGAAATTTTATGTCTGTTCCTAATCTCTTAACTCCGTCTAGCGTTGACTTCGTGGACGTTGTCAGTGTAATACTGCCTCAGCAACCTATTGGAGAAAAATTACCATTCCATTTATACGCCATAAAGTCACAAACAATTGGAAAGTTTTGCCATGGTTGTAATGTCATATATACTTGAGCCGTTTAACATTGTATAGTGTCGTTTTCTTGCAACACAATCACGAAGGATAAATTGGTTTGTTGTAACTACTGAAAAACACCAGCACGCGTGCTTTTGACTGCGGTGGGTCGTGTTTTTTGAAGGATCCTGCTTATCTTTTGTAGAACAACGTAATCGATGTTCCTTTGTGAGCAGAAAGTGGCGGTTCGCCAAAGAACATCGCGTAAATAAACGCGCACATTTTTGAAGTTTCACCTGAGAGCTGCACATGGGTATTTTCCTGCGCAAACGCTGAACCTAAAACTAGAGTCAACACTGGTGATGTGTAATCTGATTGGTCAACTGTAATCCGATCGGTTGGCGGTCACATGCGTTTTGTTTGTTTTTTGTTATGGTTTCAACTGACTCTAAAGAGCATAATTCTTTCACGGTGCGTTGTTTCGCGTATGAAAGCGTTAGTAAAGCTTATGGTGTCGTATCTCGTGGAGTTGTACAAACACACAATTTTTCACAAATCAAGTCAGTGTGGTATCTGTTTAATCGAAGCGGCAGCTGTCAGGTTTTACTGCACAGCGTGCAGCGCACATATCCTATCTGTGAAATCAAAGGAGCTTATCCAAAACTTGATTTTACATTCCGTGGGGAATTTCTTCGAATATACGTTTTGCCGGTACGAGAGTATAGACCGCTTGTTTTCTTTCAATCGCCATTTTACTCGTCTGATGCCAAACGGTAAGCGTCTTCTTGATAAGCCTTTGCAGACTGACTTTGAAATGGATTTGACTGGGATGACTATTGCAAAATAATCATCCTTCCACAATAAGCTACGCAAGCACCGTTATGAAACGATTAACTCTTCGTATGTTTCTGAAAACTGTAATTTGGTAAGAACCGTAATTCACAGTACACAAAAAAATTACTAGGTTGTTTTTCACTGCTCGTCACAATTGGCATGCACTCGTTAGTGGATTTGATGATCTAGTTGTAGTAAAATACTCTGGGGACGTCACTGCTCCACTTCTACGTCATTGGTCTGCGCGAAGAAAGCAGTTGTCAACGATGCTGCCGCGAGTGTACGACAGTGCGACTGGAATGCCGCTGCGAACAGATTGTTTTTGCTTGGTAGCGCGCGAGTAGTCTTCTGATAATGCTTTAATCAAGAATAATGCTGCCCGCCGTGGTACCTGCTTATGCAGTTTGGCCAACGCTTTATTATGGAAAGGTGAGCTCGGTTCAGATCTAACGGCATGAGTAGTTTGTTTCTCAAGTTGAGGTTTAGCTTTAGTTTATTTGCGCCGTCCCGGCAGCGTTTTTCTAACTTCAATTTATTTTGCTTCAAGTAGATTTTAAACTGCAGCAGCTTGGTCAAGCGATTTTTAGTTTGCATGTCATGGCCAAATGTTTCTGATTTCACAATACTGTTATAACAGGAAAATTCGATGAAGAGTGAGATACAAACTCAATCCCTCGTTGAGGAAACTATATATAACAATTTTCAGTTCTCTCGGCAAGTAAATGTCGTTGCATTGTAAGAAATGCAACTGGGCAGCAGCGTAATGATTTCAATAGTGCTTACCGAAACGTCTGCATTGTGACTCTTGCTTTTTGGTAATGTCCGTTATTGTTATTGTGAAGTTGTTGGGCACTTCCGTTTGTCGTGCGCTGCAGTTGAACAACTTATGGCATTAAGCGTCTGGTGTGTCAAAAAACTTCTACTTTTCTCAAATAAAGCAGTGCCTTATTAAAACCCCATGTGCAGGTTTCCCATTTGGAAGAGGATCTGGAGACGAGGCAGCAGCAGATGCAAGAAAAAGAAAAGCAACTTGGCGAACTTCAGCTCAAGGTGAAGGAGCAAAACGCGCTCATTGAAGAGCTCCGGGCCCAGCCGTCATATGAGCAAGAGGTAAAGATTTGTTGTCGTATGTAGAACAACAACCGTGGCGTCCGAACTAACAACACAAACAGAACCGGGCACCGTGTTGCAATTGTAATTCACGATCATGTTCTTCGCATCAGATCGAAACACTTAAGGCGCAGAACGCCAATGCTCAGTCCGAGCTGGAAGAATCGAAACGTCAGCATGACGTCATACAGCAAGAGCTGTACGCGAATGTGATGCGGATCTCGGCTCTGGAGGCGCAGCTCGATCGCTATCGTCACGGTGTGGACGAGGAGAGCATCGCCGCTCGAGAAAGAGCGGAGACTGCTGAGAGACAGAGGGCCGAGCAAAAAATGGAGGACTTGGAAGAGAGAGAGACCCAGGTGCTGTACAATGTACATGTTCCGGTTTTTCTATCATTCAGGGTTTTTATTTCGTTTTTTTTTTGCTTTTCGGTTTTATGAGATGCTGTTTTCCCATCTCGCAAGATGCAATCGTGGACTGAGCTTGTGTTTCCTTTTGTTTTACCACAGATCGAAATGCTTGTGGAGCAGCAGCAGGTCTATCAAAACCAAGTCATTGAGAAGGAAGAGCAAGTCGAAAAGTTATTGCACGAACTCGATCAGATGAAAGAGTTTGAAGCAGAGAACGTCAAACTGAAGGCGCGCACCTTGTGACATCCTTTGTCCGAAAGTCATTGCCATAGTCTTCGTCACTGCATCTCGTATTAACTTGTTTTCATAACGGGCGTGAGCTTGGGCAGAGTGAGATATTTGCAACATTATTATAGCAGTTTTCTTTACGACTGTGATTCCCATCGCACTCAAGCACAGGTTTTCGGATGTGACCATAACCGCAGTTCTGCTTGACGTGGGTTCACGTACCCACCCTCGACCTATCGTTAACTTTTTGTGGCTGTAGCTTCCTACCTTTATTAACCGCGCGATCGAGACTTTTAGTACCTTGTGCGCAGCATATCAAAATTGCTAAACACACGCCCGACTTCTAATGAATTCTCTGAGAGGTTCGCTCTACCCTGCAATGTTGAATGACATAAGACAATTTCTGTATCAACAGGCTGATTTCGAGGAGCTGCAAGCGCAGCAAAGCAGCTCGAATCAACCGCATGCTGGCCAATCGGGACAGCTTGAAGCGTTGTCGCAACAACTCCTGGATGACAAGAACGCTGAAATCGATGAACTGCGGCGGCGTGTTGAGGTGCTGCGAGGAGAGGCGGGAAACGAAAGCGAGGCTGAGTCTGAAATGGTACGTGTGTAATTGCCGCTGGAACCAGATTGCCACTTGCTATTGTTGTTCATCGAGGAAGGTTTTGTGCAGATCGAGGTATTTTATCGGTTCGGTCAGAGTTGACTCTTTTTGAAGCATCAGGTTTTGAAGCAACTGACGCTCGTTTGCTTATTGCGTAATCATAAAGTGGCTGACTCATATCACGTGACTGGCTTTGACGAAGGCTGTGGCCTCGCATAACTTTTCTATAACTTCGAAGCTAAGCTGCAACTCCAGGAAAGATATTGCCGCAAATCAAGTCTTGCTGCTTCTTTTCAGTTTATCGCTTCCCTGCAAAATCAACTGCGTGAAGTAATCGCCGAAAACGAGGATCTCAGGGAAAAACTGCGTTCCGCCCAGGAACAGCTCGAAAGAACTCAACGCACGGAGGAAGAGAATGTTTCCACTGAGGAAAACACAGTTGAAGCTGCCAAGAGCGAGTCTTCATCTTCCAGGAGCGACACTGGCATCCAAGAAGTCGATCTTACAGTTGATGACCTAGTTCGATCTGACGAATCGAGTCGATTGCAACACCTCGAAGGTGAAAACGCGCTCCTGAGAGAGGAGCTGGCAGCTGCTGAAGCTCGCGCTAAGGAACAACTAGTGGAGCTTGAAAAGAGTCTCTTGCGCATCGCACCTGAAACTAAGGAGAAGATCAGGGACCTCGAGGAGCGTCTCGGAAAGGAACAGAATGATTTGGAAAAAACTCTTTCCTCAAGCAGTTCCTCAGAAGACGCTCATGATGACTCATGCAAGTCAAAGAATGGCGAAGGTTCGGATGAAGTTAAAGGTAATCTGGATTTCAGAAAATTTATTTTTCATCTTTTGAAGATATCATAACTTGATAGCGAACATTCACCAGGACAAAAGATGTGGTTGTTCCTGGCATGTCTGCATCGTTTAAACACACCTACTAAACTAAACTTTTTTGTTGCCCAGTTTTGCAATATATATNGATGNTAGTGCTTGTGAAAGTTGCATTCTCCTTCATTTTTCCATGAACATATGTAAAATCTACCACTTTTTGATCTAGATTTTAAAGCAACGTTCTGGTACCTTCTCAACTTATGTGTCCTCGTGTCTTACTTCAGAAATACTGATGGAAATTGAAGCAGAGCTGCGCGGTGGCCAACCCAACGTTTTCAATCGAATCTTGAACTGCAAAGACGAGGAGCTTCTTGACCTGAAGGAGGCCAGGCGGCAATTGGAGATCGAATTATCGAATACGAAGAATGAAGTCTGCACACTGAAGCAACAGGTTAGTAACGGCTGTGGCTGACAAAACATCACGTTGCCATCTTTCCCGAGGCGAAGTTGAACGTTGAAATGTTGGCAATTTAACGTGTTGGGCAAGTTGGTAATTAAAGTGTTGTAAACAACTTGATTACGAACAAAACGTTCTCATGAAAGAGTTTCAGATTTACTGCTGAAAAAGTGACGTATTTAGCGGATGCTGGAAGTGAAACGTCTGGATCTAAGCAGATGACTTTGCTGTAATGTCGCGCACAGCCACATGGTGCTTGTTGTCACGTTGTGGGTGTTGAAATCTCAGACTGGCTTGTGAAACAGGTGGCCGACTTGCAGCACGAACTGAACGAGCCGGACGTCCAAATCCGAATGAAAAGCGACGATGGAGACAGCGAGGATGATCACGACCTTGACGTCAAACTGGAACAGGTGAGGAGGAGCAAAGTGAAGGAGATCACTGTTCAAGTGCAGCGAGTCCGCCTCGTCTGCGGGCGTGCGGTGCCCACCAAGACCATCTGCAAGATCAGATGTCGCAAAGTTGCGGTGTATTTCTAGCGTGTTGTTTTTATTCGTCTTTTTCGGTTCTGCGTGCCGTCTTTGCGCAACAACAGCATGTCCACATGATATCCACTTTACTTTCTCACACATGCTTCCGGTTGTCTTGCGTCGACAACCGCGACGGCCCCGATGTCCCACTCAACGTACTACCACCAACACTGGCCTTGCCTTGGCCTGGTTGTCAGCGTTCGATCTGCTTACGTGCAGAGCTTCTTTGATATGCATGAATGCTCGAGGTCGTCTGTTCAGTGCGCTCGGCGATGGCCTCGGTAACAGAGATGGCAGCTGATTGGGACATTTTTTCTTACTGTACTGACCCGATTAGACATTTCTGCAAACAATAGAGAGTTTTGAGTTGAGCGCGAAGCCTTTATGGGACTTGTAAGCAATTAAAGGATACCTGTTTGTCGTACCTTCTACCTTTAAGCGGCAACACAATTGCAAACGAGGATACTAAGTGTTCTTCGTCCAGCAGCAGTTGTCCTTTTTCACTTGTTTCCTTTTTCCCCGAATAGCGTTCGTATGGCCACCAACCGAAAATGTCTGGGCTGATTCAAAATCGTATAAAGGTAAAGCCTGAGATTGAAAGAGGCTAATCTGCTGCTGGTTCCGTTATTAAAGAAGCAGTTTTTCATCTTCATTACTCTGTGTTTTTTCTTATCGCTGATCAGTCGACTTTATTTCTCATGCTTCTCATCACTGTGAATATGTTGAATAAAATTGTGTTTCTTCCCTTTCGTCTCTGATGGTGTTACGTCTGGCGCAAACAATAAATCATTGGAAAGTTGAGACTGGTTGTTAACTGCAGACATGAGTCGATTTCCTTTCTCAGTTGAGTTGACCGTTCTCAAGAAACTGTTTTTTGCATCCCGCCTTATGTTCATGCCCTCAAGGCATGTTGTGGTTTTCGTTTAGCTGCAGCTCTTGCTCGCCACCATACCCTGATCTTAGTCTCCTGCATTTTCCGCTTGAAGTATATCGTTTTTAGTTCATTTTGTAATTCACCGTACTTGCACGTTTTCAAACGCTTGGTATTGGCGTGCGACCATCTGAACTGATTTTATTCCTTGAAGTAGCTGAATTATACGATCTCGCATTTACCCAGACTTGCGATGAAGATAGGAAATACAGGGCTTTTCTCGATGTAGCGTCATGCTTTGTTTTGTCAACGTTAGGTTCAAAGTGCACCGTTCGAAGAAGACAGAGACGATCTTCTTGATGACAAGGCGGACGAGGTCAGTGAAGTTCGTGACTCGTCTGCATCGGAGACGCCGATCGACCGTTCTGACAGCCACGACGAACTCAAAATTTTGCTCGACGCCAAAGAACAAGAGATCTCGAAGCGCGACCAAGTTTTGTTGGAAAAGCAAAAGCTTCTGGAGGAAAAAGAGGGGTAGGAGAGCGAAAATTCTTTCCCCTCTAGCGTTTGCATGAGAAATCGCTTATAAACGATTTAGCAACAAATGAAACCAGAAACGTGTGACAGCAATATATTTTTCATGCTATTTAATAATCACATGCTATTCGCTCACAGCTTTGATTCAACAGCTAACTTAGCTAAATTTTGTGCGAACTGGGCGGCAGTATTTTACGTCATTTCATGCTGTTTTGATTTCGTCACATCCTATGTAAGAGCAAACTAACTTTGCAGACTTTTGACCGACCTGTTCGAGAAATACGAGTCTGTAGCTGAGAAGTGCAAGGAGATGGAGGAGAAGTAAGTTTTGCTCCGAATAACCCTTGTATTGTTGCGCAACTACTCATCCTAACGCCTCTGCTGTGTTTCCAAGGTTGGAGAACGTAGGTTTCGAATTTGACGAGTATAAGCAGAAGCATCCCGATACATCAGATGACCTCGCGGAAGAAGAAAACTTGCGGATAGAAGTAGAGGCTTGGGCAAAGAAAGCGACCTCTGCGCAAGAGGTATTATTTGTTCGAGTATCTCAGTGCGCTACAAAATCAAACGCGGGAGGATTCACCGTTTTTTGTTACAATAATTCATCGAGACACTTGTAATTCCTCACTTCAATTTCGTCTTCGACTGTTGTACGGAAAAGTTAAATTAGCTCTGGTAAGCATTGCTTCGGCAAATTTTGCACAATCGGCATTTCCATCCGTCCTAGCCATGCATCATCGGCAAGGACAGATGGAAATTTTGAAGCTTGAGTGATCGCGCGCGAAAATTGCACCATCTCTGATCACTTGCACGCTGCGTCGTAAGCATTTGCGTGCCTGCTTCAGGAACGCAATCGCATCACGAGCCAGCTGAACGACGTGCAGCGCGAATGTGCCTCTTTGCTCGACGACAATCACCGCTTGGAAAGAGAAAACAAGCAGATGACCGAGGATGCCGAGTGCCATACGTCTAAACTGCAGGAGCTGGAAGATCTCGTCACGGACAGGGAAAACGAGTTGCAGCAAGTGAGGGAGAGCTCGCGTGCACTTCGACGCTTACTCAGCGTTTCGCTTATTTTTATATTAGTTCGCTCAAGCTGAGCCTTAATGCCACAAAGCGATTAAAGACAAGCCTTTTGACGTGGCGTCAGGATTCGTATGACGTAGATATTTGCATGTGTTTATTTGGTTGCTGATGTTTTTGGTGCGTCACATTAGAAATAATATTCCAAAGATTCATGCTGGATAGCAGCCTTTGTCGGCGACGGACCACTATGTCTTAACTTTTTTTCTCAATTTAAAGAAGGAAAATCTCGAATATCGCGTGTTGAAAAGTGTTGATTTTATTGCAAAGCAATTGTCACCAAGATTAACATCGAAAAACTAGTAGTGCTGAAAAAACGTCTTTTCATAATCCAAGCCTATTAACAATGTGCAGTAAGGCTATTTATCGCCTGCACTGTTATCCGTTGTTAATGCATGTTTATTAAGCATCTGACTTGAGTTCAAAATCTACAAAATTGTTGGAATCGGGCTCATAGACCTAAGTGGTGCATAAAGGATTGTTTGTTGATCCAACAAATAACGGTGTGCGCTCGAATGCTGTTGAGCTATCTATGCAAGCTACTGGCCTTGCTCATGGAGGCCTCGAATTTAATTTTGACAAGCGTGTGTTGGATCCCGGCACACTTTTTTCGGTAAAAATGTTATTGAAAAATTGTCTTGTCAAGCTTGCGCCGTTTCGCCCAGTTTTTGTGAAAGCAAAACTTTATTTGAAAGCTTCGACAAGTTTTTGTTCTTTGCTTCAGTCATCTTTTTTCAATCAAACGCACAGCACGAACATAGCGCTGAGTTTGCAGGAGCAGTCGCATTTTCGAACTAAGTGCTATAAAGTCAAGTTAGAAAAGAGGCTGTCCCTCATTCGTAGTTCGGTGATGTTTCAAGACGATTTCGCTGTTAACAAAACCGCCTAGCACCTGATGATATCTTTCATAGTCGTGTAGGGCTGACTGCTTTTATCCTACGAGTTCGTTTCGTGAGTTTCCGCCAGTAACGACTTTCTTGTCAAGTGACCGGAGATGTTTTTGAAATGACGTCCTTAGGAAATTAACGGCGGTGTTTTGTTTGCCATCTACCAACAAAGCCTACTGCATGGGTTTCTCAAGCAATGCAAATTTACAGTAAGCTTGGGAACAGAAAGAAGTGTGTGTTGACCATACACGGTCAGCCGAAGCGTCGTATCGTGTTTCCTCGGCGTAGATTGTGGGCGGTACCATTTGTTCGCAGCACAAAAAGCGAAGTTTGGCAGCATAGAAAGGTGTGCCGTTGCATCGATTTTGAAAAAAGCATTTGCATTTTTCAATTAGCCAAGTTAAAAGGCAAAGGGCTTTTTTCACATGTGTTTTCAACCTGACTTTCAGCACTGTTACAATAACCGTTATTTCGTTTGTTGTTATTTCTGTAGGTGCAGGCTGAGGCAAGCGAGCTGCAGCAGCAAGTAACAGTGTTAGCCAACGAGTTGCAGTCGATGCAATGCGTGGTGGATGACGCGACGGAGGAAAAATTCAAATTAGAAGTAAGTTAGCGCGCATTCTGCCGTGCTTCTCTCGACGTACGCGCCGAGAATAACGTTAGTTGTTACAGCTTCGAAAGCTTTTGCGCCGATTTGCTTCCTGTGCATCAGCTGTCTGCCTCACGATGAGAATGATGGTCGTACGTAGGGCCGCTTGATCATCGCCAAAAAACCTACTTGGTCGTTGTTTGAGTTACGACTGGCGGCGATTAGATTGTTTGCCACGCTACTCAGGCGCGCTTGCCTCCGCCTGCCGCAACCTGCACTTTTTGTCCCGTCTGCAGGAAGACGTGCGCAATATGTCGGCTCAGCACAAGAAGCTCGTCATTGATCTTGAGAACGAAATCAAGCGCTTGTCGGCGTCGCAGAACATCGAGGTCCGCATCGACGGAAGCGGCGATGGTCCGCGCAAGACCAGCACTGATGAGGTTAGATCGCGACGCTCGCCTGAGTTTGGGAATGAGGGTTTGAAGTGCTGTTGAGCAACGATCGATTGCCGCTGCGTGTTGTTTTATGATAGAGGAAGGCCTGTGATGTCACTGGATGCGTGATGTTGCCACCGTTCTGTGTAAACTGCAGCAGCACGTGCAACGAAAGCAGTTGGTTACAGTTGTAAAAAGAGCGAAAACTGACAGTTTTGTTCCCACTGCTTGGTTTTCAACAAGATTTTTGTTATTGGTTGGAAAAGAGTAGGGGTGGTAGCGGTGATTAAATGGACGATTTGGAAAAATTTTAAACGTTAATTCAACTGACGCGGTATAGCCGAGCGTCAGCGTTTTTCGTCAGTTGAAATGTCTTGTCAGGTCGATGGATCCATCAAGAACCCAGATTCTAAGAACGAATTAGAACAGCTGAAAAACGACGTAGATGACTTGCAGGAAGAACTGCAAAATTTGACTTTTAAGAACGAAGAGCTGGAAGCGGAAATCGAAAGTTTGAAACAGGTGATTTTTTGCAATAAATCAAAAATAATATTTGCGCCTAAACCGTTTTTCGATAATGTTTTCTGTGTTTTTATGCGAAGCCCGCACCCGCCAACAACTCATGTGCTGCAGACTAGTGCCTCAGCAAACTACCTTGTGGTCTGTATGACGTAACAGCGATCATTGTGTAATCATAGAACTTACGAGGTATTTCAAATCTATCAACGACGTTATGCGCTTGAAGTAACGTAAATGTAAACGAACTGTTTCTCGGCGTTTGTCTGTCAGCATCTAGCAAACAGTGGAGTCTGTGAAAGAAAGTTTGTGAATTGTATTGTTACTCTGCTGTCCCGTCAACCGTGTTTAGCTGCAATGGATGAGACGTTCCTTTACCTCTTAGTGTTTGTGTTTGTTCAGCTTCGTTGTGTTCTGTAGTGTCGGCACGCTTCCCTGTTGCCAGGTAAACCGTTTGCCATGTCAGTTAGTTCTCTTTACGTTGGAGTAGAAGAAATAACAAGTCACAAAATGCTTTCGACCGCTCGTTGCTAGGTTTTGACGCTTCTTTTTCGTGTGCGACGCTGTTTGATTTGGCAGGGAATAATTGCTCTTAGCCGTGTAACCCTTACGCAGCATATCGCCACTCTCTTAAAGGCTGACAGTGTGACAGGCCCGACCTTACATTCACCTGGTACTTGCGTATTGTGAGATAGCTCTAAGAGAATTTGCTGCTTTTATGGTTTACTGTGTTAGGAAAAAAAATCTCAGCGTGCGCACCTTAACAATGATTTAGGCTTAGACTTCTAAAAAAGTTTAGACCAGCGGTTCCCATCGTGGGTCTTAGGCCCCACTGGGGGGCAATTTGACTTCCGAGAGGGGCAGTGAAGTCGACCGAAGGAAGCTGGTTTCAACCAAGGTATTGGGGTTCAAACTTCGTAGCTGAAACGGAGCTCACCCGGGGCAAGAGGGGGGCAATCAAGATTTCAGAGTTGATTAGGTGCAGCATTGGCAAATAAGGTTGGGAACACTGGTTTGGGCGGTAGTTTCTCAACCGGGAGCAATGCCTTCTCCGTGGTAGGTATAAAGAGCTATCGCCTGGGTCTGGGGAACCACGGGTGTTGAAGGTCGTTCGTAGTACACGGTCCTCAGCTGATTCACTCCTGTTCAACGTACTTTGCAGTCGCACGCTGATGAGATGCAGATCACGCGATCGCACCATCAAACGGAATTACATGAACTGCAACGTCAGCTCGATGAAGCCGCCGCTCGCCAGTATCCTGTGCTCCAAGATGATCTCCAGACTTCACAGGCCTCGCTGGTGAGCGTTACCTGTTTGACGCCTTTTCTGGGCTTATCGAAATAGATCAGTGCATTCGTGTTGCCTGCTTGGCTGGATCACAACTGGTTATGTGATTTTAGACAAGAACGTCTTCGACCGAGAGCAAGTCTTCCGACGACGACAACGTGCAAACGAAAATGGAGGAGCTGCGTGAAGAACACCAGCACAAAATGGAAGAAATCCAGGTGTGGATTCGTGGCAAAACTAAACCTGCCGACATACTCTGCGCTGTGACGTTTGTCGAAACATCCGAACCAGATAAGCTTCAGATTTGTGGCGCACGCGACCTGCAATAAATAGTATCAAAATAGTAACCTCCGATATTGCGATGTTTCGGGCTGAGCGTTTCGTGACGTTAAAACACCAGTACTTGTCGTCCCGACCAGTGGCACTGGAATGTGTAGGAGACATTGAAGCATTAAAAACAGTTAAATGCTCGGGTTTGCTCAATAATGTAAGAACAAACAAACAAATTAGATAAACTATAGTGCGATGTCGCAAAGTCTACACACGACGTGACTGCATGAAATACCGCGAAATGGTTAGGTGGAGAAGTTGTCCAGCAGAACTAGGGGTAAGTAAACTTGGCACTTACGTGATGTAATATTTGGGCAGTTGAAAAAGGTGCATGCGCAGGTTGCAAATGTGATGTGAATCATCGAGAACTCTAGTCGGTAGTAGTTATCTATTGCGCTGTGGCTCTTCTCGATTCGGCAATTCTCGCGTTATTTACTGTAATGGGATTTATCAAGACTCTGACTCGGTGTAATCAGCATCCACAACTTCTGAACATCTGTGCAGCGGAAGTTCGCTCAAGAGTTGAAAGACGCTGTTGCTGCGGCTACAAAAGAACAGGAAGAGAGAAACGAGGCCGTTCTGAATGAACTGGAGGAAAAGCACAAAAAAGAAATGGCTGAACTTGTGTCTGAATCGATAACTGGTGAGCAGTTTAGCATGCCAATATGCATTTAACAAACGCGTAATATAACGCAAAAACCACATTGTATTTTTGCGCTGTTGTTTCTCAAACGACTTTGCTAAACTTCCGATGTTTTGCCTTGTTACAATGTTCTGTTGGCAAAACTTGTTCAGAAATGTAGAAAGAATTCAATTTAGTAGTTTAAAAAGAACTCTTCGCCTTTTCTTTCGAACTCGTCAGCTTGCTTCAAGTGTGTCAGTCGGCAGCAGCATTTTGGAAATATGAAATAGAACAATTGCACAATTTAAAGTACGAAAAACTGATTTATCTACGTCTTGTTAAGTCTAACCATATGCAGCATATCCGACCTGTTGGTTCTTGCCCCTCTTTTGATGTCATTTATGATCGAGTCTCCACACGTTCTTTGAAAGACTTAAATCCGGTGTTTTTGTCTGTAAAAGCGTGGTATATATTCCTTTTTATTAATAATTTCTTGTTACGGGAGAACTAAACTCCATTAAATGTTACAAATCGACTACTCGCTGTCTCAACATTCTTCGTTCCGTTTTTCGGAAGTATAATAGAAACAGTAAATTCAAAGGTAGTTTTTTTATATTTGAAAATACATAAATCATTCGTGACTGGGGAAAAACTGTAAGGTAAGAAACGTGTCAACAAGTATTAAACCACAACGCGTTTCGGACAAAGGTTTGTCAACGCTATCGTGCTCATTTGATAGCAACAGATCATGGTGTGTTTGTCTGGTACCTTTGGCATGATTGTTCATATATTAGCGATTGCTTCGAAATCGCTCTTGATGTTGTGTGTGTAGTTGACTCGGAGCTGGCGAAGCGACTCAGGGACGAGCTTGATCACGCTGATCAGCTTGACAATAACTTGATCAAACAGCTCTCGTCGATTGCTCCTGTCGATGAAGACACCCTCAGCTCATCGTCTCCCGTCAAAGAAGCTGACGTGTCTGAGCGTTTGCAGGTAAGGCGGCTTATGTTGCTTTTTGTTTTCATTTTTTGATAATTAACTGGGTGCACCAAACAAGTAATGTCACACCGCTTTTGTTGAGAACAATCCCGCTGTTCATCTGTCGTACGTTAAAAGAGTATTTTGGAGTTCTGGTATGTTTCAGCAACTACTGTCCCGTCTTCATAACGAGGGTGTGCAAGTCTTGTCGTTGTCAGAGCTTCAATTCATTAGACACCAGAGCTACCTCAACGCTTCTGCACAAACCGGGTAAGGAAATTCGCTTCAGGACTTGTGATGAAGCTGCTGGCGCCTGTACATCGCAATCCTCAATGTTTGTTTGTTTGGCTGTTGCCATGACTGAGTGGGAATTTTAAGTGAATAGATTTTGCCAACTCTAATGCATTTTTAAATACTGCAATAAATTTTACTTTCCCGGTTAAATGTTGCCAAATGGATTATTGTAAGAAGCAGAGGAGTACAACGTAAACATAACGACGTGTGGCCATGTCCATCATGATTATTTTTTCCAGTTCGGAAGTAGACGAAAGTGAAGATAAACCGACAGTTGATGTAGCTTCCTTGAAGAGAGCATGGGCCAATGAGAAGCTTGCACTGCTTGATGCCATTCAGGCCATGAAGGACTTGCTAACACAGACAGCTGCCGAAGCAGCGGTAAGATGTTGCCACGTGTGATGCGTACATGTTTGCTTGAAACATTTGCTGGTTTCGTCCGATAGCTGTTTCCTAAGTAAGACCTGTCACCAACAGGCATATATAAGCCAACAGCGAAATGAACAAATCTATGTCCTGTCTGTGTTAACTGAGTGGAATTGAACTCGAACTACGCCTTGAAACTTCGCCGCGAAGGCGATAGCGTTTAGTTCAAAACGTAGACGTTGAAAGCGACAGTTGGCTGCGCAAACTTTCCCAGTGTCAGATGTGCGTTTTCGCGAAGGTTCGATCGATCGACCGTAAGACGTGTGCACTGCACAGCTTCACTCGAGCAATGTCGAAATTTTAAGAATGATTGACTGAACATTGAGTAATCAGTTTTCAGAACTTGTTTGAACGTTGGCGAGAAACGACGCTGCGCTTAGATTCTTTCGTCGTTATCAGTGATGTTACTGACTCTTGAACGGTCGTTCACATAGCGATTTGCAAAAACGAAATTGAAGTGCTCATTATTGCGGTAGTTATTTTCGCAAAAGAGTGCTGCGCTGCCAAGTGCTAACCTTGATGTGGCGTCGTGCCAGTTGTTCAACCGTGATTTACTCTTCAATTTTTTGTTTTCAATCTGCGGTTTTGCATCTTGTATGTTTTTAATCAGCAGTTTGACTTTCTACCGCAGTTGTTTCAACCAATCTCTGGCCAGGTTGTTTCTTACACTGAAAGCAAACCTTTTCTCCCAGCAATCCTGTGACGGCGATGAAGACTTGCACTGGCGAAGCGACCTGCTGCGAGCTGTCGCCGAACTGTTCGAACGCGAACGCGGCGCCCTTCTGGCCGAACTTCAAACCAGCGTCGTCGAGGCCCACGGAGAAGCTGTGGCCAACGAAGAAATATCGGCAGCTTCTCGTTTGGAGGAGTTGGAGCGAAGAATACGTAGCCAGGTGAGTTTTTGCACCTCCGTTTCCTTTATGTGACATGCCTGGTTTCGAGTACGTCGTGTGCAGGAGGAGCAGTTTCGGACCGTTGCTGACAGGAGTATGTGACAAACGCGTTGAGATCGCTGAAGCTGCACAGTCGGCTTGAACTAAATTCATGGCCAATGTAACGCACTGTGGATGCCCGCAGTTGCGCTTTTAATGGCATATTTAGACAGTTGCATACGGCTGAGAAGCCGGAAGATGAAAAGATACCGTTGCCTGCTGTAGGTTTTTTTGAAAACACTTTTGACTTCGCCACGTTGTCTAATTTTCTTCGTCTCTTGAACTTCTGCGCATTGAGTTACAAAATTGCCACCTAAAGGCCTAAACGTAAAGTTAGAACAAATCCTAAAGAGTACTTGTGTTGAAATTTCAAAACGTGGTGCAATGTGGAGTCGCCTTGGATTCTCTAGATTCCGATTCCACCGTGCTATTAACAGCCACGCTCTATGTATCTGAACGGCAGTAATGGTCTCGTGCGTCCGCTCCTCAACAGCTTTGTCCAGTCAAACGTCTTGTTATCGTTTCGCGAACGTATGGTTGAGTGACCCGTTAGAACCAAGTCTCACTGTCTTGTGCAACAATCCAGCATTCGTCGATCAAGCATCATTCAAATATCTGGGATCTCGCCTTCACTGCCGAACTTGTAGGATTACGTCGCGATATCAATCGATTGACGTCGCTCTTCAGTAGCGACGTGCTTCCGGTTAGCGGATGTGCTCGATCATGCATGGCAGATAATACTGTGCCTAACAGTTAACTTCTAATGCACGTCGTTAAGCTCCATCTTATTTTTGTACATCGTAACCGCTTTCGTTGATGCATGAAATTTGGCGCTCGAATGAGTTATGGATGCAACGATGCATGGTGCACGAAGTGCGACCTCGAATGTTTCGAGAACTTTCGTTCTTATTTCCATTTATGGCTTCCAACAAGTTTTGACAGGGCTGTTAAATGCCGTGAGGTTGGTGCGAAATTTTTTCCCACTTGATGTTTCACTTTGGCGTTCGGTAAACGTTCGTTGAACATGTGATCCCCGGTTATTTTTCGAATGGATCATCTTCTACGCAATCGCGATTGTTCTGCGCAGTCGTCTACCTCGATGACAAGCCGTCTCGACCAGCAGTCGTCGCAGCTGTTCGCGTGCGGTGTTCGACAAGCGGTTACCAAATTAACACTTCGTGCAAATCCAAGTAGTTGAGCGAAGCGTCGAAGCACCGATTAATAAATAAATACCAACTAGTTCGCTCCTTTTCCTTGGTCCTCGTGAGCACTTCGTTTGAATCCCGGATGTTGCCTCTGTCATCCTTCTGCGTTTGTTGCATCTCTCAGGCGACGCTTGCATGCTGATGTTATCTGGAGAAGTGCGTTGTAACGCGGGCGGTACAGATCGATTGGAAAGCAAAGTGCGGCGACGATTAACATGTTACCTTCCTTTCATGCTCGATGCTTGTGGCATGCCTGCGTCGCGTTGTGGTTCTATTGCCGATCGCTGCACTCTTGCTGTCACTGTCCCCATCGCGAATTTTTCGCTTAATCGACTTTTTCGCCTAAATCGGTTGAACGATTGACCTTTCGGAGTAAAATAGTCATTTTTGTTAGATCTGTAAATGTCCCCGTTATTTTTTTCTTGTTTCGCAATGTACCCAGTAGGTGCTCGTATCAACGTTAAGCGCTTTGCGAAAGTTACATATTGGTTGATTTAGAGCAGTGGTTCTCAACCCGGATTTGAGGGCTGCATGCGGCTCCCAAGCAACCTTTGTGCGGCGCTCAACAATCTTTCGATAAAAACTCTAATATCTTGTTTAACCGACTTCGTTCTGCAACAAAACAAAGCGTGTCATTTGACTTATGTTAAATTTTTTTAGTGCGGCTCTCTGACAAAATCCTAGATCTGAATTTTGCTCCCTTCAGCGAAAAGGTTGAGAACCGCTGATTTAGAGACACTCAAAAGTTTTAGAAGCGTGCACCAATGCACTTACGGTCTTAATATTTTGATGAGATTTCGCGTTTGGTAGCAGCCTTTCTGCCAAGCCAACAAACCAATGTTTATTACCTGTCTCTCTGCGCAGGATATTCATCAGCGAGGCGAACTCGAGCGCCTTCTCGCGGCGGATCGCGATCAACTGGCTGAAGATTTGAAGCAAATGAAGAACGACAAGAAAGAACAATACGAGCATGTACGTTGATCCAAACCTGTATTTCGTGCTGCAGTACTTCAACTAGCTATCGTTGTTCAAATTGCGTTTGGGATTATTATTAGCTGCTTGTACCGCTTTTCAAATTCTGCACTGTTCAAGAGGATGTGCGCTTGCGTGACATTTTTTTTCTGTAAAACCGACAAACTAGAAAAACACAGAGCGTTCTTGGTTATATGTGATATTGCCTGGAAACGAATGTTAATTTTGTTATACAAGTCCGTGATTTTTTTGTATTAGGCTCATGAACGCATTCGCGAATTGCAAGAGCAAGTCAAGAACGTCGAGGAATCAGCCAGGCAAAGTCAAGCCATCTTGAAACAACAGTGTACGTTTTTGCGAGCACGGTAGAGTTACGTGTCATGTCGTCCAATGTTTCCCGTAGTTAATTTGGGTTTGTTTGCCTGGGTTTTAAAACATTATATGCGTAACGCTGATTGTAGCTGATCACTGCGCAGTCGGTGCGGTTATTTGGCTCTATTACTTTCGGTGTTGCGTATTTGCCAAAAATAGTTTTGGACAAAATCAAGCGATGAGTCGAAGATCCTTTTTCAAAAGAAAGAAAGGTCATCAGCACTTGGTGCATGTGCTGAAGTTTCCTGCTATTTTTGCCTGTTGCAAGCAGAGGCCTGCACGGACCTGGTTTCGCGGCCTTGCTTACACAGGCCGACCCTGTTACTGGCGTGCTATTTTTCACTCCACAGCTTATCGTGCTTTTCCTGGTTGCAGGTTACAATGATTGAACTTTACTCAAATTTATTCCTATTCAGTGGATTGCGAGAAAAGTCGCGTTCAACAAGAACAAGCTATCAACGAAGACCTCAGAACTTCAATCGATGCTGAGCGTTTGCGAACGCGTGATGTGCTGCCTTCGCTACAGCGGGAAAGGGAGCGCACGTGTGAATTGTCTTCTGAAATTGCCGCTGTTACTGAACGTGCTGCCAAGGAAAGTGCTTCTGCTAACCAACGCATCGACGCTCTCAAGTAAGATGNGCGAAGCATTCCTATTCCGTTTTCCTTACAGGGAATTTTCGAATTCCTTTGAAGAGATTGTGTTAGTTTCTTGCAGGACCCAGCAGCTTTACCTCAGATAAGTTTTATCGGCTACTACGACTGGACCTTAGTTGTCCTTGTCTGTGCTATTTTGCCGGATATTGAAAACCACTGCAGTCCGTTCGTACATTTTGCGAAGCGCGTTTGCACGAAGAAATCCGTCAGTTCCTGACCATTGAAGCCATATATGTAGATCTGTGTCTTTGTTGTTCTTTGCGCAGCCGGTCTATCTTAACACGACGTTCGACAACATTATTCTGCCGTTTTTAATGTGGACGTTACCAAATGCGTCTGCGTGGAAGATGAGTTACCAGTGACACACATATGAGTTTCACTAACCTCGCTATTGTCTGATGAATATAATGAGTTCTGGCAGGACATCTGAATTGTAGTTACTGACCCTTTATTTCATCTCGGTGCAGTGCGCAAAATCTTACGTTCCAAAGAAATCCTCTTCCAATGTTTACTTCTTCGGTTGCGAACTACTGATTGCTTTGTTTTCCTTCCAGAGCTGATATTGAGGATCGGGACCGAAAGCTGAATGAGTTGTGTGGTACTGTCAGAGAGCTTCAGGAGGAAATCGCTCTGAAGGAGAAAGCTCTCGTCGAAGAGCGAATGTCCAGCGAGAAAGAGAAAGCGCTTGACGAGGAAGTCATTGCGGTAGGTGTAAAATGTTTGTTCTTCCTTCACAGCTGTTACATCGTGCAAGCGGTACCTTCAGTTGTGTTTGTGTAGTCGTGTATGAGCAAGTTTGATCTAATCCAACGACACAACGATGTCCATCTGACATAGTAACAGTTGCCCCAACGTTTACTTTCAAAGTGACTGTTTTAAAGTGATCACCCTCACTGGTGCAAACCATCGAGATCAACAGTCTGCTCCGCTTTTTCTGATTGATCTAATTCTGGGTTTTTGTTCAAACCATTCTGTAAAAAGTATTTGGTGTCAGTCTGTCTGCTCTGCATGTTTACAGTCATGTGCTTGTAAATTTTTGAGGCGACTCGAAAGAAGGTGCGACCGTTGCCGGGAAGTAAGAAGTTTGAATCTTGCGTTTAGTCCCCTTTTTCTTTTATGCTTTAATCCAACAATTTTTTGTCTGTTTCTGTCAGGACTTCAGAGATTCACTCGCATCTGAAGAAAAGCGCAGGCAGGAAGCGGTCGCTGCTGTCGAGTCCGAAAAGCGAATCGTTTCTCATTTACATCAGGACTTGGCAAACCAACGAGCTACTGCTTATGAGGACGTGCTCAATCTTAAAAACAAGTGATTTGTGTTCAAGTTTGCTACTGTTGTTGTTTCACACATCGCGTACAGAAATTTCGTTGAGGTACCATGCTTTTTTCGTCTTGGAAATTAACCTCTAAAATATTTTGACAAGTGCGCATTCGTTGAGCATTGTTGTATTAACAGCGTTTTGCTTATGTTCATGCGAACCTGGAGCAAGTTACAGAGGGTATGTACGTGTTTTGTGACACTTTCATAGTTGTTTCATGAGAAAAGACCGTTCCCAGCGATATTTCGATGCGTCGCGTTGGAGTTTCGATTTTGTTGCAATTGACTCGAAAGCACCGAACATGCGATGCGTTTTCGTCGCTGTTTGACGTCATCTTTTAACGTCGTTGGGCGTTTTTTGACCCTCTGCACGTGACTGTGGTTGTTCTTGAAAAAATCTGTAGTGAGCTGTTCTTAAGAACAACCCGGTGGCCCTGTGGTTGAAAGCTTGACGTGGCTCACCTGGCGTTGGGGATTGTCAAAGATAGCTTTGTTGATTTATTAAAAGGTGTGATGACCTGACCGCTGCAGTCGCTGCTGAAAGGAATCGTTGCGAAGAACTTCGAAGCGCCCTCGATCGCGAAGCCGCGATGACCAAGCAAGTGCGCGAAGTGCTTGAACAAGAGCGCGCCGACGCAGTTGCAGCACGAGAGCATGATCGTGCAGCGGTTGCCGATCTGCAGAAAATACTGGGTCAGTTGTTGTGTGGAGCCGGTAATGACGTGTCAGGTGTCGTCCAAATGTTTCTTTGCCTTTTTTCCCATATAAATAAGGTTTCTCCCTGCGCACCAGAACGCTTCGCTGTTTCACGGTACTGTTTGTCTAACATCGTTACGACTTCCGTTTGAACGAGGTTTGAATGCAATTTTTTGAATCAAGTTAAAAGGTTCAGGGAGTTTCTTTAAAAAGTGGCCATTTCTCAGAAAATCCCATCTTTGCAACCCCACCCACTCTGCCTCAGTCACAAGCCCAGCACACATCTGCGGACACTTGATCACGATCACACCGCAACCCAGGCTTGAGTTTTCGCACGGCTCAGTGAAAACCTCGCCATATCACATGCAACGAACAGAATCTTTTAACGTGAACCAGGGAATGGTACTAAATAACCTGCCATTTCCATCATGTTTCACAGTTATTTTTCGCTGCAGAAGAGGCCAAGCGCGAAACAGAGAGAGTCCAGCGACGAGTCCAGTGCGCCGAGCAAGAGAAAGCGGTTGTAATACGCGAAATGGAGGAAAAGCACGCTGAGATTGCCCACAGGGTCGAACAGGAGCGAGCGTCACGTGATCAAGCGATGGCCAATGAGCGGCAAGCTCGAGCCGAGCTGCAAACCGCTTTGCANACTGAAGAAGTGAGTATGCATTTGTTTGGCCATAGCTTCTCAAGCAAGTGTGTAAGACCTATTCGTTTTGTAAAAGNTACTGTGAGACTTCCTAAGTTTCTTTTGCTAAGTCGCAACAGATTGCTGGAATGGANCTTTTAACAGAATACGGGTACCTTTGATGCTTTATTTCTGTCAAAGATTTTAACCAAGAACAAAATCTCTCTTTGTGANAGAAGAAGTCTTCACAAAATGAATTGGATGGGTCCCGTCAGCTTTTCCAATTGGTATTGAAATCTAAAAAAGTGTTGCAGCGCTGCTGAAATGTTAAGTTAAACTGACTTCCGCAGATGCGGAAACGAGACTCTGAAAGGAAGATCAAGGAGCTCGAGGAACGCCAGCACGTTATCCTCCAGCGACAGGAGGAGAATAAAAGCTCTTTCCCTCTCCAGCAGGACCTTCTCGCTCACAGACGACAACTCGAGTCGTTGCGTCAAAGGCTACAGCTGGAAGCGTCTAAATTTCAAGTAGGCTTACGCACGCTTGCTAACTACCAGGAACATACGTTATAGGAATACGTTGAAAAATATTTTACTGTCAACCGTGCAATAATGAAAACCTAACGAAGGTTTAGTTTTAGCTCAGGATTCCTGAAAATCCTCAAGAGGACTGTCGGTTGTACGCTCATTTTGGGAGTGTGAAATACTTAAGTTTACCAAAGCTAATTACTAAGGCTTCACCTTAAACAAAGTGCTTCCTGCTATTTCTTTTTCAACCCTGAAGCTCTCCACTTTTTTTGCAGAATCTTGTTGACAAAAACCATCACCGACTCTCCCCCAAAGATTTGTCGCATGACTTCACAGGGTACCCCTCTGTGTCTCTGCTGTCATCCGACGGCGAGAAGTTGGAGTCGTTGAAACGCTCTTTGCAGGACATGCAGTCTGAGTTGAAAGATCTTTATGCTGCTCTCTCCTTGCCACACCGGGTATGCAACATAATAGTGGTTTTATTGATTGCATTACATGATCGCAGTATATCCGATTAGATCTCTTTGAAGCAGCTACGCGACCAAAGCGGAATTCCATTTCCTCCACCCCCCAAGACGCAATAGTAGTGCATTGTGAAGTAGGGTATTCGAGGAATTTACCTGCCATGATGTGCCTTCATAACTTTGCGAGGATTCTGACTGCACATATCCACGGTTCAGTGACAATGCGCTGCAAGGGCGCAGCAGCTAAATTTGCTCGCAAAGTGTTTTACTAGGAAATCGATTTCGCGTTAATTACGCATTTTCAATCTTATAAATTGCAAGCAAAAACCTATAGGTGAAATAATGAAACACTAAAGCTAGACTTAAGCGCAGTCTTGCTAACTGTAGTTTCAAATACTCGCTAAGACTTTTAGAAATTGAGGAAACATGCGGATTGTAGTTTAAAACACACGCCATGGCAACTAACGCTGTCATTACCGAACTGCAAGACTAAGCTAGCGCCAATTGTAGAGAAAACATGCGAACTGTAGGTTAAAACATCACTGAAAGTGAGAGACTGAACTAGCGCCAATTGTCAGACTGCCGGATTGAAGCAACCGTGTTGCATTGTTAACTTTTTCAACATCAGGCGTTTATTGGTCTTACTAATCGAATGTTATTGCACTGCAACCTTACTAAATCATTTGCCAAGTATTCTGGGAAGTTGTTGCCAAAGATAGCGACAGAACAACAAGCACCAAGAACAACTTACAAATTTTGCAGAGCGACTCTCGTGAAGTTGCTCCAGCGGAGTTCAACGATCGATTGTTACGACATAACGCGGAACTGTCAGATTACGCTGCTCAGGCCGCTCGCGAGGCCCGAGATTTGCGAGAAGAACTTGCCGAGCTTGAAGAAGAGAAAGCAAAGGTACGACTTCATGACAATGGGGTTTTACGGTCTCAGGTAGTGTGGTCGACATTGTATTGTGGAGTATTGTGCACACTATGTTTGTGGCTTTCGTTGTGAAGACTGGCTGAGGGTGGTTTTCTGCCACGAGATCAGGTTCTTATGCTTCCACGAGACGGATCTTTCTCACGTCCTGCTCGTCCCGTTCCTTGTCAGTAATGTTTGTGACGTTTAAGTTGTTTGTTTCGTGGCAAATACGTGGAGCTAGTGTGTTGTTAAAAGTGCCTTACATAGATTTGTTTTGTCAGTCGCCTTCCGAAGAAAACCAGCAAAAGATGGCGTCGCGAATGCACAAAATGTACACGCGCTACCATCGAGCCGAGAGCTTCCGCAAGTCACTCGTTTACCAAAAGAAATACCTTCTTCTCCTGCTCGGAGGCTTCCAGGTAGCGCTTTCGCTGCGCTTGTGTGTACAAGTGCTGCTGTGGAAAATTACCTTTAATTTGCAGTTAAACCCACGCAAAGAAATCTGTTTTGTCTTCTTAGTTTTCCCCTTTCAGTGGCTTGTAGCTTACTTGTTACCAGTGCATAGACGTGGAAAGGCTTATTGAAGGTGATGTGACGTATTTATCACTTCAAATCGCTGTCCGTGCTTCTTTCAGATCAGTTACTTAACTGGACAGAAAGTTTAACACGTTTGCACTCAGTTTGTCCGGTGCAACTAAATTAAAAATATTTTGTTACATGACAGATAAGTAATAAACGAAGTTCACTTGCTGCTGACATCATGCATGACGTCGCACCGTCTGATTCGCGAAATCGGTAGACAGGACATTTTAGAACCACTTTGTGGGATGTAAAAACTAAGATTTTTACTATTGCCAATTTAACAAACTGGTGGTACCGTACATGATCGTGCGCTGGTTTTGATTCAACAATTTTCAGCACATTTTGAAACTTTTAAAATCATTCGCGTTTTCTTTTTTTGGCAAAAGCATCGCGTAAATTAGATAACGTCTGTGCGATAGCCGCATCTTCTTGTTTCCTTTTCTTCCCAAATAAGACGTGTATTTGCAGGATTGCGAGGAAGCGACTCTGGCGCTAATTGCCCGAATGGGAGCGTATCCCAGCTCCGATGCTTTGCGTCGACCTCTGCCGCACAGGTCGGAGGCGTTCACTCGCTTCAGAAGCGCAGTCCGGGTCGTGATCGCTGTTACGAGGTAGGCGCTTCTGTAGCGAGTAGCGAGTTCAGTAGCGAAAAACGCCGACCTGTACTTGGCCTCAGGCTTGGTTGGATCGTCATTTCTCAATTTATTTTTTTTGTAACTCTGTTTGGACAATGGTGATGAGTGAAGCACTTACGTGCAACCTATTTAGAGGAGAAAATCGCTTCTGGACCTGTTGTGTTTAATTTTGGTTCTTATTTGCGCAAACCATAGCTGCGGCAGCAAAGTAAATTTCCGATAATAACTGTTTTCTTGTGCTTTAGTGATTAAAATGACGTTTGTGACCTTACTCGTTTTCACCACGCAACTGCCTCGCATTTGCGCTGGTCGGTGTGTTCGAAACTTGAGCATTTCGACGTCGATCTCCGTTTCAGGCTCAAGTTCTTAGTTCGCAAGTGGAAACGCGCGAGCACGTCAGCTTCTACCGCGATCCACAACAAACATGGCGTCGCTTCCAGCAGTTCGGTGAATGGTAAGTAGGTCTGCGGACGTGTCGAACAGTGCCTAAATGGAACAGTGCTTTCATCATGCTCGGTACGATCGTTCCGACATTCGCGTGTGTTACTGCCGCAGGAGGTTTTGTTTCTATGGAAGTCTAATCATAACGGAGTGTCTGGCGCAGCGAGTCGTTGGCGTTTGACATAACAGTACAATAATACTTTCGAGGTATTCGCTTGGAGACGGGCTGCAGCTGATATACAGCAAATGCAGCGCTTGATGGTGCGTGCTGTTTCGATTAACTGATTTCAGATAGTTTGACGCTCTTTCGTGTAGGGGCATCTGCATCCCTCCAACCGACACGACTACGAAGCGACTTACCATCGTCCTCCCACCACGCTCACTATACGCGAACACCTTCCCCTCAACTGGATGGCTCGGTCAGCCCCGCCTTAATGTCGAGAGCGTCCGACTCGTACATGTACTCGGGGAGGAGTCGAGCGGATATCCCAGTTCACGACGCGTCCTACCCTGAGTACTCGACCACCACGTCGCCGTACGATGGAACCGGTGTCGGCCGACCGTCGTACAGGTCGAGCTACGAAGGCGACACTTCAAGCAACCGGAGATTATCTCCTGCCACTGCGGCAGCCGCCTACAGCTCCTTGAATCGGTGAGAATTGTCGTGTTTTTTTTTTCGAAAAGTGCAGGTTCGCGTGCCGGCAGGGATTATTCACTTGATGTTTAAAGCTGTTCATCTTTGAGCGCTTCGAACACTTCAAGTGTTTCAGTGAACGTAGTAATGATTCGTTGCTCTGATATTTAGCCCGTTCATGACGGCTCAGCATGCGAGACATTCGCTAAACCATGTTTTTTTTGTGAAACAACAGAGCGCTGCCTGCTACGTAAGCTCTAAATCAGTTGGGTTTGATGAGTGATCCGCATGTCCTCTGCCAGCTGATGTACCAGGTAGTATCGGAAGACTTATAACTGTGGAAAATAAAACGTCGTTAATGATTGTGGGGGAAGTAGTTGCCATCATAGAGGGATTTAGGGAACGCGTGGACCCAGGCCATCTTAGTTTTTTGGAGCCCACGCAGGTGTGACCTTTATTTGGTCGTTCGTCTGAAATGTAGGAAGTATACACCTACTGCCCTCGTAATGGTTTATCTTTTCGCACGCCGACTTTGGTACCACGTTTGGTTTAGATCTCCAACAGAAATATAAAACCTGTCCTGTATTCTCACGAACAAAGGACAATGCTATGTGGAATTTAAATCTTTCGTTGTTGTTCACTTCTGCATAGTTCAGAACCTCTCTTTAAATCCGTCATTTTTATCGTTTTTTTGTGTAGGTTTATTTTTTAGATATTCATATTTCCATCCCGAACCATCTTCCTACCCTCTAAATGTCGTCTGTTTGTGGAAATGATCATTGCTATGTGTAAAGGCTTCTTAAATTAACTCCAAATTTATGCAACAAGCACGCACAATCCATTGCGTGTACACAGGGTTTATTTAAGCTGTTTTAGGTTGTCATTTTCCAAGCAAGACAAATAAAGCGTTTTAACCTCTACAAGTTGAAGGTAAACAGCAAGAAGCAAAAGTTTCCTCTCCTCCCACTCTGACTTTTCCTTCACATTGACACATTGCTGGAACTGATCGCTCTTTTGCGATTCACACCAAGCATCTCCAAAGCGTTCGCTACCACGGACAGTGGATCGAAGTCCTTTCTTTTTTATTCATTTCTGGTAACCACTTTCATACAAACTGCCTGCGTTTCTCTCACGCCCAGCCATGTCCTTCGATATCAATCCCTTCGCACGGATGTTTTTTACTCAGTGTTCAATTTTCTATTGACAAAAAGCACGCACCAACGCATGACCAGCAACCACTGCAGAACGCGATAAAAGGCAATATTGGTATTGCTGTATTGTACAATACACATATTATTATGTAGCAGCTTCCCTGACAAGATTCCAGACGTTTTCCCCTTCACGGGTTATCAACTGAAGTGGGATGTTTATGTTTCTGCACAAAATCGCAACCTTTTGGATTAGTGCAAAAGGCCTCATGGAAATGAAACCTAGGCCATGGCCTATGCGTAAATCTGCCAACTTGCCAGCAGTAGCGCTAAATATGTCGTCCCAAGCCCCCAGCGCTGCTGACTAACTCCATAGCATGTTTTTCAACAGATCCAATCCTGCCGATTCGGAATCACTGAACGAATACATCAGAAAGCTTGAAAACATCCAACACAAGCTCGGCCAAGGCGCTCACAGATACCCGAGGTAGAAAGCAGGTCATGGAAAGCGTTCGCTCGTCGGTTCCCGAAACTCACTACAGCTGTTCTACTGCTGTCCGTTGTTCAGCAAATGTTCTTCAAGTAATGAAAAGCTCAAGGCTTCATCGATCATTGCATTGCTTGTCAGTTACGATGTTGTCGTCCAGGCCGCTTCGTGTTCAATAAGATAATTTTACAGTAGCTGTCTGGAGACCGCCTCAATCCGTTCAATGCTCTTCCGCGAACGCGTTTGCTCGATGACAACGTGTTGCTTTACATTACAATGACGCTTTCGATGAGAAATCACTTTACAGGATGTTTGTAACCCTTTTTCGTTGTTCACTAGAAGCGTATAATATGCGCGCGAAACGTTCTTTGTACAAGATAAGACCATGTTTTCTTGTTGCAAAAACTTGAAAGCGACTGTGAAGCGCCGTTCTTCGACTGTTTGCTCATTAACTGTGCTCTCTTTGGACTGTTACTTGTTGCATTAAACGGTGCATCGCACACAATATTGTTTCGCTTTGCCACTCAAACGATAACGAAATAGAAACCTCTATTTTTTTACGCTTCGCTTTCGTCCTTGCTGTGCAGTCGCTTCTCGGTTTGCAGTAACAAGACTCCGCGTCATTTTGTCTCTTGTAATTTCGTAAGTCAACAATCTTTACGCGTTCCGCAGTGTTATCTCCGGGCGTGATCTTCGCATCGACTTGTTTATTCGCCAATTTTCGTATCGTAGTTTGTTTGTTTTGATGTTTTTCTTCCCGAGAATCGATCTCCGTCCGGCAGCGGAACTCTTGTTTTTTCTTCACCTTGTCTTGCTCGTCAAACTTTATTGCCTATTCGCATCTGTACAGAGAAATGATTATTTCGTATTGTGGCCGCGCCGATGCGAATATAAGTGACTTATGACTGACTTGCTGTGTGGCCTCTCCTGCGTTCTTGTGGTTTTGCATGAGCGTATCAGCCAGAGTCACAGCTGTGTCGTTGGCTTCTATGCTGCAGCGACGGATTTTCAACCGAGGTTTTGATTGGATGCATCACACAAACCCTGAATTGCTAGCGGGCGCATGCTTGGGTGATAGTATTGAACTTGGTTGTAGACGAGGCGTAGCTAAACGGCTTCCACTAATAATCACGCATCCAACAGTTCAAAGAAGCATGTCCTAGGCCTGCGCCTTGCTGTAGATCACAGTTACTTCTTAAGTGAAAGCAAAGCGCTCAATTTTCGACATGGATATAAACGAGGGGTGGACAAGAGAGGCGCAATTCTCCGGGCGCCGAAAAGTCCCAACAATACCACAAGTACTTCCTCCAATACAGTGCATTTGCTTCAGAAAGACCTCGGGTTCGCACATGGGGTGACAAACTTGCTTATTGCCCCGGGTGCAATCTAACCTCGTTACACCCCTGGATATAAAGCATAAATCTGGCAATCGTGAACGTGGCCCCAGCTTTTTAAAACGGGATGTTGTCCGGTTACAAATCGTTATGTAATACCTTTGACGTTGTGGTGTTTGCGGAAGAAGCGGAGGCTATTTGATAAAAAGGCAAGCCATCTCTCCGTGCATTCAAGCAAGTTGCGAAGCAGTTAGTCGAGGTAATTGTGTGGTTTATTTGTTTCGAGGGTTCGCAGATCATTGAGTAAACAGATGTAAAGTGCAACTTCACACACCTACTATAAAGCAAAAAATACCGCCGTTTCGAAGTAACGGTTGGTAACTGGCGTACCTAGGGTTTCCCGCGCCCGGGGACAAAGTCAGTTTTGACGCCCTGACCCACTCAGACCTTTCGTGGCGGCATACAGGGCCGCAACCAGCGCAAAATTTCGGGGGGACAAAGTCACTTTTGGCAACGATTCTGACGTCATTGATGTGCAGTCAACCATAATGCCACTTTTTTGCTACGTACAGCTTACCAACATTGGTGGAAGAACGTTTTTCATAGTGGGGGGCCATGGGTGTCCGCAGGGGGGGAAATGGGCATTTCCTCCCCCTGCTAACTGGCATACGAGCGAAAATGTCTAGAAAACCTGAAGTCAACAGTTTAATTCCGATATTAACTGAGTTAATTCTTGCAATGCCAGTTTATTTTCCGGTATGACACTCACACTGCACAAGAGTCAGCTTCACTGTTCTGGTATCATGCAGGGGTGAGCTGCGTACGGTTCACTCATGCCCGCTCATTTGCTTGCAGAGACAGGTTGCGAAACTTGGGAGAGAATTGTTCTACTATTGGCCTTTATTGTGTAGCAATAACACGGCAACCAATTCTTCAAAGGTTCACTTCAAGTTGCGACAATAAGTGTTTTACCGTCTGTGACTGTTGAACGCAGGCATCTTGGCAAGTAATGCAGCGAGACAGTTACTGCTGATAGCAGTAAGCCCAATAGTTTTATAGTGTGTGAAAAGAAGCAAGGATGCCGGAAAGCAGGAAAGTGACACGGGCATTTCCCTCTGCTCTTTCGAAAGAGGGCGGAGGTGCATTTTTCATTGCAGTATCGTGGGTAATTTCATGATTTATCAAGATTGAATTGAAACAAATTTATTGCAGCTATTCGCGCGACAAGAAAATTCAGAATGGTTTTCAATCATTTCTGTTATTATTTTGAGGTCAATTTTGTTGCTGAACAGAAAGAAAAATATCGGTAACGATTTGCTTGTTTTTTATAAGTTTCCTTTTCCCTCAACTTTTATACTGATTCCCCTGCCCTACCGTTTTTGACGTGTCTGAAACGAAGCATGAGTGAAAAAGAAGCGTTACTGCTAACAGAGCGCATTTTTTGAAACCAATGCTCTAAGTTGCGAAAATTCCCAATACCACCATAATCGTCGCCAGAAGTCTTCAATAGGGGGGATTTACGTCTGCATGCAGGGGGGTTGACATTTTTTAATTTGGCAAACTCAACTGATTTGTAGTAGCGTAATTAACACTTCAAACTGTGGGGCGTGGAGGTTTGTTTGGGGAGGGCTTTTGTCACCAAAGCCCCCGGTGGCGACAGGACTGAGTAGTGAGTACCCCCAGACCATTTAGGCAGTGAAATCTCATTCTTGTGCACTTGCAATATTCCGAAACATTGTGAAAACATTAAAACAAAGAGAACCTATTTGAATTATGTGTGTACCTTGTTTGTATTTTGATAAAATTTTATACCTATTCTAATCATTTACAAGTTCTGTAATTCATTCAGAACTCTGCTAATTCAGTCTTAAAAATTAAGATATTCATGCTCACTGAAAAAAATATTTGCTCAGTGTAAATTTTCTTGAAGGAACGCTGTTTGCAACTGTTGCCGTAACATTTGGTATTTTCTTTATGGCGCAGAAAGGGTAAAGCGTTTTGTGTACGTCAATTTGCTTTGCGTCGTCAGGAACCTGAAGCTGATAAGCAAAATGTTGTTTTCGCCCCCCTGTAAAAGTTTGAGCGGGCGCCCACTGGGAGGCACAAGTGCACTCCAAAAAAAAAAAAAAAAAAAAAAAA
>JGI24159J19872_10000023_pt1 | contig 64703 bp, 34 predicted proteins | sample Ectturendosymbi4_FD_19872 | JGI IMG/M metagenome (IMG submission 19872) | reverse complement strand
ATTTTTGAAAAATTTTTCTCGCATGAAGCGGTGGTGACGGGAAGAATTACAGCTACCAGTAACAATCAAACGCAGCTTTTTAAGTAGCTGTAACATAAACAAATTGCTGGAGCGATATAGGCAGCTTCGACTCCTTCCAAAGCAACTTCTTTGCCAAAGTTGATTTCATGTTTTAAATCATTTTTAGTAAATGAATATGATTTGCGATTTTTTTCAAGTGCTTTTCTCATAGAAATGTTTTACCTCAGAGGCAATGAGCTGAAATACGCGAAATAATTGCTTCTGAATCAGTATAGAAAATCCGTACAAAATTCTATGAGGTTGCAGGACATGTGTGGGTAGAGTTATAACCGTAGTCACGAACCACTTGTAGCAATTCTCGCTACTGGCTATGGCCGGGTCGGAAATTCCAGATCGCCACGCTGATTCCGCACTGACTTACGAACCCGCAGCTGGGCAACGGATCTGTCTACGGCAAAATACTGAACCGATCCTGAGAAATCCTACCTGTTGAGCGCAACTTCAAGGAACCCCTTTGGTTCACACACTGCTGCCTAACACGTGCTAGTCTGTACCCACACATTACGAAAACTACAACGATGTTTTCGAACGGCAGACACACACAAGCGTTAAGACTACAGCAGGTCACACGTACGATCGCAACGTTTTGCAACAGAGCAACGGAAATCCACTGTAAACCAAGTACAAAGCTCGCAGAGGTGGGTTGAACCCAATTAACGCAGTGTCCCGAATCAATGAAGCAATATTGGGAGTTTTTCTGGACCCAGTCTATCAGCGCATTCAAAATTCTGACCGACCACACCATCCAAAACCACGTGTGTTGGAAAGGCGGGATTTTTACTGAGGAGCGCTAGAACCATTATCGTCACCCACAGGTCAACAAATGAAAAAGAGAGTGCAGGCTGCCTCGGCTCCCCAGGGTTGCCGTATTTGCCTTTTTGACGCCAAATTTCACCAATTTGACTTTTTTAGAGACAGTTGGCGTCAAAAAATTGTTCGTTTTTTTCTCAATATTTGTTTTTTTTGGAGGCAACTGGCGCATGCTATCAGACTGGTGTCTTCGCGTTTTAAATATTTTGCTGAAAAGTGTTATTAGGATTTTTTAGACTGGTTTGGTGTATTTTGTGAAACGTCGTCTGGCAACCCATAGAAGAATAAAGTTATCGCATATCTGGCAACCTATAATGCCAAAGGTTCGAGTGGACAATGTGGAAGACGAAGAATGCTACAACTTTCTTCTTCTAAAATGTCCTATAATTAATAAGGAATTTTATATTTTCTGTTGTTTAACAATTTGGCTTTTTTAGCCCGGTGTGGCGTTTTTTGGACGTGGTTTGACTTTTTTCTCAAAAGGTATATGGCAACCCTGCGGCCGCCAACATTCTCACTCCCAACGACAAAATTGCATTCTTACTCCCAGCGACAAAAACTGTACGGCTTCCGAAGTTAATGACCGGTTCGCCACTAATCAAAATTGACATCAGCATCGAACTACAATCGCTTTATGAATCTAATACCACTTCCGTAAGATGTTTCGAGGTCATATACACAAGGTAGCAGAACGCAAATACTGCAGCCAGCATAAATTCGTATAAATTAACTGAAATCAATTCTTAATGCTTTCACCAATCTTTTGCTACTGGGGCAAGAAAAAATCTGGTGAAAGTAATATAATCCAGTTCCATCTCACACTGAAATGCACTATAGATCATTCTTCCCATTTCTGCGACTGTGTCTTAGTTTCGAAAAGAATTTTTCAACACCACGACCGCGGTCTGACTAAATTTCACGCAGGATCTGAGCAACTACTGGTGTGTGTCGTCATAAACAACTCTAGTTACCTGACCGTCAAAAACAACACAGCTCATCATGCATTTGGAAAATACTGAATGCAGGCTAGAGGTTTACTAAATTATTATTTCAAATATTGCTGGCTGAAAGTTATCTGCTGTTTTTGTGAACCAAACGAACTTGAACGGGAAATTAAGAAAAAACTGGAGGGCCAAGCAAAAACCTGGGGGGGCATGGCCCACCCAGGCCCCCCTTAGTATCGCCACTGAGTCATTAGTCTCCAATCCGTTGACATATGGTTTATTTTTTATATACTTTGTAGTAAGAATATTTTGATGAAACCAGTTGGCTATCAACAGCCTACTTGTGTCTGTGTCAAGATGGAATTCGTGGTTGGAACCCTGCTAGACAGTTTTTACTGCGTTCCTAATTACACGTTTAGGGAGATGCAAGCATAGTGACTTGATGCCAACTTAAATTAATAAGTTCTGGAAAACGTTTTGCAAAGCTACAAAAAAAAAAAAAAATTGAAGACACCACAACTCATCCCAGTGAATCCGTAAAGTAGCGATCACCACTGCTTCCATTAAAAAAACAGGTGCTACTGTCAGCATAGCAGGCTTTCCAAATACAAAAAGAGCAAAAAACGTCCGAAAACAACCACAGTATGGCAGAAATAAACACCTATACGGTAGAAATAAATAAAACACATCAAGAAGTTCCATAAAAACCTTGCAGGAGTTATTTACAATGCCAGAAATTCCGTAGCGGTTATCCTTGAAATTATAAATCAAAAGATGGCGCAAGAGTCTTATTTGAGGCAATAATAATTATTTCAAGCATTACGCTGACTTGAGTGGGAGTTGAAAAGTTTAATCTTCTTCCAATGTATTAATCCAAACTATCGACAAGGTTTCTTCTGTTCCGGGCCAGAATTAGTTGCTGGAAGCCGAATGAACGGAAGTAACGTGTTCTGTCCAACATGTCAAAGGCAAGCAGATTTTATAGAAATACGTTCTTGCTGCCTGAGTGGATGGATTTGCACATAACATTGATCGATTGATTGTTTCATATGACTCAGCTAATAAACAGAAACAATACAAAAAGTCATAATGCAAAGAAGTAACCAATTGTCAGCGGAAATTAGAATAAATGAAAACACAATGGAAAATGAATTGATCAGTGCAAACAAAGATTGTCTCTGTGTCACATAGGATTGGTGAAAGACCATGGCGGTCATCCAGTCAACCAACTCCATAACATTGGAGGCGTCCCGTAAATTGTTTAAAATCAGTAATTTGATGATCGCACTTTGCCCGTATTTGGTCCTAATCTGAAAATAAAGCATTTGTCTTCTGTTTTTTCGAACCCTTATTGACTAAATTAAGCGACATATTTTGTTAAGTTGAAAGAGGAAAGCTGAAGCAAGGTTCATCCACAATAAAATGGAAAGTAGTTCCAACAATTAATGTCATACCTGATCTTTTGTGGTTGCTCCAAGCACTTTTATGTTCACGTTGACTCTTTTTGAAATAATACTGAAGGGAAAATTTTTCTATAACCTATGTGGGTTTAGGTGTTAAGTTTATGAGATGGGCAGATGGGCATAGTAATTTACACTAGCAACATGTTTCAGACGTGGTCAATGAAAAATTGTTTGAAAAATATTTATAGGGAAAATGAAACGGTGTAAGAGAACTGTTAGCAGATCAAAAACTGAAAAATACAAACTAGATTTTTAAAACTATACATTGTAACTTCCCCTAATCTAATCTTGCAAAGTAGAAACATCTGTGAAAGCTGAGATTCACTCAACAATTTTTACTAAAGATTTATTCGGTTTTGCTCAGTTCAAGCTGTAAAAAAAGGATACAGAAAATATCATTCTGAAAATTCAAGGTCGAAAATTGATTCGACGTGTTTTGTTGCTAAACATGATTAACACTTGCTTTTTGAAAAGCTTACGGCGCCAAAATGCCTTGACTAAGAGTTGGTGGAACGTTTATTTCACGCTGCGCATGCGGTCGCAACAAAACTGCAGTCCAGTGATTACTTCGAGCAAATCAGTACCACAAACAGACCTGTCGGACTTTCCAACACTGAGCTGTCAATGCGCTGTGAGTTCAAAGCCTCTTAATCAGGAGAATTAAGCACGACAAGTCTATTTGCAACACAGCCTCAAAACAACCCACGGACTCGCAAAGACGCTGAGGAACGAAAACAGCTCGTCACCTGCTTCGATAATGACGCATGAAATGCGGCGAAACGAGGCGAAAACGGAATTGACGATCAAAAAAATGACCTGTCCAACTTTTACCAACCAAAGTGCGTCACTCTGATAAACCCTGCACCATCGTTTTTTCCTAAAACTAAAACAAAAACCTTAAAACCATGTTTAGCTGAACACGCACACCCAAGTGTCTGTATATTGGCCACAAGTGGGCCTACGAGGCAAACTCACCGCCTCGCGTGTTCGCAACACTTACATTAAAACAATAAACTCAGAAAGGCAAAAAAGTCAGAAACTTGTGATCCAAAGATTCACATTTTTTAAACTAATCGACTCTTCTTGTTCATTTTGATTTACTTTATGGTCAGCTTTCAAGGAAAAGGGATACCTAAAGCTTACAAAAAACGTTCCAAAACTTTAGAATGCAAAAATCAACCTTTAAGCCCCTTTCCGTCGTCGACGACGATGATGTCAGTGTTTCTCTCTGAACCATCAAAGAACCTAGGAAATGAAATTTTCAAAGTCCTTTGCCAGGAACAGCATGCCATGACTCTCGGTTGGCATTCAGCAGACATCGTCTGCAAAAGCACAAGGGAGTACTGGCCACTATCAAGTCACACTTGGCTACATCTTTTCTGACAGATGCTTTATCCACATGTTTTTGGGGCTCTTGCAATATCCTTGTTTTTGTTTCTTTAGCTAGTTTTTCGACAACGCTTTGTGTTTTCCAACATTTATCGAACTCGGTTCAACAGAGTTTTGCTTGTTTTTGAAATGTAGCAGAGGTCCTAGTTTTCATTTCCTAACTGTGGTATCCTCCAAGCCTCAAAAATCGCGCAAGGCTGGTTCCAAAAGCATGAAAATGCTTTGCTTCGTTTAGAAACAAAACTGAATTTTTGGATCATTCAGTTTTCAAAGTGTGATTTGAAAATCAGCTTTTGACATAGACGAAGGTTGGTACTCAAAACAACTGAATTCATTCGTGATTTGCTATAAACGTCAACCAACATATTGCACTCAAATACAGTTTGAAAATTATACGCATTGGTTTATCGATAACTTTCCTTCTTAGAATTTCAAGCTTCCACTTGCGATTTTGAATTCCTTGTCATGCATACTTCAGCAAAAATCAGACGGTGCTTAAAGCGCTTTGGTGCTTGCCTTCTGACATACATGTTCTGTCAAAAACATATCATTTGCGTTTTCTACTCTTCTAGCAAAAGTTTTGAATTCAATAGGTTTGCTTTCCAGCACACACGCAGGTGGAGCCGGGTCGAGTTTAACACAAGCATGAATTTAATTAACATTACCGGCCCAGAAATGAAGCAACCCGATTTTTCAACGATGCGTTTGTGAAAGAGGTTTTGAAAAAATCATTGACTAAAACAAAGCAATGATCGATTAGCGTCTCAGAGTCGCATCTAGTTCCATATGGAATGTGAGTTACGCTACAAAAAGTTTAGTGAAATATCTTATATTATACTCTCTGAAGAAAGTTTATTCACAATCAAAGAAACAACATTAGCATTGCAGGTTTTTCAGTCATTTCCCAGATACGATTATTAATTAATTAATCCTCTTTAATGAACCCTAGGGATTAGTAATAGTTAATTAATTGTATTTTTTTGGCCACCACTCGCTAACCGTTGACGCTGGAAGGCTAATCGAAAGCTTTGAAGATGCAAACTTTCGCCTAGTTTTTCAACAAAACAAGAAAATTGCCCTTAAAATTTTTTCTCAGGCCCCGATTATGTCATCCCAAAATCCCTTGACCCCCAAACACTCATGAAATCAACCCAGAAAAAGTTCAAACCCAAAAATTCCCAGATTTTTTAAAAATTAAACCTAGGAGACTATTTTCTTTTTAGAGGATTTGAACAACTCTCTAGCTCTATCGGCTGGCGAGTTATACCTGGAAAAGTGCGAGCCAATCTATCGGCTTCTGCGGTCCTTTAAAGGGCGAGAGCACGCAAGGAGCCATTACATCTTCAGCGTCTGCTTTCGCAATCTGCAGCAGCAAGCTTGTTTCCATGCAGAGCACAACATGTTTACACAAACATCATATATACGACCGCATCCCACGCAGCGGTTTGAGATAGCAAGATGAAAAAGAGCGCTTCTTCATTTGAGAATAGTGTCGCTTGCTGAAGAACTGCGATAGGAACTGATAACTCTTTAAGTTAAAGGGCAATGCGCGGTCAACTTCATGTTTCCGTTTAAATCATGATGTGCTCTGCGTGAAAACGAACTCTCCACAAAGTCTTGTCACTGTGCTTGTCGATGTCTAACTTTCTGTGTAGAAGGAACTGTAAAAACAACATCTCTGGCAGAACCACAGTCACTCAACGTGAAGCGCTGTAAGTGGCAAAAGTTCAAAGTCTTTTTGACCTCAAGATGGTGATCTTATTTGGAAGCCATCCAGACACGCAATCTCCAACACGTACGCTTGCTCGAAGTGATTACGAGCAAAATAACTGCCGGCGATCAGTGACGAACCACGTTTATCCTCCCCAATCTCCTGTAACCAACCAATCTGATGCGCTTGAGAATTTCCGTATATTTATATGTTTACGATAATGAGCCTTGCACATGTGTTACGCTTGTCGTGATACAATCTTAACGCTCTTCGTCTCTGTTTTTGAATTTGTTTCCTGAGCTTGTCGCTGTGAAAGGTGGCTTTGTGTTGCAAGGTGTCGACCGGTTTCAGAAAAATCGCTTCAGCTGAGAGTTTTCGCCGTCGCGTTACACAAGAAAAAATGCTTCCTTTTTATGAGCTCTACGTAGAAAAACAGACAGGCTGGAAACTGCAGGCACAACAACAATAATTAATCTCGAACTCGAAAAGCGTAATTTGAAGCGCACACTTAAACTTGCATAGCACTAACGCCATATCTCTTTTATTTATGTTTACAGAACAAAAATCCTGGGTAGATTTTACTGTTATCTTGCCACAAAACTTTGTCGATGTTGACGTATAAAAAATTGATCTAATCTGGTGATTGCTTTCAAGTAGTGCTGAGATGATTTGTTTTTATCACAAATCGCTGTTCGAACAGTTTCGAAACAAAAAATTTCAGTCAAGAGGTTTTCAAACGTTTTTTCGGGTAAGTTTTCCCACTTTAAAAGAACTTTCAAACTAATAGTGTTTATGTTGTAGCAATTTTTGTTGTCAAGGCCTTTCTTTCATGTCTCATAGTTACCAGACGGCCGGTATTTCACCGACCTGGCCGGTATTTTGAAACTAAATAATTTGCAGTAACTGCAAAAGGAACTAACATAGAACTTCTCAAATTATAATAGTTCTAGTAGTGAATTTTGTCAGGACAGTTCCTTCATCGTGGTTCATATCAGGGCAAATTGCTACTTGTGCCTTCAAACACTCACTGTCTCTCCGTTTTCCCTCTTCTTTGTTTAGTCATACTTAGCATCTTCCGTCGTCCTGAACGTGATCTGTATGAGCATTTCTTTTGGAAATTAACAGTGCAACTGGCGTAGATGGGGTTGTTGTCTGAACTACTACCACAGGCTATTGCAGGCAGAATGCAAGAAAATCACAGAAACGGACAGGACGACAGTGACATTGTAGACACTATAAGCGAATCTTTCACAATCACGCGAGCTGCACTGAACAGCAGACTTGTAACTAGGGGGTGCGCAGAGGGGAGCAATACCCTGGAAAACTTTTCGCTACCCCTGGAAAAATGTGTTGGACATAGTTTGGAACTATTGGACACAGTTCAAAAATTTGGGCCCCTCTTAAAAACCTCTTCGCCTCCCCTCCTCCCTGGTGTCCAAGCTGGTTACAAGCCTGTTGAACAGACACATTATTTCGTCAGAGGACTATAAATGGCTTAAGTAAGGGCCAGCGAATCAACCGGGAGGTCATCGCTCACCCAGCCTTAGTGGTCCAGAAGTAGTGAGAAATATTTTGAAGAGTTTCAGGTGATCAGGAAAATGTTTGTTGCAAACTGAAGAGAATACAGCAAGCAAGAAATTATTAGTTGTGTTGTGGTGTTCATATAGGCAATACTACCGTAGAAAAAAAATACCATCTAACAGTATGGAAAGATGTTCACTTCAGAAATTGATATGCAACATGTAAAAGTGGAATTTTACTAAGTGCATTTTTTTAGAGTTTAAGACAACGCCTCCGTCCACATCAAACGCTGCAGCAGTCGACACCAAACAAAGCTCCAAGCCCCTGAAATTGAAATATGAAACACTATAAATCAGCGGCGTTTTTCTCAATTTTAGAATGTCATGCACCCTGCAGAAACGCAAAGACCCCTATTGAAGAAATTTTGGTGATGGTTTTGCACTGCAGTTATCGTTTTTCATTTTAATTAGGTTAGTTTGCTAATGCTTAATATAGGGCTATAGACTATGCTCACAAAGCTTATGTTTATACACTGTTTGAAACATTTTCAAACCATCCATTGTGGAAGCGTAACGAAATTGTAAAGAAAATAACATGAAAAATAAATGCATTGCTAAAAAAGGGTTCTTTTCAAAAAATGTTATTCAAGAATTCAGTGCCATTAAACATGTATTTACGAATGCAGCCTAGATCTGTCACTCTTCACAAAATGGCCGGTAATTTTACATAACCCATCTTGCAACCATACTCATACATTGTTGATTGATCTTCCTTGTGTTGATTTTTTGTTGAGTGGTGAGGTCATGCCTGTTATATTTAATGCAATTTGGGAAAAATTGCTTTGGGAAAAATTTTTGAAGAAATTCTGTTGCATAACTATAGAATTTTAATACCAAAGCATTGATACGTGTGCTGTTTGCAATCTTTGTGTTTCTAAGCCTTTCCAGTAATTCTGAATAATTCTTGCTCTGAAATATTTCCTGATTTGAAAATCCCTACTATATCAAACCTTGTCGCATGTCCCGCTCATTGCCCAAGGCTTAAATTTGGCTTAAATTAAGCTGCATTATCATCCTGCTGCATCATTTTGACGAAATCTGGTTATAGTCTCACGAGTTGGAATTTAGATGCATAGGTTCTCTTGTCTGTGTATTTCATGCTACCTTTTTTTATTTGTTTTAGGCTTTATGCAAAAGTTTAAATAATTTTTACATGGCACATAAGTTTCAACAATGTGTTTAACTGCTGATAAACGGGGTTGAAGTGCTGATGAAACCCATCAACTAAGCAAGCTTTTCCACGTGATGCTGCTGTAATCAAAGTTTTACTGAGAGAACATCACAACAGCGTTACTTGTACAATACTGTATTGATCTCTGGAAAATCCAATAGTGCTTCAAACGGAGATTCTGAAACAAAAGCCATACAAAGTTTCGACGCGCATTGTCCTGAAATGGAAATATGATACGGCTTTTTCGTCCATTAATAACTGAGCTTCGCACTGTCATACGCCAATCGAACCTCAGCTTTTGTCGGAAATATTTCGTTCGTGGTAGAAACTCTTCTTGCAAATTGAAACTCCTGACATGCTTCTGGTCCGATTGGGTGTTTTCCAAGCATGTGGATTTCCCCTAACCTGGGCTTCCCCTGCATGGTGTTCTTCATTTGATATGGCGTATAGTGTAGTTCCTAATCACTGTTTTCATAAGGCGATGCAATCCTTTCAGATAACTTATTATTCTTCATTATCAGGAGTGCACGGCGTGAATGCAGATCTAATTTTGCTTTCCATGCAAATATGTCTTTTTTCACATGTGTTACAGAAACTACTGTAATGCAGGAAAGGAGACTAGGAAAGATGTAGATTCCGTGAAGAGCTCACCAGGAAGTTGCACTCTGGCTTGTATCTAGGGAATCAATTTACAGTCCATATCATAAAGTCAAAATCGTTTTAATGTTGAACACAGCAGAAGCAACGTCTGGTGAAACGGATTTTGCTGCTTCTTAAATACGTTGTTTAATGGTACGTCATGTATTAATCCTCAGGTTCCGTATAAGAGTGGTTCTGTATATGGTGCAGAATATCCCGCTGTTAATGCCAACGCCAGGAAACTACTGCGCAACAAACAAAAGTTCGGCGTGTCGTGTTGCAGCATCACGTAACCCGCTGATGAAAATAAGTCTCAAGCCTCCATCCGCGCGCTATTGGCTTCTGCGCCATCACTTCTCTGTTTTTGCACATAAGTTAGAAACTTCAGCGTCGTGGCTATCCCTTAAGCAAAGCATTTCGCGCTATTCTCTACAAATGAAATACTCAAAAACATTTGAAGTGTGTGTTTATGTAGAAAATATGATGCAACTTTCAGCGTTTCTCCCTTAAATTGTTGTTTGATGTGTAAAAGCTAAACAAAGATGAATCCCAAAATCAGCAGTTTGTCGATAGTGCTCCTCTCTCCTAGCAATTTGTGAAATTTTATCACTTGTATTTTGTAAAGTCTTGAGAAATATTAGAGGTTACACAAGCAGTGGTTGTGTTACTGTTGAGGATGGGCAAAATGGCATTTTCGGTTTACGCGCTTTTTGAGTATTGTTTAAGATTGAGTTTTGTTATAATTGACTGCATTTTATTGAGTAAAGAATCAGTTTGGTTTATCACGAATTAGTGTTTAATGATATGTTTGAAAGCTTAAACTGTTGGAGGTTTTCATCAAAAGATAGGAAGCCATAGAACAAGAATAAAGTATAAATGGCGTAGAATGAAAAGACAAGAGGCTCCAGTTAAAATATAATATCCCCGAACCAGTAGCGCAGCCAGAATGAGGCCGAAGCGGCCATGGCCCTCCCTGAAACCAACGTGCTAAGATTTTTCTATGGTGCTGTATATCAATTTAAACTGTCCGAAAATTAACGAAAGGAACAGTCCAATGCACGTCAGGTGACTGGCCCCTCCCGAACAAAATTCCTGGCTGCGCTACTGCCCCGAACCAAGATTTGAAGGCCCTCCATTCAAAGAATAAGGAAAGCCTTGATTATTTAGTCAAGGGGAACAGTGGCGTAACTAGAGGTTCGATCCAGGGGGAAATACGTAGATGTTGGGGGCCTACTGACCACCGTAAGGTGGCCACTAGCCAACACTCAGAAAAACGTTAAAAATGATAGTGAATTTGGATGTCATGGATGTCTATACTAGCTAAAAAAGAAACACCTTGATAAACGCAAAAAAATTACAACCTACTGAACCCCGAAAGAATACTAAATATCAAAATGTCAGCTAAGGGGGGCCCAGTTTTTACGTTTACCTTGCCAGAGGGGCTCCACTCCCGTCAGTAACACCACTGAAGCGGAGTCAATAGCGTTTAATGCAAATGTATGGGGCCCCTAATAATGTTTGAGAGGTTTCAATTGAAGGATATTGAGAGTTAAGATCATACTAGAAAGCTGCGGATTGAGTTGCTAGCCAGTCATTTTGTGTGGAAATCTATCAGTATGGTATACCCTTTTTACTAGGCTATAGACGCAAAATACCACGCCGAAAATCCTTCGTGTTGCCGTCAAACTGCGTCGCCTAGAGATTGAAACTAAGCAGACAACGCATTCAGCCCCTCAAAGATCGCAACTCTCAACCACCAATAGAGTTCACTTTCCAGAGGTGATTTTATGCTTGTTTGGTAACCTCACACTTATGTAGGCAAGGTCTTGAATGTGTTTTGTATTTGTGGTGCCCTTACCAGGGACGCCATGCCTTAGTGGGTTTTGTGACGTCATTCGTGACTGTCACATTGCCATAAACTTGTTCATTCAACACATACCATATATTTGTAGTTTTGTGAGAGGACTACAATAAATGTAGCTTATTAGAGCGTTTCTCAATCATGTTGGCCGCGAAAGACTTCTATGAGGACCCCGAAGCATTTCAAAACGCTACAACTTTCCGGTGTATCAAAATGTTTCCTGAAAATTACCTGTTTTTATTGATTAGATTGATTAGTTTTTTATCAAGTCTCAACGTAACCTTGTTGTATTAAACAAGCAAGCTCAAGTTTGCCATTTTCAGTAAATTTCCTGTTTCGCCAGTATTTTGTTTCTTTCTCATGTCTCCAAATTTTTCATTGCAGTTTTACCGCAACACTTCAAAGCTTAATCCACAAAAAGTCGTCAGTAAAAGTGGGTCGCAAGCTGAAAAACATTGGAAACACTGTATTAGGTCAAGTCAACATTTAAGTCTGATTAAAATTTGTGAGTCAATCCTGTATGCTTGATTCATTCCGGCCTCATCATAAACCAAATCATAATCGGTCCATTCTTTCTCAGATGATTTAATGTGGACAAAATGCACGCTTATCTGTATTTTAGGACAGCGAAGTCCAAGCTCAAGTACATGTTACAGACTTTAACTTGGACCTAGGGCAACCTTGTTCCCCAAACACTAAACTGAGAAAATGTTGAGAAACTGGCATATTTGGAGAGAATTAAAATGTAAAGACATTCGACAAATGTACATATGCATAACATGCATGTTCCTGAATACCTACTGATGCAATTTTACATCAACTTCTCTCAGTTTCTGTATCGGCTAGAGCATCAAATATTGTTTTTTAATACAATTAATACACATTTTAAATGCATTAGGAATTAGGACCGCATATCTGAAAGTGATGACATTTTTGGTCTGTTTCACACAAACATAGCTACCCCCAAAATGTTTGCGCAGCGGTCCCCAAATTGCCAAGAACACCAGGGAAAAAAGCAATAGCATTACACCTATTGTGAATTTCGCCCACCCCTTTGGTGGTTGAGATCAACCCATTTGTGACGATTCAACCGCATACATACGGAAACAACGCTAGTGAACAACATATATAAAAAATCCCAAATCCTTATAAAACACACTTATTACACATTTTTAGCTGAGTGACATCATGTGTCTAATATCCACACAGGTTAATTTTCGTCATCATCGCCAGCATCACCTTTCGCCTGGTTTCGACGCTTGTTGCGAACTGGCAGCCTCCGCAATGTGGCAATCTTAACGAGACATCGATGTGCTTTTGCGAAATCAATCTCATCTATAAAGACGGATATTTACCATTTGCTTGCAAATACGAATATGTCTTTGACAAGTCAAGACTCGAACCTGGCGAATCGACTGTCAGATCAAGCTTGGACACTTGAGTTTGAAGACATCTTTCCAAGAAGTGCCCAACCTTGAAAACCCAAAACATAATCAAGCATCATCGTTGATTCATCTGACACGCCGGTTCGAACAAGAACCCCAACAAAGCATTTCTTTTAAAAGGTCGTTCGGTGTCTTTTCCATCAAATGAAACAGCCCACGCTCAGGCCAAAGTGAACTTCACTCTCCAGAATTCTCTTCTACTTCGTAAACAGCACTCCACCAATAGTTTAAGATCCTGGCCTCTTCGTACTTCCTCAAACCCGCGTCCAGGCGTCGCTCTAAACTAGAACGCGGTGTAATTTGCGAAATAAAGTTGGAAAAAAGAGGGCAAAATGTTGCCGCTACATAAATATCATAACAAACCAGTCTAATTCCATATAAAAGTTTTTTGGATTTTCAATTTTTGCAAATCAACCAAAACACAGAATCATCGGTTTCTTTTGAAGGAGGATACTGAAAAAACTCAATATGCGTCGCAAAAATGCGTAAAAGGGAATTAAAGATTGTGCGGATGAACTTGTGAAACATTTCCCAAATTGAAACGTTGATCGCTGGAAACAGCGTTTTCATGATAGATAAATTTGATTGAATCAAATATTTTTGCAATGTTTTGTGTTAACCTTGCCTGCAGTTCTTAAAGGTAGTTATAGGCCATTCTTACTGAATACAATGACTTTAAAATACAGAATGTCGTGGCATCGGAGTATTCGAATTCACATTAGCAAAAGTTACAGCTTTTTTAACGAAGCTTGACAAGAACGAATAATTTTGCATAATTTTAACTTGGCAGAAATTTTTGCTAACAAAAACAATTGTACAAAAACCTCCAAAGCACACTTCATAAGTCTTGTTAACAATAAAACGAGAAGAAACTGTGTCCGCACAACCATTTTCTGCTGCTTGTTAATCTTTTCCTTCTTTAATAAAGTGGACAACAATTGTCAACACTGACCCAAATCTTGCATGTCTTGAAACATCCTACAAACCGAATTCAGCGCAAAACTTTTTAGTGTATGTGAAAAACTCGTGAAGGCAACATGCCACTAATGTAAGAAAAAAACTTTAGCACGTCGCGTACTCGGTCGAAGTCTGGATGCTAATACGAGAAGGTAAATGTTTACACCAAAAAAGAGCATATCATGTTGTATCGAGGTGGACCGTCGTGTTAGGTTGTCAGACACCGCATGTATAGAGCAACGCATGTTTGCTTATTGTAAGTTTCGGGGAACAAGTAGATTTATTTAAACTTGTAACATTACCATCAACAACATTCATGAACAATGGTCAAATGTGGGAGCTTTTGTTCGGTAGTGAACGTTGCTATTCCCACATCCGCGAAATACATATTATATCTTCGCAAAAACAGGTTAGTATAAATTGAAAAAAGGGTTACTTTAGGAAAAAGAATACAGCAAACAGTATTTGTTTTCGACTTTTTCAACATTAGGTGTTCTTTGTGTAGTTAAACATTTCGTGCTTTTCATCTGAAAATGATTTAAGCAACAAATCAAGTCGTATTGATTACAAGTGTATGTCACAAAAAGCTTACTGTTTCTGACGTTTGCCTGTCACTATAAACGAAAAATACGAAAAACACCTTTGACATTTTGTTACAATTGATTATTTTCACAGATGGACTTTCTTTGTGACAAGGCTATTGCGGTGAAGTAGCCGTGGTAAAGTCTGGTGTCACTTTCGTCAATGAGACAGCGTTGTATGCTGTATAGTAAATGCTTATCACGCTTCCCCATCGTTAACGCGGAATGTGGAAATGAGACTCACAAGCGTCCGTGTCTTCGTGCCAGGCCAGGATGAGCAATCATCCGCCATGATGTAAAGCGGCGGATCGTTTATGTAATCGGTCGTGTTCACACACGACCTCAAGGTCTCAGCAAAGTGGTGAAACGATGGAGCTTTATCAGCAGGTCGATCTTCACCGCGTAAACACTATCGAAGTCCGTACGAACGTAAGGCGTGCTTCTTTTCTATACGTATTCGAGGTCGAGTTACAGCGGTCGAGTCTTATCGTTTGCTGATCGCTTGTTCATGGTCATTATCGAAATAGAGCTATTACATAAATGGACAATGTCACTCGCTCTTATTTTCTGCGCCACAATAACTGCGGCGTTGTGGGCGTTGCAAACACAAACACATCTGCTCTCCTTTACGTCTGGAACAATTTTGTTCTTTGCTATCATTGGTCCACACTTATCTTGAACATGCACAAAGTCGTTTTCGTTTCTGCCCTGCTTTTCCACGCCAGGTGTTTTTAATCTTCCACATAACTTCATCAGCAAATTGCAAAGTTTCAGTTTTGAAGAGAAACAAATTTTCAACAGGACAAAAAATTTCAAATTTTCAACAGGACGTCTTGAAATAACGACCGAAGTTTTATTATACGCTCGTCTGCTTGCCAGGAGAGATTCACTGGTAAACAAAAGCTTTTTTTGCATTTCTATCAACACTTGTTCTCATGTTCTCACCTAATTTGGAGGATTCACTGAATCCGAATCCAATCTTAGTTTTTCTGCAGGGTCTTGATTTTTTGCAAATCGAAATTGTTTATTTAATTTTGCACAAAATTCAGCTTTTCTGAAAAGTGACGTGATTTATCAATTGAAGTTTTTGCTCACGGTCGAATGACCAGCCTCAAAACAAAAATGTGTGCCAATAAATTGTTGTATTACCAATAGAAATTTTATTCTCAGACGGATAGGCACTAGTTGTTTGCAAAATGTAACAAAGAACATTTTTGCTGGTAAATCCATGTGAAAGCGAAAGTTTGCAAAAGGACACAGAAACGTAACCTACATTATTATACAGCTATCGATGACAAGATGCACAAGATTCAGTTATTCTACAAACCCGGAAAACATTTCCTCATACAACTTATGCGTTTGTTAAAATTTTTGACAATAGTTACGCTTTATGTTCCAGCAGTCACGTCCGCCATATCACGTGTTGATGCCAACGACCTTGGTAGCGTTTTTTCATTGTCATGAAATGTTGGTGGCAACTATCTCCCTGTTCGTCACTGACAGCTCCAAGGTTTGCAGTGAATTTGTCCAGGCGACCATACAGAAAATGTACATTTATGGTCACGTTGCATCCAAAATCACGAAACCTTGAGAGCATCTGGGACACACGATTGCACGTTTGGAGCCTTTCCGTGGCCAAGAAAGTTTTTCACAACATTTACGAAAGATATTCATGCAGTTTGCCCTTGGAATTCATTTTATGAATAAAGCCTTTGTCGCCAACACATTTACGTATATGTGATCCACCCAACATTCCTGCTCTGATGGCATCATACAACAATGCGGGGAAAGTACAGAAATTGAAAGGATTGATGCTGTTCCATAAGACCAATAGCTTAAGGTGCAGGGGTGGATTAGCAATTTTTTCACTGCTTGCAATTGGGTTGTGCTGGGCTGCATAAGGCATGCGATATTGGAATGTTTTGTGTAAAGGCATTTCCTTCTGTGTCCAAAGCTTTTCAAGTGCTCTTCTGTCCCACATGCATAGATAACCGCATGGGAATTTTGTGTACCATTTTTTGCTGACCCACCAGAAAACTAACAATTTTGAGGTCAAAACAAATGATCCAGTTGTGCTCATGATATCAACTCCATAACGATGCGAATGTCATCATACTGTTCCTTCACGATAGTGGAGTGACCAATTGGGACAATTCCATAAAGATTTCCATTGTGTAAAAGGACACACTTGAGGCTGTGCTTGGAACTGTCCAAAAACAATCGCCATTCTCCTGGATCATACGAGGAAATAACCAATTATCCGAGAAGGCGAGGTAGATCGTTGCAATAAACTAATTTCTCTTCCTTTGAAAAATAGGGAAGAAATTGTNCCCTGTTTCGAAACAATCGAAACCTTTACAAACCAATCCAGTACCTGTTTTTCTTTGAGCCTGGAGGCTAAGAACTGAGATGCTTGCTCGGATAGATCTAAACCGCGTACTAAGTGATTCAGTTTTGATTAATTAAATTGCTGGACAGCCACTCTGACGTCACAAGAAGAGTCTTCAGATTCTGAATCTCTTCGTTTATACTCCATTTTCATGACCTCTTCCCTTGCTGATTCAACTTCCTCATCTTCAGAAGACCAAATCCACTAAAGGCTGGAGGAGGGAGTTTTTCAGAGTGCGGGACAAGTCGTAAAGCTGATAGAAAACTTGGATAAGAAAGCATTTGTCGGCTTTTCTTGCCGGTACCTTTTGTATTTGCCATGCTAAAGTAGCGGTTATAGCGGTCAGTCGTATGGTCTTGAGGTTCGTTCACCATTCTTCGCAATATGTGGAGACCATTTCGTGTTTTGATCACCGAGAGGCATGCCAAACTACACTCTGCTGTCTTCAGCAATGATGATCGAGCTTCGCGCGGTCGTATTTTCGCACCAGACGTGACACTCGCCAAAGTACACCTGTTGGGAACGCATGGCATGCAACAGATGGCCGGTAGCGAAAGTTTGAATTACTGTATCACAAAAGTAAACATTTTAAGTTGTCGATTGCATGAAAACTAGAGCATGCATAAAAACTGATTGCAGATTTGCAATCAGCATCCCAAAATTGTGTAGAGTCAGTTGAAAATTCTCATGCAATAAAAAATGAAAATAAATTTGTTGACTAGTCTTATTTTGAACTGTTATAAAACTTGTTATATTACGTTCAACGAAGCCCATGAATTTTGAATATCTTTATGCTTCACATTCGTATAAACTATTGAATGAGCAAATTTGCACCAATTTTAGTCTAATAATAACTGCAAATATCTTTCACAGGCCACCAAATGCGTTGGTCAGGACACAACGCTGTTAAATCGGTAAATGTATCCAAATGTATTCCTTATCCATTGCTTTGTTTAACTTATACTCTTGGGAAGAAAAAGGATTTTGCATCTAATGACCAGCGATCATAACAATATAGCAATTGCTGACAACGGTTGAAAAATCTGGATCAATGTTCAAATCAACTGCAAAATCCGTTAGCAATTCGTGAACTCAGCGATGAAAACAAGCACATTTTAACACTTTCTGTTGTTGGCAGCTAACATTCCTTTTGCTGCTTGTGTGAGAGGATGTCTCCCGCGTTATTTCATTGATTATGGAAATAAAAATGTTTTTGATCCACTGCAACAAATGGCGATGTTGACTCGTAATAAATCCACTGATTCAGATTTTATTTTTTTCTATATCTCAGCAGATAGAGTTTCGCCTCTTCAAATGCAACAATCAGACATTGCAACTGATTTTAAGCTGCTGAGATCAGTGCTAGGTCACCAACACGACCAGTGTGCTCAATACTGCATTTAGTAACTTCGAGTCTAATCAACGCCAACTATAGCTTGGTGAAAGAATAGAAAGAAAGTTTCATTTTACTCGCTTTGGACTGTCTCGAGTGGTCTGCGACGCCCAACACCGCTTCTTCTGTGCCGTGGGCCACGGGCGGATGGTTTTGCAGTGGATGCTGCACTGAAGGCGAGCAAATGACAACACCGCGCGTGAAGCTTTCCCTTGCACCCTTCCGCTGATGTCAAGCACGAGGCTGAACAGGCCGCAATTACCGGTATGACCCGACAGGGTTTTAAACCCAACCTATACCAGCTTCAGTGTTGTCCGCTCTATCCCATTAGGCCAAGCAAATGCTAAAAACAGCATTGAAGTGACAGAAAATGCTTTTCGAAATTATAGTTTTTATTTTTAATTTTTACGAAAGATTTTTTAAATATTAAATGGTATTTCTTCGGTGTTTTGTAATAACAGTTTAACATGAAAAGAATGTCATTGAGTTCCTTCAAGCACAAAAGTATCATCTTTAAATGTCAATGATTAAAATAGATTTGAATTGTCCTTGAGTGTCCTGTAAAACGTTTTCTTTTGCTTGGAAACCACCACTTGTCGTATTTTTGGCCTCAGCTATGGCGATTCAGAAAATAAGAGAGTAGGTTTCCTTTCAAATAAAAACAAACAATTTTTGAGCACAGCTTCTTTACAGAGCTGCTGCAACATTCATGAATATACTTCGACCGACTTCATCAAACCCCAAATACCCAACCTGGCCTCCTCCGTTCATTGGTTTTCAGCAAACAACAAAAACACGTGATCTGCGTCAGAGCGCGACGTCATCACAGGTGCCAGGGTTCAAAATCTCTTGCAAACTGGTTATAGTATAAATCGGCGCAAGAGTCACTCACATTCGGTTTATGAATTCACAAGTGGCTTGCGCTCAAAAACGTTTCCAGCGCGCTTATCACCAAATCACTTGAGTAGCTCTATTCACAACAAGGACTGGGGAGCGAGGTCTGCGTCTGGAGGCCACCTGGTCGTTGCCAGGACGCCCCGGGGAAAGTGTTATTACAAATCAATCTGGCGATGTATTACAAGATGATCTTCAGGTGCGCTTTGATTTCATAAACTGCGATTATTGCCCCTTGTTTTGACGGCTGCTTGTTCAAGAGAATCCGCCGACGTATTACCGCTTGATGGTCGTTCAGGCGTGAAGCAGCTGGAAATCGGCAACAGTTACAACTTGTTTTATTTCCAGATGCTTGCTTTTCTGCATGACGCTGGGCCGAAAGGTTCCTGCTGATGCCTGCACAAACACATGTCACATTCAGAAAACATTTCTTAAGCTTGATTGAAAGGTGTGTATAAACGTTGTTGGCAGTTTTTATAATGCGACGCGGAAACGCTACAGATATTTTGTACGAGTATTCTGAGCCAACGTTTTCATGATAATTGTGTTCACCGGTCCACTGCAGTGCATTCGGTCCATTGCGGTGCATTCGGTCCACTGTGGTGCATTCGGACAACTGCCGTGCATTCGGAACAAATAATTCTGCTTATTCCTTTGGACAACGTAACTTTCGCCAATTGTACGCAATAAACCGTAGAGAAACGGTGATGTTATAAACGCAATTTAGTTGCAATTCATCAGTTTGCTTGATTTATTGGTAGTGCATGAACCAACTTTATGAGTAATATTCTTTGGGTAATTATTTTCCCACGTTTATCCAATCTGTCACTTTTTCCCAACTGCCGCCATTCGCTTTTCTCGGTTTTTATTTATTGACCAACGTCAGGGGCCTCAAAACTATGCCCCGCGGGCTAAATGGCCCGCAACGCCATTTCATCCGGCACGCGAAGACATTTTGTCAATATTGAAAAAATAATGTATGTGCAAATAAATTTGTCGATTTGGTAGAGTGTAACATATCCCCAAACAATCACGTTACGTAAGATGTCGTTAACAGTTTATGTGGCCCTCAGATAAAAGTGTCAGGAGAAACCCGGCCTAGGGTATAGAGCGCGTTACAGGTGCGGGTAGGTTGGGTTCGATTTCCGATCCGGTCACACCGAAGATATGAAAAACGGTGCTTGCGTCCTGTCCCGCCTCGTGCTCGGCGTTGATTGGTGGGTGCAAGGGGACAGTTCACGCGCGGTGCTGGCATCGCCTCGCCACCAGTGCAGCATTCACTGCGAAAGCAACCGCGTGGCCCACGGCGCAGGGGAAGTGTAGATGGCGCCCGTAGACCATTCGTTACATTCCGACGCGAGTATAATGAAACCTTCTTTTCCTCATTGTTAAATCACCGGCGGAATTTTAATAAGGCAATTATCGGCAAACACGACAGGAATTCCTATCGCAAGTTTGAAATAAGTAGAAATATTTTGCAAACAACCTAATTGGTGTGTAACAAAAAAATTAGATTTAATTACCTCCGATGCAAGCTTTAAAAGTTCAGGTATTTTTTGGAAGAGGAGGAAAATAACCTATTACCTTTTTGTTGTTTGGAATCTAGAAAAACTGGGTAGCGTTTTACATGATAGTTTAGGCGTCTTACGCGATGTATATAAAGAAGTGATGGTTGTTTTCAAAATCCTTTCCAAGATAAAGAAAAAGTAACGTATCTTGAAATGGTGAACACAGATCCTTGCTTGAAGCGTTTTTCTTACAATTTGTAAAACTTGACATTATCCATTGAAGAAATGCTTTTTTCGGTGAACAGTCATCCACTATAAAATTAAACAATCAGTTTCTACGATAGCAAACAATTAGCGGCTATTAAGCTAAACAGAGCATATATGCTACGCCTAAAACGTAGGCATCCTCAGCTTTTATTCAAACAGAAACATTATTAAACCTGATGGCGAAATGTCATTAGACAGAGGTACTGACTAAGCTTACCTGCAATTTCACTATCAATAATTTTGGCTTAGCTTACTAAACCAGGAAAACTTCGGCCAATCCGCCAAAACGCATTTTGAAGCAGTTTTCAAACTTTTATTTTAATGTTGCGAAAGCAATTTTGCTTTTTTATAAAAGTGAACTACAGTAAAAAATCTAACTATCGTAAAAAAAGGTTTTAAACCTTCTGTGTAGAGCAACAACAGACCAGGTTCCCGCTTTCAGCGCCAGAGTGCGCTGTGTTGCTTCCGACTTCCCACAGCTGTCCCTCCTAATATATTTCGAAGTTGGAAAACAAAGCACAGTAGCAAGAAATTTAAGAGAAATAGGCATGCTTACCTGCTGAAAACAAGTAATCATTTTGCTATTTCTATTTACGAGCACCTAAAAAAATTCAAAGACAGTATTTTCAGTGTGCTCAGGAACAAATGTTGGAAATCTGATTTACCTGTGTAGCCAAAAAAATCGGTACGGCGTACAGTCAATAACAGGCTGTACAGCAAAAATGTGGAATCACTTCTTGAAAACAACGCAAATGTTTTTCCCAAATCATTTCGAACTTCGGAAATCTTCCACCTGAAAAGTGTATTTGTTCTCCATGAATGAGTTCAGTGCTCAGTAAGGGCCAAAATTTCTTGCGCCACGTATTGCTTCACCACAGATCCTACTTACCAAACAATGGAACGAATTAAAAGCGGGTTAACACTCACGCAGGTAACTGGGTTCGGTTTTGAGAAGAAACATTTTAAAACTTCAGCATACAGTACATTGGTTGCAAATAGAAGCAGTTATACACGAGTTGCATTTCACGATCAACAAGAAATGAACTGCCACTGAGATGTCACACGAAAATGTCAAGAAAAACTTGTTTTTTGTGTTTTTTTCCAAGTGCAATAACTTCAGATTGAAATTTTTCTCTACTAGCCCATTATCAACTGCGCTCTTGATTAACTGAGTGAAATGACTATTATCTTCGGGTAAACCCAAGAGCTGATGAGTGAAAATAAATTGTTGAAAAAGTAAAACAAGGATGTCAAGAGAAGAAAAAAGAATATGTTGGAATCACCTTAATTTTCTCTACTCGCTTTCGCGCAAGCCAAGAAAACAGAAAAAATTTTTAATGGCGAGGTTTTCACAAAAAAATAGGTTTGAAAAAGTTTTTCAGCTGAAACCAAGTAAAAACGAAGCAGCAACATCCATGAGCATTGGCATAACATTCCCAGAAATAAATTTCTGCAAGTAAAATTTCCTATTTCGAAGCAAGCCATTAGTTTGTCAGTTTTTTTCAAACAATGACATTTTCATAGGAAGCTTGATATTTTGGAGAAATTGGAAGCACTTTGATCTACATAACACCAGTGGTTGATTTTCATCAAAATGTTGCAAATGTAAACGGAAATTACTCTTTCAACAACGGTTGCAGAGCCACTGCGTGTTTTTGCCATTTAAAAGTAGTGTTTTCATATATATATATAGCAGGCAGCGTATGGTCCTCTAATTGCACGTTGCATGAGTGGAACTAGCTACATTTTTTCGCTATTTTTAAAACGAAGCCCTACCTGAAAAAAAGATTAGAGATGGCTAGCTTTGCTGACTTTCCAGTAAAATCTATGCAAGTTTTCAAGACAGCATTTGTCATCTTGAAACTGTCCATGCTTGGAATTTTATTTGGGTAGCTGCAGATATTCAGTTGTTATTGTTGTTCATCTCAGATCTTTTATCTTTTCTAAAACTGAAAAGAATCACCTGAAAGAAAACGTGAAACACAAAAATTTATCAACAACTCAGCTGCTCTTCTGTCACTAACAGCAGTAGTTATTGTTACAGTCCGGTGATCGCCGCCAGCAACAATAGCGATACACGTGTGCGCTGAACTGGCCGTCATGTTATACCGCTTGGTAAGCGATGAGAATGAAATATCAATATTTGTCGTGAAAACAGCCTCTTTGTAACAATCATTGGAGGCCACCCCGCAGCAAAGCTGTTAAACAAACGACGTGGAATCTTGTATTCATTCAAGCAACTGTTTTCAACGTTCAAAGTCAGGTATAACCATTTTCGACACATCAACCGAAAGAACATCTTCCATCTGATAGGCCAAGAAGGGCTTGGACAAACAGATGAAACACAGCCGTGGTGCGCGTACCAGCTTGTAGGTGTACTACAGTTAGCAATCTTTACTGTTTGATGACGTCCCTGCGAAATATTTACAATCGCCGGGCGCGGAGAACTGTCGCTTTATTACTCGCCTGAGCGCATTTGCTTGAATAGTTTTGCAACAGGCTTGTTTATTTTTCCCCGTTTTCATTCGGTCGCCGACACAGGACTACCTAAATATTATTTTTCCGTAATTCGATCGTCGGACCCGCACCTTACCGGGGGTTGGTGATAACTAAGCTTTTGTTTCGCAACAAAGGAGCACGAAAAGGCATCTTGTTATTTCGGCGAAATCGTCCAGGTCGTTCAAAATTTACCGTTAGGTTCTCAACAAAGCAACACTGGCGAAAGAATCAAATAAGTGTTTGCCGTTGCTCGTCTCCACCGCCCGTCAGATCACTGCTCCTCTTTTTGGTTTTCTGGTTATGATTTTAATTGGCATTCTCGACCGAAGGACACTTCAAAGCGGTGCGGGGGGCAAGGCCTGAAACAACAGAAGGGAACAGAATTTCGCTTGATCACCAGAACAGAAACTCTCAATGATGGACACGAGCACCTGCGGCAAATGCCAGGAATTGAAGTAAAATCAAAAGCCTTGCAAAAACAACCGAGTAAGCACCGTAATTTCGCTAACACTTGCCTTACGAAATACAATTCTTGCAATGCTTCCTCGTTGGAAATTGATCTTTCGAGACTCCCGGTAGAAAACCACTGTGCCGGCGCTCGTACCAGGATGCAGGTCTCAAGTGCTGTTCAGCATTCCATTCCGTGCTCATAATCGTGCGCGTTGGCGCATGCCGCACTGGCTTGTTGCATAAATAAAACAACAGTCGAAAGATCCAAACGTCTCGCCGACCAGTTACAGGCCAAACAACAAGATCTGCCGGCTGGCCACATTAAGTAAGCGACATGTTAGTTGTCAGCAAAGCGGATCAAATTAATCAAAGCTTAGTGAATACTGCAGTAGTATTATCATGCTGGCTATCGCTTGACCTCGCGCTGAACGCGGATGATCCCACTTTTATCCGAGTAATCTGCGGTCCGGCACCGCTTTACACCAAACAAAAACGACGGAAGCAACTCGGCGGTTTGCAGGCCGTAATTGGCTTAGAGTTGAAAAGACACCTGTTCAACTTTCCCTGACGCCCTGGTAATCCTCTTAACGCGATTAAAGTTCTTGTTGGGAAAATAACAAAAGAGTTTTTGCGCATCCGAACTTTGCGCATCAAGTTCCTGGAAAATTCAAATTCCGCAAAAACAATGCGATTTAGCGCAATTGTGCGATTTCGCCAAAACAAGAAGCTCGATCGTTGGTTGTACTATTACGCAAACAGTATGGTCGAAGCAAAAGTGGGGAAAACCTCGACATACAAGAAAGCGTTCTACAAAACGAAAAGATTAATTGGAATACCTATCCGCTCAGGGACACATCATTACAAACGGCAGACATCAAAATGAGGCTAATGAAGCAATGTTTGTTTCAACAGCCTCGCGATAACGCTGAGAAGATATGATAGTGGCTTCTAGAAAACAATTATCGAGATTCTCAAATTACTGCTACAAAAAAACTTGTTCACTTTCGCCAATACAAGCATGTGAAGACCATTAGAACGTAAAAAATTGCCCAAATCAACGTTTGTCAAAGAAATAAACTTAACATCACAATCAGCATCGTCGTTTAGAAATCATGAAAAGTTGCCATCTTAAAGCCATGAAAATCAAAACCCAGTTTGATAATTTACAGGTTCGTACTTTCAAAAGTCTGGTTATGAAGAGTTTTTTCTGCAGAACAAGCCTAGATAGTTCTGTTGCCGGGAAGGCTGTACCGCACAGTTTAATGTCACACTCATAAAATTCACCTAAACTGTTGCAGCCACATAAAGTGTAGAAAAAAAGAGAGAATTCTCGCTAACCCTCGTCCAAACTCAGTTGAAAATTTGGAAAACTGCTGAAAAAATCATTATTGCTTTGGTCATTACCAAATTACGCCACTATTGAGAAAATTTCCCACAACTGGGAAATTTCTACCACAATCACAATTTTTACTCGAAAATGCTAAAAGTCAAAAGAGGGCCACTAGTTTTAAATGGACGACATTTAATGCCAACAATTTCCACTTTGCAGAGACGATTATCTACTGGTTAATTTCACAAATTTTGCTGTGCTTGACAGCACAACGCAGAATGTTTTTTCCTAAAAAAATATCATTGAATATGGCATCAGATCTGCTAGCGCTATTTTCTGGAAACAATATTTTAAAAGACTTGTGGGAAATGCCGCCGATTTAAAAAGTAAAAAAGAAGTATAAATATCAAACGGCCTTGCGAGCTTTTTACCGTGCTGTATGTACAAACATGATCTGCATTGATTTTTTATCACAAGCAGTTNGTTCTTAACTTAAACAATAAAGTGCAAATCTGTAGGAGGAAACGCCAAGTACCACCAACGACAGTCCCAGAACCAACGCATTTTTGCGAAGAACATTAGTGCACTGCTCGCTCTTGAACGTTTATATTATATATTACGAGAATTCTGGATTGTTTTTACCATTCCCCATTTAAAGGCTGTAAGATCTATCACTCTTTTCCGCTTAGTTCTGTCCCACGCACTTCAGTGTCAAACTTGTCATGATAAGAGTCATTGCTCATTCCGGCTAAACACACATTTCGCCAACATCTTCTCGATCAGATATACGAATGGTGCTGTGCATGGGCTGAGCGCGAATTCATAAGTTCAGGTTCGATTCCATGATAATGTTGCAGCTACAATGAAATGGAGTGAAAGGAGTGGTTTTCCCTTTTGCCTACTGCGCATGCGCGCTCAACGCACTGCGCAACGCCACGTCTCTCACGTAAGCAGAGATTTAACAACCATTTTTCCGCTGGAGGGAGGTAGTAGACTTTGTGAAAACAGTCGAGGTGGCCAAGCGTTTTGTTATTGCGCGCGTGTTTTAGATTATTAAGATTGATCTGTGCTCCGATGCTGGAGATTTTAGAGATGGAAGAGTTGTTTTGCTGTTTTTCGAGCGTTGGTCTTATCTCGTCGATTTCCGACTTTTTTTGTTTGCTTTTATTTCTTTCTTGTTTATTTGCTCTGCTTCAAATTTTCTTACAAGATCTGAGAGCTTCAACCAACATTACAGAGTTCCTTTCAAATATCACTCCATGTCATTGGACTTGCGCGATCGCTTGCAACACTGGATGAAATGTCAAACACGGGTTAGTTTGTATTCATTCTGGTAAGAACTGTAACAAAATGCATAGCCATGGACATGTTGGCATGACTAGGGTTTGCACATAGTGGTGCCTTCAAATTAAGATTTAAGTTTGAATTGGTAAGAACAAGGATTCCGTCAAAGAAACTCTCAGTTGATTGGTGGCAAATTCGAACGAAAAGCTGTGGAACTGATACACGGAGATTGATACACAGATCAGTAAAGCAAACGCAGTTCTCCTTGAGCTTTATCTCCCTGTAGTGACAAAACGGGAGCTTTCAAACACCGCAAAGCTGTCAGTTTTTATATCAGTCTTTGTTCCGATCCTCACCTATGGTCATGAATCTTAGGTAATGACTGAAAGAGTGTTATCTCAAGTACAAGCGGCAGAGATGGGATTTTTGCGAAAAGTTCATGCCATGACACTTCGCGACAAAGTGCGCAGCTGTGAAATTCGTAAAGTCCTGAATGTCGATCCACTTCACCTCCGAATCGAGAGGTCTCATCTACGTGGGTTCGGTCATGTGTCCACAATGTTCCAAGAAAGGCTGGCGAGGCTATTCCTACTGGCTCCATCCACTGGAAAGCTGCCCAGAGGTTGTCCAAGGACTAGGTTGCGTGATTATATTGCCCACCTTGTTTGTTCCGGTCTTGGTGTGGAACCAACAGGACTATCTGAAATTGCTGAAAGCCCCAAGGTCTTCAGCACCCGCAACTCCCCCCAGAGGAAATGGCGAGTATGAAAATAAATGAACTAATTACTGCCAAACGATATTCGAAATCCCGGATGTGACACTATCATCTGTTTTCTCAGAATTTCTCTGAATTGCTGTAGTTTAAGTGAAAAGCTAAATTTTATTTTTTCCAAGATAAAACACTGTTGGCGCGAAACCTCATAGTATTATTTTTTCGCCGTTATCTCTTTTACAAAACATAAACATAAGCTCGTCTTATGGAAAAATGGCCCTGCTTTTAATTAGAGAAAAACTTCAATGATTCTCTATTGTTTTAAATGTAAACTTGTGCAAGTAGGACTTTTTTAAAGTTTTGTTAAAAGTTTCTTTGAAATGTATAGGTGCAAACGCAGGAGTAAGCCCTGCAACAGTCATTCATGGGCAAACTGCGGCCCATTAAACTCTTCAATCTGTACCGCTGAAGTTGTCCAAAATATATTAATAGAACAATCAAGTTGTTTACATTTCTAGTCTACCCAAACAATCCACCATCTGCTCTCGACCGTTGTCCACTTCTAAAATCCCGTGCCTCCTGTGAATGAAAACGTTTGTCCAGCCCTTCTCGAGAATGTGTGCAGCAGCATGAACGTAAGCACTGCAAGTAATGTAAAGCGATGATGCTTTCTGATACTATAAGCTCGTGTTCAGTTTCTCAGGACATTAGCTTTCCAGCTGCCATGGAAAGGTCAAAATTTTGTGAAAAAGTAAAAACATTACAGCAAAACATTTGAACCTTTCCACCTCAAGAGCTAAGCAGGGCTCCCTCCAGCGTTCAAAAGTTTCCCCGTTGCATGTCAGAAGGCAGCAGGCACTGTCTGTTAAGACCTTTTAAGCTGTTAATTTGCAGTTTGCGGGAACGGCAAGGTGGTTTATAGAGATAACTCAAGTGGTATCGTATACCGCTGTTGTATTATGCACTGCCAACCAAGCGTTTGCCTGACATAATTGACAGCAACGAAGCCCAGTGACCTTAAAACTATTACGAAAGTCAAGTGCCCTGCACGGGTTTTGTGTAGCAGGAAGCACTTAGCGTGCCACCCACCCGAACTGACAACGGAGCAGGCCATCTCGCAAATCAACGGCAACTGTTTGTCGCTTTCACGTTGTTCGCACTTCCGAAACAAAACAAATAAATCTACGAATCATGCCCGAACCCTTGTTTGTCAACACTATGGCGCTGCGCACCGAAAAACACAGTCTGAGCATATACGAGTGAAAATAAGCATGACCAAACAAAGCACGCGGGTTGTCGCGTCGTGTCCCGAAACACGGTCTCCATTTTTTTCTGGCCATGTTTAAGTTCGCAAAAGTGGTCAGATCGCCTGTTCAAAAGTCCCACACCACTCGGACCCCCCCAAAACCTAAGCTCCTATTCGCCCCTGGCTTGAAATAGAGGTTTACGTTACATCTGTCGTCAGTGTCTTAGTGCTGCTTTGTAGGCTTACCGCATAAATATACAATTTTAATTCACTCTTTCATATTAACTCATGTAAATTAAAATTGAGATGTGTTTTTTTCAACTGACAAGCGAATGCGGTCACGCTCCACTGGTTTGCCTTCAATCGCGGCGATCGCGAACGCAGTTGAATGAAAAACTTTGTCGAAATTTGCTTTTCATGGCTGAACACTGTTTATTTTTGCAAGACCAATCTTCGCTTCTTGAATCGCTTCCCGACGTAAAAACAAGCAACGAATCGCAAAGCCTTAGTCATTAGTGGCGGGCGACCGTTTGAGACGTGCCAAATGCCCCCCATCAGGTACTTGGATGACAGACGTACGATTAGAAACGTGTCTAACGTGTTGTTTGCCATTAACGCAAGCACGCTGGTCTTACTTTGCTGACCGAGCGAGGAACCGCGATCAGAGACTGATGATGGGTCGGGCTCCGATCACGAGAACGGAGAGTTAAGCGAACAAGCGGCGTGGATTCCGCTTTATTCTGTGAAGTGTTAACAAAAAAACGCCTTTTCTGGCGTTGGCTGACAGTGAGCTCTTGTCTTTTTCTTGCGTTGGAGATCTACACGACAAGCCTGACCGGTAACGAAATACCTGCCACGCTAAACTTCTCGGAGTTTTTAATGCGTTCATATCTGCGCGATCGACATCACACTTTATGTTCCGTGCGACGTGAACAGATCCACATCATTCTTTTCTTTCAACTGAACGTGCCTCGGACGGAAAGCAGACTTCGGTCTTTGCGAAGAAATTTCTCTTCTTAATTCGTCCATGAAGACACTGACAAAACAATTTCCCAAACTTCAACAGACTCAAGCTTGCTGCGACACATATTTATTCGTCATTAGCATAATTCGCAAGCAGAGCGGGATACTAACAACGATGATGTAGCGATTGCAAAGTTTCAATCCACTTTGTCGAAGATAACCGCTATAGTGATGAAACAACTGCTATAGTGATGAAACACCGTTTTTTGTAACCGATCGCAAATTCAAACATCTAACCTGCAAACACTTTTGGCCACAAATGCGTTTTTTTTAAATATTTTTCATGCAGTTGAAGTTGGGGAATTATCTTTAAATTTGAGTTCGATTTCAAACAAGTGCTTCAACCTTTTCAAAGCGACACTAATATGTAAATTTTGGGTATCACTGTTCTTAGCTTTACTGTTCAATTTGAGGAGAAAATGTTATTTTTTCGTTATCGATTTACAGACATCTTCACAGCGCTTTGCATGGTGATAAGCTATACTTTGAGACCATCTGCTGACCGTAGTGTTCCGTTTGACGCTTTTTGCCGCAGCAAAAGAATCGCTACATTTTATAGTTAATACTCCGGCAACACAAGATTTAAGAGCAGCGAGGTCAAGATATGAACCGCAGAGAAATTTTGGAAGTGCACATACGCGAGCAGAAGGTAAAGAAACAAAGCAAGATAGCTTCAATAGAAGCGATTGAAGTGGGTGAAGTTCAAATTAATTTCAAGGACAATCTCGTTGTCCGTTACAGCAAGATGTTGAACAAACTGGTGAACAGTCCTATTAAAACACTGAATTACCAAGTATGCGTTGAGAAAAAGCGACTGTTTACTGACAGAACTTCACTCTGTGTAAACAGAAACCCTCCATATTTTCAAAATAAGTTAAAAAAACTTTTCCAATTATTTCTCTTTTTGCAACCGAAAAAGGTGTGTGAAAGAATAAATGTGCAGAGGAAAGTTGGTTATCTTTTTATTTGGGTGTTTTTCCAAAGATGACAATCTGTGATATCATCATTTCTACCGTTCTGCAGCAGCCACGTTTTTGTTTTTGCCCATACCAATACGGATTGGTGTGATTGAAGAGATTTCGCCAAATCGCTGAGATCTTGTCAAAGCAGAAAGACTTTGATTTCAGCATCTGTTTGCTCATATTCAGTATTCATCGAGTCCAACGAAACGCGCGTTTCTCATCTCGCCATGGCTACACACCTGAACCGGTATTTTTGTTCTGCTCCTCCCACTGCCCACGCAACTGCATTCTCTTAACCATGAGCGTTCGCTTGTGAAGCAAATGCTCATCATCTGTCTTACGGGACGGCAAACAGTTAGACAATGGCCAGGGTGTGTAAAAAGCAATGTCACTTGGACGTGTTTCGCTGCCGTTCAGGCAGCAAGGATTAGTGCAGTGTTTGTCGTAAGATAAGGAACGTGTTGCCGAAGAAAAAACGAATACCCGCAGAATGTGCACTGCTTTCATGAAAAGACGCAGTGCGCATTGTGACGGCCGCTCGGCAAGGGAGATGGTCAACATCAGCTTCTCCATTGTCGCAGGTTTCACTATGCCTTGCACGCGATGGCCCATTCTGCTGGCATGCTGGTCGTGTTTGCTCGCAGTGATCAATCTGTCGTGAGCATATACTAAGCGGGCTTTGAACATAAACGTTTTCGCGCCTAGCCCGCTTGTTCTTGTTTGTACACGACAGCTACAATGAAAGAGATGGATTAGAGCTAGGCGCTAGGAAAACCGCAGCATAAACTCTTCCTGTCAGTTTGGAAAGTTTTATAACGTTTCCCCCAGGTTCGCGCTACTGTGATCGTCGTTCAGTTTTACCAGGTCGTTGCATGACTTTGGATCAGGCTTACCAGCTGTTTTTGCATGCCCGCTTTTCGGAATCAAGTTTGATCTCCAAGAAAACCTGGCGCCCCCCCCCCGACAAACCTCCCAAACATACATGAAGACACCACGCAGTTTACTCGCTAACTTTACGATTACCTACATCACCACGCAGCCTATGTCCGATCCAGCTCATGCAAAATAATTGGATATCATGGAAGACAACCTCGATAGTTATTCAAGTGTTCAAATGTGGTTTAGGCCCACGCGGCAAAGCATTGAAGAGCGGTTACTACCCCACAGGAAAGAAACTAATTTACACTGAGGAGCTCGTAACATTACCCGGCCAACATTACGTCACAAGACCAATTGTTTGCCACTCTGACTTGTATTTCATCAGGTCTCATTCCTCAATTACATTGTTCTTTTTTCTTTTTCATCTAGAATGCGCAGGTTGCCTTTACGTTGTGCAGCAGGAGGCATGTACTTGTACAACACGAAAGAACGTCGGTGAAAAATGACCCCGAAGTTTTGATTGTGAACATTAGTTTGACTGGTTAGAGCTTATACTTTAGTTTGATTGGTTAGCAAGTGCTCGGTTAAGCATTTCATTCCAGGTTTTGAACTCTTCACACCAGAAAATTTTTTGAAAGTTTAAAGCTCAATTAAAATCGAATATTTTGTTGCATTTGAAGATTAGTTTTTACTAACAAAATGAGGCAATATTTTATTCTGAAAATTCATTTTATTTCACATTTGGAATGAGATTAAGAACCATGTAAAGAGTGGGAAGAAATCAGCAACACCGAATTTGAAACATCGCTGCTTTTAAAGAAGTAAATTGCTGCGAAATAGCAGTCACTTTATGTGCCGTGGTACACAGCAATTTGTTGGTCTACTACACAGACAGGTTTTTTTTGGTGAAATTTTTTAATAAAGCTCTTTGACGTTACCTTACTGCTGTCATCCACTCTATCTTTTTTATAAAAATTATCTCTGAACCTTCTTAACGAGATGTGAAGGACAGGTGACCTTAGTTCAGGAAAAGTGTTCCCAATTCCCAACAAAGATAGAGCAAAAATTACCATATAAAAATAGATGCTATATAAAAATACAAGGGATTGGCAAATACTCATTTTTTAGCGAATTAACGGTAACTCGTTTCGACTAAGTTGTTTTGAACCCTTTTTTTCACGTAAATGTGTCTTTCATAGGTGAGGCAACATTAGTTGATGAAAGGTTCGCAGGCATTTACTAACCTCAACTCATTGATAGTTTAAGACAGTGGTCCTTAACCTGGGGGTAAATTTACCCTTGGGGGTAAATTTTATCTTCCAAAGGGTTTAACTTGCTGAAACATAAATTGAAGCCTATTTAAATTTTTATAAATCATTCTAAACTGTAAGAGTTTGCTAATTTCGCATTTTCAGCAAATAGCGCCATTGAGTGTATTGGGGGTAAATCTAGTAATCTTGTTTGATAAAAGGGTAAGATATGTAAAAAAGGTTAAGAACCACTGGTTTAAGAAGTAAACTCCAACTATTTGATTGCTGTTGGATGAGATAAAATCTTTCGGTTATTTCTTTACAGTTTTACTCATCTGTGTTTTGTGGGGATTCCCACCATGGTAAAAAAGATGTACCGGTGCATAACTAAAATATTACAGCATCCAATTGGGGGAGTGTTATGTATACTTAACGTTTTTACGTTTATTTCTTTTGCATTTATTTTCCAAGATTGGCGAAGGATAACGGGAACGATTCAAGAAAGATGCAAATATCTTGTTATTTTACCTTTATATCCAGATGCTTATGCTGTAAAGGCAAATATAACATTTCTTGACTTTTACTAAAGCGGTAATCAGCACTTTATTTAGGTCAGGCTTAAACAGCCAGAAACTAAACTCGTGTAAGTTATGCAATTTGCCCGACCGCGCCATGAAACAGGAAGTAATATCAAACTACTAAACAATAATCTATGTACAAGCTTTTGACAAGATTATCTTATTTTTCGAATGAACTGGTTGATTTGAGGAAGTATCTATGCGATGTACTCATCTTTGGTCATTGTTGGATAAAAAATTAAGCGAAAGAAACACTCACAATCACCCCAATTAAACTTTGTGGTTACGCCATGCATATGGGTATCACTGGCAAGTGAATTAAAAAACACTAAGCTATGAGAACGTGCAGCCTGGTGGTTAGTCTTGAATTTCACCCTCTCTCAAACGTTTATATATAAAACAGTATACTGCCACCTGAAACCATATATATAAAAAGCTAGATCAAACGGAGTACTTGAGTCACAGGCAAGCCCATGCACAAGGACATGTTCATTTGCATACCGGACGTTTCCAATATTGTCCGCGTGTTCAGATCGCAGCAGCGGCGAGCATCCAGCACACCTGACGTCACAGCTCGTCGACGATGAGCAAGAGGGAGATCGCACACGCGCCGCCGAAGAAGATCGCTGCTGCGGACCCAGTAACGCCAGCAGCAAGTCCTGGTTGTTTTGAGGCGCAGTGATCTTGCGAACAATGCTGTCACGCTTTGACGCGCTCATCAAGTTTCTTTCCTTTATTACTCGGTTTGGTTTCTCGAGAGCTGAGAAAACAATGCAGGCTCGAAACACGCAGCAGGAAACTGATTTAATTTCCTCGATTATAAGGCTCGAAAATAGATTGCCTTGCAGGCAGCAAAGCACAAACATACCAATGCGAAGCATTGCTCGCTCTGGCTTTTATTACTTCGTCTTGACGCGATAAAATAGGTGTGTATGGGCACTTGACTTCCAGCTTGCCGCTTCTGTACCGACGACACCTCGCTCCCTTGTAAACCACTTTTTCCCCAAGTGATAAAAAACAAATGTTCGGCAGCTGAAGAAACCAGTAAATCGGCTCATCATCATTTCACAACATTTCACACAAAAAAGTTCGTTTGTGACTTACGTTCACCTATTTCTGACGAATTTAATGTGTCCGCCAGAACGCGCATGCGCATTAAGATTTAAAGCACGAAAAACGTCGAGGTTCCTGATAAGTTGAGGCAGCATGTGATATTCTCTCGCGCAAACAGTGCCTGCTAGTGACAATGCGGCAGGCACTAATTTCTACCAAGCTACTCGGAAGTTAGACTCATACTGATCGGCCGGCGCCCAACTGAAAATAACCTCTGGTAGTAAAAGCAAAATAACCACATGTTTTGTCTGGCCCGAAATTTAGAAGCATCCTGCAGTTGTTGAAACGTAGATTTCGGTTAAATCCCTGTAGGCTCATCAACAATCGATGGTTTACGAACAGAATGTGATGAAGTCATTAACCAGTTAAAATCGAATGACATAAAAATGGCTAATTTTACAAACTCTAGGTGGCAGAGTTATGGTAATGTGCAGTTTTTGCTCCTTCTAGGGAAGCCCAACATTTCATGATGGGGACGTTTCGAAATACTGGAATTTTGTGTAAACTCTACGACGGTATTTTTGCTGCTAGCCACGCGCTTCAAATCACAGATGAACACAAAAAAAGCTTCAGTTAAAGTGCTTTGAAGTTAGTAGGCAATTTTTTTATTGTATTCCTTGCTGACGTGGGCCAAACGCGTTATTCGATCGAGAGATAATGCGCGGGCAGGCTTTATCTGAACACTGTCGGTCACTGAAGTACCACCACAACTTCCAGGCCATTCGGCGCCCCTCACCTTGCGACTGGAACTTGGGCTGTGTTTTTGAACGGTGCTATTCATCATTTCGCAGTCCGCCGTAATTTAACATTCATGTCAGGAGCATAGTAGAACATGTGCGTGACATGCGAAACGTGCTGTTTTAACAAGCCAGTGTTACCTCACGCCGGTACCGCAACAAGCAGTCTGATTTTAACGCTTCTCACACAACGAAACCAGCAGTTGGAGTTGTTGCAAGAGGTTCAAGTCTTGAGACGAGGCTGTCTGTATACGTCACAATCACATGAATTGCGTGAGAAACGCAAACAATTACATTTTGTACACATTAAAGCAGCGTAGGCAGCGCAGAAATCTGACGCCGTGATTGCAATTTTCCAGATTGTATTTGCTCACTGATGGGACTAGTTTAACCAGGGTTTGGTTGTTAATGATTAGAGGCTCATTTCGAATTTACAATGGCTTAAATAAGGCCTGTAAGGTGACGCAACACAGAAAAAAACTTTGTTGAGCGTTGTTTACTCAGACGCTACACTGAAACGTATTTTGAAGCACCAGAAAACAAAATGGCACAACGCGCTTCTTCCTAAGTACAGTTGAAAATTTTTAAAAATTCACAGTTCCTATCTCTTAAAGCAGCTTCATCGAAGTCATGTGAGTCCAGGCCCGCAACCTGGTTGGGACACCAGGGGTGGCGAAGAGTTTTCTGAGAGGAGCCCAAATTTTTTAAACAATGTCCAATAATTTCAAACTATGTCCAACACATTTTTCCAGGCGGGGCGAAAAATTCCAGGGGTACCTCGTCCCCCCTGCCCCCCTCCTAGTTAGGGGCCTGGGTGGGTCACCACCGGATCAACAAAAGCTAGCGAAGCTTGAGATTCAACACAACCTTAACCAAGTTACACAGTTAAACAGCGGATGACAAATTCATCGTCCAGTTTTATCTAACCGCTTCCTTCCCTGAAAAGAGTTTGGTCGTGATAAAAAATTTGGAAAAGTAGACACTTCTTCCAAACTCCTGACAGCCATACGGTGCNCACCTTCTACTAAGTTTCTGAATACCACCTATACGGAAGCAACGCAACAGCAATGAAAATAATGGACGGCTGTTTTTGCACTAATTGTTGTTTTCTCCGTAAGGAACATTAGCTTCATCAATCATGCAAGGCGCAATGTTTGCAAGTGGGTGTTTGCAATCTGACACTGCGTGCCCGAAAATTTAGTTCCCATCCTTTAAAGTAGGAAACGATCTCAACTCCGAAGATCCTTCGTACGGGGCAGCCTTTCTGCGCCCACGCTCATAATACAGCATTGTTGCTGAAGTAACTTATCGGCAGAAATTTTAAGCTTGCTTCCAAAAGCCGTACGCCAGGCTCAGGCTCGTTTTGGTCGTGTGGCGTTGATATAAATAGGGAAGATTACTTAGTTTGATGTTCTTTTGCTTCTTCTTGGCAAGCACGCAGTCGATTTTCTAATTTTTTGAACGACGCTCTTTTGCAACTAAACTCCAAAAGATAAATAAAACTTTGTTTTTTCGTCTTCGTGCTTACACGTCAAATCAGTTTGAATAAATATATCTGCATGAATGTGTGAGACTCCGGATGACTTGCTTTAAATTGCCTGAAGTTGCACAAAAATAGCAATAAAATGATAAACTAAAAACAACTGGAGCATCCGAAGTTTTTCAAGCATTAATCTTTTAATGCGAAGCACTGGTGTCCAACTTGCATGAACCCAAGACGCACTAATCCTGTGCATAAATTCAAAGGACGTACTGCATAAAAACTATTCGCAATTCATTAGCTTGCTTGTTGTGCTACCGCACATCAAAGCGCGGTGTTGTGTTTAAAACGGCTGAGCGCATTTCACTCACGATGCTTATCTTCGAGCGATACTTCATTTTATCACCGCAACAGCGGAAAAGCCAACTTCGCACAAGTACCAACAACAAACGGAATTAAATCCCGGAAAGCTTCTTTGGATGCAAAATGGGTCTGAGCTGGATGTAAGCTTGCCAAGCACTTGCAATCTCAAAACGACGCACCAGGGCGTCGCGACGCCCAATTGGGGAACCTCTGTGCTAAAGCGACTGTAACCGGTCAACATAAGCATTGTTGAAATTCTAGACAAAGCGAAAACTGTTTTTACTATTCACTGTAAAGTGTTCCGAGTTTCATGAACAGATTTACTGTAAGCGGTTTGCAGGTTTAAAAACTAAATATCGAATCGCAGAACATCATTGCCACGAAATGTTCAACAAAATTAACACAAATTAAATACTTTGGGTTCGAAAAAATAGAAATGAAAACCGGCATTCATCAATTGTTTGCCTTATCAAGAAAATTTTGTGCAAAGCACTGAGGAAAACACTGGATATTTCTCTTCTTTCAGTTAGGTAGTTTTGTGGCAAGCATTTTGACTGCGTTGATTATCGCTAATTTTGAAACTCTTCGCTCAATTCGCCGGCTTTTCTAACTTTTTATTTCATTCATGCATGAGTGCTTGCTGGCTGTTATATTTAAATTCATTCACGCTTGAGCAGTTACTAACTGTCGTATTGATTTCGACAGCGAAAACTTCATAACCAACTACAAACGATAAGCTTACTTCTCGTGAGGCAAAATAAGTCCAGTGTAGTGGCAAACTGTTCAGAGGGGACGCGAACAATTGGAAAATATCTAAAGCAGCAAAGGCCTGGAATATCAAATCGTATTATCTTTAGTACATCCCGGCTTGTGGCTTCGCACAATTCCTGCTGGAGAGCCATCTAAGTGAAAGGGCGCGAAGAGCAACTATAACAAGTTTCTCATGTCAAAACATTTTGCAAGCATGTACGGCCAATCACATAACGGCCAGGCGGAAACGTCGGATTGTGGATGATATCATACATCAAGTAGTTTTGGAACCGCTACGCTTCATCATTTCCTTGTATGTTCATTTTCAGTGTAGCATCGTGTGGCCGCAGTTGTCTTTTAGTTGCATGGTAATAACCAACCAGAATCAACTGCTGTATGTATTAGCCTCGTGGTTTTATCAACTTTCTATCTGTATCTTTAATTTTATGAAATGGAAAATTCGGAAATAATCTATGCGGAATAGGTCAAGGCATTAGCTGGCTATTGTAGAAACCTGACTCTTCAAACTTGTTTACCAACTTGTTTATCAAGTTTATTTCAGAACTTTCTGGCGATTCATTGCTAAACCATTTGCAGGCAGCAAACGTGCGGCATCATTTCCTTTACTCAGTGTTTTATGTTTTCGTTCCAGACTTGTCTACTCCTTGTGACTTTGTATATTTCCGTGTTTATAAAGTTTGCTGATAATTGTGTGAGAATTTAACATGAAGCCATTTTATGTGGTAGATTCATGATCAAACGGTTTTAGCTCCTTGACAATGTAACAAGTCGCCTTAACACCTATGCCGATAAAAATGAGTAAAGGTTTAAATAAACTGAGAACTAGAAAGAACAACTCCACCAGAATCACTTTTATGAAAAGTTCCACATGTTTTGCTGTATGTTTTTATCACTACTTTATTGACAAACTGCTTGCTAACAAGCTTTGCACATGCAACAAATCTACCCACATTTTTCGTTTTTTTCTGTTATTTCTGATCACAAAACACTTTATTTTACAAAAAAACGCACAATGCCCCCCTTCAGCTTAGACAGGTTTTCAAAGTGTTTTAGGGACCCGATTTGGGTCCCTAGAATCAGGGAAAATTATCAAGGCTTAATGATGGCGCTTAATTAAAACATCTCTAATTATATGAAATTCAGTCGGAAATTTTTCGGGTACCTACAGGACCATACACCGGGTACCTAACATTTTCCTTCAAAAAACCTGATTTAGATCAAACAATTTTTGTTAGTTTTTCTGTTGACTGATGTCCTTTCAGTAAATCGACCGTTTAGGTTCGCTTTAAGAGCAATCGGCTCCTTTTGTGAAGAATAAAAATAAATGCTCATATGCATAGTCGTATCTCTGAGATGGCACTAAAGACGACTGCTTATTTGTGGTCTGCCACAGATGTAGTCGACCTACAGTGTACAGATGATCAAGGCTTATGCCATACAACTGCTGTGAACGTAAAAGTGACATACAAGTGAAAGTTTCACTGTTTATTGATTTAGGTCAGAAAATGTTGACAGAAGTCGTTTTCGCTTCTTGTCTGTATCCGAACACAGCATGTCGTGAGGTTGAGAGGAACTGTACACTCTGTATTGGCATGATCACCACTTGGACCCTTTGCTACGTGATTAGCGACAGCGTAATGCTCGAAAGTGATGCGTTTCGTTGGTGTAAACAGTTACTTTTGCTTTTAGAAAAATGGTGCTTCCAAGCTGCAACGATGTTCAAAGCAGGAAATCAGATGAGCCGGAAAATTGACCAGTGTGGTTCGATGTAGAGACATTTTCACTTTGACACCAGTTCCAGGCTGAGTACAAATTCAACACACACTCGCTTTAACACCCATGCCAGACTAATCTAAAGGATTTTTTTGGAAATTGCTCTGCAAAAATAGCGCCCGCTCAAAAAGTTGTTCGATTGTGTTGTTTTACCGGCTCTTAAATACTGTACATTCAAGCAAATTTTTTTTTCAATGGAAGAGAAATGCAAAACGTATCAGGCATCCGAGTGGTTGACACATTTATGACTCATATGTGCATGCAGAATATCGTTATTCTCTTTTATTTATTATTTTATGCCTTCCAGGTACAAAGGCGGAACGCAAGAAACTTGGAAAGGTTGAGGGTGACGCGTATAACACTTCAAGGCACCAGATTTGAATTAACTAAAAACTAAAGTTGGATTTGCGAATGTCTCGTAGATTGAAATCCAGCCCTCGACACCCACAGCACCTTCTGAAAACGTTTTTCTTCCCACATGGATTTTTGTAAAACCGTTTGCCGCCCAACGTAACCACAGTGAGGGCTGGACAGCAAATGTCCATTCACTCTGCAAGATAAGTTGGAAGTCGTTAGATTAGCGGCGGCACGGCCGCAGCATCCACACTGGGATCACAAGGAAAAACCTGCAGTGAATTTCCCTACGTTACCAGTCACATATCACGTGTCCTCATCAGTTTCCTGTAAAGCATAGACCACATTGTGAGATTATCCGTTGTCTAACAGATGATGCCGTGTTTGAACGCCGTCGCCAACATGTCATGCCACATATTTCCGCTGGTACACGCAGTTCCAGGGTCCATTCGCATTGTTTCATCACTGAAGAGCTCAAACCGGACATTTTACGATGTCATGCCTGTTGCTTTGAATTGAATGCGTGTGATGGTATGCATGACATGACTCCCGCGAAAATAACAAACTATCTAATGAATCAGGCCACATGTCATCAAGTTTCGAGAACGTCGCAGGACGTTACGATTTGTCGAAGCAAGGTAAAAGGCTGGATCGTTTGTCTCCTTCGTCCGAAAAAAGTTGACGAAACTGGAAGCCTGTTACCAGCCATGTGGTGGATGCCAAGCCGGAAAGTTATCTCTGCCATAAGCGCTTGGCTATAAGCGTGAACGCGCGAAAACGCGAACCGGATGATGTTGAGAGGCTGTTAGCAATTACACAAACATTAGGCTGCAGCAGGAAGCAGGCGTTGGAGTGAGGTAACAGCATGTTTCACCAAACTCGCATGTTTTCGTCTTAGCACAAACAGCCGAGGCCAGCCAAGGCGTTTTCATCGTCCTAGTCAAAAGCATCTCACACGTCCGTGCAATGTTCAGTCCATCATGCACATGGTCGTCGTTGGCTTGTTTATTCAAGTTTATATCTGACATTTTTTACGCGTGAAGAACTAGCAGGCGTCGAATAGGAGATATAGTACGAAACACGAAATGTTTTGCACGATTTGAAAACACACACGCAAACAAAGCTGCAGCAAGCAGCACTCCAGTCATGGTCGACACGGTCAATAGCAAGAGACAGGCCGTAATATGCGCAAACAACGAAGAAATACCGACTGTCTCAAAATTGACGCTCGATTCTGCAAGTTGAGCGGCAAGTTACGAGCGCAGAAAAGCAGCGTACTGGGTAGATGAGTTGCTTGAAATGGAATTATTAAGAGTTGTCTGCATTTAAACAAAGGTGATAAACATGAAGCAGTAGCGAATTGCAGCAGGTTACGGACTTAACTGCTACGTTTTTACTGAGCCTGTTATTTTGCACGCATTTTGCAGGTGCGCAGGAAATCACAGATTTCTGCGAACGTTGTTTTTGCCCGTGCGGTTGCAGCAACAAAAGTATATGAAACTCACAGTCCAGTCGTTTTTCAAACCTGATTTCTCACTTATTACAGGTACATCCTCAATATCATTGCTGCGGACTCACGCACACGGCACCGACTCCCAAAATAGCCACACCTTTGAATTTAACCTCAATCGCGATCTTGCGTTGTGTATACAAAATCTATCATTTCCCAGCAGAGTGGGGTCGTGGTTAAATTAAATATTTTGAAATTGCGTACATGGGGTATCGTTCGTTACAATGATGAAATGCTGAGTTGTTGTTTGAATGTTACGAGTCATGGTTACGAATGGGCCATTGACAATCATAGCTATGCAATAATACAGTGGTTTTCTTCCGTTGACCACACGCGCGTCATTTCACATTCAGTCAAGTGTGACTGGTTGTCCACAGTCAAGAGTATGTGTGCAATAGACCCGTGCCGCGTGGTAACAAAGCAAAGGCGAACGAAACAAAATTAACAGGATTAAAACTTTCGGCAGAATCCAGCTCAGGGCTTGTCGGGCTCGCTTTTTTAATATAATGAGCAAGAAATATTATAAGCAGCTTGTCGCGTTGGCCCAATCTTGTAAGTCGTCGCAGCGGTGTTTAAACTGAGACACAAACCTTCGAAGAGCAAGCGGTAGGAGAAGCTCAGACTGTGTGACATGGCTCGTTGAAAAACAAACTGTCATCACAGCGTTTAATCGTTTGTTGGGCGTTGCTCTCTTTGGCTCGATCACGTCGAAGATTCAAGATCTTTCTTTTTGGAAGAAGTGCCGCTGGACTCTCGGTTGCTCTTCAACTGTCTTCCCTCCAATTTTTCGAGTCGATTTCGAACTCGGTCGAGTTGATCGGATCGCACACACGACCTGTCGAACCATGTTAACCAATCGTCAACGGAGGTAACGCAACGACACACCGGCCGACTCCACCCCCAGCATACAAGTTCCACGTGTTTGTTTTTGTGACGCGACACTACAACGACGGTTGAGCAGCGCGTTTTGGACTGAGCGAAGCGTGACGAACAGAAGCCGAACACTGGAAGCGAGAGTTTACGTAAAATGCAAAATTAAATTTATTGCTCTCTAAGAACAGGTTGTCCGAAGAGACAGAGAAAACGAACAAACTACGCTTTCATTCCTGGCCCTTATTTTAAATATAGACGAATAAAATGCTCGAAAAACTCCTTAAATTGTTCCTCGTTTGAAATTGCGAAATGACGAACAAAACGTAGGAGGATAATGATCACCAAGATTATTCGGCTGAGCGCCGGAGATTAAAAAATGCTAAAACAATTTAAAAATAAACACCTTCTTCTTTTGGCCTGGTCGATTCAGCTTTAGTGAATGCAATGCATGGGTTTACGGTTAAATGTTTTTGATTGCGCAATTAAGTCAACCGCCGTACCTCTGCCAAAAATATTTCAGTGAATTAACTGATCTTCGAATTAACACCATCTTCAACGGCGGTGGTTCTACTTCTTCGTTTTGAATTTTTATGAGAAATCCTAAGTTCTTTTTAAGGTGCAACATTCATTTTTTCAAAAAAAGACGTATTGCTTTTGCACTTACTTGAAACACAAATTAATGGATGGTCACGTTGCTGCAACGGAAGACGCCATTCGATCCACGTTCCTGTCGTCAATTGCAAATCGATCGCTGTTTTCTGATTTCGAGTAACTTTGTTTATGCTTCGATAAGTTGATAGCTGCAAAACAAAGCACATGATTCATTAAAGTAAGTTTTTTCTACTTTCGTAAACACATGCCGATGCGCTATACTTTTAAAATCGGCCATATACCACCTATAAAACGTAAAAAATCTGGAGAAGAAAAACATCTTTATCAATATCTGTTGAAGTATTCCTTGAATTAACAAACATTTTTATACTCTGCCAAGCGCAGCAAACAGCGCAAGGTTTTAATCTTTTTTTTTTCATTTTGCATAAATACAACGTTGACCAAAAATGGTGTTTGTCCCAGCGACGTTTTTTCTAATCAAGTGACTGAAAAGCGTCGGACCTGTTCTATTCTTGAAGAAATGTGTAGAACAAAATAATGAATATGCTTTTCCCTGGAAAATATGCCCACAAGGTAATATACCACACAGAATACCTTGCAACACGCAATCAACTTTGACCTAAAATTTAAATCAGCCATTATTTATATCGATCGTCGAAGGTGAAGGTGTTTTCTTCTTTCACTGCACGTAAAATAATACAGTATTGAACTGTTTTCACCCATATTCTTTGGGAGAAGGCCCATGCATTGGTCTGTTGGTGTGGTTTGGAAGCGGTTGCATATAAATGCGGACGGAACTGAGGAGACCATTTTTTGATTGAAACAAAATACTGAGTGCAACCATCCCACAGTTGCCTGCAAAGCGCGGGGATTTGCACAGCAGTTTTATAAGCTTTTGACCGCATAGTGAAGAGACAAGCAGAACAACTTTACGTTATCTACAATGAAATAACACTGATAGTTTGTGATACCTTTAAACGTTTCTGCACCAAACTAAGATCTTCTACCGCATGAAAATATATAAAAAAGAAATTTTTAACAAGTTTAGCAGCAAACTTAACAGGCAGCTAAAAATATCATTTTTCGGCACGACTTGAAAAATATTTTCAACTATTCATCAGAAACGTTTCATGTCACGATCTCCCTTTCGGGACAATTCTTTGCAAATCCCGCAAACAATCCATTCTCAAACAGTCGAGGCATGGCGCCGGCGACGAGTCCGCGTCTTCTTCGCTTAAAGAAGAGAGTTTCCTGTTTTTGTCAGTAATTTAGCGCGAGGAAGAATCGGTTGTCCTGATAGAGGCCATCTCAGGTGATGCTGCCGAGATGGAAATTTCGTTCGCTTCCTGGGCATTGTTTTATGACGTGAATTGCGCGAACGGCACTGTTGCGGCGTGGGCGCTGGAGACAGCGCTTGGAGACAAACTACCAAGGGATAAGACGAAAAAACGCTCAACTTACGCATATCGGCTTCAGAATCCGAGGTAGTAGCATCTTCGTCACCGTCAAGCGTTTTCTCTTCCGATGGTTGACCGGCGTCAGTTCGGAACATTTCGGAGCTGAGAGCGTCGGTTCGGAACTTTTCGGAGCTGAAAGGGAACCTGTCGTCGCGGCGACTGTTCTGCTGCTGGTGATGACCGATTCCGTCGGATGCGCTCCTATTCACGGCTAGCGAAGCGAGAGTGGCGGCGAGAGCATGCTGGGTTTTCGCCGTGAGCCGCTGATAGGTCAGCTGACGGTGGTACTCGCTATACTCGTTGATCCATTCGTTCATAGCTTTGCTCGACGCTGTTCGATCTTTCTCACGTTCGTCATAACCGTTGGTCGAATGCGACCGTCGTTGATGCAAGGCGACTTCCGGGTCGCACCGACGTTGATGCAAGGGAGCCGGGCCCGCGCCCGGCCAGCGTCCGGGACCTGTTTCGCCGCTCGACGCGAAACGTCCACGGAACTTTGGGTCGGGAAAGGGGCTTTCCCGTGACGAGTGTGAGGTGTCGCTCCTTGAAGAAGTTGAAAGGTCAGGTCGATGGGGAGGACGCTCGGGGAGGTTGACCGGGGACCAGATCTTCGACATCTTTTTGTCGTGCTCTCTGCCTTTTTGCCGCAACAACGAATCTCCCTTTCGACCACCGTCGCTCGTACTTGCAACTGGCGCATCGGCCACGTCTTCTCCAGTTTGTTCCCCCTGGCTTTCTGCAAAACCGCGGCCATCCTCCCCACTTTGAGTAACAAAGCAATGAGGGGTGTTGTTCGTTGGGGGAGACGGCGAGTGGCCGCAGGAAGAAACCGATGCGGTGGAGTTAAGACTGTGTCGTCTGCGACAGTCGTCTTGCTTGACAGCAGTCGAAGCAATGTGAGGATAAGGTGAAAACGGATCACTGCGGCGCGTTTCGTCGCCTGTTTGCAACCTCTTCGCTTGTTGCGGCTCTTCAGTCTTCGCAACTCGCTGGCAGTCTTGAAAATGCTGCTGGTAATGACGATACGCGTCCGCAGGACGCAAGTGCACTGGGAGGTTCGCGAACTGACGTAGAAACAACTGGGCGTGGAGGTGATTGTACGAAAGAGGATCCGCAAGTTTCGACGGAGTGGAAAAATGTTCCGATTCTGGCAAGTGGCTTTGTTCGTTAGAAGAAACCGGTCGCGTTAGCTCAGGATGGTCAAGAGAAGGGACGACTGGATTCCCAGAACTTTTGCCACCGTCGATAATGATCGGGCTGGCGTTGTTTTCTGAAGCAAGAAAAAAAAGCTTTCTATTTTTTTCTTGAAAGAGTTTTTTTAACACGCCTTAGGGAGGTCACGTAAATGCGAGCTCAGGAAGGCTTCACTGACAGAGAATTCCAGTAGCAAAGAACAAGTTGAAATAAGTTAAATAAATACGTTTGTAAAGAGAATAACTTGAAGCTATCTGACAGTGTTTTTCTAAACAAAAAATTTTAGATAAATGAAGAACGGTCTTTGCGGTAAGGGTCATCACCATAAGTAAAAGAATAGCAACAATTCCTGCTAAGTTAATGGAGGTTGTGTTTGGTAAAGATTCTGTGCGCCTGCCACTTTCCACTGCGTTGTTTTTCTACACAAAACATGAAATGTACGTTTTTTTCGTATTTGCATTGGTACTATAACTTTGACTGCTGAGGGCTGTTGGCAGATCTCTCTGTCTCAGCACGTTTGATAAACGAGAGAGCAGCGACGTTGAAACAAAAAAACGCACATACTCGTTCGTCACTTCTCTCGTTTGCTATATGGCCATCAAACTAAGCCGCACTCGAGCAACCACAATCAAGTTAATTTACAATAGCACTGGCGCGGTGTTGTGTTACTTATTTTCAAAGGATGCATGAATCCAATTCCCTGTCAGCAAAAAAGACGGACCCTGACGATTGTGGGAAATAAGCAACAGGACGAATGTTAGGGCGACTCGAGTGGACGCTCAGTAGCACTGAGGATGCAGCTAACGAGGTCGCGCGTCCATAATTATCATACAATCGCTAATTTTCAATGCAGCCTCCAACTACAGATATGCAGATTTTCTGCCAAAAAACAGAGTTACACAGTTTTTTGACATAAATATGGAAACAAAAAACGAACCCAAAGTTTGATTATACTTTTATGAAAAATCTGCGATGAGACTATCACTATATTGAAGAAACATCTACGGTTACCGTAATTAATAAGCGGATTTGTTGTTTTGTTCGAGATGGGTCAGATATGCTTCATTCAGGTACACCCTACCCCATGGCTGGACACCTCTGAGCCAGAGGCACATTCAACGTACCTTTGCAGCCTAGCCATTATCTATATTTGTCAAATCCCGTTGGGTAGTTGTTCGCACCAAGTTATAGCGATGTAATTGCTCGCGCTATGACGTACTTGGTCTCCAATACCTTCCCGTCAATGTTGTTATTACGGCGCTTGCGAAGCGACGTTTACAAGTTTTCAATGCAAAAGCGGGTTGGCCGCACGCCGGCCTTTCGCCGAGTACTTGCCCTGTCACGCGATGTGAATGAGAAAGCGATGAAAGTTACAATCAAAACGACCACCGTAAAGCTACCGTTGCAAATCAATGTGACTTGACTTTGACTTGATGTGAGAAAAAGCGAAACAAAGGAACAGGAAACGTCCGCGGTGATAAATAACGCATTGCTTTTTGACAAGTCTGAATCTGAAATTGCAATTTTTGTTGAAGTGCGACGCCAATCAAAAATATACTTTTCCTGTTGAGTGTTGAAAATGTTCCTTTTGCTGATGTCTTTCAAATGACCCAACAACTTTCAGGGACAGTAAGTTATGAGAGAAAAGCCGCCATTTTGTTTTTTTGAGGGAACCATATATCGTATAAATCCACAACTATTGCAAGACGAATATTATGCACTAGGCTAGTCAAACAACTCCTTTTCGAGAATTTAAAATCAGTAGAAAGGCTGCTTAGGCATATCTTCCGCTCTTACAAAATGTTTTCTCTTTTGTAGCAAGTGGAAAACTATAATTTATTATTTTTTCCTTGATATTCTGTAGAAGCTCACACTTTTCTTGACTTCTGGATATATGCCAGTTTCGCTTATTACCAAAAATGTTTTTCAAAAAGTTCTGTTCCGTATACGTTTTCAAAAACACTTGTTTTTGGGTTTCTGTGTTGCTTATACACAACGAGTAGTCTTTCAAGCAATAGGCGAAGCTTTTAGTACATGGTTGTAAGGCCTCAAAGTAAGCCAACTAAAGATTAAAAGATTTAGTGTAGTACACGTGCGATTGATATTACTCCACTTTACGAATATAAAAGAAAAGAACCACAACGATTATCTGCGGTTTTAATGATGACCAACAACATCACTCCTCATTATAAACCCCTCACCAGTGGCTGCATCGTCCGTCTCTTCGTCTTCACTTAATCTGTCATGCCTGTTGCGCGGCGACCACGTCATTCTGTTTTCCTTCTTAAGACGTCGACGTGCATTTGCGAACCAAGTCGAAACCTGCGGACAAGGCTTGTCGATAGAAACAACGACTTACAATTTGCAAAAACAGGAACTACTTGATACGTTCGTATAATTACTGTTTCGCGTTGTCACGTGTCTAGTTAAAGTCTAATACACTTTTCACATGTTTTTTAGTTTCTCGTTCTCATCTGCGCTTCGGATACGACTGTTTCCATCTGAAAATTGTGCGGACCATAAGCTCTAGTAATCAGGCCCGTAGCCGCGGGGGAGCATTCGGGGACACTGCAAGCCAAATTGTGTTGTGCCTTGAAAAATGAACTTGTTTTAAACATATAATGAAAACAAAAATATTGCCCCCTTAAAATGTATTTTTCCCCCCAAAATCTCAAAGCATGGCTACGGACCTGCTAGTAGTCATTCGCACTCTTAACCGAAAAAAATAACGATCAATTTCGATTTCAAACCTTTCAGTCAGTAGATTTGTGCGCTCATATATTGTGCGTGGTGAACAACCTACCTGAGTCAAAGTCATCTTGGAAACAATTGCTAGCATTATTTTCTCTCCTTTCGTTGGATACGGGTTTTTTCTGTGCTCGTTCAACCACGCTTTGAGTGTAGCTGTCGTTTCTCGCGTTGCATTCTTCCGCCGTCCGTTGTCACCCATTCCCAACGCGCCATACCTGAGGAGCGCACAGGAGCATATGATCGACGGGTCCTTATTCGGAAAGTTCCAAACAAGAAGAAATGAAACTAATACAGGAAGAATTAAGGGTGCTTTTTCTGCAAGGGTCGAAAACTTCCGGAAAGCGATGAAAAATCGTTGATGTTAATGCAACAAACCTGTCCAAAAGATAATCTGCAACTGTTGTTCCTTGACGTAACGTGCGAATGACACGTACAACAGCTGTGCTTACTGTCATTCACAAACATTTAGAAATAATTTCTTGCGAGTCTACCATCCATGACACAGAGGAGCACTACCTCATCTGCAAATTGCTAACAACGTTTAAAACAGTGTTCCTGGCTAACAAAAGTGATTGAATCAAACAAATACGGATATTTTTGAAGGTTTGGTCAATTAAGCACTGATCGTCAGCCAGCCAATTTGAAGCAAGAGGTGTGAGAGACCGGAAGTAGGAAAATTATTCGGAGATTCAAAATCTACAAGCGATCAAAAACCAATGGTGCGAAGGAAACTTGTTCCCAAGCATTCAGGTCAAATACTGACAGCACGACCAGACCAGCCACGGTATTTGTCTTTGAAACGATTGCCACGTGAAGTTGTAACCTTTTGACCTGCAAGACCGAAGTCTGAAAATGTTCAACGTAATAGTGCGACAAGGGAGGAAGTAGTTCACAGCTACTTGCGTCTAATGTGTTACGTGCGTTTGCGTCCTTTACTTACACTTTCCGCTGTCACCACATAGAGATTTTCAGACGAAGAACAAACGAGGAAGTTACTTTACACGGTTTAATCGAAAAGATCAAAACTGAGAGCTTTTTCACTGTCCCACGGGTTATTCAAACTAAGATGTTCACAGATGATTTACAGGTGGCATTGGACATGTATTTTAAGCAATAGCTTCAGCCGAATGAAGCTTTACATCACAAGCGCAAACAACCAAGTTTGCGACTTTCACAGCAAAGGGTCGATGGTATGTTAAGAATTTACTGTACGATTGTACGACCAACAACAAATGTAAGCAAGGATTGGGTCAGGAATGTCAAGGACTGTACTTTATGGTTTATTGTATGTTTCTTACCGTTTTCGTCTGTTTCTTTAAAGAAGCTGTCGCAAAAACAAATTTGTGCTGCCCCCTTAACGCCACGCCACAATCGGAGCTTTTTTATAATCTGAATAATTTTTCCGCGTTCACCATTAAACTACTTCCTGACTTGCTCTTTGTTTGCTGGTGAATGCAAAATTAGAGTTACTATTTAAGTACATATTGATGATAAACAAACACAAGCAGCGTTGTGCAGTTGTCTCATTTTCGCACCGCCAGTGCATTGTGAGATTGAAGTTGTAGTTTCAAGAAAAACTATCAGCTTTTACTTTTCAAGCAAATGTCCTTTCGTAGCAACTTTACTCTGCACAGATCATGAAGATAGATGCATAGATGCTTCAAGCATTTAANGAACAACCGCAATCCTGGATAAGAGGAGAGCGACAAATCCTGCGCATGCGCAACGCCCAGCTACACTTTTCGGCGCAGACGTAGGCGCTCAAACGTTTTTTTTGTGCACAACTGTCACGATATGGTGCACCACTAGCCCCTGGGCATCCAGCCAGCAGCGGGCAACCACACAAAAGGATAGAATTATGGTTGGAGAATGATAAAAACCTGACGGTTTTTGATGTCGTGGTTCGCAAAAATTGAATGACCTTTGTTTAGGTTCGTTGCTTTTTTTAGGGAAAACGTCTGATTCTGACAATTCGACCAGATTTTAGTTAAAACGATGCACTTCAATCGGAAAAAGCCAGCATCACAAAAGATATACATTCACAATAAGTGGTTTCCAACCAAACCTCTTAAAATGTCACCCCGCACACCAATGCGCACCACATACGCGTCGGCATTTTTTGATGCACAGCTATGAATAACAAATCTCTCGTCCAGCACATAGTGAACACACTTCCCGTCCATGCCCGTAACCATTCGTTTTGACAAAGCGCGGTTAAAAACAAATGAAGTCAAATTTTATACCAGACAAAACGCATTTCTAAACATAAAGCCTGTTGCGCTGCGATTCGCCCTCTTACATTTCTGTTAAAACTAGATCTGCTGCTCTCCGCAATTTTGAATAGTTCGACGCTGAATGCAGGATTACAGATGTCTGCGTCGTTCAAAACATCGTTACGACAGGCGTCAGTTTTTCTCACTTGACAACTTGCACTCTGGTTTGAACGCCACCCAGGCTTTTGAAATCGCATTCATCAAATGTGCAAGCATCACAAAAAACGGCGACGACATGGTGTTGCAGGGACGTTTTGATGTATGATCCTGAGCTTATAATTGCACAGTGAGTGTTTGAGACAACTAGTATCAATTCAGATTCGCTCTTCATGTCCTGTTGCGTCAGGGCCGTAACGAGGTTACCTGGCGCCTGGGAACAGAAACAAGTTTGCCCCCCATGCTCGAACTTAAGGTTTTTCGGGAACGAATGTACTGTACTGAAAAAAGTAATTGCGACAGTGTTGGGACTTTTCGGCGCCTGGGGAATTGTCCCCCCTGCGCCCCGTCGCTACGCCCCTGGTTTGCGTGAATTTAGTGATTTACAGCATGTCTCGCGATCTCTACCAACAATCTTTCTTAGCGTGTGAGGATGACTTTCCCGAAATTTCTTCGCTCTACTCTTGGCGAAAAGTTATAACTTATACCAAAGAGGCACGTGGGGTCTGGAGATGAAGTCAACGAAACGTCAAAGCAAAAAAGCTCTTGTTTTTCGAATGCAACGTCTCTGAATAAATGGAAAATGACCCCGAACAACCATGTATATAAGAATGAAAAGCACGAAAGAACCTTCCAGTTGTGCTGACGAAGCCCCACGCAATAGCTGAGCGCAGCTTTTGCTCCCTGTTTCAGGTCATGCAGAGTTCGCCGAAAACCCACTCAAGCTTTCATAACAACACCGACGACCATCAAGATTATCTGTGCGATTTTAACAAAATACCCATATACTCCTACAAAACGTGCAACATTTCTATTATTCTTTAATCATGTTGCTGAAACTTGTTTCAGTTTATGATGAACGTAATCGATATTTCAGGTCGAGTTTTCATGCGTTACGTTGGTCCATGGTCGTGCCAAGCGTCACAGGCCACAGCAGCGTAGGCAAGTTGAAGTTATAAAAGAAATTATGCGAGTGCCTGAAACGGCTCCGTATAGATTATTCAGCAGCAACGTTGCTATTCTGGCTCTTAATAACGAAGCACCGTATGTTACCAACTATACAAGAAAGGGACGGCGTAGAACATACGAGGAAATAGGACGGTGTTGCTCATAAAAAAACGACGCGTTGCATTAATTGCTTCCGCGTTAGACAGCGCAGATTTTGGTACTCGTCCGACATATTGGTGTGCTTCTGCATTGTCGACTCGCTGTGGTGACTCGCGCCTTTCCCATCAAAGCCTACCTAAACTCCACTTCAACTGATTGACATCGCGGGAGCTTACATTTTGAACCTTGCCAGATCGGCAACAGGTTCTGCTTGCCTACACCGAAATCCCGCAAAACGTGAAAACATTTTATCCCAACAAGCTGTCGCGTGCTCGTTCAATGCGATTTGTACCCCATCATTCTCTTCCACCGTTCACATTTTCTGGAGTAGGTTCACACTTGGAAATCAAACGGTAAAGTAGAAAGAAAGCCCCAAAACATATTTAGTAGATGGCGCCTCTTGTAGAAACTGACGTAAAGCGATGATAGGAATTGTCTTGAAATCTGGTCACCCAGGCTTTTGGGATAAGAACAAAAAGAAAACTGTATAATTTATGAAATTGACGAGAAATTGTCTTGGCAAAAAGAAGTTTCTTATCTTTCAACCCATCTCCACGTTTTGCCCGCGCATCAACGCAGAAAGACATGCGATTTTTTTCGCACCCAGCTGATACTTCAGAACAAGCATGACGAAGTTTTTCAAACCTTTGCAGGAATAAACACCTTTCATCACTGCTAATTTTACAGTTTGGAAAGAAAACTGATGAATCTCGGTGCAAACGCAACAATACTTTTTGGCGATGGTCATTTGCAATTGTTTTTTTGTCAATACGGGCAAATCTTGCAATGACTGAATTCAAACCGAGCTCCCATACTCAATTTGAATCCAGCACAAGCGTGAAAATTTGAGCTGTTCAATTTCAACTGTTCAATTTCCAAATTTACATTTTCAAAAAAATCGCACGCGGTAAATGTCACAAAATTTCACAGAGAGTCCAAAGTACACTCACCCGCTTTGACACATGAGGGACGCCACCGCTGGGTCGTACGCACCAAAGGGTGTCTGTCCCACGTGAGGGCCCCACTGATCAGGCAGGCCGGTGTGGCCGCCGAGACGACTCTGTGAAGTAAAAGCATGAAATCATTGAACGGGAAGCGTCAGTTTCTGCGCAGTTCTGCGTCCCAGAAACAAGTTGGTGAGGCGGGATTACAAGTGATCACGTGATTTACATGCGCGGCATATCCGGCAAAAGGTAAATTCGGCCACTAAGCTCTCTCATCGCTTCATCCTCAACTTGCGTATCGTCAGCAGTTCGTTGAATCAGCGAAAAAGGTGGAAGACGTGTGATTAATAGCGGGAAAGTTGTACAAGCAACCCACCGCTTATTCTTAGCTTGTACGTTCACCTCACGTGCCTGTGATGGGAAGATAAGGGCTATAACACAATCAAAGGGTTGTTTCCTCATACGCAGTCCATGTCACTACTGCGTCTCGGTAGAAAGAAACGCAATCTTACTGCTGCAAAATAGGAAGATCGGGACTTCTTGAGAAGGCAACCTGTACCTGGTTGTCCGACAAGAAGTGTCTTTTGCAAAACACCCTTTTGCTTTCTGCGATCATTGCGTGCTGGGAGAATCGCGAAAACGGGGTATCAAATTATAGTAAGATAAACAAACGCAGCACTTTTAGAAACACAGAGAAGTTTCACACCAACAACATCACACCTATCCAACCCTACGTGAAAGTCANGCTCAAGTGTTCCCGGCGCATTTAACTGTTCGCTCTGCAGTCTACATTAAGAGTTCACACCGGTAATTGAAATTATGTGGAAGGCACGGACGGACGGTTCACACATATTCAGTTGCGAGCCAATAATCAGTTTAAGCACAGCCACGCCTTTCACACAGCAGTAGGGTTGCTGGTACGTTGCAATTTCGTCCGTGGTTAGCGCTTGTCGGCTTTTTCTCCAGGATGCCTATTTTCAAGTTCATTCTGTCCTTTTACGAACACCAACGCGCTGTCACTAGTTTTTATAACCAGGAGTCAAACAACAGCATGTTTTCGTTTCGTGAATGTTTGATTGTGGTCTTTTTCTCTTTCAACTGAACTAAATACGGAAATCAACAAAAAATTAGTAAACGTTTGCAAACAAGTAAAAACAAAGGTGCAAAAACTCGTTTCAACCTCAAATTTCTTATGACATAATGCCTGGGGTCATATAATAAAAAAACGGCAAGAAAATACCAATGCAGAATTCCAAAGGCCTTGAACCGGTAGAACTGACGTCGCAGCACCCGTATAGTGATGCAAAAGATTTTTAAAGTACGGCTTGTAATACAAAACGGTCATCAAGCAACATATTTTTTTCGCATTCATGGCTCTCACTTTTTCGCTGGGATTGCTGAAAGAATACAATAGCTGCTGAGCAATCTTTCATTGAAAAACGAAAAACATCTAATCGCACGTAAAGTCCACGGCCAAACTATAAAAAGAAATTCGTTTCACAATGGTGAACAACAAAAATATGTTTACCAGAGTGGCTTGTATAACGGTGGGATCGATGCTTTGCGGAAAGCTGCCGAAGCCCACAGGAGAGTTGGCGTATGGCAGCCCGTACAGGGCTGAAGCAAGGTCTGGAACGCGGCCAGGGAAGCCTCGAGAGTCGGCCGAGAAATGAAATGGCGCTGCTAGGTGGACAGGAGTTGGAATGCTTGTTCTCGAATCCTTCTGTCCGTTCAAATTAAAAAATGGAGAAAAAATTATGATGGAGCAGATGTTTTGAAAGGCGTAGTTTTATTCAAGCTTTTTCTACAATCGACAACAAAAATCTTAAAAATTATTTTGATTTATTCGAATTTGCAGTCCATGGTGATTTTGAATGCTTACAAGAAACCTTTACGTTCCTGAACTTCAACGAAATGCAACAAAATTTGCAAACAAACTTACCTGCTGAGGAGATTGCTGGATCGACTTCAGCTCTCGGCCGTTGCCGGAAGGAAAAAGTGAACTGTGTGACAGAAAGGACATCTCGTACTTTTCTTTTACAATCACCGCAGACTACCGAGTGCTTTTCACTTGCAACAACTTCTACATAACATTACCTGCACATAAAAACGAAGCATGAACCAGTTACCAGTCAGGTGAAACCAACAACTTCTACGAAAAATGCTTTTGTCAACCTGCTTTCTGACAAAGGACTGATTACAATAGCCGACACTGCGAAGGAGCGACTTTTAACTTCTAGAATTCCATTGATTAAAATGTGTTGCATACTGCACAGGAAACTAAGGAGATCCCAGGCGTGTAACAGAGCTCTGCTTAAAATAAATAAGACCTGATCGGTAAACACTGAAAGAAGCTAAACAACTGAAATCACCTGTGACTAGATCAAAGCAAGACTCACTTAAACCTGCTATACTACATCGCTAAAGTTAGTAAATTAATAGCGTCGCGTGTTAATGTCTCTCAGCGTGGGCGACTCTTTTTTTCGTCTACGTCGCAGCGTGTCATATGCCGCAGTCTAAAAGGACACGTCCATTCCGCGACATGGCCGACATTTGCCAACGGCAGAAGGCTAACTCAACTTGCTGCCAACTTTCCCATGGAAATAGAGTTGATCTCAGGTAGTTTTGAAGTTGACTTTGCTGAGCAAAGAAAGTAGATCAAAGCAGATTGCAACGAAAGAAGGCAACGCTCGTAGCATGATGACAGACAACTTCGAAGCTGCTCAACAATAAACGTTTTCTATCAAATGAAATGAACTACTTAACCAGCTAAGCCGAGATAAGTGAAAAATTTCACAAAGAATGTGATAATTTTGTGAAAATAAAATGAAACGGACGAACATGGTTCCTTTCACGAAAAGTCGGAGTGAAGACTGTTGTAGTTCGTTGGCATTTTCTTGTATAAAAACGTAGTCACCACCAATACGACAGCAGTTTTCTTAAAAAGCTATGTATCCTCGTATATCACCAACAACTGCTGCTTGTACCACCTGGCAAGTTTGTTAAAACGTGTAAACAACTCGACAGTTTACCGTTATTTTCCGCACCGCAGGTAACATGCTTCTAGCTCCTTGCCAACGCGAATAATTTTGAAATGGGATGAAATTCGCAGCAAAATACGCAAACAAACTTAAGTCACGTTTCATCAATCTACGGGATTTGTTTTATTGCTGCCCGAACTTCCACCGTTTTTTGCGTCAACTCGCTACCAAAACAGTGACTCGCTCATCAAATCATCTCGACTCGGCTGCACCTAGCAACAAACACTGCATTATCGAAAGACATCAATCGAAAGTTGTCCTTCGCCTACGAACGGGTTTTCCTCCAAGCCCCATTGCTTGCACAACACTCCAAGCCACTCCTAGCTGTGCCAAAGCGTGGGTAACACAATCCGGATTCGAAACAATTTCTCTGTGACCGAAGCGCTCTGGCCGACAACACAGCGTGGCGTGATTTGCAAACGAACATGACAGCTTCGACAATGCACGTTGCAGACGACCGTTACGTTCATAGGCGCGGCGAGAAAAAGCAACCGGATATAGTAGCAGCATGTTCTCTGTCGTGTTCCTGTTTTACATGACACGTACAGATACTACCGGGCCGCAAATATTCAGCCGTACAACAACTGCATTACGTGCATAACAGCATAAAATCAACTGCGTTTTGCGGTCGCGCAGGCCCAAGCACAACAAGGTTTTTGATTGCTGTGGGTGTGGCGTCTCACCAGTGGCTGCAGGAGCGGGTGATAAGCTCAACCACTGACGGAACTCGATTTTTTTGACACGCAATTACTCTAATTTGCATATGCAATGCGGACCGTGCTACTGAACAGAACTCGAGGGTTACATTCGGATTTTCGTCCATCGCGCTTTGATCTGCTTCTTGCGTTGTTTTCAACCTCCGTCAAGATATTGGCTTCACTCCTACCGGTGTACCGACGAAAAATTGGTTTCGCTAGTGTTTGATAGCAAATACAGCCGTGTTTTGTTTTTTCTTTTATCTTCTTTACAATCGCTCAGAAAGCCCAGCATGTTGCTAGTGTACTTGCACGCTGCAACATGTACAGTAGCAAAAGTTTTTTCTCCTTTGAAAATCAGCTGTCAACAAATAAGTTGAAACCGTGGCGGCAATCCAGTAGAACATTGCGACTTGGTTGTTTCTGTCTTCCCGACGCTCGCAAGTGACCAATCATGAATGAAACGTTTCCACTTTCAAAATGTTTCTTTCTACCCAGAGAAACTTTACCAAATTGCCTTTATTTTAAGTTTGATGGGGCAACGAGTCTTGTGTGGGTAGTGATTATGATGCTTTGCTAAAGAAGATTACGCGCTAATGGAGTAGATGGTCGAACTCCAGGCTCCACAATGTCGATGCTGATGTTCTTAGCTCGTTCAAAGTCGTACGTCTTACTTGGATTTTGAGGTACCGAAGTAACATTTTTTGATTTTTACGCATTGAAGTTACTTTCAAAACTGAAACATCAACTTCCATTTATTATTTGCATATTTTATGTTGTTCCATCACAGTAGATTTACGCATTGCCAACTTTTTATAAACATCAGTCATCTAAAGACCCAAAATAGTGTTTGAAAACCAAGCTCTTTAATTCGATTTTGCTTTGAAAAATAGTCTAGCATTGAGGCGGTAGAAACCAGACCCACGAACTCACATCAGCAGCTTTATTTTCCAACCGGCATAATGTCAGTATGCTGAGCACGCGTCACGGAAGCTGAAGGCTTGCTTAGATTCTCAACGGGGCCGAAGACCTGAAAAAATTTTAGGCTAGTCCATGTGGCGCTTCATGATCGGCTTTAATGGGTGGGTGCAAGGGAAATCTTCATGTGCGCAGGCCCATAACCACGGGGGGCATTCGGTGGCGGTTACGAATTTTTGTTCGTTTTAAACATTTAACAATAATTTGTTTAAACATATAAGAATAACAAAAATCTTTCCCCCCTAAAAATGTCGTTTGTCCCCCAAATCTCAAAACATGGCTCCGTGCCTGCATGTTCGGTGACTGGCCACCATTTCATCACTGACTCTTCCGCTTGTGTTGCGTGATCCCTGGCACAAGCAGAGATAAACGCCACTATTGACGCTTTCGAAGACAAAGTACAAAGCGAGTAGCAACGAGTTTTGCCTTTGAGCTTTTTTTCCTTGTCGTTCCAAGTGTTGCTAAAGGTCAACGTAATACTTTCATCATTTGCTCAAGGTGCGCAGAACAAGGATCATCTCGCTCACCTGAATGTACCCAGCTGGCTTGAACTACGAACTTTGAACTTTGAAGGGCGAAATCGCTCAAGCGAATCATAAAGTGGAAAGGAGTGAGCACGGTTCGAAAATTTATTGGCTGTGAGCATAATTCATAAAATGCTAAACGTTTAAAAAATGAAAAACCAGAGAACAAATTTCCTTTGCGGAAAATATGCAGTGGATAGGGTCAAAAGAATTTCTAACTAACAGAGCTTCAATGTTTTCAGTGTTTTGCAGATTCGCTTTTTTTAATTGTTTCATTCCAGCAAACGTTTTAAGCGTCGCAATTCTTAAAACTATGGCATGACTTTTTGTTTTAAGTTGAAATAACTTTCCACCAGTGATGGTTGCTGCAGCCCGACAATCATAAAATTACTCGATGTAAGGATTAGTGCGTGAACTGCAGAGTCGGTACTAGAAAAGTATGTAAACAGCATATGATTGCTGATAACATTATTTGAATGGAAATTGCTACAATTGAAATAAAACTTATAATCTTAAAAGCTGAAGTCTACCTGCGGCTCGTAAACACGCGGTGAACCTTAAATCGACCACTAACAGAACCGTCGCCAGAAAGTTTTCAGTAGGGGGGCTTGACATTCTAAAAATTGACAAAAACTCCAATGATTTATAGTGTTTCATTTTTCAATTTGGGGGGGACTTGGAGCTTTTTTGGGGGGGTAAGTCCACCAAAGCCCCTCCGTGGCGACGGGACTGCACTAACATACTGTAAATTCTACGTATGCACCCAAGTGAGATAAAAAATCTTTTTACCAACAGGTCAAAGCAAAGAAATAACGGACTTGAAATCGAGACTTGACGTTTATCAGATCAAAAAGCGATAGAGCGCTTATGAGTATACAATATCTAGTAGGAACACATGGTAATAGCTTTTGTATGCATAAAAATAACACGCAGTTACAGGCAAAACTGACAAACAAGTTAAAAACTTTCTGAGATTTGCTCATTTGCGCTTCTGCGATGGGTAATTGAAAACACAATTTTATTTGTATTCTTATTTAGTTCCTTGGAGAGCAAACAATGGTTTGAAGCTGACAGAATCTCCCGTTAGAAGGCGCACCTGAGTTAGCAACCAAATCGTGTTTCGATGTTGTCGATCGCGACTGTGCCAGGCATGGAACAGCAGACGACCGCTTCGCTTTGATTGCGTCTTCGCAAATTATTTAAATGTCATATTTGACGAGCCGATGTAGAATTATGCTCTACCTTAAATTTTCTCCCGTTTGTAGTTTCGTATGAAAAAACATACCGATTTCGCAGCGTTTTTGCATATTTATCATATTTCGCGCGCCTGACATTTCTTCTGTTTTGTACAAATTAAATTGCCTATATTCAGTTGATCAGCTTTCTAGAAGGAACGTGTCCTGAACAACAACAAAATCCTTAATACACCTGTCCACGTCACGTTTCATAGACTTTCAATCAGCAAGGTGTGGAAGAGCCGCCGAAGACAGAAACCCAACACTTGCCGTGTCGTGGTTCATTTCACGCGGTCTTAGTCAGAGCAGCGCATCAGGCACACATGAACATATACGCCGTGAATCGACGCGTCGAGACTCTCGTCGAGAGTTGAAGGATGAAGGCTTGCAAATCAAAGCACACGCAGCACGCTTTAAAACATCACTGGATTAGTGAAAGACGCGCAGCCAGCAAATAACCTCATGCCGGAGCACAGGTGCAAGTGCAGGCTCGAAACAAGCATGCTGCTTGCGCGCTGCTTGAAGATGAATGAATTCACAAAATGTGCCAACTGGGGAATGCAACTGTTGCCACTAACAGCTGCGTGTTACGAAATTAAAAAGTTGTAAGTTATTTTCTGGCTTCTCATAAACGGTGTTGACTGCAACAGTCTTTTTCGGGAGCAAAGGAAATGAAATCGAACATTTTAGTGTTACAGTTCTCTCTTCTTGCATTTTATTCAAAGCAGTGTCCTTCATTTTATTTATTAAAGCACTCCACAGCGTTTTGTACAGGGTTCATTCTGAAAGTTTTCCTTGAGAAGAATAACGATCTCTTCATATATTCATTGATCTGCCTTTTCTGCGATCTGAATGGTAAACTTTTCTACAAAAGGTAAAATTTGCTTCAACTGCTGTCAATCTAGCAAAAATAGTTGTGATTTACGAGACTGGAAAAGTATATCAAAATTACAGTATCCGTTGCTTTCCAGTTTATTACGTTGATATACACTTTATCAAATCAGATAAATAGAAACTTAGTAGAAAACAATTGCTTTATTCCATCAACGTTTTGAAGAACGTGCACACAATGTTTTGGTGTAGTTGTTGCTGCATCCAAATCATCAGCCTCGTTTATTGAACATAAACAACGTCAGTTTCAACTTGTTTTTCGACATCGTTTCAGTTTTCACTGCTTAGTTTTTCGATCTTGTTTGGTTAAATCGGGAAGCAGCACTGGAACGAATATTTATCACAACCTTCACAAAACAAATAACCACAGCTTCGCACAGGAGCGAAACAAAGTTAAGTTTATATTTAAACAATTTCTGCTTAACTTATATCCTCCTGCCTATCAGTCTGTCACTATCAATGCAGCATGCACTTTCGAAAATGAAACAGGTATTTTATCCAATACGCATTTAATTTGCAATTAAAATGGAAACTAAAAAGAGTATATCTTTAAATATATACTTATAAAATTATCTAACATTATCCCTGCGGTGATACAGAATTACAGACTACCAGACATTAGTTCCTCTGCAACTGATGTTTGTAAATCGAAAACCTCACCTCACAGTTAATTTAACCAGATTTCAAACTTTTTTGCATTAGTCTGTGCAACTCACGGAAAAGGCTTTTGTTTAGAGGTTTTCTGATGAAAGAAGTGAAAGCAAACATTAACCACAACGACACTTCTAAAATATTTAAATAAGTAGGAATTATCTACAATATCTAGTAAAGTTTCGAAATATCGGCGAAAGTCATCTTTTTCATCCACAATTTTCATTTTGTTTATTTGCTACATTTATATTGTCTACCTACAGAATATTGGAATGCAAAGCTTGTGCAATTAATCGTGTTTTTGACATAGGCATATATTTCGACGCGCCTGATCCATCATTAGGCATACATTGTTTTGAAGTGAACGAAAAGTACCAATCATTAGTTCTACGGCAAAGAACTGATGTGTTTCCTTAAACGTTCTTAATGCAATGCACTCAAACGTTTATTACTGATTCCAGTCGAAATGCCGCATGAACCCAGAAGATTCGTATGGTTTTAGCTCATCTGGCAATATTACAGACTCAAGTACGATAAGGAACAGAAAGATGAGATTGACGTTAGTTTAAAAGCATTCAGACAAAAACTAAAAAATAACATCAAATTCACCCGTAACAGTACTCGGAGTAATCTGGTTAAAGCAACGGATCCATGCCAGCGCAACGGTTTTTTCGTAGGAATGATCTTCGAGATTGTTGTTTTTGTGTTGTCAGGCAACAAATATCTGACAAGGCCTGCTGTCAACTGGTCGGAGACGAAATGAAGCTGATCGCGGCGCCCGGACGATCGTCTTGTACTCGCATGTTCTTGTTATTCTAAGCACAATCCTGTGCCAAATGACGCGGATCAACAGCAAGTTGCCAAAGCAATTACGCCAACTATTTTACTTTGGATAATAAAACTCCAGCCGCGTCCGTTCGTTTACCAGTTAAGCTACAGGACTTATTTGACGTTGTTTTCATATGCTTCATGTCATAAGGTCGACAGACACAGGATTTAAGAAATGTACATCTTGCTAGTTGGAAAAGCAATAAAATAAACAAGAAAAAATATTTCCGCCCCGTTTGGCAGCTGCCTTAAAATTCTATTTATTTTTTTCGCACAAACGAAACTACTTAATGAACTCCATCATTTTCATTGTTTCACAATAATATGTTTCAACTTTCCCTGACAACAACTTTCCAAACTTGGCAACATATTACCAGTATTTCCACAAGCTACACATTATCGCATGTTGTCATAGAAACGCGGTGTTTCCAAACCGTTTTTTACCAAATCAAAAGCGCACACCACATTGCACAACAAAACTTCAACTATCAAAATTGATTTTCTTCTGTCTAATGTAGGTTTCTAAAAACAATCTGGCAAATTATACTGAAAGTTTTCATGCACTCCATATTCATATTCATTGCTCACCATAGCATTTGTAGCGATGTAATTGTTGAACGCAATGCAAGTCAAGAAAAGTTTCAATAAAGACGAACTCATAAAAAGTTAATACCACATTGTGAGGAAGCTTTGGATGCATGTTTTCTTGTGAAACATCGTAGTCATAGAAATCGTATGGTTTTGTAAAATATTGTATAGTGATATTGCCAACCAACAGTTTAATCTCGTACCCATGTTTTTAATCACTGATTTTGAAATTATACAAAATCTGAAAAACTCTTTAAAACCTGTTTACAAACATTAGCATATTCATTTAAGTGGGAGGAGGTGGAGGAGGGGGTGAAGACAGGTGCAACTTTAACTTGTAATAGGATAATCATGTGCGTTTAATCCCATATTGTAAAAGAGAAACGAACATCTCTTCCATCAAACATCTCACGTGACGTGCAAATGCGATACGTCAACGTTGCTCCTTCGCTTGGAATATGCACATGGGCGCCTCATGCGGACGCATGATGAAAAAACTCCTAGGCCGGTAGAACACCAAATTTACGGCAGTTGAACACCAAACTGTTAGAACCGCTTGTGACGTCGCTTGAATTTATCTTCTGTGATCGTCTCGCTCCACTGGTTCGCTGTTCTTTCTCTGTAACACTGATTTACCTCTTTGATCGGTGTTTATGAGACACTCACTGTTTTTTGTTTGCTTTTGCCTCTTTAAATTGACTTTGACGAATGCATGCGGTTGAGACGTCAGACGTTATTCACCATTTTTAGGTTTGGGCGGCAATGATGCTTATTTCCTGAAATATCGATTCAATGTATATTGCAGGATATTTTTCTAAATGCACGTGTTTTTTCATCCCTAAATAGCAAATTGTTTTCTACAAATGCCTCATGCAGGGTTTTTTAAACATCTTGCTTCCAAAATACTTTGTGTCAAACTTATCTTGATCCCAATGGTGCGGTCCCAGCCCATATTACAATTTCCCAGGTATCCTTGAAGTGCATTTCATCACTGCAACGATTGCGGTTCTTTGCGGAAGTTTTCACAGTGTTATTTACTTTGAAAACCATTCCTTTTCAAACATTTAAAGTAAACTCAACCAGCCAATGCCTGAAGGTATTGTTTTGTAGTTAATACATAAGCTCAATTTTATGGGTTACCAAAATTATGCTATTTAGACAAACGTTTTCGTCTATAGCGACTTTCTAACGGACTTCAAAAGATGTTTTAGTTATTTGTACGACAAAAACAAAATGGGACCAAACTTCAGATATGGCTGTTGGAGGTTTTAACTGCGAAGGTTTAAAAGTTACAAGCTTTGACCCAAACCAGGCGCGTAGCCAGGGGGGGGCAATGGGGGCAATTGCACACATCAATTCCGAAAGTTGCACCAAAAAACTTCAGGATAATCAAGCTTTTGATGTGTAAGTCAAAGAAATACTTCACCGCAAATCAACAAAATTGCGGAACCTGCCCTTACTTCAACCTTTAGTTGAACCTGATCAAAGCAGTGTTGTTCACCAATTGCCCACGATTAATCAAACGAATTGTCTACATGGGCATTGGAAAATAGATTTTTTCATGTAAAGCCAAGAATTTTCGTAGGGGGGGGGGCAAAATCGTGAAATTTTGTGTTTTCTAATCAAATCTAAGAAAACGATCTTTTTTGCTAAACATTCAATAGGAAAATGTGAAATTTCCACTCGCTAGCCGAGCACTTAACACCGTTGAATAAAGTAAATAACCCAAATGTTAATTATTTGAAAGTTCTGAAAACGCATCGCGGGCCGCACAAAATGCCCTCGCGGGCCAACTGCGGCGCACAGGCCGCGTGTGTTGAGACCCCTGCCATAGACACTGTTTAGCAACAATTACATTCTTTCCATATATTTATTTGTTACGATTAATCCTGCACTATGACGGTTTGATTACAATCATGTGGAGCGTTAACGTTTTCATCAATGATTTCACATTAACCTGTCGGCAAAAAAAACAGTTTGGGTCAAGTAATTACAATCCGACCTGTGTTTGCATAGTCTAAAAAGTGTTACAACTTCCATCTGATGTTAACTGCCACCCTATCCTACTGTAAACTTGAAATCATTCCCCTGCAACGGGTAGACTCAGCAGCAAGTAGGAAGATGTTTTTTATTTTGGAAGTGCTGAGGATATTGACACTGCAACTACTTGCAGATAGCTTGCAATCTTTTTTATCGTTAAAGCGCATGTAACTAATATGACAAAAATTGACTTTTTGCCCAGTGGATTGGATTTTGTTATTTAAATACTCATGGATTTTAAAAGGGTTTCAACTGCTTACGCTAGAATGGCTAGATCAGCGGTTCCCAAACGTTTTTGAGCCCTACCCAAGTCTGAGTTTGGTGAAAACGCTTCACCCAACGACCCAAGCCTCAAACATATTATGAAAAAAAATGATCGTATCGGTGATTTTGGCAGTAAGTTGCTAAGCTCGTTTTTAATGTCAGCATTTCACTCTTTTCTCAAGTACTTACACTACAGACAAAGAC
>JGI24159J19872_10000022_pt1 | contig 64852 bp, 39 predicted proteins | sample Ectturendosymbi4_FD_19872 | JGI IMG/M metagenome (IMG submission 19872) | reverse complement strand
TGTCGGACGTTTCCGCTCCTGCTTGTACAAATGGGGCATGGCCTCCTCTGCGGCCTGTGAGTGTGGCACAGAAAAACAAACCGTCGACCATGTCGTCCTCCAATGTCCAATCCATCGACCTCCACACGGACTGCACGGCCTAACGGTTCTGGAGTTGGACGATGAGACAACCGAATGGCTGCTCAACACATGCCCCGAAATCTAGCGCGGCCAAGCAGTGCATAAAAGTACTCGCTCAAACGAAAAAAGAAGAAAACCTCTGACACTGCCTGCCTGCTGGTAATGATTCTGATATCAAGATGTGGACCCTTGTAAGGTACTGTTATAACCGCAGCCGAGCCGCACCGCAGCCGAGCAGCGTGCAAGCGCTTTACAAATTAATCGGAGAGTTGCAAAGTAGTCATTCCCGTGATTGTAAACCGGTGGTTCTCGATCTTTTTGCGATGGACCACTTTTCTATGCCGACAGTGACACCTCATGAACAATTAGTCGAGACAGTATTGCACATAGGTCAGTGAACATTTTATCAAGGATTTATGAAACTCTCTGTGGACCACTGGAAATTCCAGGTGGACCACCGGTGGTGCTATTGTATGTACGTAAACCTGTCGATTTCGGTGATAGATAGTAGCATAGTAAAAGTGCTTGGTTTTTGCTCACCCGTGAAAAAGCAACGCGTAGTTTTGCTGGCATTCCACGACAAAGACCCGCCATGTTTTCGAATAAAGCAATTTCACTTTTACTTACCTTGGATGCTTTCAGTGGCATTTTAGGTAATTACCGAACACATTTTTGTGCTCGAAGAACTGAATGCGTCCATTCAGCCCAATCTGCCTACTAGAATTGCTTAAATGAGAGGACAAAACATTCTAGCAGTGACGTGGAGCTGGAAAACGTCCATGCAGTGATTTCGCATTTATTCTGGAAAACGTCCATGCAGTGATTTTTTCACATATATGTGGTTAGAATGCGTTTCAACAATTGTTTCGTCCAGTTGTTTGATGTGCAGCATAAAATCTTGTTTGTTTGTTGGGGTGTGTTGAAATTTCCCAATCGCTCTCATGATCTGCAAAACATGTAATTTTTCCTTTGCGTTATATTTGTGTAGTTGTCAACTTTGCCAGTCTTTCCTGTGGAACAGTTCAGTAAGCATTGTTTCGCTTGGGTTAGGCGTGCGTGATTTTTAATTGACAGGTTGAATGCGGGATCGTCCGTTCACATAGAGTGAGCCGTCGCATAGAGTGAGCCGTCGCAACGCCAAAATGTGAGGCTGTTGAGCAAAAGTAATTGGCTCGACCTATACCGGCAAAAAGCTTTATTCAAGCTTCAGTCTGCCATCAAATGCTGTGACGTCAGATCATGCAATAAAAGCTTGTCCTTGATTGATGATCCGACGCACTGTATTACGTTTGTAGGGTTGTGTTTTTGATGTCCGTTTGAAAACGGTCTGTGTGAGTTAAATGTACGTGTATGTGCTTTTTGTATCAATTTATTTGGATATGCAGCATTGCGTGGGTACTGTTCTGACAGGTTTACCTGTTGTTTTTAGGAAATATCGCTAACTTTAATCTCGGTTACGAAGCATTTCTTTTCAAAATGTATGGGGACAACATTCTTTTTGAGAATGGCGTAGAAGCGGAGAAGCTGCGAGTCTGCCTTCAGCCGCTTTTCCAAAGTGTATTATTGTATGAAGACATTGTCAAAGGGTAAGCCAGCGCAAATTGTTGTCGTTGCAACTCACAGGATTGTTCACCTGAGATTGCTTGTTTTATCAGGTCGGTGGATGCCTTCATAGCAGAGCTAGGACATCGGTGAGTTTGTGCAACGAATTGCTGACAATCGTCGGTGCGCGTCGTGTACTTGCGTGATTGGCCTAGCGTGGAAGCTCGTGTAGTAAATTTTCAGGTTAACAGTAAATTTTCAGGTTAACACACAAAATATTCTTATGCCATAACCCGGTCAAATCATTAAGGGTTTGTTCTTACTTTAATTTTCAAACTCACCGTTTGCACTGAATGGCTTAAACGGTTGGGTATAGAAATAGTAGGTTGCTGATGAATCGGGTAAATACTGGCCATGTGACCAATGGAAGACAAAATCGGGTTAAATTGAAGTCCTACGCAATCAATACAGTTTTTCACTCTGGTTTGCGTTGAAAAAACTAAGATCTTGGCATATTTTCGATTATTGTATCAATAAAGTAAGTGTAAAATGCACCGTCGGACTTTTTAAAAAATAAGCTACATTCGTCATGAAGTTCGATTTTTCGAAGAACTCTACCTTAATTTTCAAGCTTTGACTAATTCTGTATTGTATTGCATAACGTCTTCACTCCCACACGCAACGCAACAGACTTACGTACGTGCATGAAAGTAACAAGGAACACACAAATGCACGATAGAACACGAAGGTAGATATGTGGCGGTAGTAGAAAAACATACGCTTCATGGCGCTGAGACGATTACATTGATGAAACACAAGCGCAGATATGTGGTATTGTACTAGTAAAGTGCACACGCGTGGATGGCGCCATTACGGTTGCTGTGAATGATCTTTTGCACCGTTGTGCGAGTATCGTGCTGCGATTAGTTCCAAGTAGACCGATTGACAACATGCATGGGTGAGTGGGAGGCTGCGAAGGACCAGGGGTCATTTGCGTTGCAGACCTCACGAGGGCGAAGCTAGGTATAGTGTGAAAAGAACTATTAATAGAAGTAAGTGAAAGTCTGTTGCTCTGTGTGCAATTTTTACTGTAATATGCGCAATGCGTTTATGTGATTAAATGGAAGCAAAATGCAATGCAGGCAATTTCAAGCCGCCATAAGAAAATGGTTTATCTTCTCCACATAAAACATTTCCTGTTTTCACATACAATGGTCATATCCGTGATAGCTAATGAGGAAATGCATCACGACAGTTATAGATTATTGCAGCGCGGCAATGATGTCACAGAATTTGATCAGGCTGAGAACAATGCGTCAAATCATGTGTTCGGAAAATGCAGTTTCAGTCGATGTGATAATTCATGCATGGGAACGGGAATTCGTTTACTCTCCGGTGTTCGCAATGAGATTGGAGACAAAGGTATCCCACTACTTTATACGAAAGTTTTTTTGCGACCAACTTTAGCAAGCGTAACAAAAACGAAAGTGAGTAAGATATAACAGCAATACCTCATGAAAATATTTTAATGATAACCGAGAAAGAACAACAGTAAACTTCGATTAATTTGCATCAATTTGACCGACGACTTTATTCGAATCAGGCGGATTATTGGAAGACAGTTGTTGACGTCATCTAGGTAGTAAGACATCGGTAAAAGCAACGTAAATTGAACAAACTAACCACCCAACTATAGGATTTCTGTGGAAAAGAAACGAATTTATAAAACCAATAAATCAATTTCAGAAACATTTTTCGAAAAGAAGTTATAAGAGAGGATAGAACACGAGTCGCTAGAAAAAAAGCAACTGATTTCTAATGTTTCGGTTATTAATTGGAGAAGACTGAAAATCTTCTTTGGAGAGCTAAGGCCCCGTGGCTACAAAACTGACGTAGAACAACTATCGGAAAAAAATCCAAATTGCGATATGTGAAAAGAACAAGCTTTATCCGGAACAAGCGAAAATCCGAATTAAGTGATACGTGTTAGCCGATTTGTTTTTATGAGGAAGAACACTGCAAGTCATTCTCACCATTAATTTCATCCGGCTTCGGCGAGGCCCCGGATCAATCGAAGTTCAATACTGCTGTTATTCGTTTCTGCCTACTTCCCGGAAAAGGCCAATCTACCCTGAGGAGTTGCCAGAAGTACCCACGCATGGTTCTTTGCTTGTTCTGATGCGTCGGGTAATTCTGCGCTCGTGCACGGCACGGCAACTCCTGGTCGCAATAAAACAAACAAAGAATCGTGCGCGGCTACTCCTGGCAACGCCTCAACGTAGAATAGCTTTAAAGCTTGTGTTTTACTTCAATAAAATTCGTGGAATCCAGTCTCAGCTTCTACGCCCTAGCTCGGGGGTTCCGAGCTTTTTTCTGACCATGTACCCCTTCAGAAATTCGACAGATGAGCATGTATCCCTAAAATTTGTTGAAACTATAAAGGTAATGATTTTTGAAAATAATATTCATTGATACATGTGTAAATATTTCGAAAAAAATAATATACGAATAAATTTTTCCGTTCTATTGCTAACCTTAAATGTGCCCCTTCAGATACAAAAATTTAACCCCTAGGGCAGCGTTTCTTAACCTTTTTCCACCTCAGCACCCTTTTGGTCACGCCTAAGCAGTCCAGCACCCCCTACAATTGGCTAACACCTTTTTCCAAACGTATTCCTTTTACCTTTGACCCCTGAAATTGATTTCAGCACCCTCTGGGGTTGATACCACCCCAGGTTAAAAAACCTGCCCTAGGGGTACATGTACCCCAGGTTGGGTTGAAGAAAGAAACGTTTATAAGTGCTTAAATTCCTCACTCATGCTTTGGCAGGAGAGCTGCTGTGCCGGTGTATCAAGAAATAAAAGACGTGATGACCAAACTCTGCCTACAGCTTTTCCTTGGACTTGAATCACGCTCGGCAGACAATGTTGCGCGGATAATATCGGATTTAGCAACGAAGCACTGGCATGGTTTGCAAATAACATGACATCGCATTCACCTTCTTTGACGGTTAAATTTTTGCAATGTGTAACTGCGCGTCCAGCAGATTAATACAGGGTTCCTACGGAGTCTGGAATAGTATGGAAAAAGGTTGGGCTATTTTCCAGCCTGTCGAAGTCTGGAAAAAAATGTTGATCTATTAGTATGGAAAAATTAAATATTCCAGACTTGACCTATTTACGTGCATTTTCATAATCTTTTATTCAGAGTTGATAATTTTAGTTTCACCGTGTTAACTATTATAGTGCCTGTATTTGACCTGCCCAATTCATTCGGAAAAGTTCAGTCTAACAAACGTCCGAAAAAAGTCTGGAAAAGGTCTTGAAAAGGTCCGGAAAGTTATATTCAAAACTGCGTAGGAACCCTGTTAATATCAAAGCCTGGCATTCTTCTGAACTTCAATTCAAGGAGATAGTTTGTTTACTGCCACTAACTGCTTATTATTAAGATGGTAAAGATCGTCGTGTGTTTGTTTTTACATCTATTAAAGACAAATGAATAACAAAACAACAGTTTTGCCGCAACCGCGAACTCTCAATCCTCGCAAGCAAGAAGGAAAAATTTCTAATGACCTTTGTCTAAAAACCTTAGAAATGCCTCATAGAAAGTCACATGGCATCGTAGCTATTCACCGGCTGCCGTGGACAAATGTGTGTGCGTGTCAGGATGCCGAGTGTTGTCACTGAACACGTGCTGCGTGAGGTACGACCATTTAAGTCAAACGCCTCTTGGCTCCTTTAGGAAAATTTACGTTAATCGTCGAGATATGTTTTTTTTTCGGTCATAGCGTGAAACGATTTTGAAATGACCGAAAAAAATTAAGTCATTGCGATCAAAATGCCTGNAAATATAAACTAAAAGACACTGTTACGGCGACTTTTACTGCAGCTGTGAGACAAATGAGAGAAATATTTCAGTGATCAAAAAATGTCTCAGCAAAATTGACCGAAATGCCTCAGCGAAAAAAATCAGGTCGAGATATCTTCAATGATAGAGGTTTATTTTCAGCAGACTGCAAAATTTTGCTTTTATCAGAGGATTTGAGTTCAGCAGATAGCGCACTGTTGGCCAGTTGCGTTGCCTTTGTCCAAATGCCGTTTTTTTTCAAAAGTATTTGCACAAGACTTTTAAGAAAGATAATTCCAAGTGAACATTTTTTATCAGGAATAATTTCAGTTCCCATCAACTTGAAAATACCTTTCGGAGTTTCATCTACGTACAATCAAGCGCTCCGTGCCAAAGAGGAACTTCTGCAACATCTGAGAAACATTCTGTCGGAATCGTCGAAAAGAAATAATTCGGACGAGTTACCGCCTGGTATGCTATATAGCTCGTTATTATAAGGGTGATTGGCTGTTCTGCTTTTCCGCTAAAAGTATTTATGTTCTCTGCACAAGCAAAGACTCAGAATTAGCAACATCCACTCAAATAGACATATAGCGCCACCCATCGGCAATAAGCATTTTTATTATTTTTTAAACTCTTTTCGCTAGGTGGCAGATGTGTGCTTGATCGCATGCGTGACATGGACTTCTCTTCCGAAAGCGAAATTGAGCAGCATCTGCTCCTGTTCGTATCAGCGTTGATCCCAAAGGCGTTCGCTTCGATTTTCACTTCGTTCCTGATCGAAATGGCTGGTGACGACAGGGTAGGCGACAATTGTTGCTAAAAGTACTGTAAGGGTTGGAGGTTCTGGGCCTGTTTTCTATCGCAGTTGCGATAGTTCCAGCCCAGTTACTGCAAATAAAAAACAAAACATGATAAACAACCAGTTCAGCAATTAGAAACACTAGGTTAACTGTAAAATATCAAGGCATCAGCCGACTCGCCTCTGCCTTCATCATTTTGCGAAGATTCAAACTTGCACATATCTATATTCAAATAAGTACTCCACACGATAGTGGTAGGCAAGAAGTCGATCAGCAAAATTTTAATAGGAAATCGATTTCACGTAAAATTACACATCCTCAGTTCTGAAATCTGCAAGCAAAGCTTACGGGTGAAAAGTTGAAACCAAAGTAAGAACAGAGAAAGTAAACAAACTCAAAATTAAGTAAGTTAGAACACAAGCTGCAACAATTAAAGTCTGGAATCTACGTCTTTCTGAAATAATTGATTACACCGGAAAGTAAAACTAACTAACTAACTGACTGACGCTAATGATCGAGCAACTCAACCGACCTATTTTTGCGATCGGAAATCCGGAGCGGCATGTGCGCAAATCTTCGCACTGCGGCAGCAAGCAACAATAGAGATTATGCGTCGCAATCTCTCTTGCTATTGCTTGCTCGCGCTACACGTATGATGGTGTTATTCTTCACCATGACCAAATTTGGGCTGCAAATTTGGTCATGGTGAAGCTCGCAGCACCTTATGTGATGTGACTGCGTCTTCACTGAATTGTGTTCAATAACTTCTTCACACGCAGACGCAGTAGACTTGAGCATATGCATGACAATAACAAGGAACACACAAATGCACGAAAGAACACAAAGATAGATATATGGCGGTAGAAGAAAAACATACGCTTGATGGCGCTAAGACGATTACTTTGATGAAATACAAGCGTAGACATTTGGTGCTAGCAAAGTGCTCGTGCATAGATGACGCCATCACGACGGTTGTTAAAATATAGTGCTGCGACGACTTCCAATTAGACCGATTTATAAAATGCATGGGGGAGTTGGAGGCTGCGAAGGACCAGGGGTCGTTGAGGCTGCAGACCTCCCCAGGGCGAAGATGAGTAAAGGGAACAGTTCATAGCAGTAAGTAAAAGTCTGTTGCTATGAGTATAAGGTTTAATATGCGCAATGTGATTATATGGTTTATGGAAGCAAAATGCGTTGTAGGCAAGGTCCAGCCACCAGAAGTAATTGGTCTAACGTTGCCACAAAACACATTTGCTGTTTTCACATTTCGGGTAAATTATGAAGTAAATTAAAGTGGGCCGACGACCTTGATGTGTCTGGTTCGAGTATGTGACCATTGACGTCACGGCGATCGCGGTACAGATCGAGTTTCACACTGAACCTTGAACTAGTAAATTTTCAGTGATAAAAAGGCAAAGTACAATTTCAGTAATAAAAAAGTTAGTTCTGTCACTGCGTGTATATGAATTAAATGCAGCCAGTAGTCACACACCAAGGGCTTCTTCGTTTTCAGCGTTTCTGCTTTCAAGGTCGATTCAAGACTTTTTCAATCTGAAAACAAGAAATGCAATTAGCGCTCGATTTTAGACGAGAGCAGCTGAAATGCTTGCTCGTTCAGGGTTGTCTAGTGCTCCTGTTAAGTAAAGACGCACACGAGTTGATGATGTGACGGTATATCGCTCTCTCGACGGCCACTCTGCGGATACGTTTTTAACAACGCATGTCCTATTGATGGTGATATTGAGGCTAAACGTGTATGTTTTTGTTAGGCTTGGTTCGCCTTTCTGCAATAATAAGAGCTTTTGTTATTTGGCATTTCTGTGGCTGACCGTTAAAGGTGTTTTGTTGTATGTTTACCACAGTGGAAAGTACAACTCCTTGATGTCTGTGGTAGATTTAACGTGCCGCGACATCAGCTCCCTCAACTAGATGCTTGATTCTATCACTTGGCTGCCAAGGAACGAGCAACATGTCCTTGCGGCTATCGACGTTTCTGATATAACCGCGAGCGCGTTTGTACTCGCGCTCGTACTCGCTCCGCACTCACATCGCGGTGCATAAAGATCTCGCGATAATGTTTGCAGCTTGCCTGAACCGCACCCTGTCAGCTCAAGCACCGCCGCCGTCTCGCGGCCGTGGCTCCGCCAGCTTTGATGCAGTAAGGAAAGAGCGAACTGCGTCTTGATTGCCGCGTGTTGCGCGCGGCTTGCACGAGCATGTAAGCCAAACCATTCGCTGTTCCATCACGCTGGTGACCATGTGGCGTTTCGCGCGACGAGGTTGCAGTCGAGAAACAAATTAAAAATTTCGCACGCCGTTGTCGGCAGTCAGCGTTGCGCACGAAGTAAAGTTTTACCTTGCTGAGGCGCGGACAAGCTCAAAGTCACGTTTTATCAAGCGCTGAAGTGCAACCCTGTGCATGCATCAAACAGGAGTCCGCTTTTCTGCCCGGCATGTTTACGTCTATTTTTTCGGTTCATTGTTCCCCGGTTTAAAACAGTGCAATGATNGACCACTGACTGATTCCTGCCAAAACGCATGAATGGTTTGAAATGCTGTGAAAAGTTCCATTTGTTGAACATATAAAGTTAAGAGGGGTCACTTATTCTAGAGCTGAGAGCTTATTTTCGATGGTCACGTTGCGCCGTTCGAAATCTGCGCCGCTGTAGTGACGTGAAAAATCCCAACCCATTTTTATGCATGATTTCTTCCAACCAATCACAGCGCGACCTGAGACGACGTGCCCGCGCTGACGACCGCTTCCTGGAAAATGCTCTCTTGGAGGTTCAGCGACTCTGGCCTCCATTTTTCGGCGGAAGGAGACTGGCTACAAAAGACGTCAGTTTGGATAAATACAAAATTCCTAAGGTAAGTTACGCTTTGCGTGAAACGTTCGAGTGAGCAATTTTTCAGCAGCAGATATAAAATACTACCATTTTGTTGTGCAATACGTCTGGGCAAATTTCTATCCATATACTGTGTATAACATTCTGTGTGATATAACATGATATAAAAAGCATTGTGCCAATAATCTGGTCAACACGTCTTCTCAAGCAGTGTCAGGATTTTCTGTCACTCGACAAAGTAGCAGCAAATTAAACCATAAAATCGTTCTACGAAAACGCCAGTTTTGCAACTTACCCAAAGTTACTAACTTCCTGATTATTACCATTAACGCTTTGCAATCGTATTGCCATGGTGATGCTGCGACAAGAAAAACCGGTCAGGACTCTTTCAGAAACGGCAAATATGATCATCATCTGCAGTTCCGGCGCAAATATTTACTTTTCCGACCCAAGCATAAAAAAGCAAGCTGGACATACCAGTTTGATGACGAGATTAGGACAACACTGTGACGATATCACGTACCTAACGGCCGTCGCACAAGTTTGCGCCTGGATTATGCGGCTGCCTCAAGTGTTTGCTCACTTCTGGCGTCGCCGATTGTTTGTCCAGTTGTATTAGACAAGGTTAGCAAATCGAAAGCAGCAAAACCGCCCGGCAGTAACCGGATTTTCGCGCATAGAGCCAAGCCATTCGCTGTTCCATCGCGCTGATTTTCGCAAGTAATCTGTTATTTTGCTGTCCCGGGTTAGGCGTTTGAGTGCGTACGTAGGAAACGTGTTTTTTACGCAAAGCAGCGACGTCTCAGCCGAGCGACGCATGCGGCACGTGCGGTTTGTGTAATCTCTCTCGTTTTTTTGCTGCTTTTGTCTGATTGCGAAAGCTGACGAAGCATCAACCGATTGCGCTCTCACGTTTGCCGCACGGCGCAGTAACCACATTATTATTCCAATTTCACGCGCCGCAAGCAATGGCTTACGGTTCGACGGATTAAAAAAATCAAAAAGCACATCAACTGTTTCTGAATTGGACCCAAACTTCAGTGCAAGCGATCGCGCGATTCGCTGTTTCCACCAATGCCGCGCACAATTCGTCAGACCTGTCCTGTCTCCAACGAACAACTGAATTAATTGTCATGTTCTCATTCAGTTCCTGTTTAATAAGCGGACATTTGTACGCCACCTCGACACTCTCGAGCAGTGCTTCCAGTAAAAACTTTGGGGGTACTTTCTTTCAGATGCAGAAACACCTACGACCAACACTTTCGCTAATGACATAACCACAGACGAGGGGTGCCCAATTTTCAGCGGTAGGGGGTTCCCGGGGCAGCAAAAATTAAGAACCAGTGGGGAGCTGGTTTGCACGGGTAGAGTTAGCTTGTTCGTAAAGTCATCCAGGGGTGTTTTGATTGTACGGCTTTGTTTTGCTTCAAAGTGCAGAGCAGCATTTAAGGATTCATGCGTTGACGTTTATCAATTGTAGCTTTTTGTATCCGCGTGCGTGCAGTTGACATTAGAGCGGTTTTCCTAGAGATAGGCGCGTGATAGGTTAGGATCGGGTTGAGGGCTTGATTCGAATTTGCGAAACCTTCGAGTTTGAACCTGGCTGTGAATTATAAGCGTTTTCGCAACACGTAATTAACTTTTCTGCCATTTTAATAAAAAAAACGGCGAAGTCAGAAACGCCGCCGCAGAATTTGTGCAACCGCAGGCGTCCTTCCCCAGACATCAAGAGTGATAGCATCATTTCCTTGCGAAGGCCAGAAGAGGGCTTTCAATCAAAACTCTAATAAGTCGCCGTAATCTCGTCGTAATCGCGCCACTGATAATTTTTTACATGACAACTACAAATTAATGCATTGCTGCCCGCACGTCACAATGATTCATCCTTGCGTGCAACTGACTTGCGGCTTTTCAGGTCGATATTTGGGTCAGCTTTCTTGATTTGTCATTTCGCCTGGAGGCAGAAGAAAAGTTTGACAGCAAAGTTGACGGTTTTGTTGCTTGTTTTTTTTTAACGCAATCATAATTTATTTAAAGTACAGCGAAAGATTGTGGCTGGCAGTGACAGCGATGCTGACGACATGAGGTAGTGTGCAATAATACCGGTGCACATCAATCACTCTGCCTAGTCCAATTAAAGTGTCTTGTGCCGCGTTCGTTCCATTCCAATTCTGAAATGATTTGAAAGCGTGAATATTGCGCTTTTTCAGTGGCCTTGATCAGATATCTTCCATGCAGATCCTATACCACAAATCTGATGACCTGTTTTACCGATTACCCTTATCAGTGCATTGCAGGACCACAAACAATACCAACCGTGCTTAAAGCGTGACTCGCCAACGTTTGCTAATGCTGTTCAAGGGTCAGTCAGTCGTTCTAGCAAAATTTTACCGTTCACAAAGATCGGCTTATTGCACATTTCGGAAAAAACATTTTTTCTGCTTTTTCAAAGCCTTCATTTAAAACCAGACGTGAACAGAAAAGAGTCTTGCAGAGTGAAGGAAGAAACGCTGACCCTCACACAAAAGATTTAGCCGTTGACAATGTCACATTGTGTCAAGATTTTTCTTGGAAACTCTAGCGATGTATCGATGATCTTTGCCACCATTTACTAAACGTCTCTCGGGCTTAGGCGCACCAACCATTGTGGTAATGAGAGCGCCTTGAGTTATGCTATTGAGCTCGAAATGATATGGCACTCGAATTAAATGCAGACCGGGATGTATCAGCGCATAATTAAACTATAACAACGAATTACTTGCCGACACGTTTTTCATTTTTGTCAGTCTTTACATTTTTGCGGCGAAATCGACGCCGGGCCCGACGAAGCACTTGAAACTTGTCTTTCTTACTTTACACATGCATAATTACGAGAACGTGAAATCCTAAGTTTTCCTTTGCGCGCCTAAGTGTTCAACGCAGTTGTTGCGAAAGCGAATATCGCTACTGACCAGCACCGTGGGCTCGGTCCATCGCATCGTCATAAAATCTTCAGCAAGCATCAAGCGACGCTTTTGTCACACCTTAACATCGCGTTCTCTCTTTCGCTCAGGATTACGCGGTCGTATACGTCTCGCATCTCGCCCACCGCGATCCGAACGTGTTTCCCAATCCGGAATGCTTTCAACCTGACCGCTGGTCGTCCCGGTAAGGTTTCAAAATTCCTCTGGAAAGCATTTTCTTCTTCGCCTGATTTTCTCCTCACTTCAGCGCATCAAGGCACGCGCATGGAATGCTGTCCGTTGAGCTGGCACTTGAAGCGCTGTCGCTCCTTGAAAGAATTAATTTTTTTTCTCTTCAGTAANTAAGCTCCTTAGTTCTAATGTACAGTTCTCGGCACCGCGAACTATATCCGTACCTCTCTAACCATTTTTGTCANGCTATTTTTAGAATGCTTGTATAAATTTGTCGTTTCTTGTTGTTTTTTGAAATTCCAAAGTGTCGCATCAAGTGTTTGCTGAGAAAACATCAGCCCACGCGCTTTTGCGTCGTGAATCACGCCAGATACACCGCTTATCGCTTCGCCCTCGCGGTTGCAGGAACGTCAACGACAAGGACCTGGTTTTCTGTTTCGGCGCCGGCCCGCGTTGCTGCATCGGCCGCAGTTTCATCCAGGAGCTGCTTCGCGACGTCGCCGGAAGACTCGTGCGTGATTACGACTGGAACATGTCGTCATCAGCCCGTAGCGACGCAGTCACCTACAAACACCTTCCCGTCGCGCGACCCGTCGATCTGCCTTTGATGTCTTTTGAGCGCTTGCGCGATTGAAGACGTCTTATTTCGTGTGCATTTCTCCCCTGAGCGTAAAAAACTCCCTCTGGTCTGATGCCACTGTTTTGGGTCTGTGACGTCACAAAGTGTTATTGCTCGAATGTCGTGTTTGCAACTTCTAAACTTGAAACGATTGCGAAGGTGACTGTGTACTCCGTGTTGTCGCCAAATTCGACATCTTGCTTGTCTCATTCCAAACGCACGTTCATATGACGCAACATCACAGTGAGTTATTTTTTGGGGGAGCCTGTTTTAAACAAGCTTGCTCATCGATTTTCACGCTTTCGTCACAACTTAACATCGCGTTCTTGCTTTCGCTCAGGATTACGCGGTCGCATACGTCTGACGTCTTGCACGTCGCGATCAGAGCTTTCTTTTTCTATTTTGATTACTATTGCCCTTGTCAGTTCAGTGACTTGCACTTGTCCAAAGCAGGCATCACCAAACGTTTTTACAAAGGACCAGGCAAAAGCACTTTGTTCAATTTAAGCAGTGAACCAAAAGGGAAAAGCAACAATCCCCGTCGTTCAGTGCAATTCGTGGCCCGGTGCGGTTTTCTGGAATCCGGATAAACGGTTATTGACAACATCATTGCATATTTGCTCTGTTGTGCCACAGAGCAGTGAGTCCGTAACACTATCCTCTGCAGCTTGACGACCCCTGCTCCCCTGGATCATCAAGTTTCATCTTAGTGGGCAGTAGAATTTCGTTTTGGAATAGCTTAGTGAAGCGGTAGGCAATTAATTTGGCTCGAGGACCACTTTGAGAAAGCCGCGTTTTGGGCAGGGCCGTGCCTTCTAATTTGGTCGGAAAATAAATGAAAAGTTTTTATTATAATTCTTCTTGTGCAAATGCACGATATCCAGCGCAAGCGATTCAATAAGACATACGCAACCTCTCACACGTTTCGAAGCGGTCCAGCCCTCCGCTATCAGCCTAGTCCGTGCGATGAAAAGACATTTCGCAACATAACATTCTTGAAAATCGTAGATACACTTCCAGCAACAACAAACGAGGCTGATCGAAGTTACTCGACCTTCCGCGGCTTGAAAACGTTGCTCCGCACCACAACCGGAGAGGACCAGTCTAAACCAGTGCTTCTTAAACCTTTTTCTCTGCACCACGCTTCCCAAAAGCAAATGTCCTGTGTTCCAAGCCCCCTTGACTTGAAATAAGGAAACTGGACGAAACAATTTCCCGTTCAAAAACTTTGCACGTTGTAGACCGCGTAAGCGCTCACGCCTCCCCTGAAAGCCAATTTGACGCCCCCCTCCGGAGGCGTGCTTCCTCGGTTAAGAACCACCGGCTTAAATGGACTAGCATCGCCACACGTGCACAGAAAAGTCAACACAGCTTTGGTTTATCCGATGGACGAATTTGTAAGGCATCATAATAATGGTATTCAACTTCTGAAAATTCTTACCACATCACATAAAATTACTAGCGATCGTTCATGCGATAAATTTCAAGTCCACTGTTCATCCCACGGGGATTTTATTCATATTCCCATCGGCAAGGCTGTGACTCTACAGTATCAGTGACAGTGAAACTCTCGTGCGTTCGCTTCGTTTGTTTTTTTGTTGCCATCACTGCTCTTCGATTACTTCTCTTCTGTAATTCTGTTTGAGAGCAACGACGCAAGACACAGCAGATGTGCTGAAAAGCCTTTAAAATGTTGAAGTTAATTACCTTTTGTTTTTCCTCGCCCTCTTTTAAAAGCTTCAGCAACGTCGCTGCTCCTATTATTCATTTTGTTTTTGTTGTTGGAGATAGCGCCTTCCTGTTGTGCTTCCGTTTGGCAGATTTTGCGATGCCACGGAACCCTTGTTGACTACACTGATCCTTAATGTTTACAAAAAATAGCANAAACGGGNCATCTGTCGGTGACACAAGGTGGTGAATCACTAATGTTGCATCANCAGTTATAAATTGCCCTCAACCACTATTCCCCCTCCGGCGACAACCATGCGCGATCGTGTTACTGTCGGCCGCGGGCGCCGCGTTGTGTCCGAGAGCTATTCGCTTCGGTAGCAGCATTTTGCCGATGATGCAACTGCATTCCGCTTTGATCGATCAAAAAATCCCGGCGCCGGATAAACGCGAACATAATCCTCTTCACGCTCAAAGCTCGTCCGAGAGTGTCACGTAAAAAGTTTCCGATGGATTGCACACCGACTACTACGGTCAATTTCTGCAGCGGTCGATGAACAAAGTGAAAATGCGATGATTAGGATTTATTCCCACTGCACTTCCGTGTCGTGTTCTTTGCTGTTGTGGTCATTGCTGAGTTTCGTATACTTAAGAGACATTTAACCTACATTGAAGCCATTCATCGTTTTTCTGGTTTTCACTACAGTACACCCTGCTCGTTTCGCAAACTACCGTTTAATGGCAAAGTTAAAAGCACGTTATCCTAATGTCTGCAAGTGGCCCACGTTGACTTCTACAGCTTGCGTGCTTTGAAAGTTTTTGGCAGTTTCGGTTTGGTGGTGAACGCGTATTCTGCTCACGCTTGGCGCCGTTTCATGGATCATCCATTTTGTGTGTGTAAAAAACACCGTGCCCCAACTTGTGGCCTCGCGGGTTGTTGAAATGGCTATGCATGCGCGGAATGAAGCTTTTCAGTTTGCACTTTGTTTAATTTTCTTTTCAAGCGGTTAAACATCGCAAAAATTGCATCCCCAACGCAATCTATCTCAGTCTTCAATTACAGTTTTATTATATGTTTGTCAAACATATTGCGTACTTCGCGTTTACTTTTATGCAGCTGGTCCGGTAGCTTTTCAGAGCCCGACAAGACCAGCAGGTTTTAAAGTCACGTTTTCGCGTCAGGTACTAAAGTTGTAAATAGAAGCCAATGTGGTCGATTTAGCTATTTATCGAAAAAAGTTCCATCGCCACGAAATGACACCCCCAGCGTGGTGTTGGTCGTAGGTGGCAAATTGAGTGGATGACTCCCGCAATATTTGCTGTTGTTCCGATCACCAATTTCTGTCGCGCTCTGTTCTTCAAGTTCTGACGATGTTGTGGTTTGTCCGGCTGTCATCAACGAGCACTTCAGTCGCTCTGACCGCTCCACTTATCTTTTGCATCACTAAAGATTGTACGGTTAATGACAAATACAATAATCAGGCCGTGAATCTGTGCGAAGATCTACTTGAATTTTTCTTACCGCGATAATTTTGCCGCCAGCCTGTTTAGCCAGCAGGACGAGCTGCTGATTTGTTTCATATATGCTTTTTCTTTTGACAAAAATAAAACCTATTTGTTGCTGTTGCTCACCGGATCGATTTACAACTTTGCAGCGACGTTCGCGTCGATTGGCGGGTGCGGACAGATTAAATGTTTGATAAAAAACAAGCCACTGCTGCCCGATCTGTTTGTCTCATCCGTGATTCACGCGCAAACACCGATCGAAGTGGTTGGGTCTGTTTTAAACAACTCCTTTTCCGGAGACTTGCTGGAATTGCGACGTTAATCTGGGCTGCTGATTTTCCCGAAACAAAGCTCTTGCCGTCAAAAACTTCGAACCCACCGGCAGGCGTCATGCTTAAAGTGAGGCTGCGTGTTTTTCCAAGTAAATTGCCAGCTTAGTTATGTTTCGATATGAAGCGGATAATTTGCAGTAAGCTGTTGTGTGGAACTGCTCGACGCTCAACAGCAGATCATTATTGCACATCCCTTTTGTAAGAACCAGGGTACAATTTTATGAGCGGCCACGGCGCCATGACTTTCTCATCAAACACTAACTTCTCAAGTGAGAAAAACGTCTTATTAGCGCATTACTGCGCGAAACCATGGTCCCGCATAAAAATTTATAGCGTGGTTATTACAGTTACTGCATGATCCGAAAACGTCTGCTCGTATTTGTCTTCAAACGCTGTGTTTGTTTATGAATGAAATTCATTGTTGTGAAATATCTTACCAACTTTAATAATGCCGCAACTTCATTATGTAATTAGTAAAATTCAAACTGTTTCGAAAAACTCTTTGCGCGTTTCTTGCCAGTTTCTTCGATTCTTACAAAATTGCAATGGTACTAAAATTGCGAGATATTGTACAGCCTTTTGGAACACCGTGTAAAGTAAGTATGGCTCTGAACAAGTAGGCTAGCGCGTGAATGATTTACCGGTTGTATTTCCTAAATACGGACATAACTATACTGCAATAAAAACATTTTTAAAGTTATTAGGGCGTTCGAAAATGTTATGTTGATGACTTGTGGTCTTGCCCGTAACCTCGTAAGCTTGGTTGAAACTTCGTGACAGGATAGTCAAAAGAAAGCCCCGAGTCGGTACCTGCAAATTTATCAGCTTTGGACAGATTGTTTTGCAAAATTTTCAAGAAATGGTCACAAACGTTACCGAGCTGTTAATTTGTCGATTTTTTTGCATTTTTCCACCTTTTTGTTTTTGCTTTGACGAAGATATGACAAGACAGTGAACAAGTTAAATTATATGGAAGTTTTTCCAAACTGTATCGACAGAGAATTTACTTAACGTCTCGGGTAGGCCCGTGGCCAGGTTTCAAGGTGTGGGGGGCAAAATACATTTTTAAATGGAAAAAATGTGTGTTGATGATATGTTTAAAAAATTTTCTGGGCCCAACAAAATTTGGGGGCACTGCCTCCAATTGCCCTCACATGGCTACGGGCCTGGTCTGAGGACTGTATAGGTTCGAGACCGACACTCAAATATGAGCATCGAGACTCCACCTTTGGCAAACAATGGCTTGTATTCGATGGAGTTTTGCTGCGAAGCATTTTGCAACTAGCCCAAGTGTTCATGTAGTTAAAAGGGCCGTAACTAGGGCTTTTTTATGACCTGAAAAGCTTGATAATATGATGTAATATTTCAGAAAATATCCCTTTGAGAAGCATTAGCTCTACCAGCGAAAATAGGCATAAGAAATGGTAGCGCATGCCGTATGGTTTGTTGAAGCGAGGCCCGTAGCCAGATTTAAAGGTTGGGGAGAAATGAATTTTTAGGGGAGCAGGATTTTGTTTTTGTTACATGTTTAAAACAATTTTTTCTGTGCACAACAAAATTTTGGGGGCACTACCTCTTGAATGCTCCAATGACTACAAGGCTGGTTGAAGACTCATTAAAATAAACAACTCAAAACATATAATTGGTTTGAAGCAAAATGAAAATATCCATGGACATTGGTTTATCTCCTTGGGCAGCAAGAACATGCATTTTTAGGCAGTGCATTACTTTTCATCCAAATAACTTAGTTCACCTACATCTTTGCCAATATTCGCAGGATGCAGCATTAGACCTAGAGATATAGTAGTTCCACGTGAAATTTTGAGATTGTTTTAATGGTTTCTTCATTGAATTAGGTTGAAAATATGCAAAATATGGCTGTATGACCTAACATGGAAAATATGACTTTTTATGACTTCATATAACTGTTGTTATAGATTTCGTAGCGGTGCGATTTTTGCTTTAAATTTCGTTTCATAGCTTCCTGAGGCACAGACAAAAATATGACTTTAAATGGCCCTAGCCATGACATGATTCACATCGTTATTAATTTGTCAGAATATTGCCTCGCAAGGTATCACCGACATTGTTTTCCCGAAGTTGTTGCCAAAACTGTGTAATAACGACTTTGGCACTTGGTGTCAAATTGCAATAATCGTTTTGGAACAGAAAGGAGCGCCGCTAATAATTGCGGTGCCAAGCATCGATTGCTGCGGATCCAACACGCAAAATCAATTTACCTGCAGCGAACGTATAACCATGATGCATAATTGAATGCATGTGTGTCCAAAAGGAGACTGATTGCCATATAGGGACTTGGCGCATTTATCGCAATAACTTGCGTCGACTGAGATTTATCTGTCTCAGTTGACACGTGAGTTGCAAACAAGGTACCAGAAATAATCAATCTAACCCATTATCAATATAACTTTTAGTCACCTGAATTTAAATTTCAATGGATTTTGCAAATTAGATTTTTTAGGTATCGCAATTTCGATATTTTTTCAACACAGGTAAATGCAATAAAAACAAAAACGAAGTTCAATATTGTTAGGGGACTTGCACTGTTGACTTGATGAACAAAGCAGTCAAAACATAATCAAGAGAATACATTCTTGACATTAAACAGAACCTGTTGATCATATGATGGTAGTCTCGAATTCGTATCCAATGCCGCACACTCGTGGCAAACAAATCCAAAAATACACCTCAGCACTCAGCTTTCATACAAGGCAAATGTTTGATCAGTGTTGCTTTTATTTACCCATTTGTGTGGCACATATCATCAGGCCGGTGTCAGGGCATTGTAACTAACGCAGGGCATATACTAACATCAGACACAGCCAAGTGAGGAGTGCAGCTGATCTGTGATGGAATTTGCGTACTCCTAGCTGGATTAACTTTATCTTGGCGGCCTCTATTTTGAAATCGAAAGCTACGTAATCAAATGCAGAGAGCCAACTTATAGCTCGGGAGTCCGTTAAACATTTTGTACTTGATGGTTTGTTTCCATATTTCTTTGTGAAGAGCATAGGCGTATCCAAGGGGGCTCAAATGTGCCGTACCTCCACATTTCTAGCACATCTTGTGTTTTTGTACTTCGAGAGGCGGCGTCCCAAACCAAGTGCTGTTGCTCGCTTAAATTCAAAACATTTGGCCCTCCCAAAATTTGGGCTGGCTACGCTGCTGGTGAACGTTCTGAGTACTGTGAAACTTTTATCTTTCGTTTTTCAAATGTTGCTGGCTTCAGGTACCATTAACGCCTAGGAGATTATTGACAATCGTCAAACGATGCTGCCAATTACTTATAGAAGCTGTGAGATCTAAGCAGTGGTGTACTGTACGATGTTGAAATACGAGGTGGGTTATGGTTAGGGTTTATGTGCGTTCTAATCAATGTCAAAATCATCAAAACCGTTTATTTCCGTTCATTTAAAGTTCTGTGCATACTATTAGCTTAGCTTTAGATTGGTGAGTTCCATGGCAGCTACGTTGCAGCTCACTTTCGCTGCACTGTGTTGAAGGAATAACACCGTAGTACAGAGGTTCTTAACCGCCGAGTCCGAGAACTAAACGTTCTGCAACGCGATATTCCGAATTGAATTTCATAGCTCGCATGTGATGTGTAAATCGCATTATCCTGTAGGTGGCAGCTGTCGGGGTGGCTAAAGAAAGGGGGGTAGTGCTAAAGAAAGAAGTGTGGGAACGCATCCGAAAAACTAGCCAATTCCAACAGCATTTCAAACTCATTTTGAAAGCACTTTAAATAAAGTATTCACTCTCATTGCTCTTCACAGGAAACATGAAAAAGTGGTGTAGACTTTCCCACACTTCACCCCTGACATCACAGTTGCTCGGGTGGCAGTTGAGTTGTCCTGGGTGGCGATTGTCCTAGGTTCAGTTGGACGATGGCTGTTGTCCGGATACCGTCTGAGACCATGCAATGATAAGAAAGCATTACCTAGCCAAAATCCTAAACGACTAATTGGACTAGCACAAAAAAGAAAATAAAAAAACTTATTTCTGGTTGTACGCGCTGTTTAAGTCGTTCAATGGAGGTCTTATGTGTTGGAATTCGGTAAAAAGTGCAATTGCTTGAAAAAATCCTTTCCTTAGGTTTTGCATTTCCTCTATAATTTGCATTATTAAAGGCAATATTGTATATGAAAATGATGGCAATGGCGTATCCAGCCCATATTTTTGGGGTGTCAAATTTTTGATTTTAGGCGAGCAACAGTATTTTTCGGGATACCGTCTGTCAAAGCACAAAGCGACTTGATATGCTAAAAATTTGGGGCGGCATAGCCCCCTGCCCCCCCCCCGTGACTACGCCTATGTGATGGTGGTACAAAAAATTTTCGTTGCAGGCAAAACTATCACCATACTAGTCAAACAGGAACAAAAACTGTTGCTTAGTGTGGCCCGTTTTTCTTACACTCGAAACAATTTCGTAAGAAATTTGTTTTTATTTACAAGCATTTGCAATAGTTGAAATTTGGACTTATCTAATTTAAGGTAGCTGGTTGCTAAGGTTCAAATCGGTGAACACTAGCGAAACTGGACCACTGGTGTCGCTCCTGCCTGAACATGGCCCATCCGTCCCGCTGTCCAATTTTACAACACAACATGGCCTACGAGTCAAACAGTTTGCCCAACCGTGGTCTAGATTTTGTGATAAAGTAGCCGTATCGAAATCAGCGCAAGTAGGCTATGCAATCGGTTAAGTACAAGAACAGCAATTTTTCTGATGCAGAAACTTCCGTTGGTTTTTCAGCATCACTGCGACAAGACAGATCCAATGTCCAAAAACTGCTTGTTGCTACATGGTTGGTCAAAACTTAAGGAGCCAGATCTCCACCAAGTGTTTTAACAGAAAACTTTGAGGTGATTGCAAAACGTGTAGTACTTGCAGAGACGAATTTTCATTAAATCTATCTTAGTACTCAACTCAGCGTCGGATCCATGGGGTCGATTGGGGCGATCGCCCCCACCTATAACCTACGAAAATACTTATATTCATCATAATTTTGTACAATTCAGAAGATAACATTCGCGATATAAGACCTCTTTGTCGTCCATTGTTTTGTCACAGCAGTGTTGTGAAGCATACTTCATTTCTCTTAAAGTAACGAAGCTATTACGAGACTTGACTACCAAATTTTACTGAAGTCGTTCCTCCCAAACTTACTGGCTGGATCCGCCCCTGATTCAACTATATGTGATCTTCCAAGGTAATCTGAATTACTATTTCCCACTGGCAATTAGAAGGCATTAGACTTTCGCTTTACTGCACATGAGCTGATTGTTTTTAAACCTTNAGTGTGTGCAAATGAAATTACCCTGTACCTTCATTTTGAAAATTGTCCGCTCATTTAAGAGAAAAAAACGTCAGTTTTTAGCGTAAATTCTATGATATGGTCAGTACCTTTAAGGAATTAACGAACCTAATGTCAAGGAAATGTTAAAGACGAATTGGATTTATCAANATGACTTTGACAAATTCATTGCGTCAGAGTAAAGAGAGCAATGGGCCACAAGTGGCCCGGTGTCAGTTCAAAACAGAACACTCATAACAGACCCGTTCATAACAGACCGCGCTAACAACAAACCCGTTCATAACGGGTATGTTATGTTTGTTGCCACGAATAGTTTACATGTTTGCAATGAATCACCGTTAAAATTCAAAATATATGTGTTTTCAAAATATAAGTGTTTGATTTAATCCCCTTTGCGAGAACCCATGTCGGAAAATTGTAAAGTGTTTCTGACAAACATTGTAAAAATTTTGCCTTACCCTTCTTGTTTCCTGTACAGTTTTTCTTTCAATACCACGATTTGTATTGCGTTTACAAAAGTGCCCTCCATCTTTACTCTTGGGCCTCTCTGACAACAAGACCTAACGACGTGCCAATTTTCAGGTTTTCCGAAGCTTGCATTGCTCTAAACATTTTGAAACGATGCGATCTTTTATCAGTCTTGCATCACTGAATCACTCACAATGCTTGTGGTAAAGAGCTCCGCATATTGTTTATTTTGTACATAGGCCCCGGGAGGTGAGAAAAGTCTATAGCAGCTGAAGAGAATGGAGATTTAAATGCTCTTTATCAAAATTAGAATAATCTTCGTATGTTTTTGTTTTCTTTTTTACATACCGGCACGTGTTCATATACAAGTTGCTTAACGCAAGAAAATATCGTTTTGGATGTCTTCGTTGATGTCAGAATGTCAATGCTCCATGAGTAAACGAGAGGATGCACTACTTAATTCGTTTGATATCAGGGAAGGAGAAACTTCAGATTTCGTTTCCTTCTAGCTTGATCAGCGACTTCAGTGCCATCGGAAAATTTAAAATCTCGTGTTATTTTTTGAGGGGCTGCTTGTGAATTGGCGAACACGTTGTTTCGGGTCAAAACAAGCTTCATCAGCAATTGCACGTAAATGAGCTTGCCTCCGGATTTGATTTCATAAAAACTTTGTGGGAGAACGCCCGTTTCAGTATTTGTTTCATTGCTGCATAATGGCTGTTTTCCTGGTTGAAAGTTTGTAATATATTATAGACACCCGAATTCTATTAACGTACATCAAAGTCGAACTCGCAGACAGTTATTCATGAAACACGCAACAACTGTAAAACACCATATAACTAATTTGATTGGTGAAAAGCTTATTACACCATATAACTAACTTTGAGACAATTAGTTGCGATCATGGGCATCCGCAGAAATTTTTCCATTGGTGGGCAACGTCGACATTTGGCCTAAACTTTTCAGGTTGTTGATGTAGCGGCTGCAGGGTCGTCCCCTGCGCTTGCGGTTTGGCATGCCATTTATCTACAGTCTGTCTTCGTGATTGGGTGTGCCTCTCGCTGATAACTAACGGAATTTTGTGAGAGCGTTCAGTTGAAAACCTCAAAGGGCTCGTCGCGCGGGGAGAAGCGCTGCAACAAGCACACAACCAAGTAAATCAGAAAATGCGATAAGAGAGTTCTTGCGTTTTTTGTTTTGTTTCCACTGACGCCGTAGCATACGAAAGGCTTTTTGTAGCGTTTAGGCGTTTGGACTTGCCGAAACGATCGCGCCGAAGGAGCACTCCAATGGATTTCGCGTCATTGTAGATGTTATAATTTCGATTTTTGTAACCCTTTCTCTTTGTGCGAGCCATGTAGCTGCTGCTTGCCTGGCTGCTACAGTTTTACAAAGGCTACCGTAAAAAATAAAAAGCGTGTTACAAAACCTGAGTCGGAAGCTTTGTGATTCAGTTAAGCCATCTAGCAAAGAGACAGATGAAATAGATTTCCCAGATCGGGAGGCTTCACACGTATGGATTCCCAGACCGGAAGAAATTCGTTCCCTGCGGGAAATGACGTTGCAATGTAAATCCACTTTCACAAAACGCTTAAACTTTCCACATCACACAGACATGCCCCATGTTACGGCAACAGTGACAAAAATGCACTCGTTGGCTGTAATGTTCCTTTTTCACTCATGCTTTTTACACGGTATAAACGTTTTGCCTCTGGGGACTGAACTAATCTATTGTTGGCCGTAATAAGGATGTCCTAGTTACGGTGCAAAAATGGTACTAGGACGTCTTGTGTAACTGTAGCGGCAGACGTGATTCTTCTGAAAATATTTTTTACTTGCAGGCATCCCTCGAGTCGACGTAGTTTTACTATTAAATGACGAAAATAATTAAAAAATGTGAGACAGAATAATCCATGCATACGAGCTATATGACTATGACAAATTTATGACTTGGTACAAAGTGGTATGAGACACACCCAGGGGCAGCAGGGGCGTACAGAGTTTAGATGGCACCCGGGGCAAGAAACAAGTTTGGTACCCGGATGTTTAAACCTAAGGTCTTTTGGGAGTAAATGTACTGTATCGGAGGAAGCAGGCTACTTGCAACATTTTTGGGACTTTTCGGCGCCCAGGGGACTGTGTCCCCCTTGCCCATTCTCGTTACGCCCTTGGGCATGGATGCATGTATCATTCTCCCTCGCCAAAAATGATGGAACGATAACCTCAAATCTCCCCTGTTTTCACGCCCCCGTGTATTGTTTCTCGACTGTGATAGGTTGCTAGTAAACGTAATAGCTGTGAATGTCACTGGCACTGTTCAGTGAAATTAGGGGAAATATTTGATACAAATGGCATCGTCGCAGCCGTTGTTAAATTGCTGCTGCTCATCGCAAGAGAACCTGTATTTCTAAATTTTGTTTGTCGCACGACTGTCATCTACCACAGAAACAAACTTAAACCCATACATATAAGCTCTATTTTGTGTTACCATGTCGCACAAGCCTTTTCGTCGTCACGATACTGGTTAGTCACTCTACGCAAATAATTTCTAATTGCTTTGGTCTGTCATGCTTGATAGCCCGGCCAAAGTTAGTTGAAATATTAACGTTGATAAATCGTAGATGAAAGCTTTCATTATCCTGTGGCGCAACTCCCCATCAATTATTAAAAAAGATTTGATAAAAGATGTCCTACAAATATTCAAAATGCATCGATACTGTTACGAACTTCGACAGCAAAAGCTGTATAGTTAGGAAAAGGGATTTTAAATCTAAATTTTTCAAGAACTGAACAACCCAGCTGCTGATGTAGCCCTTAAACTTTGGAGAAACGGCCAGTTATCACTTACTACAGTCGAATTAACAATATTTGCAATTAATGCTAAAGGTTTTATTCCAAGTATATTCTGTTTGAATCTTACTTTTCTTAATTATGCTTGAAGGTGAGCTTTTGCTATATACGCTTGGTAGTGATTGAATGGGGTGGCGTTGTTCACTAGTTCATGGTCAGATACTAAAGATTTATACTTCACATTTCTTATTCAAATATTACTGGGTTGGTTGAAAAATCGTAATAATAATGTGTTAATTTTAACACTACAATAAACATCGAACGAGCCTGTTTCAACTTGATATTATGTTATAGTCTTGAATCGTTGTCACTGCCGTGTAGCTATTCAAAACGCTTTGATCAAGTCTTCCATGATTTTGTTTCAAGGGCCATAGTTTCACGTGCTACGTTCACTTCTGCTGTAGGAGTGTCATTAGTGCAAACAAAAACCGGTGTTGAACTAAGTATAGGTGGCAAATTCGTGACCGAACCCAATGCTTGAACCAGCCAAGTTAGTTTACACCAAAACAATGACAATAGAAAATGTGAGAATCAGGCCGACAACAGCTTTAATTATCGAGGCTTTTACAGGTCTAGACTGAGGACAGACGCAAAAGTGTAATGCCTCAATCAAAACACAGAAAAAAATTAAAAAACGAAACTAGATTAGAGAGCATTTTTTCACGCGATTTGTCGAAACCTATTTGCGAGCAATCGGTTTTAACGTCAAATTGCTTTACAAAAATGAAAAATCGGATTTTGAGATGCGAAAAATATTTTCAGGTGACTGCAAAAAAAACTTTGAAGCTTTGAAGACCGCAAACTGTTCCATGGTATGAACGCACCGCGAGCTCTCTGCAAACTTCAAGGCCACGACTTGAACCAGCTAAGTTTTCTTTGGCTAAGACCGAGGAGGACAAGTCTTTTGAAAACATGTCAACAACAAGCAAACCTGTTTCGATAAAGCCGCAGCATTTCACGCGTGTCGCTGCGGTTACGCAATATTGATTTAATCTGTTCGAAGGCGAATCCTGCTCAGTCGAACTACTTCTTTGTTGTTTTAATGCACGGTCAAAATATTCTTGGGAGCAAATACCCGGTGAAGAAAAAGGAAAAACAATTTCCCTATCCGGTCAATTTTGTTTAAAGTGATAAAAAATGAGAATGCCGCAGAGCGTAGACGTTTATAAGGTTTCTTAAATTTTTTGCGCATAGCTTATAGCGTCACGACACGTTGGCTGATAAAATTTTTATGGTTGGTTGGATTAATGTGATTTAGTCTGTGCTTTGTTACATACGATTTTGTTAAATCAAAAACGAAACAGTTTTATATTAATCTGTCTTGCTTCAAAAAACCTCTTGCTGTTTTTCTTAAATGCAAAAGCCTTTACTGAGATTCTCTGAATCAATAGCGTTATTATCGCATCTGGCCTAACTGAGTTACATTTATGCGCTTATTTTTGTTATCACTCAGATGTGATCGAGCTTCGTTAAATTTTTTCAGATTAAAGAAAAATTCGTTTTAATAATGATCTTTGGATGAAGTTGACGCAAGCCTTTTCAACCCAATTGGTTAAAAATAATGATTGATTGACACACAATGTCTTCAACCGTTTCAAACATTAGTAGTGTTTGCATAATATTGTGTTATTAAACTTTCCATGTGTTTTTTTCAGTCTTTGCCGGCAAGCAATTCTCCACGACCGTAAATCGTTTTATTTGTCAGAAACATTTGATTTCCTACTGACGCTAAACGTGTTGTCCATGAAACTTTCATTTAGAGTTTTTGAATGATGCGCATTTTCGATACGTTGCTATCACTTCTTGCAAATAAATATGAAAGTAAAATTACAAAGGCTTCCATTTGATATTTTGAGAACGCGGTTGCGCCATGCGACGAAGGTGGAAAATAAAACAATTGAACAATCAGCGCCTCCGCGCTGTTTCGACAATGCCAAGGAAAACAAAAGTACGTGCGTTTGAATCCTCGCGGATGAGCCGCAAACAAATGTTGGATGGGCCCGAGTCATGAATCTGAAAGTCGAGTCGAATCCTCGCATCTTCAAGTAAAACTCGAGTCCGAGACATTTGCAGTAGTTTCGAATCAAATCTTTGATCACGGGTGGTCATGTCCGAGTTGGCTCACAAGCTGCTGCAGAATCATTTCCAGGCCACTTGTTACGCGGAAGTACAATAAAGATGAGTGAAAAAATTTACCTATTGATAGTGAAATCGAGAAAAAAACTTAAACTATTTTATAGAATTTCCTGAATTTTCAATTGAATCAAGCGCTCAATAGCAATTTTGACATTTGCAGAAACTTTCAAAGAATAAAGATGAAATTTTGTATCCTAATCATTTTTAAGAAAAACCTCATTTCAAAATTTGCTTGTCCTACTGGTTAATTATCTCCTTACAAGATTTATCTTTAGACAAGCCATCTGATCGAAAATTTCGTATATGATTGGTATATAACCACAAATATGCTGGAATTGTCAACTTAGGAGATAGTTTAAAATACTGGTATTTCTAAGACATTTTTTATCCTTTTGTGCGTTTACCGCTTTTTTCTGAGACAGGCCTCATTTTGGCCTCAAAACTTTTTAATATTAGGGTACTGTTGAACCGTGAAAACTGCTGAAACTTTCAAAGTGATAGAGAAATTTTGACATGTTAGTTGTTATTAAAAAGGTTTGTTGCCACGTCAAACCGCTTGTTCTTCTACGACCCTTTGATTATTTTTGTTAGGGCAAAAGGGATCATATATTTAAAGTAGTACATTTCTTTAAAAAACGTTGTTTAGGTGCATTTTCGGTTCGAAACCTGATAGTTCTAAAATTAGCGTGAGGACTGTTGCACGTTTTAGTGTCTTTCTGGGTTGATCCCAGTACCACGGCTTGGAAAAAAGGGTTTAGTAACGTCATATGAGTTCTAGTAAATTTTTGAACGCACCTACCTACTACACCACTTTAGGTTCAAATGATGCTTTACCAGACCCTAACTTTTGCAACTAGTGCAAGCCCTGAAAGCTCATAGCCTTAAATTTGCTTCTAAAAACTTTCACACAGATCGTGGATGCCAGAAAAAGCTGTTTTGCTTCAAATACACCTGATCCGTTGTGCGCCAAAGACACAAGACACCTGATCCGTTTTGCCCGAAATGGTAGCATTCAAAGATCCCCTGACATACGCTATCCCTGAAGTTTGGAATCTTCATGTGTGATAGAAATTCAAACACATGCTAGACGAATAGGACTAGAACGAATTTGCTAAAACAAGGCGAAAAGTTAGGAAGGTTTGCTACTGTAGCAGCCTGTATATCTGCCACACTAAAGCCATGACTGTTCTAGTTGAGTACGAAACTAGGTGTTTGTATATAGCAGGGGAGGAGAACCTATTCACTATCACGGGCCGCATAAATTGTGGGTTATCGCTGGCAGGCCGCAAATAACAATTGATTTTGTCCTAAAATTTTACCTTTATCTTGCTATGGGGAATAGCGGCTTCGTATGAAATAGTCTACAATCTTTTAAAGTACCTGCTTATCATTGTGCTTCGTTTTGAAGCGATTTTGTACTCTAAATTGGTAATGAAAATCGTGATGCGGGCCATATCAAATGTTCGCGCGGGCCGCAGGTTCCTCACCCTTGGTATATAGGCCTCTAATTTTTACTCTGTGCTTATCATTCGGTCTGCATCTTGATTAAAACTGAAAAGTTCTCATTTTCAAATATGTTGCACCACGATGACGTCATTGAATGAAATTTCATGAAAATCGCTCCCGAAAGGAAAGAGCTGGTTGCGGCCCTGATTTCATTTGCAGACCCCAATCAGTACTGAGGTAAACGGCAAGTAAATTTTATGAAAACGCGTTGAAGGTCAAAAGTTACAGTAAATGTTCGCACCAGAAAAAGTTATCAAGTCATCACGAGACGCTACCATTGCTGGCTCAAGTTAAGTTTCATCGAAAAAAGTGACACAACTTGAGTCGTTCAGCTCAAAAAACGATAACCCTACGAAGGCCCTATCACAGTAGTTTTGATAAGCAGCAAATATTTTCACTGAAACATGCATTTTAGGGTGTTCTGTTTCTCATTGTGCTATCCACGCACAATGCGATCGTTTCTTAATTTCAACAAACGGATTTCACCTCAGGAAGAAATAGAAATGAGGAAAACCAAAACCGCCAATGCTGAAAAGTACTTCGATTTCAGAAAATGTATCTGAATGATGTCAGCGCAAAGTACTGAGCCTCCAGGAAATAAATGAGTTCATATCTGATCCGATAAGTGCAATCTTCCCAAATGCTGCAATTTGTTCAGCTGGATTTCGTGAACTCCACTTTATCGGCGGTCAATAGTGTCATTCAGTTCAAACTAAAACGTTGCACTATAAGAAAGTAATAAATGGACTTGGTCGGTTGATTTAAGCCTCTGTCACGTACACCTCATGCAGTAAGTCTCGCGGGTGATTGAGCACAATTCAGGCATCACCATAATTGTGCTTTAGGATCGTATAATTAACCTGGGGATCATAGTTGTTAGCTGGCACTGTGAGCTCCCTGACCATTTAATGTTCAGTTACTCTTAAAAATCGTTTACAAAATGATATTTATATAATATTTGGCCTGCAAAGTGCAAACGAACAAGATCGTATAGTAAAAAAAAAACGTCATGCATGGCACTTTCTACGATGTTAATAACATGGCGTGTATTGATTTTTAACTGCAATCTCTTTTCTAAATTTCATGTCTTGCAAGATAAACTCATTTCTGGAAGCTAAGGCTGTCCAAATGACAGTGTAGGTTTCAGGGGTATACAAAGGGGATGCGAACCGGACGACGGCCTAGCGCAACCAAAGCAGGGGAGCATCCAATAACGGAAATAAAAAAACTAAAAAAAATGCTGTAACTAGATGGTGTCCATTCAAAACAGACCTGTTCATAACAGACTCTCACAACAGAACATTCGAAATAAACCACGTTCTTAACCAAGGCTGTGGAGCCGGAACTCAAATTTCGGGCTCCAGCTCCAGGCATCAAAATTTTTGTCTCCGGTTCCGGCTCCAACATTAAAAGTTTTTGTTTCCGGCTTCAGAAGGATTTGGTCCATTAAAAACTAAAAACCATTGTTTTATTTGTGCCACTCGCTTGCCCAACAAATTATGTCAGTTGAACGGGAACTTAAATTTCACTGTCCGGTCCCACCACCTAAAATTTTTGGCTCCGGCTCCAGCCATCTAAAATTTCTTGGGCTCCACAACCCTTTTCGTAACAGACCTGTTAATAACAGACCCGTTATGAACATTGTCTGTTATGAACGGGTGTGTTATGAACGTGATCTGCTATAAGCAGGTCTTTTTTTTAAAGGAAACTGTAACTAGATATTTTTTTGTTTTGTGAGGATGCTAATACGTGTTGCATGGATGTGATGGGTACTTGCCCTGAGGGGGCATGCAAATTTATGTTATGTGACCGACCCGAGAGAGATGAAGCATTACGATCGTTATCTTAGATGCCTTACACCCGGTCTCTGTTCTCCTTTTGAAGGCTGGCCAATTCCTGCTAGCCTATTGCTGAACTGCAACATTTGGTCTTCAAAATATTTCTCGATTCTCTCTAGCTAGAGCCTGGGTTTTTAATCTCAGGGGCGTGAAAGATTTGCAAGAAGGGAGCGAGTATGGCAGCGCCAATGGTGGACTTAGGGTTGGGGAGCCAGTGGAAAGGCTGAAAAAGGGGCTCTCTGATGACGTCATCATACTCAGTCAACTGTAACAAGGCCTTCTGATCAAGCCTAGGAAGGGGATATGCGGACCACCCAAGGATACGTTCCTGAGACTACAGCATGACTGACATAATAGAAAATGCAAATGGGTATTCATGATACACAACTTTAAAAGCACTGAAAGTTGGGAAGACAAAGCTAGCAACACATCAAAGTTAAGCGATAGAATGTTGGCATCGTCTCTCACTTCTCTAGTGTTGTGCCCCATTTCTCTGCATTCACCACCAATAAACTAGAAAGCTTGTAACACACTTTCCCCCTGAAAAAATGCTTGGTTTCCTGAATTTATTCAAAGCCATGTCCTTAGGGAATCCATGAAAACACAGGCATTTGGCGACTTCTACCACGATGTTATGCACTTCTCTTTGTCTCAATTAGGAGTTATAGTTAGGGGATGGCGGTAGCGCTAGTTTTAGTGTTAAAATTTCGAATAGTGGTTGCCGTGTTTCCCCGATAGTAAGACCTACCCGATAATAAGACCTAGCGTGATTTTTGAGGATGATTTTAGTATAAGTTCTACCCTTAAAATAAGCCCTAGTTGACTGGTGACGACAAAACTTCCCTAATCTAAGCGAAAACTCGGCTGGAAGTTCAGAAACAGATGACCTGCAAGACATTCCAGAGGATGATGATGTGATTGTTTTTTAATGAATTGTTATTAACGAGTTTCTGACTACAAAACATGTTAAAGTTAAGTAAATGTAGATAGTTTTTCGTAATTTCGGTTTATTTAGAAATCTCTTAAATTTTACTTTGCAACTTCATTTTTTGATATATCAAAATAGGACATCCCCCGAAAATAAGCCCTAGTGTACATTTCGGCTTGAAAATTAATATAATCCCTGTCTTATTATTGGGGAAACACGGCAGGTTTACAGTAGTGTTAGTTTTCCCGGCAAATTTGACGGGAAATTTTTGACGAGCTCTGTGTAGTGTTTGTAAAATGTAACCAGTGTTCATTGCCTAAAAAATGCAGTACTAAACAAAGAATAGGCCTACTAGGATGCAATTTGCAGTAGACTTAAACAAAAAGGCAAATTGTGTTTGATACAGATTAATAAACTACAAAATAGGTCTGTGCTTCTTTTGGGATTTCATATGCTCTCAAAGCAGGGCCTCCTTCTCACCGTCGTCCAACACTATATTATGAGAAGCTTCATTCTATGATAGAGAAAAAAATAATTTGGAATAGACTTTTGCTCTTACCTAATAACGTCTTTTCAGAACTTTTGGAACAAATTTTAACCCAGAGTTTTTGCAAGATATTGAAGTTGGCTTGAAGATTTCCTTACTTACACATTAGACTTGCTGACGGGGGCTCTTTGAAAGCACAGGACCAACAGTTGCTTTTGGGGGCCCTTTGAAAAAGAGTACTTACTTATGATCTGCTTCGGGGTTTATTACATGAGCGGACAACACGTTTGTCACCAAAAATGATTAAAAATTACGCGCGAAACTCCTCAAAGAAGGGCATCTAAAAAGAGGAGGTTAGGCAAGTGCCTCGCACGCCTCCCGTTAAACCCACCACTGGCAGCGACATATTGCTGAAAATATAGAAAAATGCATTGTTTTTATCATTCGTAAATATATTATCATTTCACTATGAAGGCCATAAACAAAGCAAAGCGAACAATACAGTGAACAAAAACCGAGAAACCACTTGCTTGCTTAAAGTTGGATATATGAATAAATATTGCTTCATGTTACGATGGTGCCGCGTCTGCTTGATTTCACTTTAGTAGCAATGTGAAGTGTGTCAAAGTCAGACACGTAACCAGGGGGCAACCGGGCAATTTCCCCTCCAACCCCGAAATTTTCAAATACGTATTTAGTCGTTAGGTACAACAACGCGTTACAATCATCTTGCCCGCCCCGAAAATATTAGCTGGTTGAGGCCCTGGTCGCACGGCTATATCGTACGTGATGATTTGGCGATACGTTCATCGCTTTCAATTGTTGCAAAAAAGAGCTTGGTTTTTAACCAGCATCGAAAGAAAATTCCTTTCAGTCGATGTAAAAAATGAGGTAGTACAAATATTTGTGATAGGAGAGCTCATTTGAGAAAAACAAAGTGCGTAACTGAACTGTTCACATCTTCTAGGTGAATAAAAAGAGTTACTTCTTCATCTGTTTTACAAAACAATGTTCTTAGCATTCTATTTATAGTTCAGAAAAACATAAAGGGTAGCAATGTACGAAACTGCACGGTTGTACAATGTCAGATACTATTTATGATTTAAAAAAATGGAGAACGCTATATCATGCCACACAAGTGCTATCTTTTCGGTAGACCCATCTGATGTTTATTTGCATGCATAAATGCAATATTTAGTTCCACAATGCATACCCATTACTAGAAGAATTTTTCTTGTAAACATATGCCTCGGGCCCACAGTATAGAACAAATGATTAAAGAAACATTAAAAACAAAGAGCACTCTTTGAAATATTTCAAATTCACTTTTTCGAAACTTGATTTTTGTCAAAACTAGTTTTTACGCATTTCAAATGCTTGTATTTCTCACATTCCTCAGTACTGTATAAGACAATAGTTTGATCAGAGGACACGCATTCAAGCAGTTGGCTCGGGCATTGCAAGACCTTTGCACGCCCCTAATTGTGTTATCCACCACTTGTAGCTGAACTTACCCGAAATCGGTATAGGTGATTTTAATCAAGATGCAAACACTATTTTCGTATGCAATTTCTTTTTTGCACAGAAAAGCGATGAAATATATTTAAACGTGTGCAATGCATTTTTCAAGTAATTTGCTTGCTGACATTTCTATCAACATGAAATTCCTTTGTTTTTACATTTTCTGTTAATTTCAGTAAAGATTCCTCATTTAAGTATTAAAGACTATAGCATTCACATATACTGCAAAATTTTCACTGTTAAAGAGTTTCTCTCTGAAAAGAACAAGAAGAATTTATACAAACAACCACAATTGGCATGAAAGGTGTGCCAGAACAGAAAGCTTTGAATTTCTTTGAATTGAGTCTCATATAGTTGCTAGCAATTAAATGGATTGTTTTTCGCTCGTGAATTGTTGACGTATCCATAGACGCTGCCGCAGAAAAGAAGGAAATGGCGAATTTCGTTTTGGCTGACTTTTTTGGCGTTCTGGCCAAACAAGAATTTAGACGGCTTGTGGTGTGCTAACTGCAATTTACAAATTTATGCACATGAAAGCCGTATCGTGATTTTGTTGCATCGCAATATAAAACTGCTACTTTGCATGCAAACATCTTGAAACGCTAATGCATAACATTTGTATTTAGACCCCACCCCTTCAGCGTTACAGCGTTAGATCACAGAAGTGAAACTTTTTCACTTGCAGCTTACAGCGATGGTGTCAACAATTGCTACGAAGTACAACAGTTGTAATGTTTCGCAAGAAACAAATCATTTTTTAATTCGAAGTCAAAGCTTAGCAGATTGCATATGTGGCATGTTTCCTCATACAAAAAGAAGTGGCTCCCGTTCAACACTAAAAGAAATTTTGTAGCTGGAAAACAAGTGCCATCTGCTTGAAGACGGACTATATAAAGTCCAGGAAACGGCGATTACACATTATTCTAATGAATCGTCGTTTTTAACGACTACTCATCTGGAAAATATATTTAAGTAGGGTCTAATATATATTTGAGTAGGGTCTAATATATATTTAATCGGGTCTAATATATGTTTAAGTAGGGTCTAATATATATTTAAGTAGGGTTTAATATATGTTTAAGTAGGGTCTAATATATGTTTAAGTAGGGTCTAATGCTCATTGCAGTTAAATACGACAGGGGTGGCCAACACGTCGATCTCTATCGACCGGTCGATCGCCGATTCTTAGTTGGTCGATCGCGCCTGATTTTGCATTGAATTGACAAGATGCCTAAGAAGAACATTTTTCAATCAATATTTATCAGAAAGTACATAAAAATGATAAACGTTGCATGTTATGACATTTTGTACTTGTGACTTGATTACTGACTGGTCGACCGCGAGTTATCAAGAAATTTTCGAGTCGCTCCCAGTCGAAGACAAGTTGGCCACCCCTCAAATACGATTTTCGGTAATGAAAAAATGTTAGTTGAACTTCATTACGGAACCCAGTTGTTTAGTGACATTTATTGGCTTTTCAGAATTTTGCTGGTTCAAAGGTAAAACAGCAGTTTTTGTATTTTCACAAAAAGATTTTTGTCTTAATCGTAACTATGATCGTAAAACAGAAGTTTCCGGCTGAAAAGCTCCTTCATGTGGACCTTACGTAACCACTAAAATGACTTGACTTGATCTCTCAGCTTTGTCTTGCTGGCTAGGCGTTTTTCAGTTCCTGCTAATATTGCATGTAGTCTTGCTGAGGTCATACTCGTGCAAAGCGGATTTTGTGGTGAGTTTTCTGCAGTTGGCTGCGAATGATTTACAGCAACCGTTGGCCGTCAATCCGACCGACGTGAACTTTAGCACCTCAGGCGATCAAGCGTGAGAGGCGGCGTGAATCAAAACCTAAATTCTCGTTTGGCCTTGACACTAAATTGCTGCAATCGTGTTTTCACTTAGCGTAAGCGCCATTGGACGATTGCAAGAATTATCTTCTGCTTGTAAAGTTGCTTGTGAAAGCAAGAAAACTGCACTTTTCTCAATGCTCTCTCTGTTGAGAGCGTTTTTTGTCGTTTTAGCTTTATTTTATTTTGTTTTTTTTTAAACTAAGTGAATTTTTTTGATATTCCAAAGCTTGATTTTGATTTGCAGTGCTGCATTTTCCATGAAGAAATTTTGGAAACTAAGGATGATAAAATCACTGCATTGTGATTGTTAGCACCGACCGCTGCATTGTACCGAACAAAATGCGTTCATGACGCCAGATCGTGCGTTGCTCAGCTCAAGCGTGTTTTCGGGGAACGAAAGGGACCAATGCTTTGAGCAAGCATTTAAAACTGTGCGTCAAAAAGATCTGCTGTTATAGTGGACACATTAGTTTTTTAATGTTTTGTGCATTATTACTGCGTAATTCCCAGCAATATTCCATTCGTGATTTCATGCGATGTACTTGTTTGCGAACTGTGCGACCGGCGACATGATAGCCTGCAAACCTACATAACCGCAGTCGGTCGCTGTTTCCTGTGGCGCATTCGAGCGCCCAACGCTTTTGTTCGTCGTCGTTTTAATTCCGACTCTACATCGAACCGTTCAACATTACGTGTTTCTGACTTCACGCTCAAGTGTATCGGCGTTTTTGTTGTATATCTGCTAATAATCGAAAGAAATAGTCAACTTAGAGTGCTACTGAGGAGTTATTAGCGGACAAAGTGGTGAGAGCCTTTTAATTCGCCTAGCTTCGGCTTGGCAACTTCAAGACGTCAGGTTGCTTAGTTGGGAGACCGACCTGTGCTCCTGCAACAACTAGGTTGACCTCTCAACTAGTAGGGACCTGTACAATAACCTACAACCTCAGTCCCTACACTGTTATGGCGAATGTTTTCAAAATGCGCCAAGCGGAATAATTTTCGGTAGTTGCATTTAACATTAGGAGACCAAGTAGTTCACCTTTTACATAACTCTAGTTAGCAATGTTGCCATTTTTACGCGCAAGTAACCACAAATTCGCGGAGCCATAGAGATTTAAGTAGCACGGTTGGGAGTATAGATAACCGCAGCGTATGGGAACAGTACTATTCGGGCTATGTAGAAGCTTTTAGGCGACTGATGTTTGCGTTGTTGTTGTCACGTTTGTGTTTTTGCCGTAAACTAAGCTTGTGTTCTGATTCATTCATTTTAGTCTTGAGTTTGTTTGCTTTTTCTGCTCTTGCCTTAGCCTTTCATCTTTTCACCCGTCAGCATTGCTTGCAAATTTGAGGACTGAGGATGCGTAGTTTTACGTGAAATCGATTTCCTATTAAAAAAAATTGTTCATTGATTCGACTTCGTCGCCTGTGCGGAGGCTAGCTGCTTGAAAACAGATATGTGCATTGTGCAAGTCTGAATCATCGCAAAGTCATGAAAGCAGAACCCAGTCGTCTGATTCCTAGAAAGCTTGCCGCAAAACTAGAGCTTTTATTTGTCGTTTTTTTCTGAAGAAAAAGGATTTGTGTCTGGAAGTTCTCCACAGACTTCTGAATTTATTGTGTTTGCAGTGGCTTAATATTTCTGATACTTGTCAGTGCGTGTTGCATAAATTGCATCTGTAGCTTTAGGTTAACAGCGGATTTGAGCAAAACTCGTACTCGCACCACACCTTGCATATATGACCCTTGCTCAATGAGGTCATGAAACGCCGAAAGAGAGATTGACATTACAAAAAAAATTTCTTCATCAATTTTTCAGCACACGTGCTGCGATATGAACACCTTTAGAATTCATATGCTTCTGCAAAATGCTGAAAAAAATTTGATATCCCGACGATTCATAATAAACATTTATGTTCGGGCAACGCGTTGCACTAAGCAAGACGAAATACCACAAATTTGTATGGACGTGCTTATCAAATTTCAAAACTATACAGCAAGAATTGCTGTGAGTTTCACAAAATTTGCTAGTCATATTGGGAATGAGTGCATTGTGAAGTTGGTAAACAGAGTGAATCACTGTCACTACAACAATTACCCTATGAGTCTGCGATCCACTGAAAATTTGTCCTTGAACATTGGACTTTAACTGAAGTGCGGAAGTCTTTCACAAGAGTGGTAGCAAAAGGAATGTTATCAGCTTCACCTCACAAGACATAAAACAAGATTCATTCATCATCCATGTCTAAAGAAGGAAACCACAAGTATGACGGTTTGCTGCAGTGTTTACTTTTTTATTTATTCCGCGATGACAACAACATCCATAAAAAGACAACGTGTACCATTTCTATTGAAAGGGCAAGCTTTCGCAGCACGTAACAACAAATACCACGTTCAAATCCACAGTAACTGCAGAAATAAAATACATAGATAGCGCTACGTTAAAACAAAAGGATAGTACAAAAGAGTGGCAACAATAAATTAGGAACAAAAATTGCGAAAATCGAACTTGCACAGGCGTTCATTTCGCCAAAAACGCATGAAAAATAAATAGTAAAAAACATTTGGTTGAACCGTTTGGTACTAACAAGCGTGAAATCTAAGAAGGTTCTGTGCTCGCTGCTTTGGGTGGTGGCGTGGGCGCATTCATGCGGACTTCGGCTTGACCGTTCGACGGCCCGGCCCGGTGCAAAACTTGGATGCACTTGTGTTGCAAAGCTGTTACCAGAGTGCGATTAGACATCTTCCCGTCGAAGCACCAGCTGTATGCTTTCCGCCGCTGGTTCTGCTATACACACAAACACCCGTTCACAAAACGCGTGCCCTGCGCTGGTGACCGCTAGGTATGTGAAAAGTGTAAACAAAAGAACGAATTTACACGTTAGCTCTTTCAAGCTCATGGCAGCCATCGAATCAGAGGTGACATTTTCTACCCGAAGTGGCAAAATGTTTTCAGAGTAGCTTGCGTACTTCCTTTTTTGTTTCGCTAAAACTGCAAAAAGGTTTTCAGCTATTAACGCAAGCCAAGCCGATTGGAACAAAAAGAACTGATCAAGATACTGTTTTCATTTGGGGCAAGGTGCTTAATGTGAAGCGAAGGTTTTTTTCACTGCCGATGCCATACCCAGAAATCTGTACTGCCTCACTTGCTAACTTGCTATGTTATAAAAATTTATTTCATGGCGTTAAATGCTAGTTGTACTTCACGTTCAGCTCATGCACACAGCCGCAGCTTTTTGCAACTTCAAATAAGTAAAGAAGACATATTGAATCCTTAAATAAATAAATTATAAGAAAAAATGTCTCACAAAAACAAAACAATAAATCGATGAAACAAGAAAACACCAACAAGACTGTTTGCACCACGTTAGTAAAGAAACCAGACACCTTTGAAGAAACAGCTGCAGACGTGAAGCAATATGGCAATGGCAAGTTTGAGGTTAGACCTGCACTACACCGAACACACAGTTGAACTCTCCATTTAAGCAGAGATTAAACTAGAGCTCTTTTAACTTTGTTCTTGACGTACGGTGTATTTCCTCTGACAAAGGAAACTATCTCTTGCCAAGATGTCAAAAAAGTGTGGGAAAAATCTTTTCGCGTAAAAAACAAAAACTGTTTTGTTTTTTACACGAAAAGAAGCATGTGCACTGAAAAAACATTGGGTTTTCTGGTGGAATTTATTGGACCTTATGATTTCTTTCTTCAAATGATCGAATGTATCGTTGCATAAAATTTCGTCGTTTTGAATTGTTTCTCTTCAAGTGATCAGAGGTTTATAAAAGCGTCTAATTTTGTAAATAACTGTTGGAGTATTTTTAAATGCATGAACCAGAACCGTCGCCAGAAAGTCTTCAATAGAGGGGCTTTACGTTTGTGGAGGGGGTTTGACATTGAAAAATTGATGAAAATTCCACTGATTTATAATGCTTAAAATTTCAATTTGGGGGCTTGATGCTTATTTGGGGGGATAAGCCAACCAACGGCCTCGTGGCAACGGGACTGGCTTGAACTGAAGAAACATCAGTGGAAAGAAAATGGGCAGGGGTGTCTGAAAGTCTATAAAGTGAAGAAAAGGCAATGCAAAACCTTGCCAAAATCAACCTAAAGTTTTGTAAGGATCAACTAGATATGAAATTACTATACAAACATATGGCACACATTTTACGCTAAATAAAAGATCAAACGCAAAGTAGGAAGTAGCATGCAACATTACAAAAGATTCGTCCCACCGACACGACGGTAGAGCGAAACCAAAAGCGAGTTAACCTTTTACGAACAGTTTTGTTCGCCACACGACGTCGCCTGTCGTTGACGCAGGCGCAATTTCGCCAGCGCGACGGATATTAACCTCTGCGGTCAGCATGGCAAGGATGTCCAATGGACACAAAAAAGTTTACAGTGCAACTTAACTTGTAGACCTTGCGGAGCTACAGCTGCCCTGGGGGCAGTCTGAGTCACTTGCATTGATATAAGCAGCGAATCACGAACTGATGCCTGGACGACGAAGGTCGTACGCGGTTGTGTCATGCAATAGCATGAGATGCCTTCATGCTTTGCTGTAGCACATAAATACGCATTGTCAGCTTCGTGTTTTAACGCAGCTAGCCTGTTGGTGCTTGAGACCGCTGGTGTCGGAAGATTCGTTGAAACCTCGTGTGCTGTATTCGCCGATTCTGGCTCTTCCTGTTCTCATGGGAGGACTTAATTCGTAGAACGCTTCGCCTACAGGACAAAGACCCTCGCATTAAAATTCAGCGCTAGACAAAACGTTACCACCAGCTGCACTAGATCCTGTACGTATTTCCCTTTACTATTGATGCTTGTATTTCGCTTAGGGCCGACAGGGAATCTGAGTCCGAAAAAAATTTTTGCAAAAAAATCTGAAATTTGCTCTGACTCGATGCACCCACCCATGACTCGCAACTGTAAACGAACTTTACGCACGACACAAATGTCTTTCTGTCACAACCACACGTAACGTGCGTCCATGTGTTAACGTATTTCGCGTGGGCACTTTGATCAAAGCTGAGCTCTTTATTTGAAAAGCCTGAAGAGTGAATACAGTTGAATTTCAGTTTTAAGAAGCGAGGCATGATGGAGAAAAAGTTTACGTAGCTGCAAGGTTCAGTGACTATTCGCACCTTCAATCAGTTTTACAGGTGTATGCTGCTTTGGTTCTATTGGCGACATGGGCAGACTGATCAGAAAGGTCAAAGGTAATACACTTGGCGTCGCACTTCTTGTCATTCCGTCAGAACTACCACGGGAAAAATAATGAAACAAACATATTTTACATTTAACTGCTTTTAATTGCGCAAGGTCTGGGAAGTTTACATCTATGCCGCTTAAGCACCTAATATTTGGGTTATAGAGTGGTTGTTACAGGAGCAAATTAAAAAGCTGTCTTGAAAATATTATTTTACATGAACTCCTTCTCACAACGACGCGTGAGCCTGTTAGTAGAATAACGCATCACTTCAAGCGCAAAATTTGTCACCCGTGCCGTGCTGCTCCGAATAATGAGAGCTGAGCATACCCCGCGACTGTTAGCTCGCGCAACTCAAGGGTTATACATTCATGCATGCACGCGGAAGCTTGCGATCTCCAAATTTACACCACAGTCGAACAGCTCACAAAAAAGCAAAATGTATGCGGTACGCTCTGCAATAACGACAGTTTCACAACGGATGTGGGTGGAATTAGCTATGTGTTTTGGTTTAAATAAAGCGCTTATAGGTTTCTTATTGGTTGGACATTCCGGAAATTATTTAGGTACTTCATTTACTTTACCTACACCGAGTAAACACAAAAAGCAGCTGAAGCGCAATCACTGACCAAGCGTGCTGGGAGTAACGTGATTCAACCTGATGCTTATTTCTTCAAGATACAATAGCAAACGTTTATTCAAGCGTTTGTGTGAATTGCTAAAGCAAGTTTCTCAACGCATTCAAATCATCCAGCACACCAGCTGCGTAAGCATTCCGTTGAAAACTGCGGCAGTAGCTACCCGGCATCGTTGCGCATTACTTACCGGATTAGCAACCGAAGAATCGTTGTAGCGATATTGGCACCTGCTTCCCGTGTATCTATTGTAGCACCTGTGGACAGCGTCAAACAGTTCTCGGTTACTAAGAGACTGTAGCCATACGCTACACACGGAGTATAAGAAAACTGCAAACAACTACGCTGAGTGACGTCAATGCGTGAATGACGTAGAACGTCACATAACGTCGCAAAAACAACAGAAAAAATACTAAAATACTCACGCGCAATAAGGTCGAGGAATTCGGGCGTTGCGGTTAATTTTGCAAAGGCCGTTTCCGTTGCAGTAGCTGTTGAAGGTCGAATCACAATCGGAATCGCTGTCCTGAAGAGCTGTTTAAGAATATAAAGGTTGTCAAAAAAACTTTTCTTTCAGCTAGCTGTTCACACAAGTAACTGCATTCAGACTGTCTGAGTCGCGCTCTCCTCACCGGAAATATTTTTAATTTCATACCTTTTTGGCATATAATAGCTCTAATTGTTGCTTGATTCAAACTATAGGTGTAGAAGCAGGCACTTTTTGAGATGTTAAGGATTTTTGCTCGAATTTCCCCAAAAGTGCTTGAAAAACGTTCAGCGGAAAATTTTATCATTTTATCGGACTTTTTTGTTTGTTTTAGAAGTCACACAAAAATTTGCTATTTGCTAAAAAGGGGTTTTCATTTTTTCTTTTAGACGTTTTTCTTCGCTCAGTCTGATTCATTACACAAATAGCAAAAGGTGTCGACAGTTTGTCCGAATTTTCCGGGATTTTGGCCGGATTTTCGACAAATCAAAACTTTTGGGAGTGCGCATGCATTCCCTGCACCCCCTGTTCCTAAACCACTGGTTCGAACTCAACGGCCTTCATACGGGCAATGGCCGCTTTCAGTGACTCAGCATAGACGTGTTTCATTTTGTCGGAAACTAAAAACTCTTAATGTGCAACGTGACATATTGCTTGATGTTGATTTTTGCATCTTTCGAACTTCAAGCAGGAGTCGTTGTCGCCCAAGTTCATCCCCACTGAGGATACAACCAAATGCAACCATCACTTTTTTCGCGTGTGCTCCAGCTGGGATTAAAGCAAGCGGAACCTCTCGGGATGTTTTGCTCACGAATGAGCGTAGCTTTAAAGAGTAAGAGCTTTTAAGAGTAGGAGTAGAACTCCACTGCTTGTTTGCAGACCATTTACTCTTTACCAAGGTTGGTCGAAACCGGTTGTCACTGGCTGCTTTACTGAAACAGTTTGAAACTATCACATGTGTTGCATCGGAACAGTGGCTAAAATTCGAGCCAATACAGGTTAGGTTTCTGTAACTAGGTTTAAGCTGGGTTGTGTTTCGAAGCTGAAATCTACGCAGCTCAGGTGCATGACGGCGATGAGTGTGCGCTGTCTGGCCGGAAATGTAACAAGACGCTGTGAAATTCGAATCGCAGGCCTCATGTTCCGAGACTTTCTGAGAGGTTGGGGAGCGGTTGTGCATTAAAAATTGATGCTGAGGGACGTTGCTGTCCATGCTGGTCATTGACGAATTTTGTTTGCGGCGGAACTCGGGATAAGTAAAAAGTAACGTATTGTCACAAACACTCCTTTTCTGCTTGGCAGGAAGTTTTCTGCGCACAGTCACATTGGATGTGCAATACAATCGTGGAATATTATTTGAGGGAGGAACGCTTACGAAGATGTGAGGAAATATTGCAAGTTCTCTCCGCCCCCAAGGTTCGCTGACTAGGTCGACGTCTTTGTATTAAAACAGAAAATTGGATTTTCAAATCAGAAAATATTTTAAACAATTTTTGTTACCTTTGTTGCACGGTTAGTTTTTCGAGTAAACGAGTGAAATCTAACTCGGTTTTGAAACAATCTTTAATAATAACAGAGCAGTCGCAAACTTCCAAAGAGAAATACCACAATTACCACATAAGCGTACGTCTTTCAAAACCTTGGTCTACTTCAACCAAACTGGACGTCCCATGAAGCAATACGCTTCACTACAATCGTCACTAAAGAATATTTGTGCAAATACATGCGTTTCTTTCTGCCTTTTTCACAAATCTCTTTGGAAAAGAGTTTGCAGATGAATATTTTGTCTAAAATCAGCAAAGCTGCCACCTGAATTGATCGTGTTTGAGATGATTTAGGACAGGGGTTCCAAACCTTTTTCTGACCATGTACTCTTGCAGCTTTTCGACAGATGAGCATGTACCTCTAAAAGTTCTTATGAGAAAAAGTCTTGAGTAAAATGACAAAAATCCACTGACTTTTTAATAGACCTTTTATATTTTAGAATACCTGGAAATAATTAACATATAAATGTATTTTTCTCTTCTGTCGCTAACCATAAGTGTACCTACCTTTTAAGATAGGAAAATATACCCCTAGGGGTACATGTACCCTCCAGATAGGGAATCCCTGTCATAGTGTTTCATATTGTTTGTTTGGTATAGACTTTGCCCTTCGTTTCTCGTAAAAAGTTTTACAACATTTTTCGTATAGGTACAAGATGTTTTGGTGAATTTTAGTGCTAAAAAATTGATTGTGCATGCGCTTGCAAGAAGTACTTTACGCCCGTCTGAAATGAGCATCTTTTAAGAGTATAGCCCTTTTCATCCCAGTTGATCCTAACTGTACGCCCGTCTGAAATGAGCATCTTTTAAGAGTATAGCCCTTTTCATCCCAGTTGATCCTAACTGTGCAGTAAATGCAACCGGTATGTAACACAAACAAACCTTATGACTGACTTCGTTAGTAGCAACAAATTTCAGGTACAACAGAAAAAACTCACGTTTGCAATCACCACCACAAAACCCTTTGCAAACGCGTTGAATGGGAGATTGTAGCAAGCATTCCCTGAAGCGTCGACACAGATCATTGAAATGTGTTCTGCGAAAGAAATGTGAGTTTTATTACATCATTCGCGTGCTTGCACATAAAAAAGTTCCGGAAATATTATAAATACATGAATTTTGTTGCCTACTGCACAGCAGTCGCCGACAGCGTTGAGTAACGACGAATGCAAGCAATTGAAAGCTGTAAAGATGTAGAAAGCGCAGCGGAAGACATCCAAACCAATACAAATACTTAATCGGGCGATCGAAAGCAGCTTTTGTGGAGCAACAGATGATGGACATTGGGAGCAGTTACAATCCTGCTTATTGAAAAAAATCTGGCATTTCGAAAAATTCTTGTTATGCTTTTATTCACTAGATTAACTGCAGTACATTGTGTGATCAAACGTGTTTAGAACATCTTGTCGCTTTGTTTTTTGAGGATGGTTTCTTTTTGTCTATTTTGTTCTTATGTCTACGTGATGAGCATGAAGCAGAGCCATTTCGAGTGAAAGTAAATTTATTAAACGTTGCTGTGTTGGAAATGTAAAGCAAGTTTTTCCGGTTCAACTGACATTTCATTTCGATCATTCATAATAAAAGGACTGCTATTACTCAGGAGCCTCAAAATTTGTACAATACTTCTATTTTTGAAGCCTTTGACTCGCCAAAAACATGCTGGAGAGGTAACGTGTCCATCCATCCCAATCAGTAGGCCTACATACTGCCTAAATGTTCTGCTTTCAGGCGTCAACATATCAACATTCCGCTGCTGAAAGTCACGGAAATAAGCCGGTTGATTGACTGCAGCTGCATTATTGCAGGTTTCCTCATGAACCAGGGTAAACGACCAATGAAGCAAAGATTATTTCCTTCCTCGCAGAAGTTATTGTCAACTTTTATATCGACATCTGCCTCTCAGGAATTGGCAGAAACAAATCGATATGTTAATTCACATAGGTTTAACGTCTATCCTTGCACTTCCTTAGACGTGCTAGTTGGGTACACTGTGGCAGAGAGCTCAAAAGCTCCAATAGTGTGACCAGTTTTTACGGCAACCAATACACTAAAAGTCCGGAGAATTCGTCTCAACAATCAGCTTCTAATGAAATGAATGTGTTGTCTTTCTTTGTAACAACTGGCGGAACAAAACTCACAATATCTTGTCTTACGAAGATATTCGCGTAGTACCAAGGGCGAACGAAAGGGGGGACTTTGGGGTTAACCCCTTGAGCTTCATATTTTAAAAGAACTTTATTTCCTGTGCAAAGGCGATTAATTGTTTTCGCATATTTTTTTTTGTTAATATGTCGACTTAATGCAAATACCACGGAATGAATTTGCATGCAAATTCAAGAAACATTGTAAATGGGCCAAAAAGTAATAAATTAGTTTTGGTCGGAATCTGGATTATTGTCTGCATCCAGAAACCATCTCACCACTTTTTGCAGACCTTTCGCCCACTACGCATATTCAAGATTGTGTTCCGCGATAGTTCACTTTATCCAAAACAATTGTCGTTATTTGGTCTGCTATGGCTGATCAGCGCAAACTTCGCCAAAACGTTGGTTTGGAAAACATGAATACAACGTCAAACTATGACGTCACAAACAACGCACACCAAACACAAATGATACCATACGCCACTGAATGAAAACCCCCATGAAAATTTTCTGCATACGCCACAGCCTAGTACAGTAGTTTCTAACCGGGGTGTCGCGGTACCCTAGTGTGCCATTTACAATTCTCAGGGGAGCCATCAAACCCTAAAGCACATTGCTATGGGCTCTCCACTGGGTGCGGCTAACCATACTTCCCTTCTCTAGGGTGCCGCAAGCCTAAAAAGTTTGGGAAACACTAACCTAGTATATCTCTTTTAATGATCTTATTTTTGTTTCAAAGGCTCGAAACTTCACAATAGGTGGAATGAAGTTTGGTATCAGTTTCAAGCTGTTTGAAATAATGCAACCAAATATGTGAACCAATTTATCAGAACAACATTTTTCATCAAGACAATTTTATGGCGATCAAATCAAAAACACTTAAGCCGTTTCCATGTCGTGAATTTCTTACTGAAATTATTTTCAAAGACTGATTACTATCAAATGCGTCGAGGTGAACGCACCAGCATATACATCAGCATTATACATTACCTGCCATCGTCTCCACAAACGGGATCTGGGCTCATCAAGCTGTGGCATGCCAAAGACGGACATTGGCAAATGTGCAAACCTAAAGCAGAATCTTCATTTACGTAAACCGATGGTCCGGTGTTGAGTGGCCTGCATATTGCGCCAAAGCGGCATGCCTTCGGGTCATCGGGGTTGCATGGTATCCACGCGTTCATCGCTCCCGCGCAGTGCGTCAGGTACGCAGCAAGAACAAAGGCAGTTGCAAGGAGCTGTAAGTTCCTCAAACGAGTCCAATGTGAAAAGCAATATCCAAATTTGCAAAGACGCATTGCTGATGTGAGTCGTTTCTTGAACAGTTGGCAGTAGTTAATATTGTAACTTCACCACAGTTTTATGTGGAGTATCGGCTGCAAATCAGGAAAAACTGTCAAAACGTTTTCTCCGTAACTAAATCGCATAGCGTTTGAAGACAACAAAGATCCTGGTCTTGTTATTATCTGCAACTTTTCTATTTGGCTGGGCTTCAAAATTAGCATTCAAAAGCGAAGTACGTCCTGTGCACCTGCGATATTATTCCTCCAAGGAAAAAGGCTAGTACAATCGGTTGAATCGAAGATTAGCAGTGCAAACCTACAAATAACATCTACAGTGCGATTCCTATCGGTGAAGTATTCTAGGATTTAAGTGACTAAACTCAACCATGAATAGGAATAGGTTTTGCGGATATTTTTTCCTGGCGGAAACCTTTATTGGCCTCTCTATTAAACCTCAGGCACCATTGCACAAATGTACACTTGCCATCTGTTAGACTCGCAACACTAAGTATTTTATCTCACGTGTTCTACCCGGCGTGGGCAAGCAGAATGCAATCAGCCGTGCAATTTGCTGACAGTACAAATTTCTTTACTGATTAGGTCAGGCCATTCCATCGATCCCGGTCGATTGATGATCAAACCTGCATCATTTCGAACACCCTGAAGCACAGGAATAAAACCAGTGTACACTAACAACGAATTGTTGAAAAGTGCACTTCTAAAATAACGCGGGTTTTCCCTTGGTTACGAATTTGATTCTTTCCTTTCGCTCTGCGCCCGTAGTCACACGCACCTTTCGTGTGGACTAACTTTTATTTCTTGAGCTTACCTGCCGGTAAAATTAAAATATTTTACAAGCTACAAACGCTGGGAACCATCACTACCACCTTAACGTTGAAACTTTGCCCCTGTTCTTGATTTTGAAACAGACCGGCGTGAGGAACCGGCTTAATGCTTTTGAAGCATGGTTCGAGCTCGTAAAGCAGGCGACTTGTACTTTCTTGCAGCCGCTTCTTCGTTTGACCCATTGACAAGCGTGCTGGCTATTTATATTGGTAGTCGACTCGCTTCTTCGTAGCCGGTCTCACTTTTTTTATTTTACCACAAAAAAGAAAAAAGAAATCCAGACATTGCCTGTCGCTCTTCTCAAATGATCATCATCGTATCCGTATCCAAGACTTTGGTAGAGGATATTTTTGCCTGCATATTTTTAGTCTCACAAGTTTGGTCACTGCCACTGTATCGGTGTCAGAATGTTTATATTTCTAAGATGCTTACGTAGATCTAACGTATGAATGGCCAACGTTTTGCACACCATGCACCAAATTTTCCAAGTGTGAACAGAGATGCGCCATACCGTCTGTTATTTCATGTAACAATGTTACTTCGCATCATTAGTGATTTACCAGCAGGTAATATAATCAAATGCAAATGGAATATCTGGTAAAGCAGCAAATAAACTTCAAATTTACTAACTTTTCAATGTGACTTATCAAACATTTCACCAGTTTTTCAATCTGTGGAGTTAAATTTGTTACTGAGAGTAGCAGATAATTCTTCAATTTTAAATGAGTCATGCGCGACCTTGTTTTGCTTTTAATCAATTTCATGGACGAAAAAGCTTATGTGCGTATGTACGTCGTTTCAAAACGACATAGGCCTACATATAGCTTTGAGCGCAAGGTAAGAATCGTCAGAAATTGATCACGCCGTAAGTGCAAGGACTGAAGAAAGTTCGTCAAATTTCGTTTGCAATATTAAATTTGTTTTGAAGTCAAGAAGTTCCATTTATATGTTACTTGGTATTTTCATTATCTTTCTTTTATTAGAAAGAATGGGTTGATAAATGTCAAAATGCAGTCTTCTTATTTAGCAAAATCACAAAAGCGATTTTCAAATGAATCTTGCAATAACTTCACCATTACAGTGCATTTTCGCAAACCTCCATTATCAGCAGCACATTCATTTTGCTCCTTTACATACGGAGACTAGCTGATATCAGCATTTTCTAACTGCAAAATGAAGAGTTTTAATTTCATCTCGAAAGTTTGTTTCAAGATGATAACAGGCATCTCATAAGGGATTTGTACGAAACAAAAAATCGATAAAATTATTGGGAAGGCTTCATATCTTATAGGATTACAGGTATGCAATGCGCCACTTCAAATCATCCATTGCGCCAAATTTGGCGCATGCGTCGTAGGTGGCCAGCCCTGTCTAACAAGTGTACTTCACCGTTCTCACACAGACTCCTTTGGAATCATTTTTGAGCATATATTCAAAACTTCTCTCACAGACATTTCTTCGAACTTTCGTCCTTAAGTTGCTTAAAGCGCTTTGATCATTTCTTGGATGATTCGAGAAGGATTTTTCGTTCAGCATCTGTTTTACTATTGAAATAAATAATTTTGTCACAGTGATGCTTTTCACACCGCAGATAACAAACAGTAAAGCACAGTTGAACAATTTTTAATCTGATATTACTGAAGATCGTAACAACTGCACGTAAAATTTAGGTCGTTTCTTTCTGAGTAACTTAAACATGAAGATTATCATGCAGTGCGTGTGATAGACGAGCTAGAAAGAACTTTTGCTAGCCAAAAGTTATAAAACCTGAAAAAGAGAGCGTTTGCGGCAAACCACATAATATTTAAGGTCAAAATTTTTATGACTATGTGCAGACTTCCCACGTTTGTGCGAAACGCGCTAGATTTACAGCTGTGTCGCCAAGTCTAGTGCTTCTTTTTGAAAAAAATGCGTGGGCGATGTTTTAGTGTTTTTTGATATTTTTAGCACCAAATCTAATGTTTTTTCCTTACAGTATTGAAAAACAGGTTTAGCAGCAAACAAACGCAAAAACTTGAAAATTGCCAATAGCTCTTACACTTCTACTTCTATTCAAAAAGATAAAATGCGCAACAAAACTATTCTCCCAAATGATTACCCTATGATCTTTGGATGTCTTGAAAGATTACCGCATTGTCTGCATCTAAATATTATTTGACATTGCCCATTGTGGTGATAGTTGTCGTGGACAAGTGCATAAATTGCAATGTACCTCGTGTGAAATCAATCGGAAGTCTGTTTTGGGACAATTTACACTACATTTGGTACAGCGATTATGCAATTCGTTTCTTCGTTTATGTCTGGAAATAAAACATTCCGAAAAGATTTCTTTTAAAACCAGGCCTGTAGCCAGGTTTTAGGTTTGGTGGGGAAAATACATTTTTAGGGGTCAGGCTTTTTGTGTTTATGATACGTTTAAGCAAAATTTCTGGACACAGCGACCTTTGGGAGGATACAAAACGATTGGGGCTATTGCCACAGAATGCTCCTTCCCGAGGCTATGTCTTGGTTTTAAAGGCGTTTCATGTTCGTTGAAACAACATGAAGTACGTTTATTTTGAAAATGCGGAATGAACACCGTATGTATCTTGTGCGTAACGGAGACTGAAACGAGCTAAACTGCGGAAAGTTTGATTCGTATTTAAGGTAAATGTCAGTGGTGGATCTATTCGAGCAACTGGAGTATAATTTTCCTCTAAAAGCAAGTGGTGCTCATCGAAAATGTCGCCTGTTATCAAGCTCAACCCACCAAAACGCATTTTTGGATGCAACCACAGAGATATCATCACAATGTAGTCTTGCAATTTGTGAAGATGTATCTAGCGCTTTTTAAGTTTATTTAGCGCCTTGTGAGAAAAACCTTGGCAACCCTGGTTGTGTGATCCCTTATGTATCCTTGAAGAGGTCAACATAAATTTCTGAACATTTCATAAATTCCTGGTAAAATCGCCATAAATTTTATGGCGAATGGCAAAAGCAATGAGCCGGTTGTATCGAGAAAACGATCTTGCCCCACCCGGACAAGTTTACACGAAGTCGCACAGCACGGCGTGGATGGCGCAAAAACTTGCTTACACGGAATAGTGATCTTGATGTGTGATTTTGGTGAAAGGTTGCACTACATAAACTTGTTAAAGTTGAAAACCAATGGTAAGTTTTTCCTGAACATATTCGTTTCTGATGGTGATGTGGACAAAATGTAGAATTCAATTTTCCTCTTTATGTTTCACGGCTGTTCGTTGAATGTCTGCAAATGGATCAGTGTTCTCAACCGCGCTCAAAAGCGACGACGACTGATTCTACTTGGCTTGTGGGTGAAATCGATTTAAAAAATTTACTATCAAGATTCTGTTCTTTTTTTAGCAAAATGTGAACTTTAACCAAGACCTGTGATGTGTTTCAGCGGGATGGATTTCGTATAGGTGCGCTTTGTTGGAGTAGTCAAAAATTTCGAGACTTCTGGAAATATTTTTAACGGTTCATCCTTTTTTTTACAATTGCTATGTTCTATTCCTGCACAGCATTGCACATGCGGTGATCGACGTTGAGATTTGGACCTACACATCTGCAACTATAGCACGTTGTTTTGTTTAGTCTCTATTAAGATGTTTTTCACTATTCTTGGTTACTTTTGCGTCAAGAAAAGCAATTTTATGGCAAAGTAGATGCAGAATCATCCACCACAGTGACGTGCGACGGTGGTGGCCGATACCATTGCGGAAGGATCGTATCATAGGAACTGATGCAATGGACAGTCCAGCTTAAGTATTTTAACACTGTTGCCGAAAGTCTACCCAACAATTGTTATTAGGTTCGTAATAGTTTTGACCACGTTGCTAACGCCAACATATTGCCTGATACTTCACGTAATTAGTAAAAGTGTACAACGATAATTCTCTACACTTCCAAATACCATAATCATTAAAATAATAAAGATGACTAGCAATAAAATTCCCCAGGTTGTAAAAGTACACTCTAAATTGTTTGATAGGCGAATGATGACACATAAGGTTTGCAGAAGCAGCTGTACCAAACCGAAACCTAATTAAACCCTAAAAAAGCGCTACGCGAAATGCTCAGCCAATCACTTTCAGCAGAAGACTACAGCACAAAGTTTAAGCAGATCTAACGAGAACATTTCAAGAAAATTGAAACTAATGAGAGGACTTTTGTATATTCATGTTTGACAGGCGCAGGTGAATCTTCAGCTGCAAATTGTAAGCAACGTCTAATTAGTGTGAAAGTCGTTAGCGATCAACCTCCAACCAGGAGAAGAAACGACAGACATTGGATTGCCTCGGCTGCCTGTTGGGCAAAGCAGCTTTTCGAAGGTCTTAAAAACTGTCTGACAGTTTTATTGCAAACCTCATCAATAATTTTTGGAGTTTTTCTAATCTTCGCAATAATTTTGACTAAATTGTAGGTGTCAACATAGTGAAAACGCATGAAAATATTTTTGCACATTCTGACTGAATTTTCCGTTTAGTGACCTTTCGTTTTCTGTATATCTTTCTTAACATCTAGGTCAGGACATGACACTTCCGTTGCTTCCACATAAATTCACTTCTTACTTGTGAAACTGCATGCACACATGACTAAAATGGTATGAAAAAAAACAGAAATAAAATTGTAATTACTTTAGTTACCAGCTAAACCGTATCGTTTCTTCAGTGCTCTCTTTACTTCACAATACACTGCGTTGTTTGTCAGTGCAAATGATCGGAAACCGAAACCATTGGCAGGCATACAGAGAAACTGGAAATAATTCTTTTTTGCTTAACTTGCCAGCTGCTAGTTTTCACATTTTACAAGCCGAGAGACACGATCAGGAGCTACATGGCCACAATCTACTCTTTCGCTATTCCTGTTGGTTTACAACATTATCGTGTGCTGGTAGAAATTATTTTTCGTTTTTCCATGTATCTTCAGAAAGAATTCGTTTAAATCAGATCAAGCTTTGCACAATAACGTTTTTCTGTAAGTTGATATGTTTTCATCAATATGATATGTACTTTTCTAAGAGGTTGCGAACTATTCCAAAACTTGAACTCCTTTGTTTACTTGAAAATTACCGATGCAACTGCTGCAATTTCTTATCGATGTGCATCGATATTTATTTACTTCAATGGTGTCACACTGTTGGAAGCGTTTCAAATGGTGATTAGGCTGCAACTCAGAAAACCTTTTCTCAGCATAATCTTTCTAACCTTTAACTTTTGCTTTATTTCAGAGCAGCTCACCGTTTCATCAGCTACGTTTGCATGCAGCGACTGGTGGTCGTTGCTGTTGCCAAACAGATGCTCAACACAGGCTTCAAACTGTCAACTTCAAAGACTGTTCTGAATCAGTTGCTCTTCAAATCCCGATAAACTAATCTAACCAGACGTTATATAAAGTGCTATAGAAACAAAAGTATGTTGGCTGATTGCCGGCAGGTTGGGTCTGGTGAATGGCCAATTAAATTTGACTTCGTATCACGTGTTTTCCCAAGTAAGTAAATTATAAATCATTTACAAGTATTGGATTGTAAAGTCAAGACTAATCCGACAACCTTCGAATTCCCTGACTTTTTATTCACAACATTTTACTAAGAGTTTCAATCATAAAAGCAATGTTACTTTCAAATAAATTTGGGCAATGTTTATTACACCAACTCAAAATATTGCAAGTCACAGATGCATTAATGGCTAAACAACAGCATGCAGATAGTTGGATTATGTTCCATTCACGTCAGGATTTGTCCTATTTTCCGGGATCATTTGTGTTATTACAGTTCTGTTTGATGCCTCATAAGGTGTTGTACGTCAAACAACCTCATCCTTCTATATCTACCTTTTTCTGCCTAGGCCCTTCATTCCTAACGTAAACCACTGCCTGTGATGATTTCATTTCAATGTGAAAACCTGCATTTCAATCAGTAAAAAAATTTTAGTCATGTATCAAGGTATGTAAACAATTTTGCAGGTTTTTAGTATCGGTGTATCAGAAAAACCATAGAAAAAGCACGGCTTATCGCACATTGTCATCTTTTACTGCATGGGTTTCCCAAAGCACAATGAACCTCTAGTGGCTAAGAGGGAATAAAAAATACGAAAACTTTTCTTCGAAGAAAATTACTGTCAACAATGTTGTTGACGAAAACATCTACAAGAATCACTGGCTCGCATAATTATTGGTTTCCCTGTTGCTATTGTCCTATAAGTGGAAATTAGTTGCTGAGAGAAATTATTGTCATTGTGACAAATGTGCAAACTGCATAAAAAATTTATCAAAATAGATAAATCGTATTTCGCAATTAAGAGCAAAGAAAGGTTGATGAAAGTAATAACAAGTGTGATAAGTGAAAATATAATGAAAGCAATAAAATAAATTGCATAAACTGCTCAGGACCCTTGAAAATGTTATTAAAATCACAAACTCGAAGATTAAGAATTTGTAAAGTCACAGGGAGGATTTTTGTGTACTGAGTCTAGGTAGTGCTTCTGAAGTTAATTTCACACACGATATGCTGCTGAAGAGAAGATCAGGGCCTGAAAAAATGGTTTGATTCTGCCTCGGCTGTCTCAACAAGAAGCAATAAAATTTTGTGCTTTTTTCTGTGGCATCTTCAAATAAGAAACATTAACGTCCAATTTTGATTATCTTGGAGTTTTGCAGGAACACTTTCCCCACGATGTAAACATAACATGCAGCTTTTCAAACTAGACTTACCAACACAACTGGAAGCGTTTCTAATTTCTCAGAAATGATTAAGCTTACAAAGTAAGCTCAAGCGCGTCAGGGAGAAAGGATAAAATTTGCTAAAGTAAGTGTAAAATAATCTTGCAAAACTTGATATTTCACACAGGCATTCCTGCAAAGAACCATTCCTCCACTCATATCCAAACCAGAAATTCATCTAACCAGAAACTTAAGCCAGCTTATGCGCGTCATGAAGGCCTCGAGCAAGGAAATGTGCCGCGTAGTTCAGTTCTTTTAAAAGACATTCTCAAACAAATCCTAAACTTACACTTTTGAAATTTTTTTCGCTAAATTTGTTTTCCTGACGAACGTCTTTCATGATCGCAAGTTCTTACTGTTGCATCACTCAACGCATTTGGTAAAAGATACAACGGAAAAAGCATTGCATGCCACTTTTTGTGCATATTTTACTAGTTGTTTTTTGCTTTTTACTGATTTACCAATGTTTTTGACAGCAACAGGTTGAACGAAAAAATTACCAGTGGAATGCACGTGCTTCTTACAAACAAAGAACATCACATTGAGGTCATGCGCCTGTTGCTTTTCACTCGTGACTCACTGACGAAAAAAATAGACCAAGTAGTTTTCTCACAATCAGCACCCGATGGAAATGTATTAATAATATATTATATTGCAGCAATCCTGGAGGCCGACAACCTGCTGAGTATCATGTTTTTCTTCGTCGTGTACTAACGCGTCAAGGAAATCCTTTGCCTTACAGTGAAATATTAATGAAAAGGAAAACCATTCAAACAGAAACCAAGTTTCGAAAAATATTTCAGTATGGATGATAACATCTTCCGGTCTTTAGTAAGACGTGTGCTGTAATGCTTCAAACTTTGAAAAATAGCTTTTTCGTCAAACCCACTGCCCATAATTCATATCCATTGCAAAATGATGAAATTGGCTAAATAGTTAAATCGGGTCAAACTTGCAACGATTGATTTGTCACAGCAAAATGTAGTTAAACATCTGGGTTTGTAAGTAAGTTTAATTCGAAAACAGCAAAAATTTGATCGAAAGCATCCCATAAATTCCGAAGAAAAGTTGGTACATGAACCATCGACTGTTTTTCTCAATATTTATTGAAACGAACAAAACTTCTCATGTCGAGTACACATTTCCACTTGTGAATATTTTCGCTAATAAAGTGAATGAAGATGTGCTTTAGGGGGTTGTTTAACTGTGCCTCAGTGCTCGTTTCAGCTACGTGCAACTAAGCGGAAATGTCAATCAGCGCTGAAAAGACCTACAGCATATATTATGTCTCCAGAAGCCAAAGCCAGTGAGCGATGCAAGTGAGGGGCATTCACTGCAGCAGGTCAGTTAGTTCAAGTACCTCTGGATACTTTTCACAAGTGACGGATCGTGGAACAAGGATACTGATAAACAGACTAGTGAAGCAAATGCAGTTCTTCCTCAGCTTAATCCCTCTGTGGTCGGAAAAGGAAGCTAAGCTTTCAAACACCGCAAACCTCTATTTCTAAATAGGTCTTTGTTCCAATCTTCATGAGAACCTTGGGTAATCGCTCAAAGAGTTCTACCTCAAGTGTAAGCGGCAGAGATTGGAATTTTGTGAAGAGTTCACGCGTGAAATTTCGGGACAAAGTGCGTGGTTGCAAAATTCGTGAAGCCCAGAATGGTGAGTCTCCTCTTTTCCGAATAGAGAGACATCAGATACGGTGGCTCGGTCACGTGATCAGAAACTCCCATGGAGTATTTGCGAGGCGGGTTCTGCTAGCTACACCCACAGTTAAACAGCCCAAACGTCGACTTCGGACCAGGTGTCATGCGATGACTAGATCTCCAACCTCGCTTTGTCCCATCTTAGTCTGGAGTCAACAAAACTATCATAGATTGCTGAAAAACGTGATGTGAGCTACTTCGAGTCCTCCTGCAGGTCTTCTGCTCCCCCGAACATCCACAGAGGAAAAGCAGGTATGAAAATGAATAAATGAATGTGTGCTTTATTGTATCGTGCATTTCCGATGAGTGATATCTGGCGATTTCTACTTTTGAATCTATGCAACGTACTTGTTTGCGCACAATTTAATAATTGACATGACAGCCTGCCAAACTACATCACGGAGATTGATCGCTGTTTCCCGTCGCTCCTGAAAACGGTCAACGCTGTCGTTGCACACATTTTGTCACTGAACCAGTTACTCTGGGTTGTTCTGCCTTACATTCAGCTGTATTGAAGAGTTTGTTCTACTTGATATCCGAATATAACCAAAGAAAGCAATCAAACTTAGACCGTCTCTAGTGAGTAATTCACGGGCAAAGTGGATAGAGCCTTTAAACAGCTATGCTTTCGCTTGGCAGCCTCAAGATGTCAGGTGGTGCAGTTAATGCAGACTGGCCCGCGCTTCTGCAGCAACTAGGTTGCCCCTCAACAAGCATCTCCTCGAAATCGTACACTGCAACCAGCTCCTCATACTCTGAAGTTTCTACACTAATACTGTTGGTTAACTTCACGTTTAGCTTGATTGAATGGTGTCAGCAAAGCTTTCATGCAGACATATTGTAAACTGTAAGCCACAACACAAAATTATTTCTACGCGTTGCTCTGTAGTGTGGAAAATTTCTGGTCACTAGAAGAATGATCACATAACTTATGCAAAAAATCCATTTCAAGGTTTTCCTAAAATTGGTCTTTTCCAAAAGTTTTATCGTTTTCCAAATACTTCTTCACAAGTTCGCGCCTTTTTGGATCAGTCATTTTTCAAAATCAGTTTGCTTCGAAATGCAAAGTTGCCGAAGTCTCTGCCGAAAATCTTGCCTTCAGCACCACCCCTTTTGCTTTCAGCTAAACTGCTCAAGCGAGGGATAGTTTTAGTGATAATATCCCTAGTTTGATTTTTACCCATTGTTGTGTAACAATTTTAAACTGAAGGTTATTGAACACTGCGTATTCCATTCAGGAAAGCATATATATTGGGAGTAATTGCCGCTCCCTCATGACCTCCACAGTTTTCAGCATGCAAAGTATAATAGTCAACCCATTATCAACATTAGCGATGCAGCACATGCTGCAACAAAATTTCTTAAAGTCTGTATTGGTAGAGCATAAAATTACCAGTTGTTTGGTTTGCAACAAAAGGTTCCTGGTTGTTTCGGAGAAAACCCCTGCGGTAGATTGTTCGAGGCTTGTCAGCATAGCTTCTTACTCAAGATACTCAGAATTGCTATGGCGTGGACTTCGGGTGCGATCTAAGTTTAGGGCGTATTCGGGCTTAACAAATACTAGCGTCTCATACAAATACTTTTTGAAAATGGAACGAACATCACAAAAATAAAAATAACCCAAGATAACCACGCCAAAAATATAATCTTCGTTAAACAAATTGCACATCTGTTACCTTAAAATCAAAAGTACTGTGAAAGGGTGTTTATTTCTAAAACTTTATTCAAAAGTTGAATTTTTGGCAATCGGCGTAACCCAAATGCTTGCAAACGTATAGAACCTCCATAAATTTCTTACAAGGAGAATGTATCTGTTGAAAGCAACAGGAAGTAAACACAATCGAAGTCGACTGTTATTCTGTTTTGCGTGCTAGGAGTCTCAGGAAGTAAACAGAATCCAATACGACTGCTATTTTGTTTTGCGTGCTAGACTTTAACTGTGTTGCGATGTAGGCAATTCAATTAATGCAATGATACAACGTAAACAGACCCATGCACAACTGACTTGTGTCTTTATCACCTTCTGCTATGCTGGAGAGCTGAAGCAAAGTGGAAAGCTTTCAATGGTGAATCATCGTTTGTCAAAAACACTCTAACCACTTACAAATGAATTACAAATAAGAAATCGATTTCTCGGAACCAAGTGAGGTTAGAGGTGCGTGCTTTGCCTCAAACACATTAGATTGGATTCAGGCGATGTAATGTTGATTTAGCTCACCTGCTTCGCCCATTCCACCATAACATTAATGAAACCAACCTATGGGCGTGTCTGTAATGATGTGGACTTACGCCGGGAGATTGTGTTCAATCATACTACTGACGCTGCCGGCAAGTGTGAAGATCATAAATAATAACCATAACTAAATATCTTGCTTGAACCATTGTTTGTCATTTATGTTGTGCAATATGAACAAGTTTAGCATACGTATATGTGTTTTCTTCTTCTCTTGCCTGGCCTGCTACAAAAGGGTGATCATCGCATTCGATTGAAGCCAATATATGCCAATGGTTAAATCTGACTTGCATAACAAACACCTGTAGGTAATTTTGATAGCAAGCACAGCCAAAATCAGCATTAGGAGCAACAGCATCTCGTCTTTTACAAAATGGCACCAGCCAGAGATGTTAGGCGCTATTGCGAGCTTTTCTTATAGACTGACTTAATATCGTTGATAGATATAATCGATTACGCCACAGACGATTATATTAAAACTTTTTATGTCATTTTTTCAGTTTGCGAGAGCCATACTTCTTTCTCCTTACTTGCCTAAACATGGGTAGAATCTAAGAATGTGCTAAACAAACGAAATAGAAAGCTTCTGATACTAGAACCAGAACCAGCAAGCTTTCTTTAATGTACTTTGTTTCACCACACCCAAATCAACGCTGCTTGTACTATAAGCTGACCGGAGAAACTATCAGCGACACAGCCCGTTATGTCACGATTAAATTCCCGGTTGCCTGAAGTATGTAGTTTTCAACGACAAAGAGTATATACTTCGCTGGAGAGAGGAAGACCACTTTTGGTCGCATACGTCGCTTCTCTCTGAAGCCCAAGGAAATCTGGACAAAGTAGTAGTACTGTAAATTTCATTGCAACAACGTAACAAGCTATACCTTTAGAATTAGATCATCTAATTTTCATCTTGGTACAGCCACGATTTCGTGTTATGCGTTAATCAGTCACGGAAGCTGAAAATCGCAAGATCACCATCGTGAGGAGGACGAAGATCAGCGATTTATCTACCCATGAATGTGCTCACTCAGCTGAGAAACGGGCAAACAACAAAAGTTTATTTCAAATGACGGTATCCATCCTGCGCAGAGTCAAAATTAAAATAATAACCCGCTTCTTAAATACAGCACTGGGTGTTCACAGCTGAAAAAGGATCTAGATTCGAAAAATGTGATTACCATTGCAGCAGCCATTGGACTTGACATTAATTGGTCATGAGTGTGAGCTACAATTGTATTACGGACTACGAGTATCTTATTTACGTTGCAATGTCAGTATACTGCATGTCTCTTGATGGTACACAAGTCTAACACCTGGATGATTTCATTGATTTATTATTGGAAAAGATTTTGTCGAGACAATACTGAAAGAGGTGAAACGGCATCGCATTGCAACATCATTTGACAAAAAATAATCGGGTGACGTCACACTATTGATATCTTATTCAGGATGTACATCGAAACTTATTTCGTAATGAGATAACTGAACACAAGTTTACAAATCAATTATTATTAATTGTAATAATTGCAATAATTGTTTTGTGAGGTTGATGCGTGTGCTGTAAGGTTTAGAAATAAATATGCAGCCTCTGCGAATTTATCCAGCTTTTTAAACTTTTTTGTTGACTCTCCTTGGCCGATTTTATCTTTTCTGTGCATTTTTTATAAAGCTGCAATTATGCAACCACTGTTTTGTTGCAAAGACAAAAACAGCCTGACTTAAGTACTTATGACACTAGCATAGTCTGGTTTGGTCCGCAATCACAAAAATGTTCAGGGCATGAAAAATAAAATACTAATTTAGTGACAAGAATGACAATGAGATCGGCAAACCTTTTCTCCGATGAACTCGCGGTAAGGATGAGTTTCATCAAAAGTCTACTGGAGCAACTGATTGATATTACATGCATTTTATTAAATCATATACTGAGTAAGCTACACTAAACCCAACACAGGATCCGTCACGGCAAACATCACGAAAAACGTTGAAATATGAAATCTTTTCATTTCTGAATCGTGAAATAATTATGGTCTCTTTGATGCTCCTCCATGTTTTTCACTAATTGTTCGGTACGGTCAAACCGCTAAGAGACAAATACGGTTCCACGATGTGTCAAATCGGCTACAGTGGGTTTATTATTCTACTTCGTAGTTAAATCTGAAGACAATGCTGGACAAGTTGCAAAAATTTCTCGTCAATCTTTCCTCTTGCCGCTAAAAATCATCTAAATTTAAACGGTTTTCAACTGACTTGCTGACCATTCCCAACAAACGCGTAGCTTTCGGTGGCATTTTCCACGCCTATCCCACTGAAAAAACATTGACGACTCTGTTGTTTTTGTTATTATTTGCTTTACAGAAACAAATCAGAGTCGTTGCATTCCAAAAAGAAAAACAAGCTTAAAATTTCAAAATTTTATGGACTATAGTTTTATATTTTATAGTGTGAAAGTAAAGGTATTTGACAAAAACAAACAGAAACTGATGTGTTTTTGTTCGGTTTCACCATGCCTTGTCCCGAATCAGGTAAATGTATTCACCGAACGCTTTTGCTAAAAAAAATATAAAAAAAAAGTGGTGAGTATATATACTAGCATCCCTCCAAGAACACAGTGAGTTTGCTCATTCAAAGGATAGAAAAAAGATTGTTTTTCAAACATTCAATGTCATGTCCACCTTACTTTTTACCCTGTTTGTTTGTATTCCATGCATATCAATAACCTTCGAAAGAAATCCTTGGACAGTAAAGAACAACAAAGAATCAGACACTGTGATTACCGAGCATATACTTCGCCTACTGAGTAGGTATCATCAGCTCGTATTCAAATAGAATGTCTATCATGTTGTTTTTACTTCGCCTCTAATTGCGGAAGTGTATAACGGCCCTTATGACCCATTACATTGCTAAACCTACTTGCAATTTTGCTTGCAAGCAACAAGCAGATCATATAAGAAAATTAGAACGACACACAATTTGCTCCAACCTTTTACAATATTCATCAGATCCTGTATTTCTGCTGGGAATATTGATCATTTTATCTATGTGTTTTTACGAATAGCACTCATATTTTCTACTCTTGAAAACAGTGTTTTAAACATGTTTTCAAAGTCGTGTTGAAACAGAGGATTTGCTTATCAACAGTAATTTATTAGATATTGAACTTCAAAATTGCTTTAAAGATTTGAAGCGTTTGAAGTGTTGTGCGTTTACAATTGGTTCGTCGTAGTAATGAACTTACATAAGAATGAGTTGAGTTTGAGCTTGTCTTCAAATATACTTATTTGTCCCACTCGGGCTTCTCAGATGACTTCTGGCGTAATGTAAAAACGATGTAAGCCCCGATAAACCAGTTATTAGCTTAATTACGCGATTATTTTATATCGCTGGGGGCTGTTTAGTAGATTAATTATGACATTCTTGGATGTTAGCTGCTTAGTGCCTATTGATCGTTATTCAAGTTACCATGGAAACAGACTTTGTAATAATGATAAGTTGGAATGCACTTATTCTAGGGTCCAGAACCACAGAGGAACCTTACTTTCGATCAAGTGTAAAAACCAAATCTCAACAACGTTTACTTTGTATCTCTTAATTGTGTTGCAAACTTCTCGTAAGAAGTTGTGATTTGATCATGAAGAATAATCATGAGCACTTCAAAGGTGTTTAATGTGGAAACTGCTATAAGAAAACCGATAGTATAAAAAGCACAATCGTGTGGCATAGACCTATGTAAACTAAAAAAAACTTTTCTAAAGTTGTTTTTTTTTATTTTGATACTTTGTTGATGGTTTTATCGGCAGGTCCACAGCGACCCATGCAACCTAAAGCTCCGCTACGCGAAAATTACTCATTCAAATATCAAAAAACTACGCTTAATACCTGAGGCGAAACATTCAAATCTTTGTTCTCTCGGTGACATTTTTTCACAATATTGATGAATCAAAAGTTTCATCGGCAAATGGTGCTACACTTGCATTACTCGCAGACAAGGTGGCTGGACCAGCCGGAGTTAATTTTACCTCAGGCTTATAACAGCACCACAGCATCACCTAGTGATAAAACATAAGCAATCTTTCCAAATCATCCTGTTGTGATTCATGCGATCAGTAGGGCAACCAATTTGTCGACCTAAAAACTTAAAATTATCACTTTATAATTCACAAATTTTGATTTTATTTTTATTTATAATTTTTTGCCTTTCCAACTGCAAAATAATTCAGCCTTAGGTGTTGAGTTTAACTCAGAAGCATATTCATGCACTCTATGCTTCGAAATAAAAAAAATTGGTTGTTTAACTTTGAGGGATGACATATTGATAAGCACATTAATGACTACATTAGAATCAAACCTGAGAACATCATCAAGTTGAAACACTATATGTATTGTGGATTGAGCATTTACAAAACCAAGTACTCTAAGACAACGTTTCTTGCCTTACCACGCCTATCCTACACAATATTCAATCGTCCAGTAGTAGGCAGAGCAACATTATGTCAGAAGTCGAAGTAAACCCATTATTATTACAGAGCGTTTAAAGCGCAGCGTTTAAAGTGAACTCGTGGCAGGTTTAAATGCGTACCCCAGAGACTTGCTGCCCACACGTGGCTTATTATATTTCTCTACCGTTGTTAGTCATATCACCACGAGCTAGTTTTTAGTTGGAGAGTTTTTCAGCCATTAGCGTCAACTAGTTAAATGTTTCAGTCATTTATTATGTTGAGTAAACATCTTTCTAAATTTGATTTTTGAGTAAACACTTTTCTTATTTCATTAGTCACAGTTTCTTTTTGTTGCCACTAGTATTCTTGACGCCAATCAGTTTGTTAAGCTCCTTTGATTTCTGAGCTTGTGTTACGAGTTTTTGATTGTAGTCTTGAGTTTGTTTTTTTCTCTGCTGTTACTTCAGCCTTTCAACTTTTCACCCGTAAGCTTTGCTTGCATTTTTCAGGATTAAGGATGCGTAATTTTACGTGAAATCGATTTCCTATTAAAAATTTGCTGATCGATTCCTTGCTTACACCCATCGTGGAAAGTACATACCTGAATGGAGATATGTGCAAGTTTGAAGCATTGCAAAAAGATGAAAGCAGAGCGCAGTCGACTGATTCCTCGAAAGCATACAGAACACTAGTGCTTTTAAGTGTAGCTAAGAGTATATCAGTAACCGGAAACACGATATTGCTTACAAAAAATAAATATGATACATGCGAGTACACGCATAAACCCGTTGTTTGTGGCTGATCTTGACATGATTTTTTAAACTTTCTTGCAAATATCAAACAATTTTGCCAAGTTCAAAAGGTACGTTTTCGCAGCGAATATGATAGTTCAGAATTGAGTCATGCTACACATCTGAAATAATTTTCCTTCATCAGCAATAGTTAGAAACTACAACAGAGTTACCAATCGTGGTTTTACAAAACTGCTCAGTGAAGTAACCAGTTCTTCAGGGTCTTGAAAGAAAACATTCGAAATGTGTCTTTTGTTTTTCTGAAAAGATCACGCCGCCATGGCTTATAGGAAAAGACCGCAATCAAGTGCATCACCAACGAAAAAACACAATCTTTGGACAAAAGGTAGTGTTTGTCAAAATATTATCACTTTCTGGTTTCATCGTTTTCCCGTAAACGCTTTTATGTCGCTACCATGATATGACGCTTCATCTTTTGTCTGAAACAATGCAGATAACATCCTTACAAGTTGTGACCACAAAGATATCAGGTCAAAATCGTATCACGGTGAAAGCAATTGCATTGAAAAAGTATTCTTGTTGCTATTTGGAGATTTCATTTTCTTGCCGGTAGATGGATTTGGCAGTGCAAATTAGTGTCTCGATTTTAGTTGGCGCTGTATCTCAGTTAGGTGGGCGGATGAGTGAAGAACGGAGAAAGTGTCCGTGCTCGCAAGCGCTGCATGCAAGAGACAGTGTCTTTTTGAAGCGAAAATCAGCAGGTTGGATGATTGTCAGGACCGGCAGATTGTTTGATGGTGCAGGGCAGGGTTCTCTAAATATTTTTGTCTTAGGGCCGCACAAGCTGTTACACAACAGTTCGACGGCCGAACACAACTCTTTGTCCAAAGTAAAAGAATGTCATAACATGAATGTTGTTCAATAAGTTCATTTAGTAAAAACAATAGTGAAATTGGTTCTTCGATTTTAGCATAGTTGGCAAATCAAGCTTCAGATGGGATGTGCCTAATACCTCAGAGTGCGGCAACATGTCACGTAAAGTTAGGCCAGGCTGCAGCGCAGTAATACTTAACCACCTGACATTCACGTGGCTGTCTTACGTATATAATATCATTATTTTGAGATATGCTGCATTGTACCAAGTCAACGAAGTTTAGCTGAACATGTTATTTTTTCATTACTGATAAACTATCTTTCTGGCCGGATGAAATGTTTTTGCGGACCGGATTTAGCGCCAGGATCCGTAGTTTGGAGACCCTCATGCAGACAATAGGCATGCAGTCACAATTCGCATTGCTTCAATGATGGCAGAATCAATGAAACAGTGTGCGCACTGCGACACCCAGCGGGATTGCAGTAATCTGTTGTTGAGTGGTCTAGGCCAAGGATCTCCAAACTTTTTTGTCCGAGGGCCACATAAGTTAATGCAGAACATGTCGAGGGCCGGACGTCTTACGCAATGTGATTGTTGTGGGATATGTTATACTCTACAAAATCAAAAAATTTTCCGTAAGTACTG